>ENA-OZGQ01000014-OZGQ01000014.1-human-gut-metagenome-genome-assembly--contig:-NODE-14-length-30700-cov-5.793310_pt1 | contig 30700 bp, 27 predicted proteins | sample MGYA00244661_ERZ653668 | MGnify/ENA primary metagenome ERZ653668 (study PRJEB26926, sample SAMN06165249) | human gut metagenome | biome: ENVO:00009003; feature: ENVO:2100002; material: ENVO:00002003...
TAGCTTCGTCGGCAGCGTCAGATGTGTATAAGAGACAGCTCCAGTTCCGTACAGTCGGCTGTAAGTCCTGTCTGTAAGAGAGCTGCAATACGAGCAGAAAGTCCCCGTCCAGAAGGAGTTGCTCCCACAAGTAAAATATCAGGATGATATTTGTGACATACCTCAACTACAACCTGAGCATAGTCTTCTTCAATAAAAGAAGCGAACATATTATCATCGACTAAATGTACACGTTTCGCTCCATAAGCTATTAACTCAGAAGCCAATGACGTAACCTGAGATCCAATAAGTATGGCTTCTACAGTTTGTCCCAGTCTGGAAGAAAGTTCGTTGGCCTTTCCCAATAATTCTTTAGTTACTGATGACAATTCATTGTTTTCTGTTTCAGCCAATACCCAGATACCGTTTGTGTCAGATGCAACAGAAAGATCCTTCTGCTTTTTTGAGGTATTCATCAACAGTGCACCAGACGGGCATGCCTGAACACAATTTCCACACAAACGGCAAGCATACGGATCTATTTCGGGAAAATCACTAAAATTTATGGCATTATAAGTACAAGCCTCAGCACATACTCCACAACTGGTACATATTTCTTTTTGCACTTGAAGTGCAAATGGTGTATTCTTACTCATAAAATCAATTATTAATATTATTACAGATAATTTGGGAAAGAGTTATCACATCAGTAATCCAACAAACCTTTTTATTACTTTGCGGAACTGTTGTTGACAATACTTTAGTTGGTGAAGCCTGTAATCCGACAGAGGAAGTATTCAAGCCCAAATCAGCTTCATCCCAATGGAGAATTTCCTGCTTCTGCGCTCTTCTCCATCCAGATAAAGTAGGATGATTTAATTCGCCATTTTCACGACTGACCATAATTGCACATGGAAAATCAACTTCCATATGTTGTTTTGTATTTCCAATGCATCTAAATAAACGAATATATTTATCAGTACAAGACTCAACATTCACCAACTGAGTAACTTGAGGTATATTTAAATGCCCTGCGACTTCAGGTCCCACCTGTGCTGTATCTCCATCTATGGCCATACGTCCGAAAAACAGAATATCATATTCTCCTATCTTACGAACAGCCGATGCCAAAACCAGACTGGTACACCAAGTATCGCTGCCGGCAAAAGCAGGTGAAGATAACAAAATGGCTCTATCTGCCCCCCGCTGAATCGCCTCACGTAATACAACTTCAGCCGACAAAGGTCCCATACTGACAGCTATAACTTCAGCTCCCGTACTACGGCGTAAATCAAGAGCAGCCTGCAAAGCATACAAATCATCAGGATTCACCTGACTGAGTGCTGAAGAGCGCTTAAGGGTTTTAGTTACCGGATCCATTTCTACCTTGGTAGACAAAGGCACTTGCTTTAAAAAGACAATATAGCGTTTCATAAATCTATTTTCTATAATTAATAAATATAATTATCAACCTCCCTTTTTATTGGAACGTGCATCAGCACAACGTTTTTGAAATTCTACACAAAATGGATCAATTTCGCCAAAACGCTCTGGAGCAAATAATGCAGCATTTACAAACGGAGTTACTCCCGTAATCAGCTCTGCCGCTAAACGTCCCATACCGCCTCCAGCCGCAACGCCTCCGCCACAACAACCCGTTACGGTAAATAAACCTTTATAGCGTTTTATTGCACCAATAATGAACATTGCATCAGGAACATAACAAGAAGGTCCTGCCATATAATGGGCAATTGGCAAATCATCAATATCCTTTAAATAACGTTTCAATAATGGAGCACATTCATCAAGTACAGTCCATTTGGCAGCTTTATTAAAGTCAAAATCTTCCAGTTTATCTGTCATAGTAGACGGATCGAAAGCCTGACATTGACTTTCACGAAGACCAATAATCAAGGCACCGACATCCGAGCGCGTAAAGGCACGAGCATCAGGAATAACTGTAAACGGATGCCCTGCCGGAAAGCGTTTATTGTCGATATCGGTTATCCAGAAATGACTGCGTACAGGAGTAAACGGTAAACCAACTTTCAATGGACGCATCAGCAAGTTAGCCCACGAACCAGCTGCATTGACAACAATCGGAGCATTTAATCTTTCGCCATTAACAAGTGACACACCACGAATTTCATCTTGTTCTACTATAATTTCTTTTACCTTACAATTAGGCTTAAGTTCTACTCCCAATTTTGCTGCAGCACGAGCATACCCAGAACACAATAAAGCTGAATCAATAAAAGCGTCAGTCGGCATATACAATGCAACGTCCACGGCATCAGACTCAATCCAGGGCAAAAGTTCCTTTACACGCTCTCTGCTTATACGTTCATTGGGAATGCCAAAACGAGTTGCAGCTTCTTCTAAAGCTTCTAATCCCTTGAGTGAAGAATCCGATGATGCAATTGTGACACTACCACATTGCTGCAGTTCAAGTGATTCATCCAGCAATACTTCTATCTCTTTAATACAATCGTACGTTTCTTGCACTAATTCCATAAGTGCAGGCTTTGTACGCGCCCTAGTAAGCAGACAAGCAGCACGTGCCGATGCCTGAGATGCAATTTCATTCCCGTCAAGAAGTAAAATTTTTCCAGCATTACGCTTGGATAGTTGATAAGCTGTTGCACAGCCTAACAATCCTCCTCCTATAATAATAATATCATAATTCTGTTCCATCACTTAAATGGTATTATATTGAGCATTTATATAAATATTATTTTTCGTATTCCTAACATTAAAAGTTTTATTGTATTTCCTATAAATCAAGATACCTGCTATTGAGAACATAATCGTACAAGTAGCTCCTACAATGCATGCTATATGATTGAATAGTGCGAACCATTCGACTTCAACACTCAACAATTCTTTCGTAGACAGTAGTGTTACAGTTCCGAGATAACCAATAAAATCAATCATGGCAATAAAGAACCCTACATTTCCCTTAATACGGAAGCAAGCGATAAACCGATCAAAAAAGATGGTCTGGAAGGTTAAATAGGCAATGTATAAAGACAAACTCTGAATAAACAACCAAACTATTGGATCCAAATCAAGTCTTTCATAATGGAAAGAAACATAAGTCATGGTCAAACAACCGGCAATAACCAGTGTCATCAGCCATAGCAAGGCTCTTATATTACTTCTGAAAAAGATAAACAAAGCAAAAATGCCAAGAATAATTAAAGTTACAATGGTATCAACACGGGCAAACATCCATGAAGACTGATTACTCATATCCAAAATATTTACCAAAAAGTCTTCCTTGATATCTCTCAGAACGAGCAGCATGAAGTTACCTATAAATAACAGTGATAAAATAGGAGCATATTTCTTAAATAAAGCTTTTCTTCCTTTACCATCCAATATTACACGTTCATTACGCAGAGCAATATCTTCAGCTGTAGGATGAGGTAATTTTTTCAACATATATCCCATAAAGACCAAAAGTGGAAGAGCAAAGCCTCCGATTACAGCTGGCATCCAAAACTGACTGATATTCATTTCATTCATCGCAAACAAGCCAAAACTCTTTGCCAATCCGGAACTAAATACCATGCTTACTCCAAGCAGACTTGCAAGAATGTCAGTAACTTTTCTTCCCTCAATAAAACTGAAAATAACTCCCCACATGCACCCCAGTGAAAGTCCATTTATGAACATGGCAATAACATTATAAGGAGCTTCAATTAATCCAAACGCAATCAATGCACATTCGGCTAATATAGCAGAACCGACAAAGAAACGGAAACGGTTTTCCTTGCGCAACTCGGAAATAATTTTTATTCCGAAAAATTTAGCAATGACATATCCCAATATTTGAATCGTAGTTACTGCTACTTTATAATCACTTCCTAAAAAGGTCAATCCTTCAAATGAAGCAGCCGTGTAAGGTTTACGTAAAGCATAAACCAGCGAATAAGAAAGTAAGGCTGCACCCCCGGCCCATAAGATCAGTAATAAATCTGATAATTGCTTGTTTTTCTTACATTGTTCCATATTGTTAGTTATTTAAAATCATTTTGTTTTCTGGAACAAAAGTATGCTGGGGAATAATCTGAAAGAATTAATTTATAATGTATAATGACAGGCTATTTTTTCAAGTTTATAATGTCATGTTTATATCAAAATTATGTTGTAGAAATGAAACATCTGACATACCATTGTAATAACTAAAGCTTATATTTGCTTTAAATAGCATAAATTATGGACAGATTAATCTTACTTTACGAACAAATGAAAAAGCTCCGCGAAACAGGAGTGAGAATGAAAGATATATCAGAAGAAACAAATATTGCATCAAGTGTTCTATCATCACTGTATTCTTCTGTACTGCCCGTATATGTTAATCTCAGATCGAATGGAGAAGATCCTGAAAAATCTTTAGATCAAGCACTTCAACAAGTAAATAACGTATCAAAGCGTAAATTGCTAGGATGCCTGGATGCTTTATATGAAAAGGTATGCCATATTGATGCCCGATTTGTAAACACAAAAAATAACGGACGCCCATTTTTAGATGATATCGAAAAAGAAGCTGTCAAATATTTACCTAATGCCGGAGTATATACAGGACTTTATCTTGCATACAGCTCTTCTTCTTTTTCCGACGGACTAAAAGTAGAGCCTTACATGATTGCTTCTATAACAGACGGGGATACAATGCCTAAGGTATATTCACAAAGTATGTCTGGTGAATACTATACAGGAGTAGGATTATTCTCACCTTTTCAGATTGGATATTTAATGTTTAATGAACAAAAAAGATTACAGTTGGCACTAAAGGTAGTTTATCTTCAACTCCCAATTATTGAGTACCCAAACATTCTAAAAGGTATTTACCTGACCCATGATTACAATCGTAATCCAATAGCCCGACGTATACTTTTCATTCGTCAGGGAGATGAAATACCATTAGAGGAATTTGCCAACATGCGTACAGAAGTTATACCTAAAGCGCTTTTAAATAATGAGTTGATTGATTACTATAATTACACTTGTGAAGAAGGAGATGTCATAAAAAGCATGATGCTTGTTTCTCCGGAAAAAGACTTAAATGATTTGAAGCGTGAGAAAGAACTGCTCAAACTCTTCTGATACAATTCTATATGAAATAAAAAATCCCGGTTTCAAAAATATAATGAAACCGGGAGATAAGTAAAAAACAATTACTGCAATTGAAGTTCTTTTACTGCTTCTATCAGACGCTCAAAATCCGTGGGAAATACATCACCGATATTACCAATGCGGAATGTATCAGCCTGTGAAATTTTACCTGGATAAATAACAAAACCTTTTGCTTTCAGCTTTTGATAGAAATCTTTAAAGTTAAAATCAGCAGTAGGATAATAAAATGAAGTAATAACAGGAGACTGTTCTTGATCTGGCAACAATGTTTTAAAGCCAAGTGCACGCATACCATCGACCAAGACACGATGATTTTCACTATATCGGGCATAACGCGCTGCAATTCCTCCCTCCGCTGCTAATTCTTTTAATGCTTGCATAAAAGCACGCACAACATGAGTAGGTGAAGTAAAACGCCATTTTCCATGACCATTCTCCATTGTTTCCCACTGGTCGTATAGGTCGAGTGAAAGTGAACGGGCAACTCCTTTACATTGTTTCAATAAAGAACGGCGTGCCAATATAAATCCAAATCCTGGAACTCCTTGAATACATTTGTTGGCACTACTGATCATAAAATCGACTCCTAATTTTGCCATATCAATAGGCACTCCTCCAAAACTGCTCATTGCATCAACAATCAAAATCTTATTATGTTTCTTTACAACAGAAGCAATAGCTTCAAGAGGATTTAACACGCCTGTAGTTGTTTCACAATGAACAACAGACACATGAGTGACTTCCGGATGCATATCCAAATAGTTGTCAATAGCTTCCGGATCAACAGCCTGTGTTTCATCAAATTTCATGACGTGATAATTCAGATGATAATAATCGGCAATTACTCCCATACGTTTTCCATAAGCTCCATTGGCAGCAACTAATAAATTATCTTCCGGACGGATAACTGAACCTAATGTAGCTTCTACACAAAAGCTTCCACTACCCTGCATCAGTACAGCTGTATAATCTTCTGGCTGGCTACTTGCCAGTTCTACCAGTTCTTTACGAATTACTTCAACAATACCAACGTTATAGTCTTCATCCCAAGTGCACCAGTCACTCATCATAGCTTCTTTTACTGTTTCACTTGTTGTTAAGGGACCAGGGGTCAATAATAAATAAGGTCTCATATTGTGTATTCTTTATTATTCAAGTAAATCTTTCAGTCTATTATATCTCAATATTATTCATTAGCCATGCGAGTATTTATGCAATCGATTAATGCAGGCAATTCTTCAATAGATTCTACCACATAATGTGCTCCTGCTGCATACATACGTTCTCGAACTTCCATCATACGTTTCTTCAATTCTTCTGCTGGCATTTTCTGTACTTCATCTTCCGTCAGTCCAAGTTCGTTACTTCCTAAAATGACTCCAACTGTCCATACTCCAGCATTTAGCCCTTCTTTAATATCAGATATTGTATCTCCGTATTTCAAGACAGAAAAGCGAGAGGGAACTCCCAGATCACACATATTTTTATAAATCATATAAGGATAAGGACGACCAGCCGGTAAATTATCGGAAGTTACATAATTGTCCACACGGTAACCATTCTCTGCAGCAGCAGGAACTACTACATCCATCATTTCTTTAGTATATCCTGTAGTCGATCCAATTTTGATTCCACGGCAACGTAATGTATCAATAGTCTGTATTACTCCAGAAATAGGACCTGTATATTCACGTAAAGTAGCAAATAATAAACGTTGGAATTCAGCATATCTTCCCTGAACATCAGTTTCATTATATTTGCGTCCATATTTCTGGTAAAAAGCTTCCCCGATACGTTCCATTTGAAACAATGCACGTATGTGGTCAATCTTGGTCAGCCCCATCGGGCGGCGTGCTTCTTCTGCTGTAATGGATATTCCAATAGCATTAAAACTCTCAATAAAAGCAGATACAGGTGCAAAACATCCATAATCGACAGCAGTACCTGCCCAGTCCATAATTACACATTCAATTTTTTTCATATTGCAGTAGTTGTTAAATATATATTATTCTCTTTTTTTGAATTTTCGATCTCTATACTTTCTGTTTCATCAGAAACATTATTCGATAAATCTATGCTTTGCTTACGCTTTTTTGCCTGAATCATATAAACGAATGAACCCATAAAAGCAATACAGCATACAATCCCGATCCAGAAACTCATATGGTTATAGAACGATTGCCAATCAATATGAGAAGCATAGAATTCTTTGAATAACAATAAAGCTAACGTTCCCAGATATCCTACAAAATCAATTGTAATGATGAAAAAGCCTACATTTCCTCTAATTTTAAAGCAAGCAATGAAACGTTCAAAGAAAATCGTTTGAAAACTGAGATAAGCCATATCCAAGCACAAGCTTTGTCCGAAAAGCCAGATTGTAGTCGGTAAATTGATATGGTGGAAATTTATTCCTAAAAAGGCTAATATTCCCATTCCTAAAGTAGAAAGTATCAGTAATATACAAAGAACTTTCAAATGGTCGTAGGTAGTTGCCAGCAAAGCAAATGTTGCCAATAAAACTAAAGTTGCAATTGAATCAATCTGTGCAAATGCCCATGAAGATATAGTAGAAACATCTATAATGCAGACTATAAAATCTTCCTTTACATCACGCTGGATAGTTAACAGCAAATTTGCAGCAAAAAGCATAATCAATATAGGCATAAACTGCCGGAATAATTTCCATCGTTCTCTTCCGTTGAGGGTAACACGAACGGAACGTGAAGCAATATCTGCAGCTGTAGGTTTGGGAAAACGTGTCATCATCCAACCAGTAAAGCAAAGTAAGGGAAATGCAATGGCACCAATTAAGGCCGGCATCCAGAACTCACTTACATGAAGATCATGTAAAGCATAGAGGCCTAATGATTTTGCAACCCCTGAACTTAACGCCATACTTACTCCCATAATACTGGCAAGAATATCGGTAGTACGTCTTCCTTCAAGAAAGCTAAAAATAACTCCCCACATACAGCCCAAAGAAAGACCATTAAAAAATAATGCCACTATATTATAAGGAACAGGTAATAATCCAAAAACAATCAATGAAAGTTCCGAAAGAGCAGCAGAACCAATGATAAATTTCAAACGGCCTTCAGGTTTCAATTCTGAGATATACTTGATACCAAGTAATTTAGCACAAACATATCCTAATAACTGAATTATACTAACAGCTATTTTATAATCCATACCACAAACAAGAAGTCCATTAAATTCTGCTGCAGTAAAAGGCTTTCGAAGGGCATAGACTAATGAATAAGAAAGAAGTGCTGTTCCACCTGCCCAAAGAACAAAAAGCCAGTCAGGCATAGAATTCTTTTTTATCTCTTGTAACACCGGATTTGAAGTTTTCATTATTTCTATCTCATTTTGATTATGCTGCAAAAGTAGACTCCGGTTCAAAAGAAAAAAATGAATAAAACATGAATCATAAAGTTGTAATAATTCAGAAATATTCATGAAACGATTTCCTCATGATTCAGTAATACAGAAACAATAGAAATGAAACATATATGTAACATAAAAGCCGTATCTTTATTTTGTTTTATACAGATCAGTTCATATGGAAGATTTAAAAGAAATATACGAACGGATTTCCTTTTTAAGACAAAAAGGCATAAAAATGAAGGAAATGGCAGAACAAGCAGGAATTTCTCCCAGTGTTTTATCTGCCATTTACTCAACTGTACTTCCCGCATACTTAAAAAACACAGAAAAAGGAGAAAATGAGGATGAGGCTTTAAACAATGCATTAGTCTGGGTTAACAATGTTTCAAAAAAGAAGCTGTTAGGTTCACTTGCCAACCTGAAAAATTCTTTATTTGCAATGGAAATCATTCCTAAATCTCCTTCAGAGAACAAGATTAATCCCTTTCTGACACAACTGGAAAACAACATGCAAGAAACACTGAAACGTATTTCTTATTTCAGTGGGATTTACTTAAGTTATAGTATTTCTTCAGGAAGTCATAGCTTAAAAATAGAACCTTACTTAATAACACCAGCAGAAACAGGATGTTATGCAGAAGTTGGCCACAATAACGCTTATGGAGTAACACATTGGGGAGTAGTCATGATGAACGGTATGAATCACCTATACCTTACGTTCAATGAGAACCAGCCTCCTCAATTAGCTTTATATCATATCTGCTTAAAGTTACCCATGTATGATCACCCTCCACTTTTACGGGGTATTTATACTTGCTTTGATTACAATTATAATCCTGTAGCACGACGCATTCTTTTTGTAAAATACTCAGACAGCATTGCTCGCGATGAATTTATGAAATTAAAAGGAGAATTAAAAGCCTATGAAGTTTTAAACGAAAAAGAACAAGCTTACTACAATTATACTTGCCAACCAGGAGATATTATTCGCATGTGCAATATCCCTTCTCCCCACATGACAGAAGAAGATTTAACCATCGAGAAAAAAATACTATCTCTCTGAAATATTTATTTGTGATTTATATATTCGAATACAAGACTTTGCACATACCCAAAAGAAGTAACATTTTGACTTCTCCACCTTTTGCTCCACCTCGAACGGTAATATTTTGCCGTTTTTTGAGTGTTTGGGAAAAACAAAAAAATCCTGATTTCGATTGAAAATCAGGATTTTACTGTCTTTTGTTCTTCTTTAAAGTGGTGCCACCAGGAATCGAACCGGGGACACAAGGATTTTCAGTCCTTTGCTCTACCAACTGAGCTATGGCACCAATCTTTCTCGTTTGCGGTTGCAAAGGTAAGCAAAGTTTTGAAGTTTACAAATATTTTTCCATTATAAAATGAATCAAAATATTTTTATCCATTTTTTCACTTATTTATTTGGCTGGTTCCTAAAATATACATATCTTTGCAACCGCAAATAAGAAAAAATTGCATTCGGAATGTAGCGCAGTTGGTAGCGCACTACGTTCGGGACGTAGGGGTCGGGCGTTCGAGTCGCCTCATTCCGACTGAAAGCGACAATTGATGAAAATCAGTTGTCGTTTTTGTTTTATCTTCTCTGTAACTTGCTGATATTCTACGGAATATCTTAAATACTTCATTCTCGTTATCTGTTCGATAATCATCAACTTCTTTATCAAACAAAACACCAGTTGGGAACATCAATTTCTGCAAACTTTGGCGACTTTCAAAACTGCCATTATTCCATAAATCGCCTAATTTACAAGACATTACAATAGCTTCATCTACAAATTTTGCCATGTTCGATAAATTTTGGTTCGCTTCTTCTAGCCCTTTCTTTATTTCTGCCATTTCCGCGTTCAAATGCTTATATGTGGTCTGATACACCTCATCACTGATTTCACCTAACCCATAACGGATTTGAAGTTTTTCCAACTTGGCATTACACTCCGTTCGGCTTTTTAAGAGCATCCTGCGCGTTTCCGTCTTCATATCATTATTTTCCTTAAAGACTTTCTCAAAGACCCCTGTAAGTACAGGAATAAGCTCATGCGGTATCTGATAGCTGTTTAATAAGCCTACATATTTACTGTGCATTTTATCAGTACTATGATTGCTTTTGCACCCCTTCTTATTGCACTTATAATAATTGCGTCCTCTCGCTTTAACCGTATAACCCGTTAAATAGCCACCACAATCGGAACAAATTACATGACGTTTCAATGGAAACTCATCTGTTATCTCACGATGTTCGTAACCCGCATTTGATAAGCCATTTACTTTATTGTATATAGCCTCATCAATCAATGCCTCATGTTTGCCTTTTATTATCTCATCTCCCAAAAGACTATGTTTAATATAGCCACAGTAGAAAGGGTTATGCAGTATCTTATTCAGATGCTTACGGTCTATCATTAACCCTAAAGACCTTAATCTATCTACAATAGCTATATCTCCTAATCCTTCATTTGCTTTCCATAAAAAAGCGTTCCGCAATTTCTTACCATCTTCATTAACCGTTATGATATGCTCACGACCAACTTTCTTGCGGTCGTAACCTAATGGGACATTGCCGAACCAATAGCCTTTTCTTAGGCATTCCGTCATTCCCATTACACATTTATCTCTGCGTAAATCATTCTCGAATTGATTGAATAGGAACAATATGTTTTCCATAAATGTACCAGCAGCACTGTCTGGGTCTGTTGCTTGTGTAGCAGATATAACATAGATTCCTTTGGCTTTCAAATATGCTTTAGTCATTATTGCTTCTGTACCTGCACGACTGAAACGGTCAAATGAATATACCAAGATAATATTGATTTCTTTATCCTTAGCTACCTCTGCTATCATTTCGCGATACCTTCTACCTTCTGTCTTAGCACTTTCATGCGTTCCACCAAACTCCTTTTTAATTATTATTCCATTACGTTCTGCGTACTCTCTACAAATACGTTGCTGATTCTCTAAACTACAATTATTTCTTTCCTGCTTCTCCGTACTGACACGCGTCCATAACGCGGCAACCTTCCTTTCCAATCTCGAAAACTCTGTAATTTTTACCTTAGTCTTTTTCATAACATTAGATTCTTATTATTATATATGATTGTACCTATCGAATAAATAAACTCTAACACTTGTTTTTGTTCTTCTTGACTTGTTATACCGAATTGATTGAATACCTGCTCATAAGATTTTAATTCATCCTCACTAAACATTCAACATTATATTTTGCCTGTGTCTCACTAGACACTTATATTTGGTATTTGATAGCCATCCAGCGACGGTAAAACAATAATCGTCAAATACCTGACCGTTGCCTTTCGCGTTTGCAGTAAACCTACTCTCTTAAAGAATGACTATATCTCATCTTATTACTTCTATTTTATCTTTATTCTCAATATGTCAAAGAACGCCTACTGATTCAAATATACTGAAAATAAAATTAAAAACCAAGTTAGATGAGGCTCTTGCACTTCCGTATGGTATTGATAGACGTTCCTGTTAGCTTAGAAATATTACGTAATGAATACCCTTTTCTGAGTAGCTTAATTTCCTCTATATATTGTGTTTTCATTGCTTCTTCTGCTTTCTTATACCCAGTTTTTCTACCAACTTTTCCACCATTAGCACGATAGTTATTGTAACCGCTTTCTACGCGTTCCCTTATTGTCTTACGCTCCATACGTGCAACTTCTGCCAGTATGGTAATCAAAAATTGGCTCATAGCATTAACCTTACCTTCTTTTGTTAGGGTCTCAATAGCATAATTTTGAATATAGAGGCTAATCTCTTTTTTATTCAGCATTTCAATTACTTCCAACACTTGTAAGGTGTCACGACCTAAACGGCTCAACTCTGTAACCAACACCTTATCTATATGATTGCTCTCAACATAGCTTATCATATTCAAAAGCTCAGTACGTTCAGTATTTGCCTTTGCTCCCGAAATCTTTTCGGCGAAAACAGCCTCAACACTCCAGCCATTTGATTTTGCTAGAACCGTTAACTCATTTACCTGTCTATCGTAGTCCTGGACATTTGTCGAAACCCTTGCAAAAATTACTGTCTTCATCATGTACTTGTTTTAAATATCAATTTAATACACTGCAAATATACCTATAATACAATTAAATAACAAATTACAGTTGATTTAAAAATTAATTTCCTGAGTATAATTTGATATTTAAGATAAATGGCCTAACTTTGTAATAACAATATAGTATATATGGAAAAAATATTGGCAGAAAATGTAAAACGATTATGTAAAGAACAGAATAAGCAATTAAAAGACCTTGCGGCTGATATGGGAATAGACCCTGCGAGTCTCAATCGTGCAATGTATGGTAATGCTAGATTAGATACAATTGAAAAGATAGCTACAGCTTTAGGGGTGTCTATTAAGAGCTTATTTACTGTATCCAATGATGATGAAGTGGAAGGTTACATAAAAGTACGAGGAAAAATCTATCAATTTTATAATAGAGCAGAATTAAATAAAATACTAGAATAATACGCATGATACCTAACTACCAAGAATGCATGTTGCCATTTCTGCAACTACTCAGTGACAATCAAATTCACACATCAAAAGAATGTGTTGAGAAATTATCTGTTATATTAGAGCTAACAGAAGAAGAAAAATCCGAATTATTACCCAGTGGTAAACAAACGATTATTTCTAATAGAATATCTTGGGCGAGATTTTATCTAGAAAAAGCTGGACTAGTTAAAGTGGTATCACGTGGCAAATACCAGATTACTCAAGAAGGAGTAAACTTGTTGGCAGAGCATCCAACAATTATAAATAATGATATCTTATACCGTTATGACCAGTTCCTTGAGTTTATGAAACAAAGTTCATCAAAAGGGAATAATAACACGACAAATAATACAATAAAAGAATTACAATCCTCATTTTTGGAACAGACTCCTGAAGAAATCTTAGACTCTACGTATAAACAGCTCCAGTCAAATTTATCCGAAGAAATTTTAGAAAAGGTACTACAGCAGTCTCCTCAGTTTTTTGAAAGACTAGTAGTCGATTTACTTGTTAAGATGGGATATGGAGCTGGTAAAATCACTGGAAGAACTGGAGATGGTGGAATTGACGGAATAATAGATGAAGACAAACTGGGCCTAGATGTTATTCATATTCAAGCAAAAAGATGGCAAATAGGTAATAATGTTGGAAGAAGAGAACTTCAAAGTTTTGTTGGAGCATTAGCTGGACAAAGTGGAAGAAAAGGGGTTTTTATTACTACATCTTCGTTTACTCGTGAAGCTTTAGAGTATAATCCATCAAATGTAAAAATTGCTAAGATAGACGGTAAAAGATTAGCAGATTTAATGATAACTTATAATTTAGGAGTCTCTACTAAAGTTTTATATGAGCTTAAAAAAATAGACACTGATTATTTTGAAGAATAACTTAAAAATCTTTTAGATTAGAATGATACAAATAAACGTATCAATATCGTCATTTTATTGATTATATTGATACGTTTTTAATTTGACACAGAAAATTATAATAATCAATAGCTTATATCAAAATTCTACATATTGAGAAAGGGGGTTGTTATAACTCTATGAAGCACGACCTAACAACTGCTCCCACATTATATCCTGTTTACCATACTTAAATCGAATAACACTATTCAGATGATAGAAGAACATATCCTCTAACAAAGCCTCATCTATCATATAAAAGTTGAAATACAAGCCACGACTATCCAAATAGTCTTTAATCTCGGTATTGTTTAAATGGACTTCTGTTCTGAATAACTTAGTAGGATTATCATAAAACTTTAAAATGTATTCTTTACCCGAACTATTACTAATTTCTGCCAACTTATCGTATGTGGTTACGGTCACACCTCGACTTTTGTCTTTTATAGCATTTCGCTGCTTGACATTGACCGTCATATACTTGTCTTTGTTGAGGCTACCGCTGAGTGTGTAAGTGATTTCGGGACGGTCTTCGTCACGGTCTTTAACTTTAGTTCCATTTAGAATCGTAGTAACAGCTTTGTTTTTAATAAGCTGACGCAATGGTTTACTAATATTAAAAGAAGTGTCAAGGCATATATCCAGCGTTGTAACATTATGTGGTTCCAGTCCTAGCTTAGTAGCAATAAAGCCTAAGTAGCATTGGCCATTAGTATATAGGCTTTGATTGTTGAGGCATATCCAGACTTTGGGATTACCATTATCATGAAAATTACTTGGATTTGCCACTTTTACAATATTGAATTTTAGCTGACCGAAGTCAACTTGGCTATCGCCATCCATATATATAATGGTGTAGACATTATTATAATATCATCCTTCTACCCGCATCAACTGAAATTCATACATATCATAAGTTTGACCGAAGTCAAGCTCGCAAATACGGTCATAGTGATAACGGTCTGTAACTTCAAAGCAAACCGTTAAGGCATCTATCATTATCTTTCTTTTACATATTCGTTTCATTATCTAATTGGTTTTCACTTTTGTTATTTTCGGTTGGTTTATTGGGTATCGTAGCCCAGTAAGCCTTCATGCTATCGCTGATAGCTTGCTTGTGAGTTTCGCTCATCGAGCGTCCTCGTAAGCTCTGACTAATACGTAATTTAGTCATATCGTTCAACTGTCTAAATTGTCTTTTCATAATTTATCTTTTATATATAAATATTAAGTAAGGTCAGAAAAGCAGGTATAGTAACGCATTTTTTTCTTATAATCTATAGCCTGGTAAAATGTGGAAAACCGTTTTTATTCTACACCTACTAAAAAGTATATAGTTCGTACAAGATACATACGTCAAAACCCCTCAGGAGGGGCTTTTATACGTGATTAGCTTATTTTATTTTTTACTGTCCGTGTTATATCGATGTGAAAATAAGTAATATAATCGTGAATTTTTTGTAGGTCTTCTATGAATCTGTTCGATAATTTGTAAGGGCTTTCGACATAAGGCGACAAGCAGTGAAAATTGCTTGTCGCTTTTGTTTTATCTTCTTTGTAACTTGCTGATATTGGATCAACGTAAAAGAACTGAAAGATTTCACTGATCCACGTTGATCCGGAAAATGCAGGAGAATAAAAAAAAGAAAAAGCTAAGTAATGAATTATCAATTACTTAGCCTTTCTTTCTGTACCCAGACCCGGGGTCGAACCGGGATGGATGTTACTCCACTGGTGTTTGAGACCAGCGCGTCTACCGATTCCGCCATCTGGGCAACTATCATCAGGAATATGTTTTTCCTTAATTGCGGTGCAAAGATATGAACATCTTTCTAATCTTCCAAATATTTCTCTCGTTTTTTCTCTCCACATTCAACATTTTGATATTTTTATACCCTCCAAGTATATCTTTCACGAACGTTGACATACAGTTTTAAGATTTCGATGCAAAGCATAACGCGTACAGACATATGAGCAGATAGAACCCATAAGAAAAATTATTCCTGTAGAAACCATTATATTACCAAGACCTACCAATGGTGAAACAATTCCTCCAAAAGCAAATCCTAAAGCTCCCAATAATGCCGATGCCATTCCTGCATTATTGTGTTCGCAATCCATGGCCAATGTATTGGAAGCTGTAAAAGTAAGTCCAAGCATTGACAAAAGACCAATCAACAATAATTCATATATCCAAAAATTGCAATCTAAAACTAACGCTACTAAAAGCAATGCAGAAACGACGACCATTCCAGTGCTACCATAATGCAAAGCCTGTTCCAGCTGACGAAACTTGATAGCCGAAGCTGCTGATATAACAATGAATATGGCATTGATACCAAAACATATACTAAACATCAACGGAGAAAATCCGTAATGTTGTTGCATAATAAACGGTGCCGAAGCTATGTTAGCGAACAATACTCCTTGTGCAAAACCAAACTGTAACGTATAGCACACATAATTAGAATTGCGAAGAACATCGATGAAGCTACGAAAAACAGACCTCCAACTTTTCTCTTTTCTATCCTCAACCGGAAGCGACTCTTCAAAGTGTATACTACCCAAAAGCAATATTATCCCTAATACAAAAAGGCACCAGAAAATACCAGTCCAACCCACACTTCCAGCTAGAAATCCTCCTCCCATAGGTGCTGCTACAGGGGCTACCCCATTAATGGCACCAATCAAGGCAAGCATCTTTGCCAACTCACGTCCAGAGTATTTGTCAGCTGCAACTGAACGTGAAATAACAATACCTCCTGCTCCGGCTATACCTTGTATCAAGCGCCAACCAACAAACTGCATTATAGTATAAGAATATATACATCCAATAGTAGCAACAGCAAACAAAATCATTGATATAATAAGTGGCAACCGACGACCATATTTATCGCTTAATGGTCCGAAAAGCAACTGTCCAGCAGCAAGTCCAATCATACTTGCCGTAAGACCTAACTGTACCATCGAAGAAGTTGTATGGAAATATTCCGACATAGCTGGTAAAGTAGGCAGATACATATCCGTAACAAATGGTCCAAATGCTGTAAGCATACCTAAAAACACTAGTATAAATACTTTTGAATTCTTTTTACCTTTCATTTTACTCTATTTTTTACCGCTGCAAAAGTAAAGAACTTTTCAACATACATATCAGCGTTTTACAGTACAAAACCTATCAATTTAGGAACAAAGGCAGATTTTTCACCAACAAATTACTACATTTGCCTACATAAACAGAACACTATCATGATACCTTCTTTTCCTTCTGATACATCGATTATGCGATATGAAGAAACCGATCTATCTTCACTCACAAAACGCCCCTTTCGGTTTGAGTGTGGCATACAACTGCTTTGCATAAGCGGCAGAAGTATTATTTCTACAGGAGTAGAACAATATGATTTCTGTAAAACATCGGAACTGATTTTTCTAGCAGGAAGTCTTATCGAAGTCATCAAACCTTCTCCTGACTTTAAGGTAAGAATGTTGCTATTTCCTAAAAATATTTTTCTAAAAGCAGCCTTACCTATTGACACTTCTTACTTTAACTACATGAGTGAAGCGCCTTACTTTAACCATGCAGCAAACGATACAAGTTTAGCAAGCTGGAAACGAGTAAATCAATGGATGGATATGGCAGAACTTCTTTTCAGTCACCCTGCCAAATATTTTCGGGAGCAACTAGAACAAAATTTTCTACAAAGTTTGTTTATGTGGATATTCAATACGATTCCACAACAATATCTCTCCATACATAACAAGTATAGTAGAAAACAAATATTGTATCACCGTTTTATGGTCTTATTACGAGAGCATAGTACTCAGGAACATCAAATAAACTATTACGCTAACCAACTTTGTATTACACCGCGTTACCTGAACGAAGTCGTTATTCAATACTCTAATGGACGTACACCCAAACAGCTTATAGACGAACAGCTCACAGCCGAGTTAAAAGTACAATTAAGTAATCCTAGTCTGTCTATAATGGAAATAGCTCAGCTATTCAATTTTCAAGAGCCAGCCAATATGAGCCGCTTTTTCAAAAAGAACACAGGTATGTCCCCCAAAGAATTTCGGAGTCGGAACAAGCTTTAAATATTTTATCCACGTTTTCTATTTATAATAGTATAGGGTAAATGAATCATAACATAACATATGCGATACAACAGATTTTTTTCACCTTCTCGAACTGGCATCGCATATCTTGCGCAGAGATATGCACAGACAGCTCCAACCAGGAATAGCACTCCTGCCGTGTACATCATATCGCCTAAACCTACTAAAGGAGGGACTAATCCACCAAATAGAAAACCAATAGCTCCCAACAGAGCAGAAGCAATACCAGCATATCTGCGTTCGCAATCCATTGCCAAAGCATTTGATGCAGTATAACTCATACCCACCATAGCAAGTAAACAGAAAATCAATATTTCATATATCCAAAAGTTACAATTCAGTGAAAGACAAACAAGCAGACAAGCAGAAACGACCAGCATGCCATTACTACCGATATGCAAAGCATGTTCCATAGTAGGAAGCTTAACTGATATAGTAGAAGAAATAACCATAGCGATAGCGTTGATTCCAAAACACAAGCTGAACATCATAGGAGATAATCCATAATGCTGTTGCATAATAAAAGGAGCTGAAGCAATATTTACAAAAAGTACTCCCATCGTAAAGCCATATTGCAGAATATAAAATAAATATCGGCGGTTACTCAATACTGTACCAAAGTTTCGGCATATACCTTTCCAATTCACTTCCGGGCGGTGATGTGCAGGTAACGATTCTTGCATACGAAAACTACAGCACAGCAATACGCCTCCCAACAAAAATAAAAACCAAAAGATGCCATGCCATCCTGCACCCTCTGCCAATACTCCTCCTGCTATCGGAGCAGCTACCGTAGCAATACCATTAATAGCTCCGATTATAGCTAACATAGTAGCCAATTCACGTGCTGAATATTTATCAGTAGCTATCGAACGAGAAAGAACCACGCCACCAGCTCCAGCTACTCCCTGTACAAAACGCAATACCACAAACTGCATGATATTTTGCGAAAAAATACATCCGACTGTAGAAAACAGAAACAAGAATAAAGCAATTATCAATGGACGTTGACGACCATATTTATCACTTAACGGACCAAAAATCAATTGACCAATAGCTAGTCCTACCATACTGGAAGTAAGTCCCAGCTGAACCATAGAGGAAGTTGTATGAAAATAATCGGACATAGCAGGCAATGTAGGCAGATACATATCCATAACAAAAGGACCAAATGCACTTAACATGCCTAAAAATATCAGTATAAATAGCTTTGAATCTTGTTTCTTCGTCGTTATCATCTTTTTTACCTTCATTTTTTCGACTGCAAAATTACGCCATTCTCACAGAACGATTTATTTCTTTAAAAGTACAAAACATTTCATTTTAGGAACATATGTATATTTCATCAGAGAATATAAGTATATTTGCGGTATAAAACAGAAGTCATTCATGCCATATTCATTACCGTCAGACACACGATATATTTTATACGAAGAAACTGATCTGGCCCAGCTCAAACAAAAGCCATGTCACTTTAAATGTGGTATCTATTTAATATGTACACACGGACAAGCGCTTATTTCGACTGGTGTACAACAATATATATTCGAAGAACAGACTGAGTTAATCTTTCTGACTGGCAGCCTGATACAAGTGGTACAATCATCGTACGACTTTAAAGCACGTATTCTGATGTTTCCACAAGAGGTTTTTCTAAAAGCAGTACTACCAATTGATACTCCCTATTATAATTATACACATGAACATCCCTGTTATCATCATACAGAGGACGAACGAAGCCAAAAGACATGGAAAGAAATAAATTTATGGATGGACATGGCACAAATGCAATTCATGGACAATACACCTCAATTCCGCCAACAGCAGGAATATAACTTTCTACAAAGTCTATTGATGTGGTTATTCAATACTATTCAGGAAAAACTGGCTGTGAAAAAACAATACAGTCGCAAACAGATTCTCTATTATCAGTTTCTGCAACTTGTAAGAGAATATAGTACACGAGAGCATCAGGTAGCTTTTTATGCCGACAAGCTATGTATCACATCACGATATTTGAATGAGATTATTGCTTTATATGTAAACGGAAGAACTCCCAAACAGTTGATCGATGAGCAATTAACAGCCGAAATCAAAGTGTTATTGGATGACCCACATTTATCGGTTACCGAAATAGCACAGCATTTCAACTTCCCCGATCAGTCATACTTAAGTCGCTTTTTCAAGAAAAATACAGGAATGTCACCCAAAGAATTTAGAAGTCAAGCAAGATAACAATATACACACAATAAAAGGGAACATACCTTTAAAGCCGTAAACGATATGTTCCCTTTCTTGCACTATTTTACAGGAATAGAGAAATTCGTATATAAGCCAAAACTGTGTGCTGGAACCTCCAAATGTGTAGCCGTAATGATTTCTGGCATTCCTTCTTTACAGAAGTTATACCATTCTCCCGTTACAGGGAATACATACTGCATATCAACAGGTCGGTCAGTAAAGTTACCTACGACAACAAGTTGTTTACCATCAACAGTTTCCAAACGGATATAGCGTCCGTCATTCCAATCATTATCAGAAACCCTCCATTCCTTAAAGGCATTTTGGCCAAAGACATCAGGATATGCCTTACGCAATGCTAACAACCGACTATAAGTGGTATATAATTCATTTCTTTCTGGTATATCTTTATAAGACCATAAAATAGGCTTAGGATCTGTCTTGTGATCTTCACCAGAAATAACTTCTCCTTGCTGGTTAGCATCTCTCGAAATATCATATCCCAATTCTCCGAATTGCCAGATCATTTTAGGTCCTGATACCATAAAGAAGAAAGCAGCATTTGCCTCCAGTTGTTGCATCTGCACAGACAAATCGGTTTGTAATAATCCATTTCCCCATTGGGTTTGTTTATAAGCACACCGCTCTTCGTCATGACTTTCCATGTAACCAACCCATCCACCTTCTTTCATAGTCGTATTAAAGGTAGTAAGTCCAGTAAAACCACTTCCTTCACTCCATCCCATTGCAGACTGACAATAAGCATTATTCATATTACGCCATAACTTCATTCCTATTTGTGATAATTCGCTTTCCTCCTCAATACCTGCCAAATGTTCGCAAATCATAATAGCGTCTGGATTGACTTCTTTAATAGCCAGATAATAATCCTTTAAAATGGCTACACGACTAGCATCATAATTTCCGGAAGTACCTTCATTACTTGTCTTATTTGTAAATCCCTTTGTTAAATCGAAACGGAATCCATCTATTTTATATTCATCCAAAAGAAATTTAAGATTGCGCTTTACAAAACGACGTGTTAACTCTGACTCGTGATTAAAATCATTGAAAACACTAAATGGATGTGGTGCTGCTTCGTTAAACCATGGATTATTGGCCGCAGGACATCCTTTGGAATTGTTCCAATATAGTCTTGCATATGGCATATTTCCCGTGGCATGATTGTAAACGACATCAAACAAAACAGCTATTCCCCTAGAATGACATTCATCAATGAAACGTTTATACATTTCTTTTGTACCATAAGCCTTATCCAATGCAAAGAAAAAACAAGGATTATACCCCCAGCTATTGTTCCCATCAAACTCTTGTACAGGCATCAACTCAACGGCATTGATACCTAAGGCCTGTAAGTAATCTAACTTTTGTATAGCTCCATTCAAATCACCACTTTCTGTAAAGTCACGTAACAGCATTTCATAAATCATCAGATTATCAGCATCTTTTATCTTAAAATCTGTATTTATCCAGCTATATTCTTCTCGCTGTAGCTTAAAAACAGACACGATGCCTATGCCTTTATCAGAATATTGCCTTTCTGTAACCGGATAAGTAGATGCTGCAATATATTTATCGTTATCCGGATCCAGTATCTTTTCAGAATAAGGATCTGCCAGTCGCATGACATCACCTGTTAAAGTCCCTACATAATACTGAAAACGATACTCCTTTGCAGGATCTAAATCAGAAATTGTAATCCACCAGCATCCTGTTGCTTCATCACGATACATCTGAGATGTTTCATCATTAGCCAATGTCCACTCATTAAAATCTCCTACAACATACGCATAGTCTTTATGACTTCCATCAGTTGCTTTATCATACAGAACTAATGTCACGGTACAATTATCTATATCCAAATTAATTCCTTCCTGCACCCCTGAAGGAAGTGATTTCTCCTGAACCTTACCAGGAACGAATCCATGATATTTCATATCCGTAACATTCACAAACTGATCTTTGTCAATACCTTTTTTACTACCATCTGCACTACGAATGATAATTCCCAATTGTTCAACAGGAGTTGTACCGGAAGCAAACCATTCCCGAATAGACGGAGAAAGAGTAATGGTCCATACATTAGCCTCAGTTTGACTTTTAGTAAACTTACACTTTTCAATATTTTCATTCCAATCTGCAGGCACATACAGCCACACTCCCTCACTTACTATTCCTGTATGCAAGTATACATCACCAGCATATCCATATAAAGCAGAAGTCGGTGAGGCCTTAAATGTAATCGTGAGAGGCTGGTCAGCATCGGGAGTTTCCGGTAAATAAGTAAAGCCTTCTTTCAAATTATCTGTTACACCACCAGGCAAAGTATTCGAATCGGTATCACTACATGAAGTAATAAACCCCAGTGCTAACAATATATAAGTCAATATATAGTTTTTCATAGATAGAAGAAAAAAAGAGTGCGTACAATCTGGCAAAGCCCTATCGACGCACTCCTAATATTAATTTAATTATTTAGCTATCAATTCATAAGTATAATCCGGAGTCGAAAGATCTACTACCACTTGATAATCACCAGCCGTCACACTAATGTTATTTCCTTTTGGAGCCAATTTGCCTTCACTATCTCCTGCACCAAAATCTCCATTAGGAACATCCCACTGATCGTTTGCACGAAACTTAATCGTACCGTCTGTCAATGTCATATCTACTTTCAACTTTAGATCAGCTGGATCATAAACTAAATCGGTATCTTCATTCCAGCCACCAGGAGTAGCATCTCCAATAACACCAAAGTTTACAAGCTGAACTGTATATGTAAGCTCTTTGATATTAAAAGTAAGATAATAATACCCTTCTTCTGCAGTCAGGTTACCAGCATCCTCAGCTGTCGACAATGTTCCTTCAGTCGAACCTGCTCCATAATTAGGGCCACTCCAATTTTGCTGTGAAGTACATTTGTATTCACCGTTCAAATAAGCATATCCGGCATAATTACCCATAGCGTCTATTGGATAAAGTTTTCCTATAACAGCTGCATCTGGAGTCCAATTTTGGTGAGCACCAACCACATACAACTGTTCAGGCCCATCAATCGGAGCCTCAGGTTCCGGTTCATATGGAATAATTCGCCAGTTTTCATTATCTTCACAACTTACAAGCCCCAAAGCAAGCAATAAGGTCAATGCTATATATTTGAAATATGTTTTCATATGTTTCTTTATTCTATAAGGTTTTCTTTATTTTGAATATCCCGGATTTTGTGTCAGATTCTGATTGACAGCCAAAGTGTTAGCATGAATCGGGAACACTTGTAAATAAGCTTCTGTCTTAGGACGATCAGTTATAGCATCATTAAACTTACCAAAACGAACCAAATCCTGACGTCTCCATCCTTCCCATGCCAGTTCCAACATACGTTCTTTCAACAAATTACTTAAAGTAGCATCTGCATGAGGTGCTCCAACACGATTTCTGACTTCATCTAAATCAGCCTGTCCGCTTTGACCATTACGAATCAAAGCCTCAGCACGCATCAATACAACATCTGCATAACGGAACAATACCCAGTCGTTATGAGGACACTGTCCATCTTCGGTTGCAGTCGGATCATCTGCGTACTTATACATTCGTGCTCCAGCCATCTTCATGCTAGTATCACTCTTATCGAATTGAAGCTTGATTGCCATTGGTAAATATTCCAAAGGTTTTCCAGTTTCACTGTTAATAACTTCTTGCCCGTTTACAACAACCCGGCCTGTATAATAAGTTAATTCCAAACGAGGATCAGGAGTTGCAGTTCCGTACCCAAATGCTTTCATTGCTTCAATAGTAGCAGCAGATCCGTTCCAACCTCCATTACCAAATCCTAATGCTTTACCAACATCATAATGGCGTGAACGTACCAGATACATATTACGAGCTTTATACAAGGTTGGATCCATTGGAATAACAAAAATATTTTCCTTAGATCCTTCATTATTAACTACGAAGTTAGAAAGGAATCCATTTGTTCCCTGATTTAAAGAATATCCACACTCCTTAATTTTATCACAATAAGCAACGGTAGCTTCCCAGCAATTTTTTTCTGTGCCATCCACTGTAAATTTAATATTCTTTCCATCAGGACGAGATTGGTCTGTCCAGTCGTTATCAGTATAAACTTCAGCATTCAAAGCCAACTTAGCCATAAGGAAGTAAGCAGCAGCCTTAGTCATACGCCCATAATACTCTCCCTGATCAGCACTTTTTTCGTCAGCTAACAATGGAATAGATTCTTCCAGCTCTTTCTTTACAAAATTGAAAACCTCACTGCGTTCTGACTGTTTGACATCCTTCATCTGAGTTAATGAAGATTCAACAATTGGTACACGTGCAAACATATCCAATAAATAATAATAATACATAGCACGAATTCCCCGGACTTCAGCCTTATAAATATCAAAATATTCATTGCTTGGATCCAACTCTTTCAACTCAGTCAATTTATCTATAGATTGATTGCACTGTACAATCACTCCATACAGATAGTCCCAAGTAGATATGATAAGTCCATTATTTACACCCCAGTTATGAGTGAACAGATCTCTCCACAATCCACCATCGTCCCAGTCACCACCTCTTGTCGGGAGGATAGCATCATCGGCACAAAATGTATTCAAGTCATAAAGTCCTCTGTCTGTTCCAGCCAAACCACTTCCTCCTGCATCTGCGCCAATCTTTGTATAAAGGTTAGCAACTGTATTTAAATAAATCATTTCCGGATTTTTATAGGCTTCACTTTCCGGCATCTGATCAACAGGATTTTCTTCCAAGAAAGAAGAACATCCACTAAAACTCATTGCAGCAGCAATAAAAAAGCTATATAATAATTTTCTTTTCATAGTAACATTCATTTAAAAGTTAAGACTAAGTCCCAGTGAGTAAGTACGTGTAAGCGGATAGAAGCGCTTATCATCAACACCTAAATCACTTCCAACAGTAGAGCTATTAATCATTGGTGACAATCCTGAATAATTAGTAATAGTAGCCAAATTATTTACAGAGAATGTCAATCTTAACGAATTAATGTTCTTTAAATTCTTAGTATTCAGATTCCATCCTAATGTTACATAATCAATATGTACATAATCTCCTCTTTCCAACCAATAGTCAGTTACAGTCTGGTCATGAATATTCTTTTCAGGAGCGCCTTTCATTACGTTGTAAGTAGGGAATAAGCTCATATTCATGTATGACAAAGAGGTTCCATTATAAATTTTATGCCCAAACGCACCACTGAACTGAGTCTGGATATCAAACTGTTTGTAACGGAAACTAATATTACCACCCAAATAGAACTTCGGCATAGCTTGTCCTGCTATATAGCGGTCCTTTCCATCAGAAAGATCTATACCTTCTTGACCATCAATGTCAAGAATATGATAAGTATACTCACCATTACCATTCATATCAATGAGTCCATCACATTTAGGTAAATAGAATACGCCCAAGGGTTGTCCTACCATCTGATAAATAACCTGATTATTTCCTCCGATAAATCCAGCGCCATTCATTCCTCCCAAATTCATGTATTCCTTAGCACTCAATGATTGTCCCATATAAGAGCCACTCAAAGACAGCAATTTATTCTTTTGCCATGAGAAGTTTGCAGAAATAGTCAACTCCATATCTTTAGTTTTTACAGGAACACCTGTCACTGCAACTTCAATACCGGTATTTTCCATTTCTCCCAAATTAGCCAACAAAGTATTGAATGCAAAAGGAGGAACAGGTACGGCATAATTATATAACAGATCGCTAGTCTTTGAATAATAATAATCTAATGTTCCAGTCAAACGATCCTCGAAAAATCCTGCATCAATACCAATATCAAACATGCGTTTTACCTCCCACTTCAAGTCAGGGTTATCATTACGATTGATTCCGTATGTAACAACAGGCTTGCCATTTACTGTAGTTACACCTGTCGGACTCATCAACTTCAACGAGTTATATGCACTAATGGCATCCTGGTTACCAGTAAGACCATAACCAGTTCTTATTTTTAAATTGGAAACAACATCTACATCTTTCAAGAAACTTTCTTCCTTCAAAACCCAAGCCAATGATGCAGAAGGGAAAAATCCCCATTTATTATTTGCTCCTAATTTAGAAGAACCATCGGCACGCATATTTACAGTTGCAATATATTTATCAGCAAAACTATAATTGAAACGCCCCATAAATGAAGCTATTGAATAACCATTAGAGTATGAGCTGACATCTCCATATTTAACTTCTCCACCAGCGCCTAAATTATTATACTCGAAGAAGTTAGTACCAAACTGCTTTGATTTAGCGCCAAAACCAGTATATTTATAATCTTGTAACTCAGCAAGTCCTAAAATATCAATATAATGCTTTCCAAATGCTTTCTTATAATTTGCAGTAAAGTTGCCTAACAACACACCACTCTTGTTATCAGACTTTTCAGCAATACCACTCTGTCCTTGTCCTGCTTTAATATTGTTTGGAGTATATTTTGAATTTTCTTTTACATTATAAGTATATGAACCAAAAGCACTCAATTTTAATCCGTCAATTACAGTCCATGTTATACGCGCATTTGTATTAATGTAGCTATTTGATTCTATATCCTTTATTGTCAAACGTCCCAAAGGATTCTGTGTTTCATTTGCATTAGGATCTTCCGGCCATGATCCATCTTCATTCGCAAAATCAGGGAAAGTAGGATTAAATGCAGCTGCAGAATAGAATGTCTTCTGATAATCATTCAAGTAACGTTTATCAACTTTAGAACCAAACATTCCAAATTCAATTTTTACCTTATCATTAAACATTGTTTGCGAAGCATCCAGTTTAGCTGTATAGTTACGCATATAATTATCCTTAATGATACCCTTTTGATCAATAACACCAATAGAAGCACGATAATTAGACGACTCTGTACCACCTCCAAAAGAAAGACGATGATTCTGAGTATAACCTGTCTGCTGCATTGCTTCAATAAAATTAGTATCATATCCCATATCTAAAGCATTGGCATATCCTCTATCAGCCACAACCTGACGATATGTATTGGCATCCAGCATTTCCAAGTTCTTATAAACGGTTTCCACACCAAAGCTGCCATCATAACTTAAAGTCTTAACACCATTTTTACCTTTAATTGTAGTAACTACAATTACTCCACTAGCACCTCTTGAACCATACTGAGCTGTTTCTGAAGCATCTTTCAAAACTGTAAAACTTTCAATATCAGCAGGAGAGATAGCATTCAACATACTCAAATCTCCAAAAACTCCATCAATGATAACCAATGGATCATTACCACCAGACAAAGAAGTTGTACCACGTACACGAATAGAAGCTGATGCAGTCGGGTCACCACCAGATTTCTGAATATTTACACCAGCCACTTTACCCTTTATGGCCTGCAATGGATTCGTTACAACGCCAGCATTCATATCTTCACGTCCGACACGCTGGATTGCACCAGAAACAGTACGCTGGCTTCCCGTAGCATAACCAATAACAATAACGTCATCCAAGACTTCGGTATCTTCATGAAGAACGACCTTCATATTAGCAGCAGCAGGAAGCTCCTGATTTTTATAACCGATAAAAGAGAAAACTAAGATATCACCTTTTTTAGCCTCCAAAGTAAAATTACCATCAAAATCAGTAATTGAACCATTGGTTGTACCCTTCACCAAAATATTAGCTCCGATAATAGCCTCTCCGTTTTTGTCTACAACACTCCCTTTAACCGCCAAGTTTTGGGCTAATACTTGGAAGGAAATAAGCATACCTACTATCGTCAATAGTAGACACTTTCCTGTGTGTTTAATAAATAGATTCTTGTTCATATTATTAATTTTAAAGTTAAGAAAATTCTCTTGGCTACAATCTATAAACGTATAGATTGAACTATATATTAAATACCTACTGGAAACAATTATCTTTTTATCTTAAAGATTGTATAATATATCAGAGAAAGAAAATAACCTCTCTGATATATTACAATAAAACAATGCCTGATATCACTTGATCTCTTTAATAGAGATAGCATAACCACCGCCTACTGCTGCTTTCAAGGTCAGCTTGCTCTTGCTAGTAACCTTTTTCTTTGTAATAGTATATGCTTGAGGGTTCTTGTCCCAACTTGCATCTTTAGCATCTGCATAAATAATTGCTTCATACTTCTTATCCGGATCAAGGAAGTCGAATGATAATTTTGACACATGACCGTTATAGCCAGCTGTACAGCCCACATACCAATCATTAGTATTCTTAGCACGACGAGCAATTGTTATATATTCTCCCGGCTCTGCTTCCAGATATTTTGTTTCATCCCAATCAACAGCCACATCTTTAATAAATTGGAAAGCATCCATAAAACGTTCATAATTTTCAGGAACATCAGCAGCCATTTGCAATGGACTGTACATAGTTACATAAAGAGCCAGCTGACGTGCCAGAGTTGTACGTGCATGCGACTTATTATTCGGATTCATCTTACTGCAATCAGGTTCAAAAATTCCTGGAGTATAATCCATCGGACCACCGATAAGACGAGTAAACGGCAAAATTGTTGTATGATTTACATTGTTTCCACCAAAAGATTCATATTCAGTTCCACGAGCTGATTCATTGCCAATCAGATTAGGATAAGTACGGCAAAGTCCTGTAGGACGTACTGCTTCGTGAGCATTAACCATAATTTTATAATCAGCAGCTTTCTTTACAGCATACAAATAGTGATCAACCATCCACTGACCGTAGTGATGTTCTCCTCTCGGAATAATGTCACCTACATAACCACTCTTTACAGAATGATAACCATTATCTACCATGAATTGATAAGCTTTATCCATATGGCGTTCATAATTGCGGACAGAAGATGAAGTTTCATGATGCATCATCATTTCAATACCTTTACTTGCCGCATAACGATGAATTTCTTCTACATCAAAATCTGGATAAGGAGTCACGAAATCGAACACATAATCTTTGCTCTTACCAAACCAGTCTTCCCATCCTTGATTCCATCCTTCCACCAGTACAGCATCAAAACCATGTTTAGCAGCAAAATCAATATAACGTTTTACATTTGCCGTATTAGCAGAATGCTTTCCATTTGGCTTAGTCTGTGAGTAATCAGTTTGTCCCAGTTTTACACTTGGCAATTCATCTGTATATGCCCATGTACCTTTATTGGTAATCATATCCCACCATACGCCAATATATTTCACAGGATGAATCCAAGAAGTATCTTCTATCTTACATGGTTCATTCAGGTTCAAGGTAATTCGCGAAGCCAGAATGTTACGGGCATCATCGCTTACGATAATCGTACGCCAAGGCGAATTACATGGAGTCTGCATATATCCTTTATCTCCCTTTGCATCAGGAGTCAGCCATGATTCAAAAATCATATTCTTATCGTCCAAGTTCAAACTCATACAAGAATAATCTTTCAATGCAGCTTCATGCAAGTTTATATAAAGCCCATCATCAGTCTTCATCATCAGTGCTGTTTGAACACCTGTTTGTGAGAACACATACTGTGAAGAATTTTCTGTTACAGCGGAACTCATCTTTCCACGTATTTCAGATAAGCGTGAAGTTGTGTAATCGTATTCTTGTGTATCATAATCTCCCGGAATCCAGAATGCTGTATGATCTCCCGTCATAGCAAACTGAGTATGCTCTTCTTTGATAACAAAATAATTCAGATTTTTTTGCTGAGGGAACTCGTAGCGGAAACCTAAACCATCATTGAACAAACGAAAACGGATAATGATATAACGATCATTTTCAGGCTGGTCAAGTGTGACTTCCAGTTCGTTGTAATGATTACGGATTTCACTTTCTTCTCCCCACACCGGACGCCAAACTTCATCGAAAGTAGAAGTACGTGTATCTTTAATCTTAAATCCAGTCATCAGATTCATTTTTTCATCTACGCGTTCCTTATCTTTGCGTTCTGTCCATTCAAATCCGATTCTCTTTTCTGGATCTTCTCTCTTCAGTTCAAGGCCAAGAGTACTAGGCTTTATCACAGCTTTATCTTTAAAGAAAAGCTCATATACAGGAGCCCCGTTACTGTTTAAACTAAAGTTCATTTTTAAATTACCATCTGGTGAAGTCAGATTTTGTGCACTCAATGCAAACGCACAGTAGCACATAGCTACAAAGGCAAAGGTTCTTTTTAGATTCATAGTTTTATAAGGTATTATGATTAATAATTTTTTAGGTCATAAGCAAAATTAAATGCGTTATCAGTTTGTTATTTCTTTCATATGAAAAATACAAATCCTGTCTCTTATACACATCTCCGAGCCCACGAGACTACGCTGCATCTCGT
>ENA-OZGQ01000049-OZGQ01000049.1-human-gut-metagenome-genome-assembly--contig:-NODE-49-length-23398-cov-6.410230_pt1 | contig 23398 bp, 15 predicted proteins | sample MGYA00244661_ERZ653668 | MGnify/ENA primary metagenome ERZ653668 (study PRJEB26926, sample SAMN06165249) | human gut metagenome | biome: ENVO:00009003; feature: ENVO:2100002; material: ENVO:00002003...
ATCTACACTTCTAGCTTCGTCGGCAGCGTCAGATGTGTATAAGAGACAGATCATAGCATGTGCTACTTTCATAAATCCTGCAATGTTGGCACCTTTTACGTAATTGATATATCCGTCAGGTTCAGTTCCGTATTTTACACATTGTTCATGGATGTTATGCATAATTTGGTGCAATTTTTCGTCCACTTCTTGAGCAGTCCAGCTCAGATGCATTGCATTCTGGCTCATTTCCAGTCCTGAAGTTGCAACACCACCGGCATTTACAGCTTTACCCGGAGCATACATTAGCTTATGTTCGATGAATGCATCGATAGCTTCTGGAGTACATCCCATATTAGAAATTTCTCCAACGCAAAGTACGGAATTATTTATCAAGTTCATGGCATCTTCTCCGTTCAATTCGTTTTGGGTTGCACAAGGCAGAGCAATATCTACTTTTACTTCCCATGGACGACGTCCTTCTACGAAAGTAGAACCAGGGAACTTGTCGGCATACGGTGCTACGATATCGTTGCCAGAAGCACGCAGTTCAAGCATATAGTCAATCTTTTCTCCCCTGATACCATCTGGATCATAAATGTATCCGTCCGGACCAGAGATAGTAACTACCTTAGCACCTAATTGAGTAGCTTTGGTTGCTGCTCCCCATGCGACGTTTCCAAAACCGGAAATAGCCACAGTCTTTCCTTTTATATCTATACCTTTCTTATCGAGCATGTGTTTTACAAAGTACAAACCACCAAACCCTGTAGCTTCTGGGCGGATTAATGAACCGCCGAATTCCAAACCTTTACCAGTGAATGTACCTGTAAATTCATGTGTTAACTTTTTGTACATACCGAACATATATCCAACTTCACGGCCGCCTACACCGATATCACCGGCAGGAACATCCATGTCTGGACCTACATGACGCCATAATTCAAGCATGAATGCCTGGCAGAAGCGCATAACTTCAGCATCACTCTTGCCACGTGGTGAGAAATCAGAACCACCTTTACCACCACCCATCGGAAGAGTTGTCAATGCGTTCTTAAATGTCTGTTCGAAACCTAAGAATTTCAGGATAGAAAGATTTACAGATGCATGGAAACGGATACCACCTTTATACGGGCCGATGGCATTATTAAACTGTACACGATAACCTAAATTTACTTGTACTTTGCCTTTGTCGTCCACCCAAGGTACACGGAATGTTATGATACGGTCTGGTTCAACCAAACGCTCTATCAGTGATGCTTTTTCAAATTCGGGATGTTGATTGTAAATATCTTCAATAGAAAGTAGAACTTCTCTAACCGCCTGCAAGTACTCTGATTCACCCGGATGCTTAGCTTCCAGAGATGACATAATCTGGTTAATGTTCATGACATTTTTAATTTAAGGTCTGACAAAATGAAATTGTTTGTTACTGCAAAGATAGGTTTTTATGTAGAACATCAAAATATTTCAGAATGTTTTTGCGGGTGAAAAGTGATAAAAAGTTAAAGCCTGAAAGGTGCTACATGTGTCTGAAAGTAATTTTTATCTGCTGCTAAGTTGCACAAATCAATAGAAATCACGTTATTTGTTAAACAAATAAAGCTTAAACCTTGAAGCTATGCTCAGTAAGTTAAAATTAAACCAACTTTATTTTAAAGATACCCAGTTTGTCAGTTTAATGACTAAACGCATCTTTAATGTACTTCTTGTGGCAAATCCGTATGATGCTTTCATGCTCGAGGATGACGGTCGCATTGATGAAAAGATATTTATCGAATACATGAATCTCAGTCTTCGTTATCCTCCTCGCTTTACACAAGTGTCTACTGAGGAAGATGCATGGAAGCAACTGGGAAATACAATGTTCGACTTGGTTATCTGTATGCCCGGATCGGACAATAGTGATACGTTCGACATTGCTCGTCAGATAAAGGAAAAATATCCTCATATACCATTAGTTGTTCTGACACCTTTCTCTCATGGTATTAAAGAACGAATGGAGCATGAAGACCTGAGTATTTTCGAGTACGTGTTCTGCTGGTTGGGAAATACAGATTTGCTGGTATCTATCATAAAGTTGATAGAAGACAAGATGAATCTGGAACACGATATAAAAGAGGTGGGTGTACAGATGATATTACTTGTAGAAGATTCCATCCGTTTTTATTCGTCTGTACTACCTAATCTGTATAAGTTCGTGCTTCGCCAAAGTCAGGAGTTTGCCACCGAAGCATTGAATGAGCACCAGCGTACGTTGCGTATGCGCGGGCGTCCTAAAATAGTACTGGCGCGCTCTTACGAAGAGGCGATGGACTTATACAATAAATACCAGAATAATACGTTGGGTATCATATCGGATGCTCGTTATCCGCGTGAGGGTAAAATTGATCCGCATGCAGGTATTCGTTTTCTTACCGAAGTTAGAAGTCGTGATCCATTTATTCCATTGATTCTTCAATCGGCAGAAGTCAGCAACAAAGAGTTTGCTTTTAGTTGCGGTGCTCAGTTTATCGATAAGAACTCGAAGAAAATGAATATCGATCTGCGCGAAGCTGTTTCCGAAAATTTTGGTTTTGGTGATTTCATTTTCCGCAATCCGAATACGATGGAGGAAGTGGTACGTGTGCATAATTTGAAGGAACTTCAAAATGCCATTTTCTCTATACCGGCCGAATCATTCCTTTATCACATCAGTCGTAATCATATATCGCGTTGGTTATATTCGCGCGCCATATTCCCCGTTGCAGAGTTCTTGAAACAAATAACCTGGGAGTCTTTGCAAGACATCGATGCTCATCGCCAGATTATATTCGAGGCGATTGTGAAGTACCGCAAAATGAAAAATCAGGGAGTTGTAGCCGTTTTCCAGCGTGACCGTTTTGACCGTTATTCTAACTTTGCTCGTATCGGTGACGGTTCGCTGGGAGGAAAGGGACGAGGACTTGCCTTTATTGATAATATGGTAAAGAGGCATGCCGAATTCGAAGAGTTTGAAAATGCCTCAGTTGTGATTCCTAAGACGGTGGTACTTTGTACAGATATATTCGATGAATTCATGGATATGAACCAGCTGTATCAGGTGGCACTGAGTGATGCTGATGATGAAACCATATTACGTGCTTTTTTAAGAGCCAAGTTGCCCGACAGACTGGTTGAAGACTTTTTCGCCTTCTTCGATGTTGTGAAGTCACCTATTGCTATCCGTTCGTCCAGCTTGCTGGAGGATTCTCATTATCAGCCATTTGCTGGAATTTATTCTACTTATATGATTCCTTACCTTACAGATAAATATGAGATGCTGCGCATGCTGAGTGATGCGATAAAAGGCGTTTATGCATCGGTTTATTACAAAGACAGTAAGGCATATATGCAAGCTACCAGCAACGTTATCGATCAGGAAAAGATGGCTGTTATTTTACAGGAAGTGGTAGGTACTCAATACGGTGACCGTTTTTATCCTTCTATTTCAGGAGTAGCACGTTCTATTAATTATTATCCGATTAACGATGAACTGGCAGAAGAGGGAACTGTAAGTCTTGCTTTGGGATTAGGAAAATATATTGTCGATGGAGGACTTACGTTGAGAGTTTGTCCTTACCATCCCGATAAAGTGCTCCAGACAAGTGAGATGGAAATGGCTTTGCGCGAAACTCAGACGCGTTTTTATGCCCTCGATTTAAAAAATATGGGGCAAAACTTTTCACTCGATGATGGTTTTAACCTGTTAAAGCTTCCTGTGAAGGAAGCCGAAAACGATGGCTCTTTGAATTATATAGCTTCAACATACGATCCGTATGATATGGTGATACGCGACGGGATCTATCCGGGTGGGCGTAAAGTGATAACTTTTGCCAATATTCTTCAACACGATGTCTTTCCATTGGCACGTATTCTTCAACTGGTTCAAAAATATGGACAGGGAGAAATGCGTCGTCCCGTAGAGATTGAGTTTGCCGTAAATCTGAATGCAACAGAGAAAAAAGGAGTCTTCTATTTGTTGCAGATACGTCCGATGGTAGATATGAAAGCCGATTTGAATGAAGATTTGGATGCTATCCCCGAAGACCAGCTCCTGCTGAAGAGTGTGAATTCTCTCGGACAAGGTATTATAGATGATATTCAAGACGTAATATATGTAAAGACCGAAGGATATTCCGCTTCCAATAATCAGCTGATTGCCTATGATATAGAGAAACTTAACAAACGTTTCCTGGATGAAGGAAAGCATTATATTCTTATTGGTCCGGGACGCTGGGGAAGTAGTGATACATGGCTGGGTATTCCGGTAAAATGGCCTAATATATCGGCTGCACGTGTCATTGTAGAGGCTGGACTCACCAATTATCGTGTCGATCCGAGTCAGGGAACCCATTTCTTCCAGAATCTGACATCCTTCGGCGTTGGTTATTTTACGATAAATGCATATATGAACGACGGACTGTATAATCAGGAATTGCTGAACAGTATGCCGGCTGTGGAAGAAACCAAGTATTTACGCTGGGTACATTTCGATAAGCCGCTTGCTGTCAAGATGAATGGTAAGAAGAAATTAGGAGTGGTTAGTTTTGACTGATCGGATAAATATAAGAAAGGTGGGGCAACTTCAGTATAATTGCTCCACCTTTCTTTTTATAGCTTTTTTATCCGTTATTCCGGTAATCCAGCGGACTCATCCCCACATATCTTTTAAAATATTTTCCGAAAAAAGACATGTTAGCAAAGTTGAGCGAGTCTGAGATCTCTTGAATCGAAAGATTTGTTGATTTTAGTTGCGACTTTGCATCCATGATAACCATGCGCGAAATAATTTCCATACAGGTATTTCCCGTTGCCTGTTTTACCGTAGTGCAGAGGTGTGTTTGAGTTATTCCTAACTTTTCGGCATACCATGCTACATTACGTGTTTTATTGTAATTCTGCATGACCAGCTGAGTGAAGTTTTTGCATAACATTTCGCTCTTCGACAAATTACTTTTGTTTTCATTTGCCCGGTTGCTGTACATGGCTGCTATACCTATATGTATATTATTATAGAGGTGTGGAGTTATGAACTTTCGGGTATTCTCGTTAAAGAATTCATACAGCTTTATCAAAAAACAGAGATAATCTTTCAGCAGTGCAGCACCTTCCTGACGGAGGGTAATGAGCGGGCGTCCTAAAGTGATGTATAAAGTATTCATTGTAGAACGGTTTAAGTTAGCCTGTTCTACATATTTCGATGAAAACCCTCCGAAGTATAATTCCATTTCTCCTTTTACACTATGTATCTGAAGAATTGTTCCGGGCATGATTGTTACAAAATCGTTGGCGCGTACAGTTATTCGGTTCAGGTTAACCGATGCTTCTACTTCACCGCTCATACACAGAACGAAAATTTCCGATTTTATTCGGCATGGGAAATTGGTGTATAAGCTTAGTAGCTCTTTACTGATACCTGTCCCTACAATCCATTCTTCCGGTAAATCTATCTTGGGTAATTCTTTTTCCATCGTTTAAAACTTTCTGCAAAGTTATATGTTTTTTGAAATATAGACTATTCACTGATTAGTTAAATAACCTAATATAGTTTATAAATTAGTACGTTATATATTCACTTTTAATCTCATATTAAAAAATAGAACAAAAATAATAAGATTAGACCTTGCCAGTTCTTCTAAAAGGTTGTTACTTTGCACCGACTAATAAAAATAAAAATTTAAGGTATCAAATGAAAAAGAATTTGTTTTTTTACTTGTTTGCTGTATTGTGTACAGTGAGCTTGTTCACTTCTTGTAGTGACGATGATGAACCAACAGTAACTGTCCCTGGCAATGTTGATGTAGCAGGTACCTATACAGGTACATTGGATGTTAAATTAGTATCGGCAGGTATTGAAACACCGCTACCTGCTGTTAATTCACAGTTAGTTTCTGTTATTAAGTCAGGAGAAAATACCGTAGATTTGAAAATAACTAATTTTTCTTTCGGTGATCTGAAGTTGGGAAATATTGAACTGAATGGTTGTCAGTTAACTGATGGTGGTAATGGCAAATATATTTTTACAGCAACAGAATCTTCTATGGATTTTGCCGGTCTGTTGGTTGCTGATGTGAAGGCAAATGGAACTTTTACAAACGAAACTCTTGCTATTGATTTGGATATAAATAATATAAAACTTGGTGGCAATTCTGTTCCTTATACAGTAAAGGCTGTTTATGAGGGTACTAAACAGTCAGGTTCTGAAAGCAGTGAAGCTAAAATCCTTTCTTTTGTTTTCGACAAAGAAGTTGCAGCTGTAGATTCATTGGTTGTTGGTGATGTGGTTATCAACGAAGAATCTAAGACTATTACTTTCATGGTTGCTGATACTGCAAAAGCTGAATATCTTACAGCTTTAGTTCCGACTATTGAAGTTTCTGAAGGGGCAACTGTCACTCCTGCAAGTGGTGTAGCACAGGATTTCTCAAATGGTAAGACTGTAACTTATACAGTTACTGCCGCTGGTGGTAATGTGGCTGAATATAAGGCTTCTATTGTTGGAAAAACTGCATTCTATGATTTTGAAGATTGGAAAACAGTTGAGGTTAAAAGTGAGTTTGATGGTTCTGTTCAATGGACATATCAACTTCCTGTTGCTGGTGCATGGTCGGGGGCAGATGCCGCATTACAGTTGATACCTGTAATGGTTCCAACTTTTGATGCTACTCAAAGAAGCCTATTACCGACTGATGAAGCTTATTCTGGTAGCAAAGCTGCAAAAGTGGTAACATTGGATACCGAAGGTGCTCCGAGCTTTATGCCTGGAGTTTTTCCTAGTGTTCCTAAAGTTACGTCAGGTTCTTTATTCTTAGGGGATTTTGAAGTTGATGCTCAAAAAACATTACGTAGTACACGTTTTGGTGTGCCATATAGTGCTAAACCTATAGTTGTTCGTGGCTACTATAAATATATTCCGGGCGAAGTATATTATCGTTGTGATGATCCGGAGAAATCGAATGAGGCTGTAAAAGATGCTTCATTGAAAGATGAATGTGCCATAAGTGCTGTTTTGTATGAAGTTTCTTCTTATGAAACAACAGAGGATCATGATAAAGATGAGCGTTTGGATGGTACAAACATATATACATCTGATAAGATTGTCGCTATGGCTGTATGGGAAAGTGGTGCAACAGACGAATATGCTCCATTTGAATTAAATTTGGAATACAAGCAAGAATTTGATGCAACAAAACTGTATCGTTTTGCTATTATATGTTCGTCAAGTAAAAATGGTACAACTTTCTCTGGAGCTCCAGGTAGTACATTATATATAGATGATATTGAGGTTGTGGCAGAATAATTAATCGAAATTAATAAGAGAAGAGGTGGTGAAGTATTATTACTTTACCACCTCTTTTTATTTGTACAAATTATAAAAAAACATGCTGATGTTTTATCCAATTCTTGGGCAAGTTTTCTTGAATTTATGCTCATGTTTTTTTAGAATACAGTGATTTCTAAAATATAGATATCTGATATAAACTAAAAAGGCTCTATCAATCGTATTTGGGAGAATGATAGAGCCTTTTCTGTAGTAAGTAAAGTGGTTGATTCTTAAAATAATAAGCTCTTTTGGAAAGAGCCTGATCTTTGGTTTGCCCTCACGTTTTCTTCAATAGCTGAAAAATTTGATGAGAGGTTTGAAAGATATGTATTTCTATTATGCGAGGTTAAAACTCGTAGCCAAATCCGAAATTTAGATAAATGGGGTACATGGCAAAAGAAATAGTATTGAAGTCTTTCTTGAATATGTCATTGAGTCCCCATGTCAAATCGGCGTGTACAGTGAGGTGTTTGTAAGCTTTCCAGCTTCCTCCAGCCTGAATACCCCATTGGAAACGACGTAATTCATCAGAAAAGTCATATGCAGCTGAGTTGTCACCTTCAAAATCAATGCGGCTTCCCGTAGCATCGGGAGTGCGCAAATGTCCTTCATAAACTTCTCCTGAAAAATCTCCATCCATCATGTATGAGAAATAAGGGCCGGCTACAACTTTCCAGCGGTTATTGATTTTATAGTTTGCCAACAATGGAATAGTGATATACGACATCTTGACTTTGGTTTTGACACCTCCGGTCCAAAGGCCTTCTACTTTTCCGCCTACTTCGTTGAAGATAGCCATTCCGTAATTTTTTACTGTAGCACGTGTGGTCATGTCTTTGCTGTCAAGTCTTACTCCAAGACTTATTCCCCATTTCTGGGCAGCATCAACCCATTTTGTTGCGTTTCCTTCAATTGTTATGGCAAGTCCCGGTGAGTAACTGTCCAAACTTCTGATCTCTTTTGGAAGAGGAAGCGGTGAAGTTCCTCCGATATTTACTCCTGCCTTGAATTCGTAATCTAGTCCATGTAGGGATGACCATAGCAAACCTTTATGTTCGGTAGACTGTGCATGTAACAAATTTGCTCCTGCGGTAAGTGCCGCAGCTAATATAAATATATATTTTTTCATATTTCTGTTTCGAATATCTAGATGATTGAATTGTATTATTCACAAGTTATTTCTACTTCGTCAATGCAAAGCTCACTTCCTATAGCCCCTTCGAAATAGGCTCCCTGAATGCTGGAAGAGAAGACAATGGCAAGTTTATATTTACCAGCTTTCAGATTATCTTCATTAATGGTTTTACCATTTTGGAGCTTGAAGTCCAGATCAAATCTGGTCCACTGGTCGGTTGCTTCTGTTTTGTCTATACGTGCCATTGAAACAATGTTCTTTGCTTTCTCGTTGCCTTCCGTAAATAAGTCACCATCCAGTGAGAAGTCACTGTTGGGCGCTTCATAAAGCACGGCATAGATATCACCGGTATCGGTTTTTCCTGAAATGACATTTCCGTTCTGGTCTGTCAATGTTGCTCCCGGTTTATATTTGTAGTATCCTGACATTTTCAGAGGTTTCCGTGTGAAAGGGAAGCCGAACTGAGTTGCTTGTCGTGGAGCAATGATAGCATAAGTCATGTTGAAAGAGCCGATAAAGAGATTTCCGGCTGCAATCGGCATTTTAGGATTGGTATTCATACCGAAGGTTCCTGTTGACTGAGTAACTAGTTTTACACATTTGCCTTCTACTCCTCCGTCAGCCTGTGATGTCGGATATTGTATGGCATTGGTTGCCATGCCGCATAAATTATATCCCTGATTACCACTTGCCCATTGCATGATACCATTCACATCAGTCAGGTATAATATATGATATGGATTGATTTCTCTTAAGTTTTCGAATGAATATTTTAAAGGCAGCTCTATTGTGTATAGATTAACTGTATAAGTTGCCTTGTTACTTCCATCTTCGGATGTGACAGTGAAGGTACGCTCTTTTTCAGTGCTGAAATCGTAGTAAGGTGGATTGTCCTTGCTTTGAGATTGGTCTGGACTGATGGTAGCCCCGTCAGGGAGAGTGAAATTCAATTCCTGAGCTGCTATATTAGAGCCTTCGAAAACGAAGATCTCGATTTCTCTGCTTATTTCATTGATGTTTATTAATTGGATATTTGCTCCGCTGCATCCGTCTATTGCCGCTTCTACATTTAATGCTTCATCCTGAATGCAGGATATTGTGGATAAGGATAAGGTGATTCCGATTAAAATGTTTTTTAAATTCATGTTTCTTTTTAATTATCGTTGACGTGGCAAATATACAACAAAAAAAGCAGGATGGAAGCTAATTCCATCTTAATTTTTATACTGTATTTATGAAAAATAGACTAAAACAATATTAGTAAAATATATGAGTTTCGATACTTTATGATATGGTATAAGTATGGAAAGATAAAAAATAGAACAAAAATAAAAAAAACAGACCTTTTCGGTGAAGTGAAAACTCTGTTACTTTGCATCCTGAAAAAAATTAAAATTATAGTTGGATGAAAATGAAAAACTGTTTGAGTGTTCTTTTTTCATTGATGCTTCTGTTTGGCTTAGGAAGTTGCTCTAGTGAAGAAGGAAAAGAGAGTGTTACAGGACAAGGACGTATTATGGTCGATTTGTCGACCGACTTGTCTTACAGCCGTTCGGTAGATGAGAGCGCTTACCGTAACGTAAACAATTATAAGGTATCTCTATATAAAGGAGAAGAACCTGTTTACACGGATAAACTTTATGGCGATCTGGAATTGGAACAGAGTGTAGACTTTGGAGTTCCTTATACGCTTACTGCTTATTATGGAGAGGATGTTGCTGCTGGTTACGACAAACTGTACGTAAAGGGTAGTCAGACATTTACGGTATCTCAAGGTGATAAAAAAACTGTTTCTATTCTTTGTAAACCTGCCAATGCCAGAATTACTTTGGTTTATAAAGGAAATGATGATAACGGTGCATTCGAAGATTACTTCCAGGATTGTACCGTTACTGTAAAGACCGACTATATGGATGAGGCTTGGACTATGAACAAGTCGAATGAAGGTCAGCAGCTTTACCTGAAGACTGGTGATGAAGGTACAAATGCTACTTTGTCCTTCTCTTTAATCGATAAAAATGGTGAACCTGTATCTGTTGATGGTTTCGATACTTCTAAGGTAATCGATTTGAAACCTTGCTATTCTTATACTTTGACTATCAAGCCGAATCAAACAGATATTCCAGGAGGTAAAGTAGGCTTGACTATTACTGTTGATGATGGTGTAACAGATGAAGATGTTACTGTTAATATCCCGGGTGATTACATTCCAAATTAAGATAAAATACGAATAAAATGAAAAAATATAAGAGTTTAATATGGCTTTTAGGCCTTATTGTAGGTTTGTCATCTTGCGAAATGCGTGACGAACTTTTGGGTAAAGGAGGAGCCGGAGAAAATGCCGGTACACTGGAGCTTGACCTGACATCTATTTATAACGGAGTAACAATAAGTCGTGCCGGAGAAACTGTAGACGGCGGAACTACAACCGGAAGCTTTAATGAAGAAGATGTAAATGTAGACAACTATACATTGATTGTAACAAATACTGAAACTCAGGAAGAAGCAGCCAGAGGTAAAGTCAGTGAATTGAAGAACGAAAACGGTAAGGTAGTTCTTCCTTTGGGTGAAGGAAGCTATGCTGTAACTGCTTACAATTACGAAGGTGAAAATGTAACAGTATCCGAGCGTCCTTATTTTAAAGGGGAACAGACTTTCTCTGTAAAGAAGGGTATTGCTACAAATGTTGATCTGACTTGTAAGTTGGCATGTGTTGAAGTATCAATAGGTTTGACAAGCTCGTTTGAAGAAGCTTTTAAAGATGATTATTCAGTAATAGTTGATAATAGAGATGGTGCCACCCAAATATTCGATAAGAGTTCTCTTGGTAAGAAATATTATTTTCAGGTTCCTGAACGCCAGAACAGTCTGAATGCTTCTATTAAGGCAACTTCTGTAGAAGGTAATTTTGTTGAACTGAAAGCAACCATTCAGAAGCCTGCCGATGCAGAAGGTGGTGAGTCTGATTTGGAAGGAGGAGATTCTTTTGAAATTAAACTGACTGAAGAAGGTTCTACAGAGTCCTCTGTTTCAATTGGTATTACAGTTGATTTGACATTTACTGAAGTGGGTGAAACTATCGAAATCCCTGTAGGTAATATTATTTATGACGGTCCGGAAAACCCAGGTGAAGGTGGTGGTGAAGATCCGGAAGCTTCTATCACATTCGAAGGATTGCCTGCTACTTATACTTGTACATATGGTGATTCTGATATTGCAGGTTTACAGGATGTTCACATCTTAGCTCCTAATGGTATTAAAAATCTGAACGTTACTATTTCGGGTGAGATTGCTGGCCTGTTAGGTATGGTAGGCTTGCCGGAAACATTCGATATTTGTAATCTAACTGATGATATTAAACCTACACTGATTAATGCGTTGGAACTTATTACAGAAGATGAATATAATCAGTTGCATACGGGAACTTGTACAGATTTTACGTTTAGACTGGGAAAATTATTAGTGCTTGTTCCAGGTGTTGTTCAATCTGGAGAGAGTGTATTTAACTTGGCTGTTTCGGATGGTGTTAGCACTAAAGACGGAGATATTACAGTTATTGTAAATCCAAAGGAAGGAGAGTAAGAGTTTATGAAATTAACAAATATAATGATAGGATTATTTCTGGGTGTAGGACTGATTTCTTCCTGCCAGTCAGAAATAGATGAAGCCAAAGGATATGGTTATCTCCAACTTTCTTCCGTTGATGTTAATAAGAGTGTGACTACTCGTGCTGACATTACAAGTTCGGAAGCAATAGCTGTAGATATATTGAATGCTTCGAATGCTGTGGTTAAACATGCTGACGACTGGAAAAGTCTGGATGATGTTCTTTTGCCGGTAGCAACTTACACAATTAAGGCTTATTCGGCAGATAAAAACATGGAAACTCAGGGATTTGATGCACTTCCTTATTATGAAGGACAGAGCAGTGTAGCAATTGAGGCAAACAAAGCAAAAACTGTTGAAATCACTTGTAAGCTGGCACAGACAATGGTTTCTGTAAGTTGCTCAGAAAGTTTTAAGTCTACTTTTTCTGATTATACTTGTTATATAGAAGGAGCCGATGCGCTAAGTATTCCTTTTGTTAAGGATGAAACTCGTACTGCTTATGTAAAGGCCGGTCAGTCTTTGACCGTAAAAGTGGATTTTGGCAATGGAAAGACTTTTTCTCAGGAAATTGTTTCAAAGTCTAAAGCTGCATATCACTATAAAGTAACATTGGATATTACTGATAGCAATGCTGGAATTGATATCTCTGTAGACCAGACTATTCACCAGTATGATGTTACAGTAAAAGTTCCTACTAAGCAGGAAAGTGCTGATATGGTAACCAGTGATATCAGAAACGATGCTTCTAAAGTTTGGGGACAGTTCGCTTATCTGTCGGGTGCTTGCAACTTGGAAGAAATTACCTCTCCGGTACAATTCCGTTACAAGAAGAAAGCCGATGCTGAATGGACTACAGTAGAAGCAGTTCAGGAAGAAGGTACCAAGAACTATTCTGCAAAGGTTGCTCCGCTGGATTTCGGTACTCAGTACGAATATTACATCTTGTGTGGAGATAAAGCAGGTGAAACTTGTACGTTTACTACAGAATCGTATGTGGAAATTCCGAATTTAAACTTCGATACATGGAGTCAGAATGGAAAGAACTGGTATCCGAATGCTGATGCTTCTAATAGCTATTGGGCTACAGGTAATGAAGGAGTAACTACTTTGGGTAATTCTAATAGTGTGCCGGTAGAAGGTAGCGACGCTCGTAATGGTAAGGCTGGAAAGCTCGAAACCGTAACTGTTGCTTTGGTTGGATATGCAGCAGGTAACTTACTGATTGGTAACTATTCTACAAATCTTAATAATATGGCAGCTAGCGTACAGTTCGGACGTTCTTATAACGGTGCTCGTCCTGTTAAACTGTCTGGATATTATAAATATACTCCGGGTACTTCGATGAATAAGAATGGAAAGATTCCTTCTGATCGTACATTGACAGTTGATGAATGCGATATTTATATCAAGCTTTGGTCTGGAGATGCGGTTATTGCTGAATCACATTTTGTGACTAACCAGACTGTTTCTGATTATACTCATTTTGAACTTCCTATAGAGTATACAGATATGACCAAGCGTCCGGATAAAATTACAATCGTGGCTACATCAAGTCGTTATGGTGGTGAGTTTGAAGGCTCAGGTATGTTGAATACAAAGGTGGTCGGACAGGTCGCTGCCGGCAGTACCCTTTGGGTAGATGATTTTGAATTGTCATACTATTAATGTTTGCATGAAGAAATATTTCATTTTATTATTAACCTTTTTGTGCGTAACTTCGGTCTACGCACGAAAAGGTTATGATCGTAATATAAAGCCCTCCTTATTTGTTCCGAAAGGATCGTGGATGGGAGGTGTCACATTCTCTTATACAGAATTGACCGGTGATAATTATAAGCTTCTGATATTGGATGATGTAAACGGTGAAGGGTATACCTTTAAGGTAAGTCCATATGCCGGATATTTTTTCCGTGATAATATGGCTGCCGGTGTGCGTTTGAATTATAACCGTACCTATGCAGATATAGGTAATGTCAATCTGGATTTGGGAGATGACCTGACATTCGATATCAGCGATTATAAGTATCTGGAGCATGAATATACTGCTGCCGGATTTTTACGCACATATATGGGGCTGGGAAACAGTAAAGTTTTTGGCTTTTTCAATGAGCTTCGTCTGACGTATGGATATGGTCAGGGAAAAACGTTGTCCGGGTCGGATGAGAAAGCTACGGGTACCTATCAGACCTCTCATCGTTTACAGATTGGTGCGGCGCCGGGCTTGACGGCTTTCGTTACGAACAATATGGCAGTCGAGGTGTCGATTAATGTTGTCGGTTTGGATTTTAAATGGATTGAACAGACAACCAATCAGGTAGAACATGGTTCGTACCGTCAGAGCTCGGCTGATTTTAAGATTAATATATTTTCGATAAATATAGGTATCTGTACCTATTTTTAAACTGATGGATTATGATAATGAAGGCTTTGAAATATAGCTTTGCTTTTCTTTTATTGCTGAACATGTCTTCGTGTATAGAAAATGATATTCCTTACCCTTATATTGAGGGAGTAATTCAGGAATTTCAGGTGGAAGGAATGCAAGGGGAGGCTGTGTTCAATAATCAGGCTCGTACTATTGAGCTTACTATAGGGGAGGATGCTTTTATTGACAGTTTACCTGTTACGAAACTGATTGCCAATACGGAAGCTTCAATCTCTCCGGATGTTGCAGCATGTATTAAACCGAATGGTTTTCCTAATTTCAGTTTTAGTTCGCTGTCAGAACTTCCTGCTAATGCCAATACGGCTATTGATTTTACGAATCCAGTTAGAATTTTGTTGAAAACTTATCAGGATTATCAGTGGAGGGTGACTGTAAAGCAAGAAATTGAACGTGTGATTGAGGTGGAGAATCAGTCGGGTACTGCTCCTTCATTGGACTTATATAATCATGTTGCTATTATTTATGTCACGGAAGATGCTGATTACCGGAATATCAAGATTAAAAAATTAAATCTGGAGGGCTCAAAAACAGTATTAGATCCAGATCCGGCAACAGTAACGGATTTTACTCGTCCACGTGTGTTTAAGGCTTACCGTAATGACAGATATATATGCGACTGGACGGTGGATGTACAGAAATCATCGGTAGCTGCTTCTGTAGAAAAAGTAAATGCATGGGCTACTAAGGCTTATATCAGTGGAAGTTTTCGTGCTGGAACTGATATTTCTGTGGAATATCGTGTGAAAGGTAATGAGGAATGGACGAAATTGGATAATTCGGCTATTACTGAAACTGGAAGCACTTCTTATTCTGCTGAACTTACGGGGTTGCAGAGTGGTACGGATTATGAAGTACGGGCACTGGCCGGAGGTAGTGAAGGCGATGTATATTCTTTCCAGACAGAAACAATTGTGACTCTTCCCAACATGAATTTCGAAACTTGGACACAGGATGGAAAAACATGGTATCCGAACCCTGTTGCCGATAATCTGGATGATCCGCAGGCTTATTGGGCTACAGGTAATGAGGGAGTGACTATTTATAAGGAGTCGAGTACCGTACCTGTTACAGGTAGTGATGCTTATAAAGGAAAGGCTGCCAAAATGTATACGTACGGAGATATTTTATGGGTCGGTGCTGCTGCCGGTAATTTGTTTATCGGGACTTATAAAACGAATGTAGGAAAACCTGAGTCGAGTCCGTCGTTTGGACGTGCTTATTCTGGAGCCCGTCCTACAAAACTGAGTGGGTATTATAAATATAAATCAATGCCTATTACATACGCTGGTACTGTTCCCGGAAATCTGAAAACAGATCAATGCCATATTTATTTAAGATTATGGGATGATGCCGGACAGGAAATAGCTTATGGTGAGTTTATTGGTACAGAGACTGTTACTGAATATACGAAATTTGAGTTTGATATTAAGTATAGTAATACTGAATCGAAACCTGCGAAAATCGCGATTGTTGCTACTTCCAGTAAGTATGGCGGTGATTTTGATGAGAATGGAAAGAAAGTAATCGGACAGGTTGGCGACGGCAGTACGTTGTGGGTAGATGAATTTGAATTAGGTTATGAATAAATTGGTTATTGAATATATGAAGTGGATAGGAGGCTTGTGCTCGCTGCTGCTATGTATGCTACTGGGAGGGTGTCAGGAGAATGAGGAAACTGATTTATCTGGCAAAACGGGATTGCTTGTTACCTTGACTGATGATGATAATAAAGCATATTCACGTAAAGCTCCTTCTGAGTTGGAAGATCCGCTGACAGAAATGTTTCAGTTGAAGATTCTATATAGTGGTACCGATAAATCTGCCTATAAGGGAACTTGTAAGGAATATGTTTTATTACAGGAAGGCCTGTACGATTTGACTGCTACGTATGGTGATAATCCAGTGATTGCATTGGATGCTCCCTATTATGTAGGAAGTTTGAATGCACAGGAAGTGATAAAAGGAGAAATGACTTCAGTTTCTATATCTTGCTCTGTAGCCAATTCTCTGTTGTCTGTCATTTATAACAGAGAGAGTCTGAATAAGATGTACGAATCCTATTTTGTAACAGTATCTGTAGGAAGTGAGTCTGTCGATCTGGATGCTGATTCAGGAAAGAGTGCTTATTTTCGTGCAGGTTCGTCAGTGAAGCTAGTTTTCCATGGCCGTTTATCTGGTACGGGAAAAGAGGTCGTATATGATATTCCGGATCAGGAGCAGTTTGCAAATATTGCAGTAAAGACTCATGTAAAGGTTACATTAGGTTTGGATGATTCAGAAATTTCATCGGGAGTAGGTATTTCTATTGAGAAACTTGAAACGGAAACGGTTTCTATTGCTGAAACGATACCTTCAGAGTTTATGCCTAAACCGAAATTGGAATCGGATGATTTTCTGAATAACGAGCTCTCGTTCGCTGAAACAGAAAAAAAATCAGCAACTATTCGTTTGAAACTTTCATCTGCCTTGCAGGAGTTGAAGTTGAAATTTAATTCGGCAGATACTAAGTTTGCTGGATTGGAACAAGGAAAAGAATATTTGTTGTCTAGTGCTGAAGATAAGTCTGCGATTGAAAATGCATTAGGTATTTCCTTACCGGAAGTTGGAGCAACGGAGGCTGTTTTGGATTTTACTTCTTTATTACCACAGCTGATGACGGATAAGGGAGCAACTGTTACGTCAACAATAGAAGTGGATGTGAAGGCCAATAACCGCTGGGCTAGTGAAGATGCAACAGTTAATCGGGTTTATACACTTAAGTGTAATAAGCCGGAGTTCTCTATCGTAACTAATCCGGGAAACTTTTGGTGTAAGGAATTTAGTGTAGACAGCTGTGATATAAAGACTGGAGATATCGAAACGATTTCGCAGAAAATTCAATATCAATATCGTAAGAAAGGCGACGAGCAATGGATTGATTGTGACCGTTTGGTACAGTTTGACGACTATCCTGTGGATAAGCAATATCAGATACGTGCTGTTTATCGTGAGGGTATCGAAACAGAACCAGTGGATGTAATGCTGGAAACTCCGCAACAGTTACCTAATTCGGATATGGAAGAATGGAGTACAGTGAAAGGTGAAACCTTTACGCTTTCAGACAGTTGGTTTAAGAAAAAGACCTATTATAAATTCTATCCATACTCTGAAGGAGAAAGTGACAAATGGTGGGATACTAATAATTTGCGCTCTCAGGATGGTAATATCGTTTTAGGATTAGGACATCCTGTAGCCTTTTCTCCATGTGTGAGTTATTCGGAGGATGTTAAACATGGTGGCAATCGTGCAGCTTTGATTTATACCTCAGGGCATGGTGGTGGAGATAATTCTACGGGAGAGGTTATTTATCCTGGAGGAGCATTTGCTGGGAGTCTTTTTGTCGGAAATTATTCTTGGAATGATGGAACCGAGAGTTTGAATCGTGGTCATGTCTTTTCTGCCCGTCCGACTGCTGTAAGGTTTTGGTATAATTATTGCCCGAAAAATCAAGATGCTTTTAAAGTATATGTTGAATTGAAAAATGGAGATGAAGTAATTGCTACTGGAACCTATGTTCCTACTGTTGTTTCATCAGAAACTGGTTGGCAGGAAGGACGTGTGGATGTGCAATATGGAGAGTATCCTAAATTTGCTACTTCTATTTGTGTACAATTCTTGTCAACGGATAAAACCTCTTTCAGTGATAGTGATTTTGATAAAAATAAATCGATTACTTTCCCTGTAATGGGAGATTGGAACGCGCATGTGGGTAGTATGCTTTATATCGACGATATTTCTTTAATCTTTGATAAATAATATAATGAACAAAAAGATTCTATATACGATATTATCTGTTTTCCTGTTGATAAGTTGTCAACAGGAAAATGATACGGTACTTTTGCGAGAAGGATTTCTATCTGTTTCTGGTATAGAAGTTCAATCGCAAACTGTGGCAGAAGTCGCTTCGCGTTCAACTGATGATATAATCTGGACTGTTGAATTGTGGAAAGGGAGTGAGATGCTTCGCACACTTTCTACTGAAGAAATGCAGAATAAAATCGAATTGGATGCTGCAGATGACTATATGTTGAAAGTGCATAGTCCGAATTATGGAGTGGAAAAAGGCTGGACTAACGATGAGAAAGGCGAGCCTGTTTATTATACGGAAGTTCCTTTTGTCGTAAAACAGGGAGAAACTACTGGATTGAAAGTTCAGGTTCCTACGATTACATTTGCTGTAAGCCTAGATCTGTCGGAGGTAATCGGGGATTGGTTACAAGAATATGATTTTACAGTGACTGCTGGAGATAGAACTGTAGCTTTAGACAATGGAGATATTGCTTATTTTCCCTATTCTGAAGGTGTTTCTTTCAGTTATCAGTTGACTTTGACAAACTCTGATTCAGAAACGAATACATTAAATGGTGATTGGGGAAAAGATGAAGGAGAAGTCATAAACACAAATACGATATATACTGTTGTTTACAACTGGGATACTCATTCTTTGTCTTTGAAAGAGTAAAGGATTGATAACATTCACAAAATCCTTCTTGTTCTTCATGAATAAAGGAGGATTTTTTTGTTGTTGTGAACAGTATTTACTGATATAAAAAACGGGTGGAACGTTATTCACATTCCACCCGTTTCTGTTTTTATGTTAGGGATAATCTGTTTATACAATACCCTGAGCCATCATAGCTTTGGCAACTTTCATGAAGCCGGCAACGTTTGCACCTTTCACGTAGTTGATATAACCGTCTGGTTCTGTACCATACTGTACACAAGCTTCGTGAATGTTCTTCATGATGCTCTTCAGTTTTTCATCTACTTCTTCCTGACTCCAGCTCAGTTTGATAGAATTCTGAGTCATTTCCAAACCAGAAACAGAAACACCACCAGCATTAGCTGCTTTACCCGGAGCATAAAGAATTTTAGCTTCCTGGAATACACGGATAGCTTCTGGAGTAGAAGGCATGTTTGCTCCTTCCGAAACAGCGATTACACCGTTTGCAATCAATGCTTTTGCATCGTCGCCATTGATTTCATTCTGAGTTGCAGAAGGAAGAGCGATATCTGCTTTTTCGTTCCATGGACGAGCACCTGCTACATATTTGCAGCCATACTTTTCTGCGTATTCGCGGATACGGCCACGGTACAAGTTCTTCAGTTCCATGATGTAATCCAGCTTTTCACGGTCGATACCGTCCGGATCATAAATATAACCGTCTGAATCAGACATTGTAACAACTTTTGCTCCCAGTTGGATCAGTTTTTCTACTGTGTACTGAGCTACGTTACCTGAACCTGATACAAGACAAGTTTTACCTTTAATATCTATGTTACGTGTCTTAAGCATTTCCAGCAAGAAATAAATATTTCCGTAACCAGTTGCTTCAGGACGAATCAATGAACCACCAAATTCACGACCTTTACCTGTCAATACACCTGTAAATTCGTGAGCCAGCTTTTTGTACATACCGAACATGAAACCTACTTCACGACCACCAACACCGATATCTCCGGCTGGAACGTCTGTTTCAGGACCGATATGACGCCATAACTCCAACATAAACGCCTGGCAGAAACGCATTACTTCTGCATTTGACTTACCACGTGGAGAGAAGTCAGAACCACCCTTACCACCACCCATAGGGAGTGTTGTCAGAGAGTTTTTGAATGTCTGCTCGAAAGCAAGGAATTTCAAGATACCTAAGTTTACAGAACTATGGAAACGGATACCGCCTTTGTACGGGCCGATTGCATTGTTGTGCTGAACGCGATAACCCATATTAGTCTGGATATTGCCTTTATCATCCATCCAAGTTACACGGAACTGATAAACTCTATCAGGAATGCACAAGCGTTCAATCAAATTTACTTTGTCGAATTCTGGGTGTTTGTTGTATTCTTCTTCGATAGTGCCTAACACTTCTTCTACTGCCTGGTGATATTCAGGCTCATTAGGAAATCTTCTTTTCAGATCTTCCAATACTTTAGCTGCATTCATAAATTATCTATTTAGTTGTTGGATTATTTGATTTTCTAAATTGATCAATTTTTGATGTGACAAAAATATAGATAAAAATTTATTTGTGCAACATTTGATAAATAAAATCAAAGAAAAAATATCAAAATATTTGATTTTGTGAATTAAATATGTGTAAATGCTTATTATTTATTGTTTTTCATAGACTTAGCGATAGGAATAAATACCAAAGCTCCTGAAATGAGAAGCATTGTGATAAGCGGTCCGTCAATACGTGGAGAAGAAGTCAGGACTACAAAACAAAGAGCTGCCCAAAACAGGGTAAGTATGACACTTTGGGTTTTTGTTAGTGGTTTTTTCATAGCTTTTGTTTATGGATAAAAAAGGAAAAGCTGAAATCAGAAAATGAAGTAATTCTTCTGTGAATTTTAATTCGTCATTTTCCCGATTTCAGCTTTTCCTTTTATAAAGGGTTTAACATTGTTTCTTTTTCTTATCTACTATTGCATCGATGCAGGCAATAGCGGTGATATTCACGATATCACGTACAGAACTTTCTATATCGGTAAAGTGGATAGGTTTGTTCAATCCCATCTGAATCGGACCGATAACCTCTGTCTCACTCATATTTTGTATAAGCTGATAAGTTGCATTTGCCGAACTTAAGTTAGGGAATACAAGCGTATTGACTTCTTTTCCTTTCAGGCGTGTGAAAGGATATTTTTCATCACGCAATGCATTGTTCAAGGCAAATTTTACCTGCATTTCTCCGTCGATAGCCAGTTCCGGATATTCGTTGTGCATGTAGTTTATTGCTTCGTGTACTTTTGCCGGGCTTCCTTCAGTATCTGAACCAAAGTTAGAGTATGAAAGCATGGCCATAACCGGTTCCTGATTGAAGAAACGTACTGCCTTTACTGACAATTTTGCTATGTCGATGAGTGTATCGGTATCCGGATGACGGTTGATCAATGTATCAGCGATGAAATATGTTCCTTTCTTGGAATTCAGGATGTGCATTGTTCCGAAATGGTTGTATCCCGGCTGTATACCGATAACTTCCTTGGCTACTTTGATAGTATTTGAATATTTGGTGTACAGACCTGTAACAAATGCATCGGCTTCTCCTGTTTCCACCATCATCATACCGAAATAGTTACGTTCGAACATCTTGTCGTTTGCTTCGGCAAAGTTTGCTCCTTCGCGGGCACGTTTTTCACACAGTATGCGTGCGTAACGTTCGCGGCGTTCTGCTTCACGGTCGTGACGGAGATTTACGATTTCTATTCCATCCAGATTCAGGTCGAGTTCTTTGGCAAGCTTAGCTATTCTTTCTTCATTACCTAACAGGATTGGGTTACAGATACCTTCGGCCTTGGCTTCTACTGCAGCTTTCAGCATGTTGGGGTGAGTTCCTTCGGCAAATACAACGCGTTGCGGGCAGCGACGTGCTGTTTCATATAACTGGCGAGTCAGTTTGTTTTCTTGTCCCATCAGTTCACGCAGGTGATTCTTGTATGCTTCCCAGTCGGTAATTTGCTTACGTGCGACTCCCGATTCCATTGCAGCCTTAGCTACAGCCATGGAAACTTCTGTTATCAGTCGTGGATCTACTGGCTTCGGTATAAAATATTCGGGACCAAATGTCAGGTTGTTGACATGATATGCTTCATTTACTACATCAGGTACAGGCTTTTTAGCAAGGCCGGCGATAGCTCGTACAGCTGCCAGTTTCATTTCTTCGTTGATAGCAGTAGCACGTGTATCCAATGCTCCACGGAATATATACGGGAATCCGATAACGTTATTAATCTGGTTAGGATAGTCTGAACGTCCGGTTGACATCAGTACGTCAGGGCGTGATGCCATAGCATCTTCGTAAGATATTTCTGGAGTTGGGTTTGCCAAAGCAAAAACAATCGGATGGTCTGCCATGCTTCTTACCATATCTTGAGTAAGCACGTTTCCTTTTGACAGTCCGAGGAAAACATCAGCTCCCTTGATCGCTTCTTCCAATGTATGTACGTCAGTACGATCGGTAGCGAAATATTTCTTTTGTTCGTTCAGGTCGGTACGCTGCTTGGAAATAACCCCTTTACTATCCAACATGACGATATTTTCCAGGCGTGCACCCAGCGATACATACAGCTTGGTACATGATACAGCAGAAGCTCCAGCACCGTTTACAACGATTTTTACATCTTCTATTTTCTTTCCTGCTACTTCCAGAGCATTGATCAGGCCGGCACTTGAGATGATTGCTGTTCCGTGCTGGTCATCATGCATGACAGGAATGTCAAGTTCTTCTTTCAGGCGTTGTTCTATCTTAAAGCATTCGGGTGCTTTGATATCTTCCAGGTTAATACCTCCAAATGTAGGAGCGATAGCTTTTACAGCTTCGATAAATTTGTCAGGATCCTTTTCGTTTACTTCTATGTCGAATACATCGATGCCAGCATATATTTTAAACAATAATCCTTTTCCTTCCATTACGGGTTTTCCGCTCATGGCACCTATGTCACCCAATCCCAGAACAGCTGTTCCGTTTGAAATGACAGCAACCAAATTACCTTTAGCAGTATAGTCGTATGCTGTTTCAGGACTTTTCTGGATTTCAAGACATGGTTCTGCAACTCCCGGCGAATATGCTAATGACAAGTCTCTTTGTGTTTGATAAGGTTTGGTCGGAACGACCTCAATTTTACCCGGTTTGCCCTGTGAGTGATAGAGCAAAGCGGCTTCTTTTGTTATTTTGACCATAATTTTATTGGTTTTATGAATTATCAATTAATGTGTAGCGCAAATGTAGGAATAAAATAACAAATGGAAGATTTTTTCTTTTAAAAAACTGTAATTTGTATAATATGCAATAGTTCGTTAAAAATTCGCCAAGCCTAAGCGGCTCTGGCAGTAAATAAA
>ENA-OZGQ01000083-OZGQ01000083.1-human-gut-metagenome-genome-assembly--contig:-NODE-83-length-19253-cov-4.671216_pt1 | contig 19253 bp, 19 predicted proteins | sample MGYA00244661_ERZ653668 | MGnify/ENA primary metagenome ERZ653668 (study PRJEB26926, sample SAMN06165249) | human gut metagenome | biome: ENVO:00009003; feature: ENVO:2100002; material: ENVO:00002003...
CCACCGGGACCTGTGTAAAGTCCGCCACCGGGACCTGTGTAAAGTCCACCACCGGGACCTGTGTATCTATCTCTTGGCCATTTATTCATAATCTATCATTTGTGAAGTTCTTTTCTTGCTATCCAAAAAGCATTGTTAGGTTTTATTATAAGTATGTCAACAGGACCTCCAACGGTTTTTCCTCGTTGTTGAAATTTCATCGTATCTATGGTTGTTTGAATTGCGTATTTTGCAAAATCAATAGCATCTTGTATCGTAAAATGATTAAAAGGAATAGGATAATCGGGCAGAACTGCCCCTTCTTTTGTACACATTGTAGTCAATACCCTGCCAAGTACATCTATCTCTCCATCCCATATTGCTCCTTGAATATTGGTATCAATGGTTTCTATTTTATCTATGGCGGTCAAAACCCTGTATAATTTCTGTTCATATGCCTTTTCTGAATTTATATACCCTCCTATTATAAAGTGTGTGTCGATCGTTGGGCACAATGCTTTAAAATATGGGGTTATTGCGTCTTTAATTGTTTCAACGTTGCCATCTTTATACTCATTTATAAAACTTTCTATATACCCAGCGATGGGCTTGTTATTTATGCTAGCTTGACCACAAGTAGATATTCCAACTCCTTTGGGAGTTAAAAAAGTTTTATATGAAGAATCACTATAATGAACCCCATTGTTTTGAACAATGGTTCCATCTTCCTTTCTGATGGTGGTACAGAATGTTGTTCTGCTATCGCTAGCCATTATAATACCTTCACCTAAATGTAATGCTATGATTAGTGACATCCTATGTAATATTATTCATTTGGCAAAGATAGCGATTTTGCATCATATAATATCAAAATCATAAAAAAATATGGCGAAAAAAATTGAAACTAAATTATTACAGTAATATGTTTTTCAAAAAATAATATTACCTTTGCATTTAGGAAAAGCGTTCTTTTGAAATAGTGCAAAATGAGGCGAAATACAGAATCTCGCAGGTTTCTAAATCGTTACCTGTCAAGAAATCGATCTCCGCAAGCTGTTCATTTTCAAAGAGAAAAATAATCTGTAATGTCTTGCCGTGTGGAACGTGATGTGCTTCGTTATCCCGGCGGACTTAATCCAGTCTTTGAGATAGAGGGGAAGTATGGTCTGCGTCAGCCCCTTGAACACCTGTCCCTCTGTGCGTTCTCCGCACAGTGCGAGTGCTTCATCCGAAAGCGGCAGCACGGCTTCCGTCCTTGTCTTCTTGGTAACGATGTGCATACACCATCCACCGTCAGCCCCCTTTATGATGTTCTCCCACTGTAAGCGTATGATGTCACTGATACGCAGTCCCGTAAGGCAGGAGAACAGTGCGGCGCTCCGTATGACAGGCTTCTCGCAAGGGGTATCCGCAAGCATCCTGACCTCTTCAAGCGTCAGGAACTCACGCCTTGTACTGGCTTCCTTGGCGTGTTTCAGCCGTGGGGCGATGTTCTCCTTTATCCGTCTTTCCTCGTAGGCGATGCGGAGAACGCATTTCAGCTTGTTAAGGTTGTTGTTGGCGGTGGAAGCCATCATCTTTCCTTTGGTCTGGGTGGTGAGCGACAGCAGGTAGGTAAGGAATCCCTGGCAGTATTCAAGTGTCAGGTCATCGAAGGTGCAGCTTCCGCAGCAATACTTCTCGAAATGCTTGTAGGCGGTGTTCCAATTCCTGAAATTGTCATCGTCCGCCATCTTTGAACGGAAGTATTCAAGAAAACTCTCCTTGCCCCGGTTACGGTCAAGGAAGCCGTACTCCTCGTTGATGATGGCTTCGGTTCTGCGGCATTTGATAAGCTCGGCATTGCGGAGCATGGTCTTGTTGAACTCAGCCTCGAACTTGTCCGAGGGATTGGCATAGATGTATATGCCGAGATATTCCCGTCTTGTCGGCTTGCCTGTCTTCGGATGCCGCACAGGTGGGTAGAAGTCAAGGTACAGCGATACCTGACCGTTCTTAATGGGTCGTTTCCTGACCGTCACTTTTGTGCAGATGTTTGTCATATCCTTGTAGTATTATTTGTTGCTTGATTCACTGTCCTGCTCTCTCTTGGCTTTCGTGCTTGCACTCTTGCGTTCCGACACCTTCCGTGCCTCGTCCCAGTCGGCTTTGAGGTAGTAGAGGCGGTTGCCGTGTATGCGCTTCGTCCTTACCCCGTGGGTGAGCGCGAACCTGCGGACTTGGGTCTTTCCCAGCCCGAACAGGCGCATGATGTCGAAACAGGAATACCAGTGCTCCGACAGGTTGCTTCCCAGCCGTTCCGCTTCCTGAGCCATAGCCTTGTCAACCTCGGCTTTCGGGAAGCACTTGGTGGCATTGGCTTTGACACAGGGTATCGAGTATCGCATACGGAGATTGTAAAATCGCCCGTAGGTATAATTGTATTTCCGGCATATCTCAGCCATCGTATAAAGGTCGCCTCCGGCACTCTCCCTGTCCGTGAACGTGTCGCGCACGGACTGCTTGTAGTTAGCCGCCGGAATGAGCTGCCGTTTGGGGCTGCCCTTCGCTTTCTTCTTTCCCTCCTTTTGGGAAAGGTCTTTTTCGGTGTTCGGTGTATCTTCGTTCATCTTCTTTTTTGTCTTTTTACCCTGCCTGGCGAAGATTGACACGCTCCGCTTGCAGTAGGTTGTCTCTCTAATCATCAGAAAGAAATCCTCCTTGGTGATGATTGTGATGTGGTATGTCAGTCTGCAAGCCCGGAGAGTGCCTTTATAAATGAGGTTATACACTGTCCGGCTGCTCACTTGCAGGATGTCCGCCACTTCCCCGATGGTGAGGAAAGGCTTGTCGGTCATGCCCCGGTCATAGCCGTGCTGACCTGTTAAATTGTGTTTAATTTGACGGTCCATTATCGAAGAAATTTGTTGCACGCTATTGAAAGCTGTTGCACGCTGCTGAAAGGAAGTCGTGCCGTGTGACCCCTCTCGCGTGGTACAATCGCGGTACAAAAATACTCCGAAAAGGACGAATTGCCAATAGGCGAAAATCTCGTTTGTTAAAATCTATTAGCTGAAAATCAAGGTATTATAACACCGATTTTTGCCGCTGTTTGTCGCCGTTTTGACCTCCGAAACTCCATAGCTTCGTCACTATGAAACCAAACTTAAAAAGTTGAATATGACAGAATGGGATAAAATGCAGGAGCATCAAATCTATAATGATTTTGATGCTGATTTGTTTAACCTGAGGGTTAAGGCAAAGAAGCTGTTTAAGGAGTTTAACCGTACTGAAGATGAAGAAGTTGAACGACGTCAGGAAATCATGCACAAACTCTTCAAGAAAGTAGGGGAACGTGTGTGGATGGAGCCGGACTTTGCTTGCGAGTTCGGCAAAAATATTACGATTGGCAATGATGTCTATATTAACTTCGGATGTACGCTCCTCGATTGCGGACAGATAACGATAGGTAACAATACGTTGTTGGGACCCAATGTGAGTATGTATTCGGCCAATCATTCGCTTGATGCGGCAGAGCGGATAGCAGGTGCTTTGATTCCTGAACCCATTACCATAGGCAATCGGGTCTGGATTGGAGGCGGCAGCACTATCCTCAGCGGTGTGACGATAGGCGATGATACCGTTATTGGTGCCGGAAGTGTCGTGACTCATGACATCCCTTCGGGTGTCGTGGCAGCTGGAAATCCCTGTCGTGTATTAAGAAAAATCACGGATAAAGACAAGGTGGGTTTTCCCGTATAATAAACCGTTTTTTCATGTGAGAGGAGAGGTGTTATGATGAAGTGAACTTCCCCAAAGTGGGTTTTTTTTCTGCTTTCTCATGGCAAATAAATATAGGCTAAAAAACGCCTTTGCGTTTTAATTAAAACACAAGGACGTTTAGATTAAAACGCACTTGCGTTTGACATGAAATGCACTTGCGTTTGAGATAAAACGCACTTGTGTTTTTGGAGGAAAATAAAACGAATGAATCAATTTTACTTTTAATTTAATTAACTATTTGAATATATATTATTTACGATAAATTCGTAGATTTGCGAAAAGTTCGTAGAAAGACTCGTTCAATATGGAAAAGCTAACTTATCAGGAAGAAGAAGCCATGCGCTTTATTTGGAACTTGGGACCGTGTTTTGTAAAAGATGTGGTGGGTTGCTATGCTGAACCCAAACCGCCTTATACCACGGTGGCTTCCATTATCAACAACCTGAAGCGGAAGGGATACCTGCAGGCAGAAAGGTTTGGTAATACTTACCGGTATACTCCTTTAGTGGCTCAGGAAGAATATACCAGCAAGTCTGTGGGCAACATTGTGCGCAATTATTTTGCCAATTCTTATAAGGAGATGGTTTCGTTCTTTGCCAAGGAACAGAAGATTTCCAAGGAAGACCTGAATGAGATTATCAACCTGATTGAAAAACGTGAAGATAAATAAAAACTTATTTCTATGCTATACCTTCTTCAAGTCAATGTCGGATTAATCCTGTTTTATGCACTCTATAAACTGGTATGTACGCGGGATACCTTCTTTCGTTCAAGAAGATTTATCCTGATAGTGTCGCTTGTATTGCCATTTATCCTGCCTTTTATCGACGTGCGTGAATGGCTGGAAAGCCGTGACCGCATGATTATGCTCACTCACTTTGATTACTCGGCTGTGCTGCCGGAGATTGTGGTGGGCAGTGAAGCAGCAGAAACCGGGAACCGTGTGTTCGTGCTGTCTGAATGGATAGGCTATCTGTATCTTGCCGGGGTAGTGGTATTGCTCGTCCGGCTTGTGGTTCAGGCATTCAGTCTGTATCGCCTCATTGTACGTATGCCGGAAAAAGAGATAAACGGTGTCCGCGTAAAATGCTTGAATGACCCTTCCGGACCCTTCTCTTTCTTCGGGTGGATTTTTATGAACCCGGCGACAGTGAAGGAAGATGAATTGGACGAAATCCTGACGCACGAAATGGCGCACGTAAAGCAGCATCATTCTGTCGATGTGCTCCTTGCCGAGATGGTCAGCATCTGCTGCTGGATGAATCCCTTTGCCTGGCTACTGAAACGCGAGGTCAGACTCAACTTAGAGTTCCTGGCCGACAGGAAAGTAATGGAGGCAGGGTTTGCCACTAAAAGCTATCAATATCACCTGCTTGGGTTGGCTTACAACCACAAGTACGGGTTATCCAATAATTTCAACTTCTCTCACCTTAAACAACGTATCATTATGATGAACAAGAAAAAATCAAACGCTGCAGGGCATATCAAATATGCGCTGTTCGTGCTTCCGGCCTTTGCTCTACTCGTTGCCGGAAACATCTCCTGCTCGCAGGGAGCATCCGAAAAACAGGATGCTAAAGAAGAAACCGTCGCACTAGATTCAGTAGCGGCTCCTACTGACAGTGTGGCGAAAGACGAAGTGTTTATGGTTGCAGAACAGATGCCTGAATTTCCGGGAGGAATGAAGGAGTTGTTGAAATTCCTTCAAGAAAACGTGAAATATCCGGAAAATGCCATGAAGAATAATGTGCAGGGACGGGTAATCGTACAATTTGTGATAGAAAAAGACGGAACTCCTACCGAATTCAAGGTGGCTCATTCTGTAGATCCGGATTTGGATGCAGAGGCTTTGCGCGTGCTGCAGACCATGCCTAAGTGGAAGCCGGGCATGCAGAGGGGGGAGGTCGTAAGGGTAAAATTTACCGTACCTGTTTCGTTCAAACTCCAATAAATTGTTTTTGAGTCCGCTTTAAAATGGGTTGTAATTACGCTTAAAATACTTCTGAGAGAAGTTGGAATGTAATCCCGTATTTTAGAGCGGACTCATTTTTTATAGAAATATAATGTCATGAAAATCATTGTAATATTATTCTTCTCCATGTTATTGGCTCTGTCGACTTACGGACAAAATAGAGAGACGGACTATCTGTCGCATGTACTGGAGAAAATGAATGCCGTAGAATCGGTAACCTATCATTGTGTGAAAAAGGCATGGGAACCGGGAGACAAAGAGCCGGTGTACAGTGTGCCAACAGAAATTTATGAGCATGTGAATCCGCAGGATACTGCTGTGGGGTATTCTTTCTTGTGTGCCTCGGATAAGGAATTCAGACAACCACTTTGGGTATATGACGGAACTGTGTTTGCTTACATAGAGAAAGAAGAAAAAGAAGTAAGGATAGATGATTTCACTCAGAAAAGTCCCCTTCCATTCAGAGTTATTATGCCGCAAGCTTTTGGTTGCATGAAATCCATTCTTGAGTATGTATTGAACACTCAGGATAGCATAGTCCTCAGCTTGAAGGATGAGGGGAAAGATTATCTGATGGAATTAAGTATCCATACACCGTATCAGGTGGAGTTCTTTGGTAAAGCTTGTTACATGCCGCAGAATCCGTATATATATGATCCGACATCTATTTACAAAATCTGGATTTCAAAAGAAAATGACATGCCTTATCGTTATCGCAGGGAGATGCAGCATAGCATCAGTGAGGGTATTTGTTCCGATTTTGTGTATAATCCTTATGGAAAGGGAAAAATTGTGGCGGAAGATTATTATCCGGCAGATTATGTGCGGCGTATAAAAGGAGAGAAGTCTCAGAAGGCGACAGTGGATATGACGGGTAAAAAAGCTCCAGACTGGACGCTTACTGATATGAAGGGGCAGCAGGTTTCTTTAAGCGGTATAAAGTCGAAGGTCATCTTGTTGCAGTTCACAGGGATAGGCTGCGGACCATGTAAGATTTCGATTCCTTTCTTGAATAGGTTGAGAAAAGAATATGCGGTGAACGAGCTTGAAGTGCTGGCTGTGGAAACGTGGGGAAGGTCGAAGTCGTCTTGCGAAGCCTATGTGAAAAATCAGGGAATAGAATACAGTTTTCTGACAGCCGATAAGGATACAATTGCTAAACTTATAAATGATTATCAGGCTGGTAGCGGAGTTCCGCAGTTTTACTTGATAGGTAAAGATCGCACGATAATTGCAAAGTTTCAAGGCTATGCGGAAAAGACAACAGATGCAGAGATAGAAAAGAAGATAAAAGCGAATTTGTAGACCGAAAAAACGTATTCTACCCAATCCTTGCATTTTCTGTAGATTTTTCTATACATTTGCAGCCGTACATTTAAACAAAGAAAAATCAGATGCATCGTATCACTTCCTGTTCGCAAAAGGTCATGCTTCGGTTCCGTCGCTGGAGCCGGAAGGAATATGCTGCGTTTGTAAGCCTGCACCGCCATGTTACTATTGGACAGGTGGGAAGGGGAATTGCAGATGCTTCATTGGGCAAGCAGAAAACGGCCGTGTGCGAGGGAAAGAAAACAGAAGGAACGTCATGGACTGACCTTTCAGAGGAGGATGCACTCTTTGGAAGTGGAGGACCGGGGCTTGGAGGAAGTCTATTCGAGACAGACCGGACAGAATTGTGGCGTCTGCTGGTGCCGCAAAGGGAAGAAGTGCCTGCGCTGCTTTTAGATGAAATAAATAAGATAACAATAACCGGAAGGGGTGTATCCGTTTCAGGTCAAGTCTGACAGACTTAACCGAAGCGGAGACATCCCTTCTTTTTTAGGATAAATACGTATGGAAAGATTACAGAAATTAGAAGAGAAGATAAAGGAAGGGGGCATGCTTACTTCGGAAGAGGCTTTGTGGCTGCTCGAGGAAGCGCCTTTTGAGGAGATGTGTGAGGTGGCTCACCGCATTACGGTGGCATACGCTTCACGGAAGTTTGACATGTGTTCCATCATTAATGCCAAGTCGGGACGTTGCCCTGAAAACTGCAAATGGTGTGCCCAGTCGGTGCATCATCACACGGGTGTGGAGGAGTACGGACTGGTGAGCGAAGAGGAATGTCTGCGCCAGGCAAAGATGAACGAAGACCAGGGGGTGTCTCGTTTCTCACTGGTGACCAGTGGTCGTCGGCCTTCAGCAGGAGAGGTGGAGAAACTTTGCAAGCACTTTGAATACCTTCGGGCGCACAGTAAGATTGAATTGTGTGCGTCGTTAGGATTGGCTACGGAAGAACAGCTTGCGGCCTTGTATCGTGCCGGGGTGGGCCGTTATCATTGCAACCTGGAAACGGCGCCTTCGTTCTTCCCGACCTTGTGTTCCACGCATACGCAGGGACAGAAGATAGAAACGCTCCAGGCAGCCCGTAAGGTAGGTATGGACGTGTGCAGCGGAGGCATCATCGGCATGGGAGAAACGCCGGCCCAGCGGGTAGAACTGGCACTGACCTTGCGGGAACTGGAGGTACAGTCCATCCCGTTGAACCTGTTGCAGCCCATCAAGGGTACGCCGCTGGAACACGCAAAGCCGCTGACGGCGGAAGAGGTGCTGCGTACGGTGGCCATGTTTCGCATGGTGAATCCGACGGCTTTCCTTCGCTTTGCCGGAGGGCGCTCACAGCTGAGCGAGGAGACGGTGGACCGTGCGCTGTATGTGGGAATCAATTCGGCCATTGTGGGGGATTTGCTGACTACCCTTGGCTCAAAAGTAACAAAAGACAAAGAACGTATAAAGGAGGCAGGATATGAATTGTGAGAAATTGTTTGACGAATTTGACCGGTCGCATTTGTGGCATCCGTATACTTCAACTTCAAACCCGCTGCCCACTTACAAGGTAGAACGGGCCCAGGGTTGTACCTTGACGCTGGCCGACGGTACGGAACTGATTGACGGCATGTCGTCGTGGTGGTGTGCCGTGCATGGATACAATCATCCGGTGCTGAACCGGGCGGTGGAGGAACAGCTTCATAGGATGTCGCACGTGATGTTCGGGGGACTGACGCACGAGCCGGCTATCGAATTGGGAAAGGAATTGCTGAAAATCGTGCCTCCCAGCATGGAATACATTTTTTATGCCGACAGTGGGTCGGTGGCTGTGGAAGTGGCTTTGAAGATGGCGGTGCAGTATCAGTTTGCGGCAGGTCATCCGGAGAAGAACAATTTCGTGACCATCCGTTCGGGCTATCACGGCGATACGTGGAACGCCATGTCGGTATGCGACCCAGTGACGGGCATGCACAGCTTGTTTGGTTCAGCCCTTCCGGTGCGCTATTTTGTACCTTCTCCGCAGTGCCGTTTCGATGCCGAATGGGATGAGAAGGACATCGAACCCTTGCGTGAAGTCATCAATCAGCATCATGGCGAACTGGCGGGACTGATTTTAGAGCCGATAGTACAGGGGGCCGGAGGTATGCGTTTCTATCATCCGCAGTATTTGCGGGAGGCGGCACGACTTTGTCGGGAACATGGTATGCTCCTGATTTTTGACGAGATTGCCACAGGCTTCGGACGTACGGGGAAATTGTTTGCATGGGAACATGCGCAGGTGGAACCGGATATCATGTGTATCGGTAAGGCACTGACAGGAGGGTATATGACCTTCTCGGCAGTGTTGGCTTCGGCAAAGGTGGCCGACTGTATTTCTTCCAAGGAGCCGCGTGCGTTCATGCATGGTCCTACGTTTATGGGCAACCCGCTGGCTTGTGCCGTGGCACTGGCTTCCGTGCGTCTGTTGTTGTCGTCAGGCTGGCAGGAGAAGGTGCGCCGCATTGAAGCACAGTTGAAAGAAGAACTGGCACCGGCGGCTTCGTTGCCGCAGGTGGCCGATGTCAGGGTACTGGGTGCCATTGGAGTGATTGAAACCAAGAAGCCGGTCGACATGGGCTGGATGCAGCGCCGGTTTGTGGAAGAAGGTATCTGGGTGCGTCCGTTCGGACGGCTGGCCTATATCATGCCGCCTTTCATTATCCGTCCGGAAGAGCTGACGAAGCTGACGAGCGGTTTGTGCAAGATTGTCGGCGAAATGCCGGAATAAAAACAAAGGAGGTGAATCATGGAAAATGAAATACAACCCGGACTGGACGGAGATTTTCAGCTGGAACTGGATAAGCTGGAGGCGTGTGGCAACCTGCGTGTGTTGCCGGAAACCTGCAGCGACGGGAAATGGATTGAAGCCGGCGGACGGAGGATGTTGAACCTGTCGTCGAACGATTATCTGGGACTGGCTTCGGACAAGGCGTTGCGTGAGGAATTTCTGCGGACGGTGAAGGAAAGGGATTTGTGCTTTTCTTCCTCGTCTTCACGGTTGCTGACGGGCAACTTCCCGGCCTATCGGGAACTGGAATCGCTGTTAGCTTCGTTGTTTGGAGCGGAGAGTGCACTGGTGTTCAGCAGCGGGTATCACATGAATACGGGGATTCTTCCGGCGGTGACCGATGCGAACACGCTGATTTTAGCCGACAAATTAGTACATGCGAGTCTGATTGACGGCATCCGCTTGTCGGCGGCCAAGTGCATCCGTTACCGTCATCAGGACTATGTGCAGTTGGAGAATCTGCTGACCAAGCATCACGGCGAGTATCATAGGATTATTGTGGTGACGGAAAGCGTGTTCAGTATGGACGGTGACGTAGCTTCGCTCGACCGGCTGGTGGAACTGAAGCGCCGTTATGCCAACGTGATGCTGTATGTGGATGAAGCGCACGGAATTGCCGTACGGGGCCAGCGAGGACTGGGGGTAGCCGAGGAACAAGGTTGCCTGAAGGACATCGATTTCTTGTGCGGTACCTTCGGCAAGGCAATGGCTTCCGTGGGAGCGTATGTAGTGTGCCGGAAGGTGATGCACGATTATCTGGTGAACCGGATGCGCACGTTGATTTTCACTACGGCCTTGCCGCCTATCAATGTGGCATGGACGCGCTTTGTCTTGTCGCACTTGGAAGATATACAGGCACGGCGGGAGCACCTGGCTAAAATCTCAGCGAGCCTGCGGACGGCTATCCGTGAGAGTGGGGTGGAATGTCCGTCGGAAAGTCACATTATTCCCCTGGTAGTGGGAGCCAATGAGAAGGCCATCTGGAAGGCCTTGCAGATGCAGGAACACGGCTTTTATGTGTTGCCCGTGCGTCCGCCTACCGTACCCGAGGGAACGGCGCGGTTGCGTTTCTCGCTGACTTCGCTGATTGAAGAAGAGGAAATGGCACGGTTGTGTCATGAAATGAAAGCATGAAAACAGAAAGAAATTAAGATATGAAACAACGGTTTATCAAGAAGGAAGGAAATTCCACATTGCTGCTCTTCTTTGCCGGATGGGGCTCGGATGAAAATCTGTTTGCCGGACCGGTGCAGGAAGGATGTGACTGCCTGTTGTGTTTCGACTATAAGGATTTGGATTTTGACTACAGTCTGCTGGAGGGCTACCAAGAGATACGGGTCATGGCCTGGTCCATGGGGGTATGGGTAGCCTGCCAGACGTTGGCCGGAAAAGAATATCCTTATGGGATGAAGCTGGCAGTGAACGGTACGCCTTTCCCTATTCACGATACAAAAGGCATTCCTGAAGCCATCTTTCAGGGAACCCTGGAGAATTTCTCGGAACCAGTGCTGATTCGTTTCCGTCGGCGGATTTGCGGGTCGGCCGCACAGGTGAAGACATTCCTGTCGCATCATCCTTATCGGGAGGTAGACGATTTGCACCAGGAGCTGGCGGATTTGTGGACGGCCGTAAAGGATCGTCCGGCTGTGGAGTGGACCTGGGACAAGGCGGTTGTCGGGACGAACGACAAGATATTCCCACCTCAGAACCAGCGCGAAGCTTGGCAGGGAGTGGCCGTGGAAGAAGTGGATGCGGAACACTATGACGAGGAGTTGTTCTGTGAGTTGCTGAACGGAGAAAGTCGGTTATGGACAAGGCCCTGATTAGTCGGCGCTTTGCCAAGGCCGTGGGGACTTACCTGGATAAGGCCGACGTGCAGCGTTACGTGGCATCCCGGATGGCGGAACTGACCAGTCGTTACATTCCTTCGGACATACAGGAACGGGTGCTGGAAATAGGCTGCGGCACGGGCATGTTCACGCGGATGTACTTGCAGCAGGCTGCGCCGGAAGAAATGTGGCTGAACGACCTTTGTCCGGAAGTGGAACCTTATCTGGCAGATGTGCTGGGTGAAAAGGTGCATTTCATGGCGAAGGATGCGGAGACATTAGCCTTTCCGGAAGGACAGGACCTGATTGTATCGTGCTCGGCTGTGCAGTGGTTTGAAGACCTGCCACGTTTCTTTTCAGGATGCCGGAAGTTGTTGCATGAAGGGGGATACCTGGCTTTCAGTACCTTTGGCCCTCACAATACGGAGGAGGTGGCGACACTGACTGCGGCGGGATTGTCGTATCCGTCGCTGGAGGAACTGAAGGAGATGCTGGCGGCACGCTATGAGGTAGTATATGCCCACGAGGAACAGTTGCGCCTGTCATTTTCTTCCCCTTTGGACGTGTTGAAGCATTTGAAGGAGACCGGAGTGACGGGTACGGCTGCACAGCCATGGACACGCGGCAGGTTGCAGGAATTCTGTCGGAATTATACGAGACAATTTTCGGATGAACGGGGAAAGGTGTACCTGACCTTCCATCCTATTTATATGATATGTAGAAAATAAAAAACATTACGAGTATGAAAAGGAATGTATATTTTGTCAGCGGTATCGATACCAATATCGGAAAGAGTTATGCCACGGCTTACCTGGCCAAGACCTGGAATGAGCGGGGCATCCGTACCATTACGGAGAAACTGATTCAGACGGGGAACACGGACATGTCGGAAGACATCGAGCTGCACCGCTGGATTATGGATACCGGCTTGCTGCCGGAGGATAAGGAACGGCTGACCATGCCGGAGATTTATTCTTACCCCTGCTCTCCGCACCTGGCAGCGGAAATAGACAAGCGCCCGATTGATTTCGATAAAATTGAACGCGCCACTCAGACACTGAGTGAACGCTATGATGCGGTGTTGCTGGAAGGGGCCGGAGGACTAATGGTTCCGTTGACCCGTGAACTGCTGACCATCGACTATGTGGCACAGAAGCAGTATCCGCTGGTGTTCGTCACTTCTGGTCGCCTGGGAAGTATCAACCACACCTTGCTGAGCCTGGAAGCGATGACGCGTCGGGGCATCCGTCTGCACACGCTGGCCTACAACCTCTTCCCGGAAGAAGATGATGAGATTATCCGTCGCGATACGGAGGAATACATGCGCGACTTGCTGAAACGGGAATATCCGGAAGCAGAGTTTGTGGTGGTTCCGTTTTTGGGTACTAAATGAATGGGCCGGTGAAACAAGGATATTATCACGTGATGGCCATTGCCGTGGTCGTGGTGTGGGGACTGACCTACATCTCGACCAAGGTACTGATTCAGCAGGGGCTACATCCGCATGAGATTTTCTTCTACCGTTTCCTGGTTGCCTATGCGGGTATCTGGCTGATTGCTCCCCGTCGGCTGCTGGCCAACAGTTGGAAGGAAGAAGGCTTGTTGGCTTTGGCTGGTTTCTTTGGCGGTTCGCTTTATTTTTATACGGAGAATACGGCTTTGGGACTGACGCAGGCCTCGAATGTGGCGTTTCTGCTGTGTACGGCCCCGTTGCTTACGGCCTTTCTCTCGGCGGCATGTTATAAGGAAGACCGTTTGACCCGACGGTTACTGATGGGCTCTATGCTGGCCCTTTGTGGGGTGGGACTGATTGTGTTCGGTGGAAAGGAAGGCTTGAAAGTCTCTCCTGCAGGCGATTTGCTGACGTTATGTGCTGCCTTCTCGTGGGCTTGCTATAGTTTGGTCATTCGTCGCTTGTCCGGACGTTATCCGGTGTCGTTTATCACCCGGAAAGTGTTCTTTTATGGGGTACTTACCATTTTGCCGTTATTTGCCGTATTTCCTTTCCGGCAGAATACGGCGATCTTGTGCCGGCCTGAAGTGTGGTCGAACCTGTTGTTTCTGGCCTTGATAGCTTCGTTGGTTTGCTTTGTGGCCTGGAACGTGGCACTAAAGAAAATAGGTGTGCTGCATACTTCCAATTATATTTATCTGAGTCCGCTGGTCACCTTGGGAGCTTCCATGCTGATTCTGGGAGAAGGACTGACCTTATGTTCGGCAGTGGGTGCTGTCTGCATTCTGTGTGGCGTGTACTGGGCGGAGAAAAGGAAATGAAGCATACAGATGCTGGAAGAAGTTTAGGGAAATCCCTATCTCGAAATAGGGATTTCCTGCTTGATAGGGAAAAATATCTTCCTAATTTTGTATCAGAATAAAAAGGTAGAACCGTTAAATGATATAATTATGATGAAGGTGAAAGTATTTGCTTCGTTGATGTTGGCTGGCTTGCCATTCGTCTTGGCAGCCCAGAGTAACGACGACCTTTACTTCGTTCCCAAGAAAAAAGCGGAAACGAAGAAGGAGACCGTAGCGGCCCCGAAGCAGAATAGTCAGGGGACAACGGTGTATTCCACATCGGCTACTTCCACGCCGGTGGTAGTGAAGGATGTGGCTGGAAATACGCGTGATGTAGACGAATACAACCGTCGGTACACATCGCGTGAGAACACGTTCTCCATGCAGAACGATACGCTTTACATTCAGGAAAAACCGTATAGCGAACGAGGAGAGTGGGTGAACGGATTTGAAGGTACGCAGGATGATTACGAATATGCCATGCGTATTGTCCGTTTCCGTAGTCCGCGTTATGCCATCCCGGTAAGCAGTCCGCTGTACTGGGACGTAGTGTATGGAGCTTTCCCGTCATGGGACTGGAATGTATACGATGACGGACTTTATGCTTACGTATTCCCGACTTACAGCAATCCGCTGTGGTGGGACTGGAGATGGAACTGGAGCATTGCCGGACCAAGATTCAGCTTTGGCTGGGGATGGTCTTCTCCATGGTATTACAGCAGCTGGTATTCTCCATACTGGTATGGTGGTTACTGGGGTGGCTATTGGGGAGGCTACTGGGCTGGTTACTGGGGACCGGGATGGCATCATCATCACCCGTACTATCCGTCGTATGGATGGGGAGGAGGATGGCATCGTGGATATACTGACTATCGCCCGTCACGTTATCAGAATTATACGACTTCCCGTCGGCAGAACATGGTTCAATCAGGAACAATCAGCTCCCGTCGCTCAGGGGATGCTTTCTCTACCCGTTCAGCCGGAAGAGTGGTTCGTCCTAATGAAGTTCGTTCGATCAGTTCTTCAGTACGTCCCGGAGTTGGAGGTGGATCATCAGTCAGACGTGAAGGAATCTCTACAGGTAGCGTAACTCGTTCTGAACGCAATACCGGATTATATACACGTCCAAGTACGACTATTAATCGTTCTGGCTCCTCTTCTTATACACGTCCGAGCAGTACACGTCGCAGCGTGAATTATAACTACAATGATAATAACAGTCGAGTAAATCGTAGTGTACGTTCTGATTTCGGGTCGTCTAGTCGCAGTGGTAGTTTCTCTTCTGGTGGAAGCAGTACACGTGGCTCTATGGGCGGCGGAATGCGCTCTGGAGGCGGAGGTGGTAGCTCACGTAGACGATAGAAAAATGAAGATGTACTTATAACTTTTGGATAATATGAAGACCAGAATAATCGCATTAGCTGTTACGGCTGCTTGTGCTTCAGCAGCTGTAGCACAGAGTCAATACGAAGCTCTCCAGTTTATGGGAAATGAATTGAATGGAACTGCTCGTTTTGTGGGTATGGGTGGTGCTATGAGTTCTTTAGGAGCTGATTTGTCAACGATGTCAACGAACCCTGCGGGGATCGGAATGTATCGCAGTCATGATGTGGCAGTAAGTTTTGGATTTAATAATACACGTACCAATGCAGATTTTGCAGGAAGTACAACAAAAGAGAATCGTACCCGTGCTTCGTTCGACCAAATAGGATTTGTGTGGAGCACCAAGATTGGAAATAAGACGGATTTGCGTTATCTGAATTTCGGATTTAATTACCACAAGCGTGCTAATTTTAACCGTCAGTTTTATGGAAAAGGGGCTTTAAACGGACTTTCCATGACTTATCAGATGGCTAATATGATAAATAATGCAGGATATGCAACAGTTGGTGATTTTTACGCACTACTTGACGCCGGATCCGAGATCGATGATCGTAATCCATATACACATCCTGATTTTTATAGTACTCCTTATTTGGCTATGATGGGGGCCCGGGCAGGCTTGGTAGATGTGAATCCGAATGTGGACGCAGATCAGCCTATTACTCAAATCTTTGGCTGGAATGGAGAAACAGGTGAATATTATAGCCGGGAAGAAGGAGGTATTAATCAGTATGATTTTAACTTGTCGTTTAATATACGTGACCGTTTCTACTTTGGCTTGACATTGGGCTTGTATGATTTGAACTATAATTTGTATTCATCGTATGGTGAAACAATGAATAGAAATATGCAGGATGGAAGTGTGACTTATCATGACAAAGGTGATTTTACGCTGAATAACTGGTATAATGCAGAAGGTACAGGAGTTGATTTGAAACTGGGAACGATTATTCGTCCGTTTGAATATTCACCGTTCCGGTTTGGCTTGGCCATTCATACTCCGATATGGTATACATTAACCGATCGTTACACTGCTGCCATGACTTCTAATATTGCATTGGATGGAAAGAACCCTGTTTCTTATTCAGAAAATTTATCAGACTATTTTTATCCTGATATGAATTATGTATGGGATTACAGTATGGTTACTCCGTGGCGTTTTAATGTAAGTGCAGGAACGATTGTAGGTGGAATTATGGCTTTGGATGCAGAATATGAATATGAGAAGTATTCGTCTGCTAAGTTGAAAGATAGAGAAGGGTATGATTTAAGCTCCACTTCTTCTATTAGCGAGACTTTAAAGGGGGTACATACTTTTCGTGCCGGTATGGAAACAAAGTTGACAGATGCATTCAGTCTTCGGGTAGGATATAACTATCAGTCTTCTCCTATTGTGGATGATGCATTTAGAAACATTGAAGCGACTGACAATACGCGTACGGTAGCTTCCTATATGAATCCGAAATGTCGTCAGGCTGTAGCCTTTGGTTTAGGATATAGAGGACGGCTTTTTTATGCTGATGTAGCTTATAAATATGATTTCTACAAATCTGACTTTTATATGTTTGATGATGTAGCACTGCAAGCTACAAAAGTAACCAACGAACGTCATCAGTTATTGCTTACGCTGGGCGTTCACTTCTAGAAGTTCATTGTGTTTGTTTTATTTAATATGGGAGTTGCTTTTATTCACTGGGGCAGCTCCCTTTTTTATTCCTTTTTTTCACGGTATTCTTTCTTCTTCCAGAAATTGAATCCCATGTAAATGCGCAGGCTTCCGAAAGAATTGGTCATAGAGAAAGTGGGTTTCCGGTAGTCGTATGTGTGAAGTACGAGAGAGGCTCCGACATAGTATTTGCTGTTGTTCCAAGTGATGCCTGCACGCGTAATCAGGTCGAAATTGATGTCTCTTATCCATTGCGCCCAGTCAGTTCCGCTTTGGGTGGGCTGGTCGTTGATACGTGCTTTTTTATAGGCTATGGCAGGAAGAAGGGAGATGTTCAGCAGGCAGTTTCTGGCAAATACCCAGTTGTAACCGTAGCCCACGCTGAGGTTGTAGTCTGTGTAGCGCAGGCTGTGAAATTTCAGGGAGGGGCTGAGCTGCTGTTGCATTTCTTCGGGCAATTGCGTATGGTCGAATGAAATGTTATGCTGGGAATAGGAGAACCCGGCCAGCAGGGAGCCGCAACTTTTCCGCTGGTTGGTCGACTGGCTGTAGGCCGCAGGATAGGAAAAGCGCTTGTGGTTGAAAATCCAGTAGGCATTCAGTCCTTTGATGTTGCTTTGAAAACCGTTGAATTGTGTGTTCGTGTAGCTCTGACTCAGATTAAACTTTTCATAGGAAGACAGTTTGAAGTCGCTGCCCGTTTTCCGGTAATACAAGTCTACGCCAAATTTGGCACTGTATAAGTTGAACACAATTTCTTTTCGGGGAGCTTTTTCCTTTCCTTTCCCGATAAGGTCCTTGATGTCGAAGGAAAGTCCCAGGAAAATCCATCTCCAGCCAAAATAAACTCCCAGCTTGGTGTTGATGTTCGGGGCAAAGTTCAGACTTTGTCCGTCGTTGCTTCCCAATCGGTAATGTTCATACCAGGAGCTTTGCTCCAGCATGAAAGCCAGGTTGTATTTGTTGGGAGAAATGTAGGTGGTATCTATAGTGTTCAGTTTGGCACCGGCTTTCTTGATTTCTTCTCCAGTAAATTTAATGGAACGGACAATGCCGTCGGTCAGACTGCTTAATGACAGTCGGGGAGAAGCCACAGGAGCCGGTTCATTGATTGACATGCTGTCTTTCTTCTCTATCTGAGCCATGGTGTGCGTTGGATAGAGAAGGAGTATAGACAGTATGGTCAACAAGGAGAGTGGTTTCACCCCAAATAATAATGTATTGGTTAAAGTTTGTTCAGAATTCGGTCCATTACCCAGTTGGTAGGAGTGGCACTGACACCGTCGCAGGTGCAGACTGCCTTTCCTTGCAGATGCTCTACTACCGCTTTAATCAAAGGGAGCTGTACATGAGGAGGGTTAGGAGGCAGGATTTCTTCACGTCCGCGTTCTGTATGCAAGGCTATCGGGTCGTAGGTGAAGACGGAGAAGCAGATCATGCCTTTGTCTCCGATAATCTCAATACGGTCTTCCTTGGCGGAGTCGTGGGCTACGAAGCACCAGGAACCTGAGCCCGGCAGACCAGAGTCGAACTTGAAGCAGGCACTGATTGTATCTTCAGCTTCATACAGCCCGCCACGGTTGGATTTGTAGCCTTCTGCTTCGAGAATGCATCCGAACATGTCCTGCAATAAATCGAGCTGATGGGGGGCAAGGTCGTAGAAATAACCTCCACCTGCAATATCAGGTTGCACACGCCACGGCAGGTTCTTGCTGTTGTAGTCGAGTGCACGCGGGGGCTGTGCAAAACGAATCTGCACATTGATAACGTTGCCTATTTCGCCTTCTTCCACTAACTGACGGACTTTTTGAAAGTAGGGCAGGTAGCGGCGGTAATAGGCTACGAAGCAAGGTACTCCGGTCTCTTTCGAGATACGGTTGATTCGTGCGCAGTCTTCATAGCTGGCAGCCATCGGCTTCTCGATATACACCGGTTTGCCGGCCTTCATCGCCATGATGGCAAATGTGGCATGTGAAGAAGGAGGAGTAGCGATGTAAATGGCATTCACATCTTCGTCTCCAATTAACTCTTGTGCGTCGGTGTACCATCGGGGTATCTGATGGCGTATGGCGTAGGATTTGGCTTTTTCTTCGTCGCGGCTCATGACGGCAACCACCCGTGAGCCTTCTATCATGTTAAAAGCGGGTCCGCTTTTCTTTTCGGTGACTTCACCGCATCCGATGAATCCCCAGTTTACTTTATCCAGTTTGATCATAGATGAGTGGTTTTAGT
>ENA-OZGQ01000086-OZGQ01000086.1-human-gut-metagenome-genome-assembly--contig:-NODE-86-length-19105-cov-6.724987_pt1 | contig 19105 bp, 10 predicted proteins | sample MGYA00244661_ERZ653668 | MGnify/ENA primary metagenome ERZ653668 (study PRJEB26926, sample SAMN06165249) | human gut metagenome | biome: ENVO:00009003; feature: ENVO:2100002; material: ENVO:00002003...
ATCTACACTTCTAGCTTCGTCGGCAGCGTCAGATGTGTATAAGAGACAGATACTAACAAAAACATTCCTTATCTGTCTGATTTATTGCTTGTCTATACTTCCGGCAAGTGCCCAGACTAGTGTCTTATTTTCTACCGACAATCAAATATCAAGCAGCCTGATAAATGATATTTATCAAGACCAGAAAGGTTTTATCTGGATTGCTACAGAATATGGATTGAATTTATTTGACGGAAATAAGTTTGTAACTTTCCACCACATAGAAAATGATTCTACCTCACTTCGTAACGATTATGTATTTTCAGTCTTCGAGGATAGCAAAAACAATCTTTGGGTAGCTTCATTGGGCGGGCTGATGAAGTACAATCATAATACCAATTCATTTACAGAAGTACCACTATACATAAATTCTACCCAGGTAACTACCATACACACTGTTCAAATTATCGAACGCAAGAATGGAGAAATATGGGTTGCATCTTCTGGAGGAGGTATATTCAAAGCCAACGCAGAAGCAGAACGTTGCGACTGTGTAATGGATTTCTATAAAATGGGTATGCTGCATCTGACTTCTATGTTGGAAGATAACGAAGGGAACTTATGGATGGGAGCAGAAAATGACGGATTGATTTGCTATAACCCTGAAACAAAAGCTGTCCAAACTTTCCGTACTCCTTTTATCAGTGAAAACAACATATCCGATCTGGCTAAAGGGAACAGTGGAAACATTTATATCGGCACATTGACTGGAGGTCTTAATATATACAATGCAAGTAGCAAAAGTTTTACACAAGTTCCTTACAAAGGAAGAAGCAACTTGCAAATCAAGACACTGAAATTTATAAATAATCAACTATATATTGGAACCGACGGAGAAGGACTAAAAGTGTATTCATTGAAAGACAAAGAGATTCAAGACCACCCTCTTGAAAACGCTCCGATAAATATTAACGACGGTAAGGTACACTCTATCCTAATGGATCGGGACAAAAATCTTTGGCTTGGTCTGTTCCAGCGGGGAATTGCTTTCATCCCCACCAAACGTAACCCTTTTCTTTACCACGGGCAAAAACAAATACACGATAACCCCATCGGTCATAACTGTGTTATGTCTGTATTCCAAAACAGCAAGAAAGAACTGTTTGTCGGAACAGACAATGACGGATTGTATGTCTTGGATAAGAATTTCAATCAGATAAACCACTTTACTCCCGAAGGAAGTCCAAATAGCGTTGCCAATACGATACTAAGTATCTTCGAAGATTCAAACAATGACCTTTGGCTTGGTTCATATACAAAAGGAGTTGCACGGTGTAACCCTGCAACCGGATTCTGTGAATTTATTCCAGAACTGATAAATGAACGTATCTTTTCTATCACCGAAGATCATAATCACAACTTATACTTCAGCACTTATGGCTCTGGATTTTATGTATATAACAAGACCAACAAACTATTGAAGCGTTATAACAGTACAGAAGAAAGTACCGGAATAAGGACTAAGGATGAACTTCCCAATAACTGGATAAATTCTTTGTATTGTGATAAGGAAGGTATGATCTGGATCGGACATTTTAAGGGTATCAGTTGTTTTAATCCACAAACAGAAAGCTTCATCAACTACACATCCAATAACTATATTATAACAAGATGCATCGGTTATGCCATAACTGAAAGCCACGACGGAACGATATGGGCAGGAACATCAAATGGTTTATATTCGTTTGACCGGAAAACTAAAACAATAAAACGCTATACACAGCAAGATGGACTGAGTAACAACATTATTTGTGGTGTATGCGAAGATAATAATCATAATATCTGGGTAAGCACATTCAACGGAATCAGTTGTCTGAATAGAAAAGAACAAAGTTTTACCACTTACTTTTCAGGCGACGGACTACAAGGAAATGAATTTACAAGAGGAGCTTTCTATCGTTCAGTAAGCGGTGAAATTTTCTTCGGAGGAGTAAATGGAATCACCAGCTTTATGCCGGAAAAAATAGCAAACAATACTCCAACTCCCTCTATTACAATTACTGAATTTATCGTTGCTGGAAAATCAGTAAATACCAATACACTGTCAGGAGGAGAACCTATTACCCAAAAAGCTGTGATAGAATCGGACAAGTTCCGGCTAAACTATAAAGATAATACATTCAGCATATCGTTTTCTACATTACAGTTTGACAACGTACGTCAGGTTATCTATAAATATCGTATCAAGGAGCTGGATGAAGAATGGTTGTCAACAGCACCCGGAGTCAATACAGTGACATACAACAACCTGCCTCACGGGAAATATACATTCCAGGTATATGCTATCAATCATGGTTACAATTCACCTACCCGCAGTATCGAAATCATCATCACTCCGCCTTGGTTCCAATCATGGTGGGCATATATTATATATGCCATACTGACTATTTTCATCATACTGGCTATCATCGGAAACTTGCGTACACGCTTCGAACGCCGTAAAGAAATGGTAGAACGTAAGCATGCCGAAGAAATAAGCGAGGCTAAACTACAGTTTTTTATCAATATATCACATGAAATTCGTACTCCTCTCACGTTGATTATAAATCCGCTTGAAAAGCTGATAGCCAACTGTCATGACTCAGAACTAGGAAAGAGTTATATGATGATTTACCGTAACTCACAGCGTATTCTTCGATTAATCAACCAATTGATGGATATTCGTAAAATAGATAAAGGACAGATGAATCTGAAGCTAAGAGAAACAGACCTGGTCGGATTCATTGATGATGTAGTAACTACATTCAGTTACCTTGCACAAAACAAACATATCACACTTACTTTCCAACATCAGGACAATCGGTTAAGTGCATGGCTTGACCTGCATAACTTCGACAAAGTACTGATGAATCTGCTTTCGAATGCCTTCAAGTATACTCCCGAAGGAGGAAATGTTACGATTTCACTCACTACAGGAGAAGATGAAGAAGCACATCTTCCGCTTAAGAAATATATAGAAATTAAAGTAAGCGACACAGGAATAGGCCTGGATGACCAGCAGATAGAACGCATATTCGACCGATTTTACCAAATCAACAATGATATTACACGCAATCAGGCCGGAACCGGAGTAGGACTCCACTTAACCCGGTCACTGGTAGAGCTTCATCATGGTACAATCATTGCCCGTAACCGTACAGATGTACAAGGCAGCGAATTTATTATCCGCATTCCACAAGGTAGTGACCATTTGAAAATGGAAGAACTGGAACAACCAGATACAACTACCTCAGAGAATAATCCAACGATTACTACTACCACAACATCTGAACAGCCAGTTAAAACAACAGAAGAAACAGAAACTGAAAAGAAAATCAAATCAAAAAGCAACTTCCACATTCTGATAGCTGATGATGAAAAAGAGATTCTGAACTATCTGAAAAATGAATTGTCGGCAGACTATAAAATTCATACTTGCAACAATGGACGTGAAGCCTACGAATATCTGCTAAACAATCCAACGGACTTGCTCATAAGTGATGTAATGATGCCTGAAATGGATGGTATGACATTATGCAAAAAGATCAAGCAAAATGCCAATATCAACCATATCCCTGTGATTTTACTGACAGCTAAAGGACGTCCGGAAGAGCAGGTAGAAGGTATCGAAATCGGAGCTGACAGTTATCTGATCAAACCGTTCAATATAGAAGTACTGAAGAGTACGATTGGCAATCTGCTTTCGAACCGACGACTGTTGAAGAATAAGTTCAGCGGAGCTCAGGAGCAAAGCGACAAAGTTCAGAATATCCAACTGAAATCGGCAGATGAAGTATTGATGAACAAAATAATGAAAGTCATCAATGAAAATCTGTCAGAGCCTACCCTGAACGTAGAAATGCTAGCGAACAGTGTAGGATTAAGCCGCGTGCACCTGCATCGTAAGCTAAAAGAACTCACCAATTTATCTTCAAGAGATTTCATACGCAACATACGTATGCAACAGGCAGCCAAGCTACTGAAAGAGAAGAAACTGACGATTTCTGAAGTAGCCTATGCTGTAGGCTATAACAACCTGTCGCATTTTTCGAAAACATTCAAAGAATATTTTGGATTATCCCCTAAAGAATACATGCAAAACGCTCATGAAGAAAATGCTACAGAGAATGACATAATAGAAGAATAAATCGTCAGCCACATCGAAAATCAGATAATATTACAAAAAAGAAAACTCCAGCATATCGTTCTAAAAACATGCTGGAGTTTTCTTTTTTTCTGTACAAACTTCTTTATTCTTCGTACAAACCTTTTTGCCTTTTCGTACAAACTATTTCAACTTTTGTACAAAAAACAGACCTAATCCGCTGTTATTATCAGGAAAAGAAGAAGAACTATATTTCAGCTCATTCCTTTCTTGGCAATAGATCTGCCCCTGGACATTCAAAATTCGTAATAGGCAAATGTACCTTTTTCAGTTCTTTCAGCCGGAAAGTTGCCTTTTCTATATCTTTGGGAAATTTCATTTTCGAAAAGCTCTGAAAATACAACAAGCAGGCATCTTTCCACCAGACGGCATCATTTACCTGAATATCCAAGCGTTTTGCAACTGCTTCATAACGTTCTGTATCAATATACGGACGCATCTGATTCCATGTATTGCGAAAACGCCGTACCTCTTTCAGTCCCGTATCATACTTATAACACAGTTCTTCCCACAGCGTATATCCGTTTTTCAATTTATATGTCCACGGAACATGGTGAAACCAAAGCAAAAATTCTTCGGGGCATGTATCCAGCGTTCCCCATATATTCGCCAACGAATCGGGATATTGCGAAACAGCATTACTACCTGTACCACTTCTGTCAAAGCCAAGTCCTTCACTATCTGCCCGATGATAATACGAAGGAAGCCAGTCGGGACGTGCCCCTTCTATCTCACACCACGGTTCTGGTCCGTAATGATGTCCCCACGCAAATATATGGTGTAACCCCAATGGCATCATATAGTTAACCACCGCTTCACGACTTTCCAGCATAACTTCACGCATTGGAACAAGAAAATCTTTGTTCGATGTAAAGGTCTGTTTCAACCATTCATCGGCAATTTCTTCCGACGACAGACGAGGATTCCAGGCAAGTCTGCCAAAAGCATACCAGTTGGCCTGTGCAAAATCGTGTCCGCACCAATTCACATCATCACCAATATTAGTCACACCTGCTACGGCACGTAACATATCCGGATCAACATATCTGAAAAATTCTTTCCACATCGGAGCCAGATAAGCCAAATGATTGGAATGCCCAAGGTATTCTTGTGTAACCTGAAATTCTGCCATTAATGGTGTATGTTTCATCGCCCCAAACAAAGGACTATACGGTTCACGCGGCTGAAAATCAATAGGACCATTCTTTACTTGCACGATAACGTTGTCGAGGAACTTTCCATCCAGTGGCTGAAACTCCAGATAAGCCTGTTTCGCACGGTCATTGTCGGAAGGACTATATACAAAAGCTCTCCACATTACGATTCCTCCATACGGTTTCAACGCCTCTGCAAGCATATTTGCTCCTTCAACATGTGTACGATGATAATCACATGGACCAGGCTGCCCCTCGGAGTTAGCTTTCACCAAAAAACCGCCAAAATCAGGAATCTGCGAATATATTTCGTGTACTTTTTTCTTCCACCATTCTGAAACCTCGGTATTTAAAGGATCGGCTGTAGCAAGTTTTCCTAAAACCATAGGAGAGGCAAAATTTACAGACAAGTAGACTTTTAAACCGTATGGCCTGAAAACATCAGCCAGCGCTTTTACTTTCAACAGATATGCATCCGACAATATTTCCGGAGAAGCATTGACATTATTTAATACCGTACCATTGATTCCAACCGAAGCATTGGCACGTGCATATGCTTCATAACGAGGAGATAACACATCAGGCAGTTCTTCCCATTTCCAAAGCGAATGCCCAGCATAACCGCGTTCTATTGTTCCATCCAGATTATCCCAATGATTCAGTATTCGGTATTCATATGCCGGCTTTTCCTTTATATCCAGATGGCCTAAATCAATACCCGTTTCCTGTAAACGAATCAGATGATAAGCAGCATAAAGCAGTCCGGTTTCCGACAATGAACCGATAACTATATGATTTTTATCCGTACGGATAGTATAACCATCTTTTCCTAAAGCAAGGTGTTCCTTATCTGCACAGAGTTGTAAAGTGACAGGAACACCTTTCCACGACCTATTCAGTTCACGCTGTGCAATATTCAACGTCTGCGAGTGCAACAAACAATCAATTGTTGCACTCGCAGTAGTATCTTGACGCAGCCATAAACGACTGCCGTCTTCTGCGGATGCTCCTAAAGTCCATCCGCAGAATAACAGACCGAGAAATAAATTCCTGATCATTCTCCTCCATCTATTGTAATAATCTTACCTTCAGCATCATATTCCAGTTCCACAACTTTTAAGCTACGTAACCATGTTTTTCCTCCAGAAGGTACACAATCGTGGTGAAACAAATACCATTTTCCTTTATATTCCACGATAGCATGATGAGTAGTCCATCCAACTACCGGAGTAAGAATAACACCCTGGTAAGTAAAAGGTCCGTATGGATTATCACCGATAGCATAACATAAGAAATGAGTATCTCCTGTAGAATACGACAAATAGTACTTGCCATTATATTTATGCATCCACGATGCTTCAAAAAAGCGGTGAGGATCACCAGCTTTCAAGGGTTCTCCATGTTCATCCAAGACAAGGACAGCACGTGGAGCCTCTGCAAATTCCAGCATATCATCACGCAACTTGACTACACGACCGGGTAATGCTGGTTCATTGTCTGCCGGCAGGCAAGGATTCTCTATAGCTTTATTATCACGATAACGTTGTAGCTGTCCTCCCCAAATTCCTCCAAAGTACATGTAATGACTGCCATCGTCATCGCAGAATACGGCAGGATCAATGCTGTAACTACCTTTCATCGGATCGGATTGTGGGATAAAAGGTCCCTCAGGTCTGTCACTTATAGCAACTCCCATACGGAAAATATCATTCTGGTCCTTCATTGGAAAATACATGTAATATTTACCATTTTTGAAAGCTACATCGCAATCCCATAATTGTCTGCCTGCCCAAGCTATATCTTCAACTTTCAAAACAACTCCGTGATCTACAATCTCTCCATGCATCACATCATCCGTTGAAAACACATGATAGTCTTTCATATTAAAATGATCACCATTATCATTTTCAGGCACTCCACTTTCCCAGTCATGAGACGGATAAATATAGAGTCTGTCATTAAAGACATGTACAGAAGGATCTGCCATATAATCACCTGGAACTAAATATCTTGCTTCTTTTTTCATGGTAATATCAAATTTAAATTCTTATAGATAAAACTGATTATTATTTCTTTTCTTCTGCCGGCGACTGGCTCTCAGCCATAATTTCTTTTACAAAAGGTTTCGGTTGATAGTTACGGTCGAATAACAACGGATAGTCATGACGTCCTTTCACCGGAAAATCATTTTTCCATGAATCGCTATCACTTACTCCCCATGCAGTTACACGACTAATCACATCAGCATGTTTCTCGAATAAGCCGAAGAATTGCTTCATACGGTTATTCCATGCTTTAGAAACAGAATCGGGCAATGTTTCCGGATAAGGATTCAACATTTTCTGATAAGCTACGGTATCCGAAATATTAGCACTTTGTTTTACTGTCGGCAAAGCGCTCATGTCCCACTCAGTAACCATCACTTTTACTCCAGTTCCGGCAAAGGCCACTATACTTTGTTCAAATTCATTAATATCAGGATAGTCCATTCCCATATGTCCCTGCATACCTACAGCATCTATGCGAATCCCCTTTTCTTTCAGACTGCTGACAAGCTTTACTACTCCTTCACGTTTGCCTGGCATATTCATGGCATAATCATTGTAATACAATTCTGCATCCGGATCAGCTTCATGCGCATACTGAAATGCCAACGGAATGAACTCTTCTCCTAAAATCTCATAAAATTTACTTTTACGATACGAGCCGTCTTCTAGAATAGCCTCATTTACAACATCCCATCCCTTTATACGTCCTTTATATCGGGTTACAATTGTTGTAATATGATCTTTCATACGTTGCTTAAGCACTTCAGGAGTCACATTATTTCCTTTTTCATCCACACAGAACCACGGAGCCAATTGTGAATGCCAGATAAGGCAATGCCCGATAACAGCCATACCATTTTTTTCTCCAAAACTGACAAATTGATCAGCCAAGGTAAAATCGTAACGATCTTCTTCCGGATGAATCACTTCACACTTCATACAGTTCTCAGCTACAATCGAATTGAAATGCTGTTTCACAAGTTTTATCGAACTGGTATCAACACCTGAAGACTGATTAACATTCAACGCTACTCCTATCAGGAATTTATCACCAACGGCATCCTTCAGAGAAGGTTCTTCAACAACTGTTGCCTTTTGATTTCCACAAGCAGCAACAAAAGCTGCTATCAATAATGCTGATGTAATGTGTTTCACTCTCATGATATGATTTTTTTAAAGGTTAATAATCGTTTTTACTTCTACGTTCGGCAAGTTCTGCCTGCATTTTCTCATTATATTTTTTCGTTATCGGATAGAAGAACAAAGCTATCACTCCGACAAAGAATGTTGCTGCAGGAATAAGACTTGACGAAAGTATAATTCCATGAATAGCCGAATCACTTTGAGCAACTCCGGCTCCTGATATATAGCCAAAGCCTGACAACAAGAAACCTAAAATAGCTCCTCCCACACCTAGTCCAGCCTTAAGAGCAAAAACTACTCCAGCAAACACAAATCCGGTAGCACGACGATAATGTACATATTCAGAATGATCGGCTACGTCGGCTATCATTGCCCACAACAAAGGCACGGTAGGTGCATAAGCCAAACTCTTCAGGAAGTTCAATACAAACATGAATCCTATATTGTCCTCTGCCGGGAAATAGAACATGGCTGTAAAGATAGCAGTCAGCGTTAAACAAACAATGAAGGTTTGCTTCTTTCCGTACTTATTAGCCAGATATTCTGATAACAAAATTACTCCGAAAAATTGAACCAAAGCTCCTAACATATTAAAAACTCCAAAACCAACTTCGTATGCCTTATCAGGAGAACTGACTATCAGTCCAAAAGCATTTAGTATAGAATAACCTATTGAATCTTGAGCCTCGGTTGCAACCAATCCTAACTTATCGAGAAAAGCATATAACGCCCCAGCATCTACATAATTTTCGAAATAATAGTTCATTGCACTTCCCCACATTGCCAATGTTATAAAAACAAACAGTGTCAATACAAACATAGCCCGCCACGGCAAACTGCTCAATACATCCTTTATATCCTGACGTGTATTGTTTTTCTGTCCGGCAGGAGGAGTTATTCGTTCTTTAGCAGAAAAAAATACGGTAACAAGAAAAATGAAACCTATTATCGCAAACAAGGAAATAGTACACAACCAGCCATGAGCTTTATCTCCACCATCGGAAAACTTGCTGACCAAAGGAAGTGTCAGCCCTTGAACAACAAACTGGGCAATAGTAGAAAAGATGAAACGGATAGAAGTAATACTGGTACGTTCTTTGATATCGGCAGACATCACACCTCCCAAAGAAGAATAAGGAGTATTATTGAATGAATACATCGTCATCAATAATGTATACGAAATAGTAGCATACAAAGCTACAAGCCCTTTATCCTCAATACCCGGATTATAGAATGCCAATACATAGAATACCATAAAAGGCAAAGCAGTCCATAACACCCACGGACGATACTTTCCCCATCGGGAATTTGTTCTGTCGGACAAGATACCAACGGTCGGATCAACAAAAGCATCGACTATACGCGCCACTAACATGACTGTACCCGCTATCGCTCCTTCCAGACCGAATATATCGGTATAAAATTTTGTTTGATAAATCATCATCATCTGGAACACGAGGTTCGCAGAACAATCTCCTAACCCATAGCCAATTTTTTCGGTCAGAGTTACTTTCTGGTTTTGAATTGTGCTCATAGTATATCTCTTTTTTTGTTTTATCATTCAGCAGACAGTACAGCTTCTACAAGTCGCGTTCCTGCTGTTTTCTTATCAAGCGGATGAATATCATTCCACTCACCGGTATCACTGTTCTTTATTAATGTAGCATGGTCTACCGATTGAGCAGCCTTTGCCTGCTGAGCCCGAAGTGCCGCCCAGCTTGCACGTCCCAGATCATCAGGCGCCAAGAAATCAGCCAATTCAACAATATAAAAAGGCAACTTATCATTTTGGAAAAGCTTTCTCCAGTCTTTCATCAAAGCAGTCAGCAAAGATGAGTATTCTTGCCATTTTCCAACATTCGATTCTCCCTGATACCAAACGACTCCTTTAAACATGTAATTTTCTAAAGGCGCAATCATTCCATTGTATAGTCCTACCGGTACATAATGAAAGTTGGTTGATGCCGGAGCAGAAGGCATTTCCGCTCCTACATGATATTTCCACGACGGAGATAATACGATTTCATCTTTTCCACATATCAGCTTATAAGGCTTTTCTTTCACAAAAGAGGGATATCCTCCGTTGCTGATCAGACGTACGGTAATCTGGTTCTGTCCTGTTTTCAAGACTCCAGCCGGAACCTTATAAATACGGGGAGGATACTGATAAGAGGTTGTTCCTACCAGGCATCCATTGACGTATACCGAATCAGCGTCAACAATACAACCTAACCGAAGTATGGCCTCTTTATTATTCCATGATTCTGGAATATTTATCTGCTGACGGAACCAGTGCGAACCATTTATCGGACGCCATCCATTCGTTGCCCATGAAGAAGAAAACATATCAACTGTTTTCCATGATCGGTCGTCGAATGATGCCGCATACCAGGGAGTTTCAGTGTGAAGTCCTTCATCCGATTTATATAATTCTTTCTGCCATTCCTGCTGATGCATTCTTTCAGACTGTTTAATTTCAGTTACCAAATCATCACACTCATACATTGCTTTCTGATTCAGATATGACGGAAAATCTTTCAGTCCAGACTCACTTATCCATGCTTCGACAGGTGTACCTCCCCAACTGGAATTGACAATTCCGACAAGAACTCCTGTTTGCTGATACAAGAGTTTTGCAAAGAAATAACACAAAGCCGAGTAATTCATTACATTATCTTTAGTAAGAGATACCCACGCCGCTTGCTTTGTATCAGTTTGAGGCATCTTAAAATCATAACAATAAGGCACTTTTATATAATGAATCATCGGATTTTCATAACTGTTTACTTCTTCGGCAAACTTATCCATTATACGAGATACCGGAAGTTCCATATTCGACTGACCGGAACAAAGAAATACATCACCTATTAATATATTATGCAAAGTCACTTCGTTTATTTGCATATCATACGGACCTCCAGCTTTCCAGGCAGGAAGCTCAATCATCCAGCAACCTTTCTCATCGGCAACAGTACGAAATGTTTTGCCACGGAACTTTAATTCCACTTTCTCACCCACATCGGATTTTCCCCATATCTTTACCGGACATTCACGTTGCAAGACCATTCCATCTGCCAGTAATTTGGGTAAGGTAATCTTTGCTCCGCAGTCAAAAGCGGAGCAAAGAAATAATAAAACTAACCCTAACTTAATATTAAACCAATCTGTTGTTTTCATTCTATACTTTTCTTTTTGTTTTTCATGATACACAAAAGTATAAGGAATAAGGTCATTTCATTTCACTTATTGATTCAAAGCCTTGCTACCAGATTACATCGCGCCCCATGTCTGTTACATATACTTTTCTCAGTGTTACATTTATGACCTGCAACATATTCTAGCTTTGTTTTCATACAAAAACATACTTACCTTTGTACGAACCAAAAAGTAACTTTATACCATGAAAAAACTTATTTTATTTGCTGTACTTTCCCTATTTCTTATAAAGGGACATGCTACAGATCAGTTTGTATTCTTCCAAAAAGAAACAGGATATTTTACATTAATCAATCAATGTACTCCTTGCCGCATTGTGACCGACAGCAATGAAGACGAAGGAATCCGAATGGCGGTTGAAAATCTGAAAGAAGATTTTTTCCGCGTATCTGGTAACCGTCCTGTTGTATCATCATCTGCTGGCAATGATTCTGTTTGTATCTATGTAGGAAGCATGGAAAGTCCGATTATACGCCAGCTGATAAAAAATAAGAAGATTTCAGAAAAGGAACTTGCTGGAAAAAATGAAAAATACATTATTAGTTTGCTGGAACATCCACAAAAAGGAATCGCCCGTGCGCTGGTGATTGCAGGAAGCGACAAACGAGGAACAATATACGGCATCTACGAACTCTCACGTCAAATGGGAGTTTCTCCCTGGTACTGGTGGGCAGATGTTCCGACAGTACATAGAGAAAATGTATATATCCGTCCCGGAAGTTATTCTGACGGGGAACCTAAAGTAAAATACAGAGGCATTTTTCTGAATGATGAAGCTCCGGCATTAAGTGGATGGGCACATGAAAAATTCGGCGGCTTCAATAGTAAGTTTTACGAAAAAGTATTCGAATTGGTTTTACGTCTGAAAGGTAACTTCATGTGGCCTGCTATGTGGGGAAATGCCTTCTACGATGATGATGCAGAAAATGGTCCTCTTGCCAATAAAATGGGGATTATTATGGGAACTTCTCATCATGAGCCTATGGCTTTGAACCAGCAAGACTGGAAACGGAGAGGAAGTGGCAGATGGGATTACCAGACAAACTCCAAAACTCTGCAAGAATTTTGGACATTCGGTATGTAACGTGCTAGAAACTGGGAAAAAGTAGTTACGGTAGGCATGCGTGGCGACGGTGATGCTCCAATGGGTGGAGAAGAAGGTAAAGACCACGAATATACTCCCAATGAAAAGAAAAACATAGCTTTACTGAAGAGAATCGTCAATGACCAGCGACAGATCATCCGTAAAGTGACCGGAAAATCCGTCGATAAGACACCACAAGTATGGGCTCTTTACAAAGAAGTTCAAAATTATTACGATAAAGGAATGAAAGTTCCAGACGATATCACTCTGCTGCTTTGTGACGACAACTGGGGAAATATACGAAAACTTCCTGACCTGACAGAAAAGCCTCGTAAGGGAGGATACGGTATGTATTATCATTTCGACTATGTCGGCGCACCGCGAAATTCAAAATGGATTAACATCAGTCCTATCCCGAGAGTATGGGAACAGATGCATCTGGCATACGAATACGGTATTCGACAGTTGTGGATTGTCAATGTAGGCGACTTGAAACCAATGGAATATCCCATTACTTTCTTTTTGGATATGGCATGGAACCCCGACAGATTTCAAGCAAACAATCTTCAAGAGCATACCGAATCATTCTGTCGTGAACAGTTTGGAACGACCTATGCCAAAGAAGCCGCACGCATCTTGTCGCTTTATCCTAAATACAACCGCCGTGTAACCCCTGAAATGCTTAACCATCAAACTTACAGTTTCAACTACGGAGAATGGGAAAAAGTTGTAAACGAATACAATGCTCTGGCACGCGATGCCGATAACTTACTGCAAGAAATGCCCGGTAATTATCGGAACGCCTACGAACAACTTGTGAACTTTCCGGTGCAGGCATGTGCCAATCTGTACAACATGTATTATGCACAAGCCATGAACCACCGACTGGCAAAAGAAAACAACCCGGAAGCCAATATATGGGCAGACAGAGTAGCCAGTTGTTTTAAGCGAGACTCTTTGCTCATGCAATACTACAACAAACAGATAAGCGATGGGAAATGGAACCACATGATGGATCAGGTACACATCGGTTATACATCATGGAATAATCCTCCAAAGCAAGTCATGCCTGAAGTCGTACGAATATCTCCAGAGAAATTTCCTCATACATTTGCCGAAAAAGATGGATATGTTTCAATGGAAGCAGAACACTATACCCGTGCTGCGAATGGAAAGGAAACACAGTGGATAATAATCCCGGATTTTGGAAAAACACTTTCCGGTGTAACCACAACTCCTGTAACTGTTTGCCCTGAAAATTGTTATCTGGAATATGATATTGATTTCACCAAAAGCAACAACATCAATGTAACTCTTCTGCTCGCTCCTACACTGAACTTCAATCATAACAAGGGGTTAAGTTATGGCATCAGTGTGGATGGAGAGAACGAACAAATAATCAACTTCAACGGACACTATCGTGGAGAGCTTGGCGAATGGCAAGCGAATCCGATAATTAAATCGGAAACACAACACAAAGTAACAGCAGGTAAGCATACTTTACGTATACGCCCACTCAATCCAGGTATTGTATTCGAAAAGATTCTGATAGATTGCGGAGGATTGAAAGACAGCTATTTAGGAGCACCAGAGACATTGAATTATACAAACATGCAAGCATCCAAGAAATAATCTTTATCTTATCGGTAACCTACGTCAGCAGACTCACCTAAAAATCTGCTGACGTTTTTTTATTTTATGCTGATGTTTTTCAGAAAACATCACGACGTTTTTTAAATATTCGTACAAAAAAATAAGGTACTCTCATAGAGTTTCCAAAGAAAGTAATAAAAGCCTCATACATGTATGCTGCTATTTCTTTACTTTTGCAATGAAAAAAAGAAAAAACGATCATGATCAGAGCGGTTACCCTACAAGATACTTCTGCCATAACGGCAATTTACAATGAATATATCGCACATAGTACGAGTACTTTCGATATAGAACCTGTCAGCGAAGAAGAGATGCAAAAAAGAATCTCTGAAATTTCAGCGCGATATCCGTATTTTGTATACGAAACAGACGGAGAAATTGTGGGATATTGCTACGCACATCCGTGGAAAGAACGGGAAGCCTACAACCGCACACTTGAAACGACTGTATATCTGTCGCCTGCCCATACGGGAAAAGGACTGGGCCGGCTGCTCATACAGCGTCTGATAGACGAATGCAGACGACGCGGCATACATGTCCTGATAGCCTGTATCACGAGTGAGAATACAGCAAGCTGTGCCTTCCATGAAGCCTTAGGGTTCAGAAAAGCGTCTTCGTTCGAAGAGGTCGGTATGAAATTCGGACGATGGCTTGGGGTGACAGACTACCAGCTTATTCTGTAAACCAACATTTATCTGATGCTGTCGGGATATAAGATCATCTCCCTAGCCTTCCCTTTTACTGTTATCTCCGGACGAACAGCCGCAGCTTCCTCTTCTGTAAGCAATCCTTTTGCACACAGTCTTTCGGCTATCAGGCGGAAATAACCTCCTTGTGAATCACGCAAAGTAGCATCTTCATTGAATGAAGAACGGAAATGTTTGGGCTTCGGTACAATGGAAGCCAGAAATATAGCTTCTTCTACGGTAAGGTCGGAAGGTTCTTTTTCGAAATAAAAATGTGAAGCTTCACAAGCACCGTATACCAAAGGAGCCCATTCTACCAAATTCAGGTATACTTCGTACATACGTTCCTTTGAAGTGAGATGCTGGTTTTCTATCAGCCATACGATAAGAGCTTCCTCCAGCTTTCGGGCAATATTTTTATGACGGTTCAGAAAGACATTCTTTACCAGCTGCATGGTAATAGTACTTCCTCCGCGTGCAAAGCGTCCTACCTGCAAATCGTAGGCAAGAGCTTCCTGAATAGCTCCAGGAAGAAACCCTTGATGATAATAAAACCCTCCGTCTTCCGACTGCATGATTGCCATCTGAAGCAAAGGAGAAATGCGGTTGAGCGGACGGAAATTAGGATTCGACGGTCCGATAAAGAATGTTCTTACCGGCAAGTCGTTCTCGTATGCCGTATATTCAAACTCCTCGTTCATCTTGGTAAGTTCACTGCCACCCAGGCTTTCGATACGGAAACCATGCCCGCGCAGATCGGAAGAGAATTGCAGACTATCCAGATGATTGAAGTCAACATCCAACAATAAATCATAACTCAGTTTGCCTGATGTACGAATACCCTGTACATGACGGAACAAACCTTTTGGCAAGGAAGCAAACAAATCTTCGGAAGGGAAAGGCGAACGATGGATGCTTGCCGTATAATGCCACTTTTTTTCTTTTTCTACCCGTAAATAAGGATGGAAATCAAGGCGGTTGAATATAACAGTAGAAACACTGTCCAATTCGAAATAATTACCTCCTACATGGCAGGTATATTCCAGCTTTCCTTTATCTAGATCAATCGTATCGGGTGAAAGTGCTGTATGATAAACCTCCAGCCCGTCTACAGATGCCATCCCCTCCAGTGTAAGAGGCGTAGCAGAAGCAGACTTTTCTGAAAGCTTAAAGGCTATGGAATCGAATGCAACCGTCGCATTATAATGGGGACGGATGTAGGGAAGCATGATTTTTTCATTTGCACTGCCGGAAGCAATGCTGCCTTCTATCAGGCGCATACTGCGTGCAAGCGTACCTCTTACTTTCCATTCTCCCTTTACAGCTCCCTCTTCCACCTGAATGGCAGAAGCAAACTGACTGTTTGCCAGTATAAGCTCAGGAATATAAAAACTTGTTTGCAGCAAGTCCCGGCGCGCCGTCACACTCAGGTTGCGCAATTCTCCATTTTCCGGCAATAATCTGAATACCAGACTAAGTATTTTACTTACCTGCACATCGTATCCAGCCAATACACTTTCTACTTTACCCGGATCAGCTTCCGATACAGTCTGTTGACGGAAAAGAAAATCATAGTTCGAAACATTACCTTGCTTTACAAAAGAAAGTTTCATTCCCTCTACATCAACCTGATGTACGGAAACTCTTTTTCTAAGCAAAGGAAGCAAATCGATATCGATCTCGGCTTTTTCGAGAGTCAGTAAGGTATCGTGATCTTCAGGTACTACTGTCAATCCTTCCAGGCGGATGACAGACAAAGAAGGCATTCCCAATTCACGATAGGCAATACGCAAGTTATAACGCTGCTCTAAAGCAGCCAACTTTTCATCGGCAACACAGCGCAACAGGGCTCCCCGAAAAAGAAAGAGTCCTGTTCCTGCCACAAGCACAACTGCAATCAATCCTGCGGCAATCCATTTAAGTACTCGACTTTTCATAATATCTTTATTGATATCTGCCGCAAAAATACGTTTTACTTACATGTTGTGCAAGAAAGATTTTTCTTTTATTTGTTTAACTGGTTTCCTGTTTTCTTTTCTTTCCGGACGAACAGACGGACGGTTATCCTTACGTTCTGTCCTTGAAGGTCTTGTCACCCTGTTGGGAGCTTTATCCGACGGTCTGGAAGTACCAGGTCTGACCGAATGATGATTTCCGTTTTGAGGCGGACGGATACCACTTGCATGAGGCGGACGTTTGTCTGGCTTTGGTACCGGTTTGAGAGCAGGTTTTGCACTTATACCCGGACGATATGGCGGACGTGCCTCAGGACGATGAGAGGGTGCTGCCGGAGCTGAAGGTCGTGCCGGAGTAAAATGATATCCGGGATTCTTAACCGGCCGAGGAGCGATAAAGTCATGTTTTCTGAACTCCGGACGAGAGTGGAAATGACCTTTATACACCGGATGATGATAACGACCGGTATAATGCGCACAGTAATAGCCTGTATTCCGGTAAAAACGGCGACTGTGTGCTCCATGGTAAGTAAGGTAATGTACCGGACGTCCGAAATAGAAGAAACTTCTGTTAGGGTATACCTTATACACCCGCAGATAACAAACATTATGCATCGCATAAATCGGACGGAAAAAGTATTCGATTGCAAGAAAACGAGTGTATGCCGAACTGGAAAGAATCCAGCGAAGGTCATCGTTTCTTTCATCCAAATACCGATAATAAGCATCAAGTGCAGCAGCATCGGCACATGCCATACCCGTCAGATAAGGATCCACTCCACTCAAAAAGTCAAAGTTTATTTCAAACAAATCATTGTACTGACTCTGGTTCAGATTCAGTTCGAAAGCCATACGGTCTGTCAGAAAACGAGCATTTACGCGTATATCGCCTAATGACGAGGCATTTGCCGGCAAACAACATGCACAAAGCGCAAGGCAAAGTAATAATGCGAACTTCTTAATCTTCATATTCAATATCTTTTTAATTTCCTGATACAAAAATAGGAGGATAAAAATCCTCCTGCAACGGAAACTCTCCATTTGCCGATAGGGAGTTTCCTATTTCTTTTAGGGATAATCATCTGCGCCGGCGCTTACGATGCTGCTTGCGTTTACGCTTGTACGCCTGAATACGGCGGTGTATTTGCCATCCGCTCAGTCCTGCTACAACAACCAGAATAAGAATAACAATCCCGCTATTCAAATTATCCCCTTTGATACGTGACCAGATTTCAAGCACATTGACCGTCTTGTCACCAAAATCGCGTATCATGGAACAACGGTTTACGACAGAAATATCAGGATATTGCGTATTACGTAATTTTACATCACGTCCTTCCGGTCCGAAAAAGTAGCTTGCATCCACCGTTTCAGTCAGTGTTGTATCAATGCATGCTTCCATGATTTCGGGAGCTGCTATTGCGCTGACATAGCCATTTTCTTCCATATTGCGCAAAGCAATATCGGGACGGCACAGAAAGTTGATAAAGTAACTTGCAGCTTTTACGTTCTTGGCATACTTCGGAATCACCCATCCGTCGTACCAGATATTACTACCTTCTTCAGGGATAGAATAAGACAAATCGACACCCACCTGTTCAGCTTCTTCGATAGCCCATTGTGCATCACCGCTCCAAGTCATATTTATCCATGCTTTTCCCTTTGTCATCATCTCCTTTCCGAAATCGGCTTCCCAGCCAGCGACATTGGGTTTCAACAGTTTCAGATACTTTTCTACCGTATCCATAGCTGCCGGAGAATAATCGTTCATCAATTCAGGAACAGTAACGGTACTGTCGGCAAGCTGCTTGCGGTAAGCATACAGCATAGCTGTACCATAAGCATCACGATAGGCATCTTTCATCAGAATACGTCCTGCAAAACGTTTGTCCCACAGACAGCCCCATGTTTTCATATCCTCGGCAGTAACATACTGAGTGCTGTACAACAGTCCGGCAGTTCCCCACATATAACATACAGCAT
>ENA-OZGQ01000095-OZGQ01000095.1-human-gut-metagenome-genome-assembly--contig:-NODE-95-length-18714-cov-5.576344_pt1 | contig 18714 bp, 15 predicted proteins | sample MGYA00244661_ERZ653668 | MGnify/ENA primary metagenome ERZ653668 (study PRJEB26926, sample SAMN06165249) | human gut metagenome | biome: ENVO:00009003; feature: ENVO:2100002; material: ENVO:00002003...
CTCCAACCTTTGTTAACCTTAAATCTAATACTATGAAAAACACAGTACAAAAGTATTTATTTTATCTAAAACAGCAAAACCAAAGGCCTAAAAAGAATGCTTTACAACACACATTAACCAAATTCTATTTACCGATTAAATCCCTTAACAAATACAGACTCAACCTTAAAAAAATCAAGAACGAGACTGCATTATCATATTACCTCTCCCAACCATCAATTACTTTTGTCTAAAAATCATACACCCCATGTCAAAAATTTAGACACTCACAGAAAGCTGAAAAATCGCATATATCTATAAATCAAAGATTTGAAATAATGGCACGAAAATTGTATCGTACATTTGCAGTAAAAACAAAACCAAACACAGAAAAATGAAAACTTACTTTACCTTTTTACAGCGCAACAAGCTTTTTACCTTTGTCAATGTCATTGGATTAAGCATCTCACTCATGTTTCTCCTGCTGATTACCCACATGGTGACCCGACAGCTCACCGTAGACAAAGACATGAAAGATGCAGACCGGACTTATGTACTGGCTAACGAGATATGGGCTGGAGGTCACATCTTGCTGGGTGACAAACTGCAAAGCCGTTATCCGGAAATAGAAGACTGGTGTGCCGTAAGCGGTTCCTATGAACAGTTTGTCAGAACTAACGACCAGCCGGTTAATATACAAATGATGTTTGTCCGCGAAAACTTCTTCCGGTTCTTCAACTTCCATCTGCTGGAAGGGAATCCGGAAACCTTGCTGGCCAATGAGAACAACATCGTGCTGACACGTTCCTGTGCCATCAAGCTGTTTGGTACGGAGCATGCGTTAGGGAAAACACTTATTGAACAAGCATTCGGTGACCGACGCTGTACAGTGAGTGGCATCATTGAAGACATTGATAATTCTATTTTTCCTTCCAATATTGTGAAGCATTCAGCCTTCATAAGAATGTGCGATACGTTAATTGGAGTGCCAGCGAAGAAAATACTCACTTAGGCAATGCCGCCAGCTGCATCTTCTTTCTACGTTTCCATCCGAACGTCAACCCCAACGATAAAGCCGATGACATAGCCCGCTTTTTCAAAGAATTCTTCTGGATTTACCAATATGATTCCGTTAAAAAGGTATTATTCATCCCCATACACGAGTTTTACTTCTCCGATACACTGGCCGCCGGAGCCATACTCAACCAATATAGCCTGAAAGTGGTACTTATTTTCCTGACCATCGGCGTCTTGATTCTGTTTATGGCCATCTTCAACTATACCAGCATGAGCATTGCCCAAACCAGTTACCGAGCCAAGGAAATGGCTACCCGACGCCTGTTAGGCTCCTCCAAGAAAAGCATCTTCTGGCGCATGATTGCCGAATCGTTCCTGCTGACCACGCTAGCCTTTGTGATTGGTTTTCTACTGGCCAAGAGTGCAGAGCCTACAGCCATGGAACTGCTTCATACACGACTTGATATTGTGGGCGACTTAAATCCCCTCACCCTATTGTGCTATCTGCTTCTGATTACCGTACTTTCCCTGCTCTCCGGATTCGTGCCTGCCACCCTGCTGTCACAATACAATCCGCTGGACATCGTAAAAGGTACCTTCCGCCGCAAGACCAAGACTTTATACCTCCGTCTGCTAAACATTGTGCAAAACGGACTCACCATCGCCATGTTAGGATGTGCCATTTACCTGAGTGTACAGATTTACCGCATCCTGCATGCCCCATTAGGATATGAATACGGTCACGTCATCCACTACCCTCCTATGGGCAGCGACCAGAAACTTCAGCTTTTCCGCCAGGAAGCCCAGAAGCTTCCTTTCGTAAAACGCGTCAGTTTTGCACAAGGTACTCCCATTGACGGCGGGAACAATGATAGCATGTACTTTACATCGGCCGACAGCACCAAAGACCTAAGCTTCCAGACTTTTGTAGTGGACTCTGCCTTCATCGACATCTTCCATATCCAAATTACGGAAGACCGCCATGCAGGATACAATCCAAAAAATTTCTTTGTAAGCCAGTCGGCCATGAAAGACTTGCGCCAGTTGGGATTTACAGACTTTGTAAGAAGTGACCGTGGGGGCTATACCATGAACGTAGTTGGGGAATTCAAAGACTTCCAGATTCGCTCTCTGCTTATGAAAGATCCTCATCCGCTGCGCATGCAAATTGCTCCATCCGACAGCATCAGCCCATGGAATATCCTGGTAGAAGTACGCGATGATCAACCCGAGGCTTATAAAAAGCAACTGGACCAGCTCTATTCCAAGATAATAGACGGATACCCGTTTGATTCAGAATGGTATGACGCACTGGTACAGAAAATATATGAAGACATTACCCGTATGAATCACCTGATTCTTATCTTCACCTGCGCGGCACTGGTTATCTCCCTGTTAGGACTTACCGCCATGAGTATCTACTTCATCGCACAACGTAAACGAGACATCGCCGTACGCAAGGTATTCGGTTCCGACAGCCGCAGTGAAATGCTCCGGCTAATGAAATTTTCTTCCGCATCACTAGCAGTCAGTCTGATCATCGGCCTCCCGCTGATGTATATCGGCATTCAGCAGATAGACAAGATTGTGACCTACGAAAGCAGTTTCCCCTGGTGGGTACCGGTTGCCGCTTTCCTGATTGTAGCCCTCATCTCACTGGCCTCCGTCTGGCTAATCAGCCGAAAAGCCGTACGGGAAAATCCAGTACTGAATCTGAAAACAGAATAGTCTTTATCAACTCAGAAACATAAAAAAATGAAAATATGAAAACCATCCTACGAAATCTATTCTATACGCTGAAACGCTTCCAGACCGCCTCTGTGCTAAACCTGATGGGACTTTCAGCTGCCTTTGCCGCCTTCGTCCTGCTTATGATGAAGGTGAGCTACGAACGCGATTTCGATACCTGCTATCCCCATACCGACCGCCTGGTCATGCTGAATCTGGCACAACCTCAAGAGGAGAATTATGTCAGTACACTCCCCCGAGGCCCTATCGATTACCTTATCCAGCAAGTACCGGGTATCGAATATGGCACCATCTATTCCCCGGCCTGGCAGAAGCAGGCTTTCTACACCGACCCCAAAAATCCGCAATACTTCTACGAGGAACCCTGGGCCGTGTATCCCGACTTCGGAAAAATTATCGGACTGAAGTTCGTAGAAGGCAGTGACCAGGAAATGAACCGGCCCGAAAGTGTCATCGTATCCGAAAGTTATGCCCGTAAACTATTCCCGAATGGAGATGCCTTAGGTTCCTATCTGTACACAGATACTCCAGACTGGCGAAATCCGGAAGCCACCAAATTCCGGATATGCGGTATTTTTGAAGACCTGCCGGAAAACTGCCAGTTCAAAAATGACCTCTTTGTCCCGATGGGAAAACTTCAGGAGAACGACTGGGGCAGCCAGAACTTCTTTGCATTCTTCTTGCTAAAACCGGGAGTCAGCGTGGAAGAAGTCAACCAGCAGATTGCAGCTACAGAAGCCAACAAACGACTGTTTACCGGGGATTCAGAGACACAGAAACTCTATGTTATCCCGATACAGAAACTGTATTATGACATGCATTCTCCCTACTACTTCCAAACAGGCAGCCGCAGCACCATGACTCTGCTGGTAAGTATCGGGTTTCTGATTATCCTCATAGCCTGCATCAACCTTATCAATTTCAGCACGGCACTGGCTCCGGTACGTATGCGCAGCATCAATACCCAGAAAGTGCTGGGAAGCACCAACGGAGAACTGCGCCGTGCCCTGGTAGCCGAATCGGTGAGCATCGTATTGATAGGCTGGCTATTATCATTAGGTATTGTTGCAGCCCTGATACGACTGAACGTATTATCCTTTATGGGTTTCACTCCTTCCCTGCTCGTTTACTGGAAATACGTGCTTTACACCGGAGTGATAGCCCTGCTTACCGGTATCGTGGCCGGACTGTATCCATCATGGTACATGACTTCTTTCCCTCCTGCCCTTGTATTGAAAGGAAACTATGCCCTGAGCGGAAAAGGGAAACGTCTTCGTACGATACTCATCGGTTTCCAGTATATCGTTTCGTTTGCCCTGATTGTGACCGCAGCTTTCATTTTCCTGCAGAACCGCTTCATGCGAAATCATGAACTGGGTATCGACAAAGACCAGATACTGGTTGCTTCCCTCCCCCAAATGCCTTATCACAGCAGTCCGTACCGCAAATTCGACAGTCAGCTGAAAAGTTTTGCCGAAATCGACGACATCGCCTACGCCAAATGGGAGTTAGGAGCCACCGAGGGATATACACAGTATACCTTCCGCTACAAAGGAAACAACTACGGACATCAGTATATTGACGTCACAACAAACTTCTGCCGAGTCATGGGAATGCACATTCTGTCGGGAAGCGACTTCCTGCCCAGCGATTCCATCTACACCTTCCAGCTAAACTTTATTGCCACGCAAGACCTTCAGGAAGAAAGCGGCATCCCTGCAGGAGAGACACTCGATTTTTTCCCATGGGGAATGAGCGCCTCCCTCAAAGGATATGTGAATAACGTACAGTTTACTTCACTCAAAACTGGCTCCGTCCCCTATATTTTCTGTCCCAACGGTATCTACAGCAACAAAGTGCTACCATTTGCCTACATCCGCGTAAAGGCCGGAAGTAACATGGACAGCGCACTGAAGCATATACGCCAGACCATGAGTGAATGCTTTACGGGTTATCCCACAGAGGTGAAATTTTACGACCAGATATACGGCCAGCTTTACCAAAAAGAAACAAACCAGCAAAAGATAATCACCTGGTTCAGTCTGCTTGCCATTCTGATTTCACTGGTAGGAGTGTTCGGACTGATTATTTTTGAAGCGGCACACCGCCGTAAGGAAATCGGGGTACGAAAAGTGTATGGAGCCTCCACGGGACAAATTCTCTGGATGTTCGGCCGCTCCTACCTCACACTGTCCATCGTCTGTTCACTCCTGGCCAGCCCCATCGCCTGGTATGCCGTATCGGAATGGCTGAAACAGTTCAATGAGAAAATCCCTATTTCTCCATGGGTATTTCTGATTACATGCGTCATAATCAGTCTGATTACACTGATTACCATTACTATACAGAATTACCGGACGGCCAGTAGCAACCCTGTCAACAGCTTGAAATCAGAATAGATACAAGAGAAATAACTTAGAAAAGGGCATAAAAAAAGGAGTTCCGCTGAACTCCAACCTTTGTTAACCTTAAATCTAATACTATGAAAAACACAATGCAAAAGTATTTATTTTATTTGAAACAGCAAAACGAAAGAGCTAAAAAGAATATTTTACAACATACATTAACTACAAAGTACCGGGCGATAAAACCCATTAACAAAATCGAGTTCAAATATAAAAAAAGACTATCAGAAGCGACTGCCTGTCAGCAGTCAGCCAGTTTGTAAGTGCGGAAGCGTTTCCCTTTCTTAAGTTTGAACACCAGTTCCCTCCGGTCCTTGTGGAAAAAGCGGTCGTGGATATTTACGCCAAACTCACACGTTTCTCCTTTTTTCATGTTAGGAAGATGAATCCGGCATATTCTTTTCTTTTTATAGAACAAATAGAAACAGGTCTTACGCATCACCTTTTCTCCCTCATTGCTGATTTTCATTTTCAGACGTTTTCCATCGTGCATCGCACAAAAGACCGGAGGATAAATCACCATTTCCTTCAGTACATCATCGCTGTCATTAGACTCCACCAGTCGCAGGCATTCATTGTCCGATATAGACTGAGCACAAATTTGTCCGATAAAGAAAATCCACACACATACGATTCCTATGATTCTATAATACTTCATAACCCAATACCTCCTTTGTTATACCCATGGCACCTAAAGTTACAAAAAGATTCAATTGACTTGCATAAATAAAAGGTTTATTTCACAAATGAAGAATAAAAAGCCAGTTTCAGGATAAATCATACCATAAAGCGCGCGGCCTGACACACCGTTATAGCATGCCAGGCCGCCCTGCTGAAATTTGCAATTCTTACTTATTTTTCTTCCACTGTTCTTTCTCTATCAAATAAGAGATGACAAGGCCTAAACCTCCTCCTAACAGAACGCACGCTCCGTAAATTATGGAAACAGCCTCTTTTACGGTATAAGGATAATTATCAGACAAATAATCCGGTTGGGTGGTACATGCCAACATGTATCCTACCAAAAGCCCTACCCCCAATCCAAGCAGCAAGCATCCTATACGCAGTCCTCCAAACGAATACAGGCTGGGACGATACATAATGCCATTCTTAAAGGTTTCCGGCGTCAGTTTATCGCCCATCTTTTCAATCAGCATCATCCGCTCTCTTCTTCCGGCAAACAGTTCAAACAATTTATAAATCACTCCAAAAACAATTGCCACATTGGCCACAATCATCAATTCTTCCATTTTATTCGGTTTTTAATTTGTTACTTTGCCCTTTAGACGCAACCCACACAGAAAGGTTACACTTTTACCGAGAAAAATATTTTTCTAATTTCAGTGTAACCTTTTACTTTGCTCTGCGTCTAAAGGGCATCATGAATCACGAGGAACTACATATCATAGCATCTATCCTGAGCGGACGAACCGAACAGTTCGCCTATTTTCTCGACACCTACGGGCCACAGGTTTTCCACCTGATAGTCCGTATGGTAGGCTCACCGGAAGATGCCGAAGAACTGACACAAGACTGTTTTATGAAAGCCTTCACCCACCTTTCCTCGTTTCATGGAGACAGCAGTTTCTCTACCTGGATTTACCGCATTGCCTACAATGAAGCAACCTCCGCACTCCGGAAAAAAGATAAAGAACTGCTTTCATTCGACGACCGGATGTGGAACAGTCTTTCAGATAAAGAAGTTGATGAGGAGCTGGATACCGAAAACGAAGTGCAGATTCAGAAACTGCAGCAGGCACTCACCCAGCTCAAGCCCGATGAACAGGCACTCGTCACCCTGTTCTATGAAGAAGAAAAAACCATAGAAGAAATAGCCTATATCTTTCACCTGACAGAAAGCAACGTAAAAGTAAAGCTGCACCGCATCCGAAAAAAGTTATGTAACTTAATGAAAGAGGAGATTTAAGCCATGAGAACAACAGATAAAGGACTTCAGAAAGCCATAAAAAAGCAGCCCCATTACGAGCTGCCCAGCAATTTCAGTTACCGCATGATGCAAAAGATACAAGAGGAAAATATCTTACGCGAAAAACAGCAGGAAAAAAGAATGTTCATTCTCTTCCTTATCTTCGCCATTCTCAGCGGAGGAAGCTGCATCGGATTCTTTATATGGAAATACGGAGCATACTTCATCAGCTATTGGCACACCTGTAAAGAAATACTTCCGGACTCCCATACGCTCCTTTTCTACCTGCCTACGCTCTGCGCCCTCTGTCTGCTGTACTTCTTCGACCGATGGTTACGAAAGAAAATGCATAAAACAGTTTAAAAACTATACCATACTAAAAAGGGCGAACCTCATCCGAAGTTCGCCCTTTCCGTTTTTATATCAATCAGAAATCTTATTTCCGATAGCTTTCCAATTCTTCTGCCTGGAACTTACGGATGAAGTTGAAATGCTTTTCTACTTCAGATTCAGCGTAGTTCACATACACATTCAATGACTTGCCGAACATGTCAGGAGCCTTTGTCGCATCCTGCAAGAGCAGGTGGCTCATCACGCACACAGCTGCCATCTCATACAAACGACGAGATACCAGATCCAGCAATTCCTGATTCTGCGCTTCCTTCACTGCATTGGTACATGCTTCCAGTTTACGAGTCATATCTTTGATACGATTCATATAACCTTCAAATTCCGGCGCACAAGGAATCAGTTCATATTCATGCAAAGTAGCCGCATACGAACCGTTTGTTACATAACGGATGGCAGCCACTGTCTGCAACTGGGTAGTACCTTCATAAATGCTGGTGATACGGGCATCACGATAGATACGCTGACAAGCATATTCCATCATGAAACCTGAACCACCGTGTACCTGAATACAGTCGTATGCATTCTGGTTGGCATATTCAGAGTTCATACCCTTTGCCAGCGGAGTAAAGCTGTCGGCCAGTTTTGCATAACGTTTCTGTTCCTGACGTTCTTCCGGAGTCAGCTTGCGTTCACGGGCAATGTCATCCAACGCTTTGTAGATGTCCACGTAACGAGAAGTCTGATACAACAACGCACGGCCTGCGTCCAGTTTTGCCTTGATGGTAGCCAGCATGTCATACACAGCCGGGAATTCGATAATGGCCTTACCGAACTGTTTACGGTCTTTTGCGTATGCCAAAGCCTCATCGTAAGCAGCCTGGCTCAAACCTACAGACTGAGCAGCAATACCCAGACGGGCACCGTTCATCAACGCCATGACGTACTTAATCAAACCTAACTTACGTTCACCGCAAAGTTCGGCCTTCGCATTCTTGTAAACCAACTCACAAGTAGGAGAACCATGAATACCCAGCTTGTTTTCAATACGGCGTACGTCTACTCCCCCATCGTTCTTGTCATAGATGAACATAGACAATCCACGACCATCGTGTGTACCTTCTTCCGAACGGGCCAATACCAGGTGAAGATTTGCATCACCGTTCGTAATGAAACGTTTCACACCGTTCAGGCGCCAGCAGTTGTTAGCTTCATCATATGTAGCTTTCAGCATCACACTCTGAAGGTCGGAACCAGCATCCGGTTCAGTCAAATCCATTGACATAGTTTCACCGGCACAGATACGCGGAATGAAACGGCTGTGCTGATCTTCGTTACCGAATTCATAAAGTGTTTCGATACAGTCCTGAAGTGACCAGATATTACCGAAACCGGCATCAGCCTGAGCCACGATTTCTGCACACATGGTGTACGGAGTAATCGGGAAGTTCAAACCACCGTACCGGCGCGGCATAGTCATACCGTTCAGTCCGGCTTTCACCATTGCATCCAGGTTAGCCTTTGTGCCAGAAGCGTATTCCACGCGACCGTTTGCACAGTGCGGACCTTCTTCGTCCACTCCTTCTGCATTGGCAGCAATCACTTCACCAGTGATTTCACCGGTGATTTCCAATACTTTATCGTAAGAGTCGACTGCATCCGCATAGTCCTGCGGTGCGTAGTCATACTCGTCTTTATCTCTGTAATCGCGTTCTTTCAACTGACAGATACGCTCCATCATCGGATTATTCAAGTGAAACTTGAGTTCCGGATGTTCTGTATAAAAGTTTGCCATTATTTACTGTTCTTTTTATAATACTTAATCATTTTCGGAATCACTTCTTCCACTGTTCCGTTGATTACATAATCAGCGATGGTGTTAATTGGTGCATTAGGATCATTGTTTACAGATATAATGATACCTGCATCCTGCATACCGGCAATGTGCTGAATCTGGCCAGAAATACCACATGCGATATACAGTTTCGGATGTACTGTTACACCTGTCTGACCAATCTGACGGTCGTGTTCGCAGAAACCAGCATCTACAGCAGCACGGCTCGCGCCTACTTCTGCATGAAGTTCCTTAGCAAGTTCGAACAGCATGTCGAATCCTTCCTTACTTCCCATACCGTAACCACCTGCAATCACAATAGGAGCACCTTTCAGGTTATGTTTAGCTTTCTCAACATGACGGTCGATAACCTTTACCACATAATCTGTTTCGGGTACATATTTCGCAACGTCGTGACGAATAACCTCACCCTGGTAGTTAGCATCAACAATTTCTTTCTTCATCACGCCTTCACGAACAGTCGCCATCTGCGGACGGTGTTCCGGATTGATGATAGTAGCTACAATGTTACCACCAAAAGCTGGACGAATCTGATACAACAGATTCTCATAAGTAACCCCATTCTTCTTATCTTCATGATTACCGATTTCCAACTGAGTACAGTCGGCAGTCAAACCACTTGTCAGAGCTGAAGAAACACGAGGTCCCAGGTCACGACCGATAACGGTAGCTCCCATCAGACAGATTTGTGGTTTTTCTTCCTTAAACAAGTTGACAAGAATAGAAGTATGAGGAAGTGAAGTATAAGGGAACAAGCCCGGAGCATCGAACACATGTACACGGTCTACTCCGTATGGCAAAACTTGTTTTTCTACATCGGCAAGGTCGCTGCCGGCACAGATTGTTTCCAGCTGGCATCCCAACTGATTGGCTAACTTACGACCTTTGGTTAAAAGTTCGAGACTGACATCGGCAACGTGCTTGCCTTCCATCTCACAATATACAAATACGTTATTCATAGTCTTTATCCAATAGTGTGGTTAGCCAACAGTTCTACAATCAAGTTTTCTACATCAGCATCGCTACCTGTAATAGTTTTGCTTTCCTTAGCCTGGAAGATAATATTTTCAATCTTCTTCACCTTGGTAGGTGAGCCCGACAAACCACATTGTTTCGTATCACCATTCACATCGGCAACACTCCACTCTGTAATATTCAGATAAGGACGACTTTCGTACAATGCAGCATAAGGCAACTCTGCTCCATCTTTTGTAATGGCAGCTTTTTCCTGTCCGCCCAAAGCACGTTTATATTTCTGAACCAGTTTTGCATTACGCGGACGACAAGGAGCTGCGCTACCGTTTACAGTCAAGACAATCGGAAGCGGAGCTTCTACTGTTTCCACACCACCGTCGATATGACGTTTCACACGGATACGTCCGTCTTTTACCTCTTGAATTTCTTCAACGTATGTAACCTGAGGTAATCCCAGCTTTTCTGCTACCTGAGGACCTACCTGTGCAGTATCACCATCAATAGCCTGACGACCACCCACAATGATATCATATTCACCAATCTTACGGATAGCCGTAGCCAGCGCATACGAAGTAGCCAGCGTATCAGCACCTGCAAAAGCGCGGTCAGTCAACAAATAGCCATTATCAGCTCCTCTGTATAGTCCTTCACGAATGATTTCAGCGGCACGTCCCGGTCCCATCGTCAAGATGGTTACGGTAGAACCCGGATGTGTGTCTTTCAGTCTGAGCGCTTGTTCCAAAGCATTCAGGTCTTCCGGATTGAAGATAGCCGGAAGAGCCGCACGGTTAATTGTACCGTCGGCATTCATGGCATCTTTCCCTACACAGCGAGTGTCAGGTACTTGCTTTGCCAATACAACAATTTTCAAGCTCATTAGATAATATATTTATTAGTATTAGTAGTTTAATTGACGGCAAATTTAATGAAACCATTTGTTTTGCAAAAAGATATGATAAAAAAATGCACATCAGGCTTCGATACGTGCAAAATCAAACATACTCATTTCAGGCAATCTTTTACATCAACTTATAGTCATTCAAAAGATATTATAAGTTTGTCACGTCCAATGTATACCTGCAAAAAAATCAAATTGGCAACATTACCTAATCTATAATTACTTGCCGATAAATATATAAAAAAACCTTTGTATATTTGTCCGTAACATATATAAATACGCATAATAATGGAAGATTTATATTTAGAAGTCGCCCGGCAATTATCAGACATGGGCATTGACAAAGAGAATCTCAGCTGGAGTACCCGTCTAACACTTGTTGCACTTATCCTGCTGATTTCATATATCATGACCAAATTATTCAGGCACTTAGTAATACCAGCAGTACATAAAATCACTTCTCGTACAAAAGCAACATGGGACGACTACCTGTTCAATGAAAAAATGATGACCAGCTTCTGCCGCATGATTCCTCCCATCATGTTTTACCTGTTACTGCCATTCGTTTTCAACAATGTACCTCAGGTCCTTGATATATTATTAAAAGGATGCCTTATATATTTGGTAATCACTACTCTCATGCTTGTTAATTCGTTTTTAAATTCACTATACGAAATTTCCAATGAGCATGAAACGCTACGCAACCGCCCACTGAAAGGAATCTATCAGATGATTAATTTGGTTGCCATCGGTATAGGAATCATATTAATCATCAGCATACTGATCGACCAAAATGCAGCAACCATCCTGGCTGGTCTGGGAGCTTCGGCCGCTGTCCTGATGTTGATTTTCAAAGACAGTATATTGGGACTGGTAGCAGGCGTACAGCTTTCGGCCAACGATATGCTGCGCCCGGGAGACTGGATTACCATGCCCAAGTACGGAGCAGACGGTGATGTACTGGAAGTTTCACTGACTACCGTCAAGGTACGTAACTTCGACAAGACGATTACAACCATACCTCCCTATGCACTAGTCAGCGATTCATTTCAGAACTGGCGAGGAATGCGTGAAACTGGAGGACGACGCATTAAACGTTCAATATTCATAGACATGACAACCGTACATTTCTGCTCCGAAAGAGAAAAGGAAATGTTTGCCTCTCGCGGATGGATAGATGAAGCACAAGCCAAACCAGAAACACAAGTGGTAAACCTGTATGTCTTCCGCAACTATCTACAAAATTACCTGAAAGAACATCCCCGTACGCATAAAGAGTTAATGATTATGGTACGTCAGATGCAACCTACTTCTGAAGGACTTCCATTGGAAATATATTGTTTCTCGAACACCACTGTATGGCCCGAGTATGAACAAATTCAAGGAGAAATCTTCGATCATATTCTTGCTGTAATTCCCGAATTCGGCTTGCGAATATTCCAACGTCCTTCAGGAAACGACTTGACAAATACAGTTTCTCTCTAGACAGAAAAATCCACATTCCCACTTTGAAGTTTGTATATTTGAAAGATTTTTTATAACTTACTTGTGCTGGATTTATTCCTACAAGCACGTTCTGGTTATCCTCTAATCTTAAAATATATAATTATGAAAAAGTACATTGCAGAAATGATGGGAACAATGGTATTGGTTCTCATGGGTTGCGGTACGGCGGTAAGTTTATCGTGTACATCAGCAGACCCAAGCTTAGCGGCAACAGTTATCGGTACTGCGATTGCTTTCGGACTAGCGGTAGTGGCTATGGCATATACCATCGGAGAAATTTCTGGATGCCACATCAATCCAGCCATTACATTAAGCTGTCTTCTATCAGGACGCATCAATGCGAAAGATGCAACGATGTATATGATTTTTCAGGTTATCGGAGCAGTTTTAGGCTCGGCAATTCTGTGGCTACTGACAGATAACTCAGGACTGACGGGTACGGGAGCAAATTGTTGCCAGAAAGGAGTTTCGATTTTAGGAGGACTAATAGCTGAAATTGCATTTACTTTTGTCTTTGTCTTAGTAGTTTTGGGGACCACTGATGCAGAAAAAGGTGCTGGAAAATTTGCGGGTCTGGCTATCGGTCTCTCACTGATACTGGTACATCTGGCTTGTATTCGCTATACAGGTACTTCAGTCAATCCGGCACGTAGTATTGGTCCGGCATTATTTCAGGGAGGAGAAGCGTTAAGCCAGCTTTGGATCTTTATTATAGGACCTTTCATCGGAGCCATACTAAGTGCCATTGTGTGGAGAGTCATAGCAGGGAAAAAATAAACATATCCTGCATTTACAAGCACGTTTCAATCTCTCATTGAAACTATAAAGCAAAATACCCTTTATCTTTTAAGAAACCATTAAAAGACAAAGGGTATTTTCATCCATACGCCAGGTAACAATTCTATTACATAACGCAACAGAACCGGTTACTTTTCGTTCACATAGTCTTTTGTAGCATCCGTTACGACCAGAACCCGGTCTTCTCCCCTCATATACGGAGCATCATACTGAAAATCAGTAATCTTATTCTCGAGCTCACCGATATACGTCATACTTCCATTCTGTGGATTGAACCACCAAGCTTTCTTTTTCTCACCACTGATTTTGGTCAAGTCTATCTGCATGGGACGTGCACTGTAGTTATACACCAGCAGATAGTCATTGCCTCGTGTGGCAATTGTCCGATCGTAACGTTCGCCATTAGTTCCAGCTATCACACTCTGGTCTGGAATACGTTCAAAGAAAGGGAAACGAAGCATCAGCTCCTTTAAATATTTCATTTGGTTAAAACCTTCGTCCTTCAATGCTTCCTGCCATGTTTCCTGGGCTCCATATGCTGGTGCATATCCTTCACGATAAAACTGCATAATAGAATTATTTCCATAGGTATGTCCGAAAGAACCAGCAAAAACCGACCAATATGCATAACGTCGTACATCATCTGCTGTCCAGCGACATTCTTTCGGATTGTGCAGTCCGTGCGGAATCCCTTCATAACTGGGCTCGGCATCCAGTACCGGCTTCAAAGGCTTTTTGGCAAGACTTGCTTCCACATAGCGCCAGTTGTCTTCTGCTACATTACTATCGGCCAGATTATCTCCATCGCCTTTAGTTTGCCCGTAACGGCGATGTCCACTCTGGAACATATTAAAATCGAGCCAGTCGGCATCATTGAACCAGGTTGCAGACATGGTTCTACCAAATGGGTGGAAAGTCATCAAATGGTTCTTATCGATGGAACGAATTGTACGTGCCAGGGTTTCCCAAACTTCTGTTTTCACATCGCCTCGTGTATCTCCTCCGATTATCCACACTATATTCGGATTGTCCTTATATCTTTCGGCAAGGAAGGTTCCGTATGCTTTCGCTTCTTCTACATCCATCTGCCCACTTCTTACCAGTCCTCCCCAGATACATACCATACCTATATATATACCTTTACTTTCAGCTGTACGGATGATATAATCCATATGGTCCCAATAACCATATACTCCTTTTTTATCAATATGGCTGAAATCGAATCCGTCCGTCATGGAATACTGTCCATAGACATTCATAGAGGGAACCCCATTTAATGTCTGCACCTGTACCACATTAAATCCAGCACGGCTACAGTTGTCCAAATAAAAAGCCACCTCCTCACGGTTCAATCGTTGTGGCATCAGCCATCCGGTATCTCCCAGCCAGAAAAACGGCTGTCCATTCTCATGTTTCAGGTAACGCCCTTCGGCAGACACCTCCAACTTGCCGTTTTTCCACGGCAACTGTGCATTCACAGTCGATGCTACGGCAAGACACGATAATACAATTCCTGCCAGTTTTGTCAAGTATTTCATTTTGCTGCAATTAAAAAATTATATATTTAAGATTAAAACAAATAATCCATGCAAATATACATGATGGTTTTCAATAATGTACCGTTACTTCCTGATTGGTATCTATCCAAAGACGATATTTTCCCTCAGCGACTTTCTGAAACTCTCCTACAGATGCCTTTGGTAGCTTCTTGGCTGCAACATACAGATAACCTTTACCTTTGTCGGCTTTCAGGCGAATCGTCTTGCGGTCCATATAAACGGTTATTTCTCCTCCCGGGACAGGAACACTGCCTTTCATCCATTTCAATCCGCCTAATGCGGGAGTCACTGCATATTCTTCATATCCAGGTTTTACCGGCTTCACTCCTAAATAATATTTTCCTAACAAATATATAGGACTGGCTCCCCATGCGTGGCAAAGACTCTTTCCATACGGACGCCCATACATGGCAAGATGTTCTGCTCCTTTCTCATCCGGATTATATTTTTCCCAAAATGATGTTGCTCCTTCTTTTAACATACCTCCCCAGTAAGCCAGCATTTCTTCCATAACTTGCTCTTGCTCGCCCAAGGCACAGAGAGCTTCCAGTTCGTAAAAACGCATATACGGAGTTGTAATTTTCAGGATGCTATCATTCAACAACACACTTTGCTTGATAAGTTGCTGCTTTTCTTCTGAAAGATAATCATAAAATACAGCAAACATATTGGCATAACGTGTCACACTAGTACTCTGCTTTCCTCCAATCCGATTGTGCACCAAGGCCTTTGCATCCTCACTCCAGAATGCAGGTTCCAGTTTCTTTCGTAAAGAAGAAGACAGTTTTTCATACCCCCTGGCATCTTGCATCTCACCGGCAAGGCGAGCACAGAGCACCATTGTTTCCAAACTCTTGCAGAAAAGTACTTGTTCGAACGCCAACTGTCCTTTTTTGTCGAGATAACCATCTGCCCAGTCAACAAATACCCAGTCGCCTGTCATGCCCTGCACCATGCCATCACTGTCAGTCCGTCCCAATACATACTCCATAAGCGATTTCATCCGCGGATACAGTTGCTTGACAAACTTCTCATCTCCCGTATACATATAATAGTCGTACACACTCAGGAACCAGTAAAAAGTATAATCCATGATGGTGTTAATATGAGAAGTTACCGGATCCTTTCCTCTCAGTTGCCAGATGGTACGCTTTACAGTCTCCGAATCAAAGAACAGATAGTAGTTCATCAGATAACTTTGAATAGCGTCTCCACTCCACACCCAGCGATCACGTTTGATACCATCAATGAAAAATTCCCGAGTGGTAAGATGCATCGTATAAGCACCTATCTCCCAAATTCTATTTAACAGATCATTGTCACACTGAAAACTTCCACGATAGGTTTCAGGCATATATTCGTATTGCATCGAAACTTTTCCAACAGAAATCTGTTCATCGCATACCACATATACATAACGGAAAGCCTTACTGCTCTCCATCATATAACAATCATTTGTCAGAGGATGAACAGTACGCAGCGCAAGATCGGTCACTTTTCCATCCCTGACAGACAAGATATCCATGGTTTCACAATGCTCGGTGTCCAAAGCTTCTTCTTTACTTTCACCATAATAAATCAATACCTTTCCTTCTCCTCGCACTTCTGAAAAATCAAGATATCCGAAAGTTTCCCGACCAAAATCATAAAGAATACCATTCTCTACAGAAGTTGAAGAAACAGCCAACAAAGGTTTGCAGGGTAAACGAAACAAAGACGGACGGCTTGTTTTCGAATTAAAATTCCAGGTTCCAGCATCCATATAAACGGTAGCCGAAGTATCACTTGCTTTTCCGCTTTCATCTATCCATTCTTTATCTTCGTAAGTAACCTTCCAACTGGCATCACTTTTTATCGTCCGCCCGTCGACATAAAGAGCCGGAGGAGTAAGCTGGTTCCATACCTTAATATTAATTTTGTGCTTTCCCGCTGGAATAATCAGTTTATCAGGCATGCCAAACTGCAATTTGCCATCCAACTTAACATTGTACCGTCCTTCCACACTCAACTGTATCGTTTCAGCTTCAGGCAAATCGACTTCTTTACTGAATTCAACAACGACATAATGACTATCCGTTTTCCAGAAAGGAGGGAAAAAAGCTCCTCTTTCCGTACGACGGTTATTCATCTGGTTACCCAGCCAAATCTCATAATCCCCCGGATACCAAATCCAAGTCTGTGCTCCTAATGAAGCACACATACCAACCGAAGCCAGCAAGGTTACAAATTTATTTTTCATTTTGTGTGTTTTATTATTTAATTATTTTGTCAGAATTCTGTCACAACTGGACGACCTTCCATCCAAGCAATCATATTCAAGACCAGGAAATTCCAATTTTGAAATCCTCTATTCAGAACAGGCTCTCCATTATCGGGCAGATAATATTCATGCAACGCCCCGAAGCGCTCAAAGTCACGACCCAGTAAAAGTATTGTTTTTTCAGCAACTTCTCGGGCTTCCTTTTCATAGCCATATTGCAGCAACCCTCTGAAAACAAGATAATTCACATTAATCCATATAGGTCCTGCCCATGAAGACGGATTACCACTCGCTCGCACATTATACATTTTTTCCAAGGGAGAAAGCGTACGGATACCCGCTGGAGCATTAAAAGAAGTTGTATCACAAAAATGTATCTGTACCATTTGCCGGGCTTGTTCCGGCGTTGCAACTTGAGCCCACATTGCCATAAAACCACTCCATACACTAAATCGCTGGATCAAGCAGTCGTATGTTCTGGGCTGTCCCACATGCAAGTATAAATCTCCCGGATACAATCCTTCGATATCAGGTTTTTCTACTGGCAGAAGATTTAAGTCTACACTATAATAAAAACGGTCTCGTTCATCCCAACAGTGCTTACGTATATTGGTTTTCAGTGTTTCAGCTTCTTTATCAAAAAAGATTGAAATATCTGTCAAGTTCAGACAGTCGGCCAAATAAGCCATCGCTTGAAGTTCCTTATACATTAAACAATTCAGAAAGATAGAGCCAGAACTACCATGGGGACGATAAAAGGTACTCGGATCATTGTCTACTCCGATAGCCTCATCCGTTTCCCAATAAATCAATCCCGTTGCTTTGTGCCTGTGAAAATTAAGATACTTAGCTACAAAAGCCTGTAAAGTATAAAAGTCCTCCCGCAACCACTCTGCATCTCCACCCATATTTTTAACGATAAAAGCAGCATGCTGGGCAAGTGTCGGCTTATGCATATTGGTCTTCCACGGATTTCTTTTCTTCAACATTTCTTCACGACTTGGAGCATTCCGTTCTATCCAGATAGGAATCCAGCCATCCATTCCTCCGTAACTCAACGAATTCAATACACATCCCTGTTCATAAGCCAGAGCTTCTTTTTTATCAGCTTCAGTTCCTTTGTCTGATAAAATCTGACGCAAGGCCACATCACTGAGCCACGAGTCCCAATCCCATAACATATCCAAATACTGACTACTTCCCGGAGCCAGAAAAGGAAAATGTAAAGAGCCTCCTGCCTGACGATACATGCCCTTCATCTCCTTATATATATGTTTCTTGCAAATCTCTCTGTATTTTTCAATATTCACAGCGTTTCGCTCCGGCAGCTGAGCCTGACATATACCTCCTATTACAATATTCAATACCAATAGCAATATTGTCTTTTTCCTGTCTCTTATACACATCTGACGCTGCCGACGAAGCTAGAAGTGTAGAT
>ENA-OZGQ01000147-OZGQ01000147.1-human-gut-metagenome-genome-assembly--contig:-NODE-147-length-16353-cov-4.015401_pt1 | contig 16353 bp, 10 predicted proteins | sample MGYA00244661_ERZ653668 | MGnify/ENA primary metagenome ERZ653668 (study PRJEB26926, sample SAMN06165249) | human gut metagenome | biome: ENVO:00009003; feature: ENVO:2100002; material: ENVO:00002003...
CGAGATGCAGCGTAGTCTCGTGGGCTCGGAGATGTGTATAAGAGACAGATAAAAAAGTTACTTTAAAAATAAAGATTAATTTCCCCAGGCCGCAAGACATCTGCCACATGCAACCCTCCATCCACTCCGGCACATGAAACGGATTGAAAATCCGTTATTGAAGCCCAAGCCTCTGTGAGGCAAGTATGCTGGTCATCTTTCCGTTAGATGATTCCGTCATTACTATTGTTATATATTCCTCTGATAATGAAGAAGACACTCATTACGCTCATTGCTCTGGCGGGAATGGCTCATGCCGATTTTGTATGGAACGGCGGTGAGAGCATTACCCAGGAGCTTTGGCAGACAGAATCCAGCTGGTCCATCACCGGTTCAGATTCCTGGCCGTCGGCAGGAACCGGTCCCGGCACGCCCAATTCCAACGCATGGTCTCTTATTTCCGTTTCCGGTGCGAGCGGCAGCATTTCCCAGCTGGAAGGCTGGACATTGAAGCTTGCCCTGCAAAACGGTGCGGATTTGACTGTAGGGAACGTAAAAAAATTCCAGGGCGGCTGTTCTATTGATATTGATCAATCATCTACGCTGACCTTCAACAGTTATAACGGCGGCAACGATGGTGGGCGCACGACGTTGAACAACTACGGCACGTTTAACCTGGCTTATACCAAGAACCAGGGCGGGGAAGGATTTTACGTCAATTTGGGAGCCACGGGCATCATGAACCTTACTTCCTCCAACGGTAGTTCATACAATGCCAAGATAGCAAGTCTGACCGCTACGCTGACTCTTGACGGAGGCACCGCCAGCGGAGTAACTGCCAGCGGTCATCGAATCCTGACCAGGAACCTGGTTACCCTGGGAAGCAATATGTCTTTTGACGGCACGGACACTTCCCTGGAAATGCTCAGCGGCATTGCAGGCATTGATTCCCTCACCGCTGTGGACGATTTGACTAATGCCGAAGTTGGTTCTTATATGATTACCAAGGATGGAAACGGATACAGCGTTTCCTATGTGGTTCCGGAACCCGCAGCGGCTTCCCTGAGCCTGCTGGGCCTGGCTGGCCTGGCGATGCGCCGCCGCCGCAAGTAACGGCAGACTTGGATTCCTGTTTCCATTCAGCTCCCTTCCGCGGTTAACGGAAGGGAGTTTTTTTATTATTTCCCGGAAAGGCGGCGTATTTCCGGAAGATATCCGGGCGGAACGGGAGAGAGAAGGCAAAATCCGGGTGGCTGATTCATACTTTTTATGGATGGGCCGCTCGTGCGCCACAATGGATTGCTCGACATGGAAAAAACGGGACAATCAAGAAGCTGCCTGATGGAAGTGTCGAAATTGAAAATAAGTTGCCTTATGCCTCGGACGCTATGTTTAAGGCGCTTGTACCGTTTGTTCAAACTAAAGCATTGCAGGCCAAGAACTTGAAATTGCACCATGAGTGGCAAAGGAGAAACAGGGTATGATCCTGGATCGTGTCATCAGTCATTTGAGGAATTCCGGGTTACAGGAGTTGGTCTTTTTCTTACTATTCCCTGGTGCATTCCGGAGGCTTGTTTTGTAAGAAAGGATGGAAATGGATTGGCCTTCAAGTGATGGGTTGCGAGCAAAGGAATAGTCTTTGTCGCCTTATAGAATTGTCCAACCAAGGGCGAGTGCAACAAAAAGCCCCCCCCTGGTTCTGCCAGGGAGGGGGGAGGTAAAGAAATCACAGGACAAGCAGGAACCGCTATCTGCGCCGCCTTGCAAGCAGGCTCCTCAGTCCCAGGAACGCCAGAGAGGCTGTTGCCGGTTCCGGAATCTGGCTGATGGAAAGGGAATGAACAGTCATGGAACAGCCATTGCCTGCCGTGCTGGCCCAGCCCCCCAGGGTCAGCCCGTTCAGGTAAAGAACTGACTTTTCATAATGGATCTCCGTTTTGTTGACCAGGGCCGTATCTCCCAGGAACGCCTCCACGTAAGTGGAACCGTTCTCCTCCAGAAAATTGACGGTAAGCCTGCCGGAATAACTGTCCGAAACGGAGCCGCCCTCCCCGGAAACATTCATATTATTCCCATTATTGGAAAAAGCCCACGTATTGGTAGTGGTGGAAAAACCGAAAGCCGTCGTTTGCGAATTGTAGGCGCCCGCGCTCAGGGAAAAAACGGGACCGTTGCCAAGATGGAGGTCGGAAACGTCCATCACCAGGGAATAGGAAGCCCGGGACAGGGAAATATCCAGGGAAGAAATATTGATCCATGCCCGTTGGGAAGAATCGGACAGAACCAGGGCTCCGTTCTCAATGGAAGGGCCGGCGCCGAATTTGTCAAGCTCCACGGAGAGCCCGCCTGTGGTGGAAGCGCCGTTCTCCGTAAATGCATCCCAGGAAGCAAGGAGCTGGGAAGCCTGTGAGAAAGAAATTCCCCATAACGCAAGAGTCAAAACTACAGTCTTCTTCATAAAAGAGATTATTTGAGAATATTGAGAAGATGCGGATTTTTAATCCGCCTGTCAAATCTAACATTGTTTCACAGGTTGTTAGAAAAAAATCGGGCCATTCCATTCGGAAGGAATATCATGGACAAAGATTGTGTATCCAGAATTCAGAGGGTTGATATTCAATGAATCGTGATTTCCATCCAGCTCCAGCGGATTAAAAATCCGTGCCCCAAGGAGAGAATGCTTCGACGCGTGATGCCGAATAAAAAAGCCCCCTGGCCCCGGAGGCCAGAGGGCGAAGCCTCCTAACGTAAGGAGGTCAAACGATAGCCTCTTTTCTCAGAAAAAACAACTCCTAAATCATTGTTTCAGTATCATTATGTAAAAAATGCGTACTGGAATTGTTATTAAAGAAGGGGAGGCTTTGTTCAATAAAAAGGAGCTGCCCCGATAGAGGCAACTCCTGAATGGAGTCAGGGGCTGTTAACATTTCCAGGTTCCACCTGCAGCTTCAATAGCATCCCGTACCTGAGCTATAAGATAGTGGGGGACATTGTCATTATCGTGGCCCGGGATAGTCACCGTCTGGCCATGAGGATGATCGTATACACGATGGGAAACCCGTCCTTATCCTTGCTGCAGAATGAATCCGGCATCTCGTAATCGTCTAATCAGACCTCGTATTCGCATAAGTGATGTTGAAAATACGAGAAGAGGGGAGAGTTTCAATGAACGCTGTCCGAATGGAAGAATCAGTTTTTTAATAGTTGAGGATTAAATGAAGCTGGTGGTCTGGATAGGACGAGTATTCGGTATCTGGAGTAGTTGCCAGCGGAAGGGCAAATAAAACGCTCCAAAAAGTCGGGCAGTATTTCCCGCTAGGAGTCGCGCTGATGAATATGATGGAGACCGTGGTGGATGTGGTGGATGTGATGGATTGCTGGCATTTCTAACATTTCTTGATTCCTTAGGAAAATTTAGTAAAAAATAAATTGCTATGAATTCTATTATTTTAGGCATTTGCTGTGTTTGTGGATTGGGCATTTTTGCATATCCATCATTGTCTGAGTCTACGCAGGAGTTTTCTTCTCCGGCGGCTCAACAATCGTTTGTGCAATCTGGCGATATTGCCAAGGAAGTTAACGAGATTGTTTTGGTGAATGCTATTGAGAACGGCGTTCAAACGGAACAATATGGACGTTCTTCCGGTTGCTCTGTTGGTTGCTCTACTGGCTGTTCAACCGGTTGCTCCTCGGGATGTTCTTCTGGATGCTCCTCTGGTTGTTCTTCTGGATGCTCCTCTGGTTGTTCTTCCGGTTGCCGTAGTTGGTAATTGCTGATTTGTATTTCCAGGACTCGGTTGTAATAACACCGGGTCCTGTTTTTTTATTTATGAAACAATATCTTTTATGGACTGCGTGCGGTTTGATGGCAATCGGAGGCTTTGGGCTGCTTCCGTTTTATTTGGCAGCTGTAGCGTTGGTACTCGCTTTGTTGGGAATTGGGAACTACGGTAAGAATAAGGCTACTGCTTTTTACTGTTGGGCCGTATTAGCTGCTATCATACTGGAACCGTCTCTTGCCTATTGTTCCAGCCTTCTGGCTGCTTTGTTATTTGTTTCCGGACACCGTTTATTATCTGGATGTTTTTTATTTTCCCAGTTACCGGTACTATTGGGACCTTGTTTGCCGGTTGCGTCTTGGTGGTCTTCCCTTTATGCAAGTGGAATTTTATTTGTGTTGTTTATGCTGGTTTCCGAGAAGTTCCGTAAAATATCAGAAAAACTTACTGCGACTTCCCTTGTTTTGTACGGGATAGCTCTTGTTATAGCGACCTCATGCACTTGGGAGCTTTCTCCGGTAAATATGGAAAGAGCAGAGCCTGGATATGAGATAGGGGCAGCCGTGGAAAAGGTGTCTGGAAGAAAACAAAAAGGGGAGGGAAAGCTGGTTTATAATAATAAAGTGTATCAAAATGTTAAGCCGGAAGGGACTGTTTATTTGGATCATGACGCCCACACGGATTGGGATGATTCCAATTTCATGCAGAGAAGACCATGGGGACAGAATTTTCCGATTGCTGGAGAGCCTTTACGCATGGCTATAGGTAGGGATGGAGCATTGATTTCCAACCTGGGGGCAGCTTTGAAGAAAGATTCTTCACATTTTGTTTATGGCTTAATGGATGGGTGGAGTGTTGTCCCCTTGGCTATTAGTTTGGGCGAAAACCTTGTTTTAGCGGATTCTGATTTTGCCGTTAACTGTCTGGCGCCCTATCAACAGGCACTGATTCAAAGAATTACAGGTACAGACAGAGGTTTTATGTTTTTTCATTTTGTTTGTGCTGCAATGCTTATTACAATTCTCCGATGGCCGAAGCCCTGGCTTACTCTTGTCTTGGTTGGTGTTTATTTTTTATCATTATGGTGGCCTCAAGCAGGCGATGTGCGGTATGTAGGACGTCACCATTTATGGCCTCATACTGATTTAGGAGAAGGCCTTGTGCGTGTTTTCCAGCTTAATGGGGGTAATGTAAGATTTGGCTCTATGGGGACTAAAGTCCTGGTGGTTGCAGAAGGTTTTTCCGCTAAAAGGAATAAAGAAAAAGTTGTAGTTCTGGAACCAAAAGCAAAAGTTAGTATGGATGGAGTGGTTTATGAAGCTGGGGATGTTCCGCAGGGAGTTCGGGATGGAGTTGTGGATGCCCGACTTATTTTTCGTGAAAAAGATGCGTTACCTTCTTCGATTTATCGGGAGAATGGAGTAATTATTATAGCAACGGGAACTCCTTCTTTACTTGATGTAAATTATTTATGTAGTTTTTTATGAATGTTTTCCGGTATGTTGTTCTGGCGACATTACTGTTGTGTATGTTTAATGCAGCAGTATGTTTTTATGTTCCTGGGATTGTTGTTTTGGCTTTATGTTCTGCGGCCGTTTTATGTTTTAGGCAAAAATGGGGGCCTAAAGTTCTTCTGGATGTCGGATTGATCTGTGTAGCAATAACTGGTTTGCTATGGACGGCAACAAGAGTGTCCATGTTATTTTTTGCAGGCGTTGCAGGGATTTTTCTAATAAGCGCTGTTGTTTTATTTTTTACAGGGAAGCGCTGGATAGAGATAGTTTTACAGAGCCTTTTAATGGCGGGAGTAGCTTGGTGTTTGTTTTTTTCTTCCATGCCGCGGTTGCTTTTCCATGCGTTCAAAGAGCAGAGAATCGCTTTTCTGGAACATGGAAATTGGGGAATTGCTCAACGCCATGATGGTTCCCTATCCATCCGGGGTCAATATTCCTATGATTTCTTGAAAAGAATTATTTATAGCGAAGATGCTGACGATCTAAATGGGATTGAGGATTTCTCTGAATTGTGGCTGATGACTCCGACAAAGCCTTTCCGTACTGAAGAGATTCAAAAGATACGAAATTGGGTAGCTAAAGGCGGAAAACTGGTTGTCATTACTGACCATACAGATTTGTTTGGGCATTCAAGTGCCTTGAATCCATTGTTACAGACATTCGGAGTAGAATCTCAGAAGAATTGTATTTTGGATAGAACGGGAGATGGTGGAACTTACTATGATGGGTTAAGTTCTTTTAGAGGTTTAACGGCCAATAGTTTTACAGGAAATGGCGAAGCATGGCTTTTCCAAACGGGTTTTTCCGAACGTGCCGATTACAGTAAGAATTCATTTTTCTCAGATAATCAAATTTCTGATGAAGAAGAAGCTGGAATTCATGCTGTGGGACTTACTTCTGGATTTGGGCTTGGAACAGTAGTTCTATTCGGCGACAGTACGCTGTTTGCCAATTTTGCTCTATCAAGGCCTTCTTCACAAGCTCTTTTGCAAAAGGTTCTTAATGGTGGAAGGCCTTTCCCTTTTTATGCCTTGGCTACCATTTGCCTCTTTATTTTTATTGGTTTCAGCCAGGAAGGAAAGGGCAGACTAGTAGCATTTTTGTCTGCCGCTTTTTTAGGTAGTTGGATAGTATGTTTATGGGGAATACCTTCAAAAAAATTGTGTTATGATTTTACCACTGCTCTAGAGGTACAGGGAGATTGGTCCATGGTAGAGGATAATGGGGCTCCTTACGCGACACTTTTTGCCGCTTCTTTTTCCAAGTCAGAATATTTTCCCGTATGGAAGGGAAGTTCTACTCAGACGGAGATGATCCAGTTTTCCAATGGGATCCGTTTGGAGAATGAAAAGGGGAAAGTATGGAAGCCTTGTATGTCTTTGGATAAGCGTTTCCAACAGCCTCCTTCCATGAGTGTTGAGATGTTTCTTGAAACGCTTATCCGTGATTCCTGGGTTTCTTCTTTCTGGTTTGAGGAAGGTGTGGGGCCTTTGAAGGATATGGCCTACGGATGTTTTTGGAAAAGGATTGCAGGAGAGAAGGAGAATGTTCAGCCTTTTATTTTTTCCTCCCCAGAATTTGTTGATTGTTTTTTTATTTCCAGCCAGAAGAAGAGGATTTCAGTTCGTATACGAATTGTCCGCATTAAAGGACAGAAGCCTTGGATTGTTGTTGGGGATTGGATTATTGGGAAGGAAGTGGAGCCAGGAGTGATCCTCATTCGTAAGAACTGGCAGCATCCTTCTTGGAGAGAAGGGGATATTGTGTTAAAATTTAATTCTTAAAATAGTTAGATTCCTTTCTTTCAAATAAGCTGCGAGAACACCGAACATTTGATCGACCATTTTTTGATGAGTCATCTTTTCCTCATCCTGAGCTAAATCAAAAGAATAAGGAATAAAGTCAGCGGATACATAGGAAGGTATTTTATTCCACTTACAGTATGGATAATGGAGTAGAAAAAGCCCCTGACTCAGAGGCCAGGGGCTGAACAGGAGTGCTTTTTTTGAGTGACCAGGCTGCCGGCGGCAGGGAATGAACCCTGCCGTCAGTAGAAAGGATTATATCATGACTTGATCAAATACAGTGACTTGTTGCAACGGCTGATGGAACTTCTGATTGTTCTGCTCAGCTAACAAAAAGGCCCCGGCTGTTGGAGCAGCCGGGGCCGATGTTTTAGAAAGGAATCAATGATTGAGACTACATTGACCTGTTGCGTCTTTACTATGCCCTTTCCTCCGGATTTTTCAAGCGGGCGTTTGTCATGCTTTCTCCCGGCGTTTCTATATATATCACGGAGATTTTGCCGCCGTCCATGGGCTCGATGCCTCCAAAGGCAGGGTTAATGGGATGGAGGGTGTATTCCATTTTGCCGGTTTCCGGGTTTTTCCTGCGGACCTGTTTTTTGAGCGTTACCCCGCGTTTTCTTCTTTGGTTGGCGGGGGTATGCTTGATTTTGGTTGAAGCCTGACCAGTTTCCTGCCTGTAGCGGTTCTCACGCGGTATTGTGCGTACCGGTAAGGGCTGTTCGGCTTTTTATAGATGGAGGCCATGATTTAGTGGTATCAATAGTGTGCTCTTTTTGCAAGTTGTATCATCATGTTTCAAGACGTCCTTGTGTTTCCTGAAATTTCACAAGAGCTTTGTTTAGAGTGGAATAAAATCAAAAAGGCCGTCTCTGGAGAGACAGCCTTTTTCTTAAAACTGGTAGGCCCGGTAGGAATCGAACCTACATCGTCGGTACCGGAAACCGATGTCCTATCCATTGAACGACGAGCCCATGTTTCCAAGGAACGAGAGAAATAGAATAGAAAAAACGGGCCGGATGCAAGTATTTTTATGCCGGTGACGGGATTGGCATGATGAAAATGTGGAACGGGGAAGTTAAGGGCAGGGAGGTTCCCGGATATTCCAGGGAGAAGGAAGGGGGGATCAGGAGATTTTATGATGAAAAGAGAAGATGGCTGCCAGGACGGCCACCACGGCAACGGCCATGATGGCCGCGAAAAGCGGCCAGAGATCCAGGAATCCGGCTCCTTCCAGAAAGATGCGCTGGATGAGTTCCAGGCCGTATCTCATGGGGTTGAGCAGCGTGAGGTCCTGGAAGATTTCCGGCATGCTGGAGATGGGCGTGGCAAAGCCGGAGAGCATGACCATGGGCACCAGCAGCAGGAAAGTTCCCACAATAGCCTGCTGAAGGGATTGGGCGAAGGAGGAAATGCACAGCCCGATGGCCGCCGCCGTGACGATGAAGAGCAGCAGGGCGGCGGAAAGCAGCCAGATGGAGCCCTGGAAGGGGATGCGGAACCAGAACATGGCTACCAGCACTACGAAGACGGCCTGCATGATTCCGGTGACGACGGAGGCTGTTCCCTTGCCGAGCAGGATTTCCCCCGGGGTGTATGGGGCGACGAGAAGCTGGTCGAAGGTGCCTTCCTCCCGCTCGCGGGCGATGGAGAGCGAGCCGGAGAGGATGGAGTTGATGAGCACGAGCACGGCGATGAGGCCGGGAACGATGAACCAGCGTGTGATGAGGTTGGGGTTGAACCAGGCGCGGGATTCCGTTTCCACCGGGGAGGAGCCGCCGTTTTTGGAGAGCAGTTCCGCCCCGTAGGCGGCAGCGATTTGCTGGCCGTAGCTGAGGGCGATGGCCGCCGTATTCGTGTTGCGCCCGTCCGCAATGAGCTGGAGAGATGCGGGCCTCCCCGTCTGAATGCTGCGGGAGAAATCCGGCGGAATGGTGAGCCCCACGACGATTTCCCGGTTGTCTATCATGCGGTCAATGTCTTTTTCCGTGGCCGCGGCGGCCTGGCGCCGGAAGATTCCCGTGCCTTCCAGGTCCGCGATGTATTGGGCGGCCGCTTCTCCGCCGTCTTTGTCCAGCACGGCGTATGGCACGCGGGTGACGTTCATGGTGGCGGCATAGCCGAAGATGGCTATCTGGATGATGGGAGGGATGATGAGGGCCAGCCGGCTTTTTTTGTCCCTGAGCACGGCCAGCAGTTCTTTTCTGACGAGGGAGGCTATTCTGATCAGGAAGTCCATGGCTCTATTCGAGGGATTTGGGTGCTTTCATCCTGGCGATCCCCATGAGCACCACGGCAAAGACGCCCAGCGTGATGCAGCAGGGAATGATGACGGAAGGGATGTCCCCGGCCAGGAAGAGGGTCTGGAGCAGGGTGACGTAGTAGCGGGCCGGGATGAGGTAGGTGATGGCCCGGACGGCGGGTGGCATGTTCAGGATGTCATACAGGAAGCCGGACAGCATGAGGGCCGGCATGAAGGTGCCCATAATGGCGAATTGGCAGGCCAGGAACTGGTTTTTGGTGGCGGTGGAGATGACCAGCCCCAACCCCAGGGCCACAATCAGGAACAGGGCGGAAACCGCCAGCAGCAGAGTGAGGGAGCCGCGGATGGGGATGCCGAAGACGAAGGCGGCGAAGAGCATGGAGATAGCCAGGCTGACCATGCCCAGCAGGAAGTTGGTGGCGGCCTTGGCCGCCAGGATTTCTCCGCTGCCCACGGGCGTGACAAAGAGGCTTTCCAGCGTGCCGCGTTCATATTCCCGCGCCATGACCAGGGAGGTGAGGAGCGCCCCGATCATGGTCATGATGGTGACGATGACGCCGGGAACCAGGTAGTAGTGGCTGTCGTTGGCTTCATTGAAGCGGGTGCGCGTCTGCACGTCCAGCACGGGGGCTGTCCGCCCGCCCAGGGAAGACGCCCAGGAGCCGACGACGGCCTGAAGGTAGTTGCGGATGAGGGTGGCCTGGTTGGCGTTGACTCCGTTGACGACAATCTGGACTTTCGTGGTTCCATTGTGGAGCGTGTCCGGCGCGTTGCTTTGCAGGGCGATGAAGGCGTCCGCTTCATGGGTGCGCAGTTTTTCTTCAGCCTCCCGGGTGGAGAAGACGCGCGTGGTCTGGAAATATCTGGAAAGGGTAAGCCTTGTTTCCAGGTCCGTGGACTGGCTGGAGGCGGGGACGGCCAGGTACGCGATGCGCACGTTTTTGATGTCCATGCTCATGCCGTAGCCGAAGAGGAGCAGGAGCACGGCCGGAAGGATGACCGCAATGCCCACATTGCCGGGGTCCCGGACCACCTGGTGGAGTTCCTTGACGATGAGGGCTCCTATTCTTTTGAGGGAGGCGGTCATGTTTCTCCTCCTCCTTTTTTCATGTGTTCTTCCGTGATGGCCAGGAAGGCGTCTTCCAGAGAAGCGGGGGCTCCGTCTTCACGCGGGGGAGCGTGTTTGCGGATATCGTCCGGGGAACCTTCCGCCAGCGTGGTTCCATCCATCATGATGAGCATGTTATCGCAAAATTCCGCTTCTCCCAGGAAGTGCGTCGTGATGATGATGGTGACGCCTTTTTCCGCCAGGGCGTTGATGCGCAGCCAGAAGTCGCGCCGGGCCAGGGGGTCCGCTCCGGAAGTGGGTTCGTCCAGAAAAAGGATGTCCGGGGAGTGGAGCAGGGCGCACGCCATGCTGAGGCGCTGCTTGTAGCCGCCGGGCAGGTGCGCGGCGGGGGCGTTCATGTACGGAGTCAGGTGGAATTCTTCTTCCATGGAGCGGATGGCTTCCTGCCGCTCCTTTCCGGACATGCCGTAGGCTCCGGCGAAGAATTCCAGGTTTTGACGCGTGGTCAGCATGCCGTACATGGAAAATTTCTGGGCCACGTATCCAACTTTCCTGCGCGCTCTGGCGGCGGCGGTCCGCAGATCCGCCCCGGCCACATTGAGCGTGCCGCCGCTGGCGGGCAGCAGCCCGCAGAGCATGCGGAAGGTGGTGCTTTTCCCCGCTCCGTTGGGGCCCAGAAGGCCGAAGACCTGCCCTTTGCGGACGGAGAAGCTGACGTGGTTGACGGCAATGAAACTGCCGAATTTCCTGACGAGGTCCGTTACCCGGATGACGGTGCCGCCGTTTTCCGTCCGCTCCGGTTCCGGCGTTCCGGCAGGGGCGGGGATGTCCTGCGGGGCGAGGTCCACTTGGTCGGCAAGCAGGGTCATGAAGCCGTCGGAAAAGTCCGGCTGCGCGGGGGCGGGGTGGTATTCCTCCAGCTTTTTCCGTGTGGGGTGGCCGTGGGGAACGATGATGCGGACGGTGTTCCCCTGCGGGGTGGCGTTGATGATGCCGGGCACGGCGGCCAGCCTGCTCTGGAATTGGCGCGCATGCAGCCCCTCCGGCGTGCGCACCGTCACGCACATGCCTTCCGCCCGGGCGATGACGTCGGCGGGAGGGGCGTCCATAAGCAGGCGCCCTTCATACATGATGAGGGTTCTGTTGCAGTAGGCCGATTCGTCCATGTAGGAGGTGCTGACCAGAACCCCCACGCCTTCCTCTCCGGAGAATTGTTTCAGGATGCTCCACAGTTCCCGCCGGGAGAGCGGGTCCACGCCCACGGTGGGTTCATCCAGCAGGATGAGGGGCGGGGAGGAGACCAGGGAACAGCACAGGCCCAGCTTCTGCTTCATGCCGCCGGAGAGCTTTCCCGCAAGCCGCGTGGTGAAGCGTTCCAGGCTGGTCATGGCGAGCAGGCTGCGGAAGCGCTTTTCCCTGTCCTGGCCGTAAACGCCGTGCATGCGGGCGTAAAGCTCCATATTTTCCCGGACGGTAAGGTCTTCATAAAGCCCGAATTTCTGCGGCATGTAGCCTATGGAGGCCTGGATGGACCGGCTTTTTTTCACGGAGTCCAGATTCAGGACGGAGATAGACCCGCCATGCGGTTTCATCAATCCCGTGATGAGGCGGATCAGGGTGGTTTTTCCCGCTCCGTCCGGCCCCAGCAACCCTACGATTTCCCCGGCGGACAGGCGGAAGGAGACGTCGTCCACCGCCGCAAAGGGGACGCCGGCGGAGTCCGGAAATATTTTCCGGACGTTCCGGCAGTCAATCAGGGGCTGGGATTCCGTGGTCATGGCCTGGGCTGTTCCGGGGTCTGTGTTCCGGCGTTCTGGTCCAGGGGGATGGTGACGGTGGCGGGGGCTCCCAGGCGCAGCCGGTTGTCCGGATCGTCCACAATGATGCGCACTTCATAGACCAGTGCCGTTCTGAGATCCGGCGTTTCCACGTTTTTAGGGGTGAATTCCGCTACGGAGGAGATAAACCCCACCGTCCCTTTGAAGCCGGTGTCCGGGAAGCTGTCATTGCGCACGGTGGCGGAAAAGCCGGGCTTTACTTTGCCGAGCTGGGTTTCCGTGAGGTAGGCCCGCACCCATTTGGTATGGTTCAGGGAGATGTTGTAAACGGGTTTCTGCGGGGAGGCCATGTCCCCCTTTTCCAGAATGCGGTTGCGCACCACGCCGTTGCCGGGGGCATAGAGCACGGCGTCTTTCAGGTTCTGCTCCCTGATGGTCAGGCTGGCTTTGGCCTGGTTGTACTGGGCCAGCGCCTGGGCTACGTCTTCCTCACGGGAACCGGCCAGCAGCAGTTCCAGCTGTTTTCTGGCTACGTCCAGATTGGCGGCGGCCACTTGCCGGGAGGCGACGGCGTCGTCCGCCTCCTGGCGGGAGATGGATTTTGTTTCAGCCAGCGCCTCCAGCCTTTTGCTGCGCATTCCGGCGTTGTTCAGCGTAGCTTCCGCGGCCTGAACGTTTGCCCTCGCCTGGGCTATTTCTTCCGCGCGCGGGCCGTTTTTAACGCGCAGGTAGTTTTGGCGGGCGGCTTCCGCTATCTGCCGGGCTTCGTCCGCGGCCTGCCGGAGCCGCACCGTTTCCAGCGTGGCGAGCTTCTGGCCGGGAACAACCGTGTCCCCTTCGTCCACCAGCACGGAGTCAATACGTTCGGAGATGAGGAAAGCCAGATCCACCTGGCGCAGGTCCACATTGCCGTAAAGAACGGCTTTGTCCTCGGGCCCGGACGGAGTTTTCCGGTAGATGAGCCAGGCGGCCGTTCCTGCCGCCGCAAGGAGAACCAGGAGGATAACCAGCTTTTTCATAATTTTATTTATACGCGTGTATAATTTATTGCAAGTAAAAATGGAGCCCGCATGACGGAGAAGGAATTAGCGATTTACTAACGGAGGGAGAACAGGCATAATCCGGCGTCTTTTACTTTTCCCATTATCTGTTATGATGACCGCCACCGAGATACGCCAAAGCTTTCTGGACTTTTTCCGCGAAAAACAGCACACGGTCGTGCCTTCCGCTTCTTTGATGCCCCAGAGCCCCGGTTTGTTGTTTACAAATGCCGGCATGAATCAGTTTGTCCCGTATTTCCTGGGCGTATGGACTCCCCCGTGGACGCCCGCCCGCGCTACGGATACCCAGAAGTGCATCCGCGCAGGCGGCAAGCACAATGACCTGGAGGATGTGGGTTATGACTCCTACCACCACACGTTTTTTGAAATGCTGGGGAACTGGTCCTTCGGGGATTATTTCAAGAAGGAAGCTATCCGCTGGGCCTGGGAGCTGGTCGTGGAGCGGTGGGGATTCCCGGCGGAACGCCTGTACGCCACCGTGTACGCGCCGGACAAGAGCAAGGGCGACCCCGGAGAGTTTGACCGGGAAGCCTGGGATTTCTGGGCTGAGCTGTTCCGTTCCCGCGGGCTGGATCCGGACGTGCATATCGTTCACGGGAATGTGAAGGATAATTTCTGGATGATGGGGGAAACCGGCCCCTGCGGCCCCTGTTCCGAGCTGCACGTGGACCTGACCCCGGAAGGTAATACGAAGGGAAGCCTGGTAAACAAGGATTCCGACCAGTGCATAGAGATATGGAACCTGGTGTTTATCCAGTACAATGCGGAGAGCGACGGCTCCATGCGCAATCTTCCGGCGTGTCATGTGGATACCGGCATGGGGTTTGAGCGCGCGTGCTCCATCATGCAGTGCACGAACGGATTCAAGGATTTTTCCCGCAAACCGTCCAATTACGCCACGGATGTATTCCGCCCCCTGTTTGACCGCCTGGAAGTTTTGAGCGGACGGAAGTACGCGGACGTGTATCCGGCGCCCGGTTCCAAAAGGGTGGATGCGGAGGACGGGACTCTTCAGGAGGCGATTGCCTTCCGCGTGATTGCCGATCATCTGCGTACGCTCAGTTTTTCCATTGCGGACGGCATTCTGCCGGGCAACAATGGCCGTAATTACGTGCTGCGCCGCATTCTGCGCCGTGCCGTGCGCTATGGGCGCCGCCTGGGCTTTACCCAGCCGTTTTTGGCGGAACTGGTGGATACGCTGGTGGAGTCCTTCGGACAGGTGTTCCCGGAACTGGCCGCCCGCGCCGCTACCGTGAAGGAGGTTTTGAACCGTGAAGAGGCCAGTTTTAATGAGACGCTGGACCGCGGCCTGGAATTGTTTGACGCGGAAACGGCTTCCGCCGGAAAGGTGAGCGGCGAGTTCGCCTTCAAGCTGTATGATACGTACGGGTTCCCCATTGACCTGACCGCCCTGCTGGCGGAGGAACGCGGCCTGGATATTGATATGGAGCGGTTCAACAGGCTGATGGAGGAACAGCGGGAACGCGCCCGGGCCGCCCGCAAGAGCGAGGTGGTGCGCGCCCTGGATTTGAAGACGGACGCCGTGACGGAGTTTACGGGATACGATGTGGACGAATGCGCCGCTACGGTGCTGGAAGTGAGCCGCCAGGGGGATTCCCTGTTCATCATCACGGACAAGACTCCGTTTTACGCGGAAATGGGCGGGCAGGTGTCCGATGCCGGGTTGATTGAAATCGGCGGGGAAAGCTACCATGTGATGGCCGTCCAGCAGATAGGGAATGCCCGAGCCCATGTGGTGGAGGCCCGTCCCGGGCTGGAGGTGAAGCCCGGCGACCGCGTGCATTTGAGCATTGACGCGGAACGCCGCCGCCGCATTGAGGCGCATCACACCGCCACGCATCTTCTTCACTGCGCCCTGCATCAGGTGGTCAGCCCGGATGCGGCCCAGCAGGGGTCCTTTGTTTCGGAAGACCGGCTGCGCTTTGACTTTAACAGCAGCGCCGTTTCTCCGGATCAGCTCCGCCTGATTGAAGAGAAAGTGAACGGCTGGATTGAGGAGTCTCTTCCCGTGCACTGCACGGAACGCGCCTATGCGGACGTGAAGGGCAATGCCGCGATTGCCCAGTTCTTCGGCGACAAGTACGGGGATGTGGTGCGCGTGGTCCAGGTGGGCGGATGCAGGGATGGGCTGGACGGGGTTTCCATGGAATTCTGCGGCGGAACTCATATTGCCAATACGAAGAATATCGGCCTGTTCAAGATTAAGAGCGAGGGTGCCATCGCTTCCGGCGTGCGCCGCATTGAGGCGATGACGGGGGACGCTGCTCTGGAAATGATACGGCAGCATGTTGTTGCCAAGAGCCTGGAAATCGCCAAGGCGGTGGAGAAGATCAAGGAAGTCAATTACGAGTTGGCGGACATGGGGCTGGAACAGGTGCCTGTCCCCACGATTGAAGGCAAGCCGGGGCTGACGGCCCTGGGGGCTTCCGATATCCGGACGGTCAATGATTCCCTGGCGCGTTTCGACGCCTCCGTGGAGCATTTCAAACAGACGGCTCTGGATGCGGAGAAGAAGCTTAAAAAAGCCCGCGCCGGGCAGTCCGCCGCCAAGGCAGACGCCCTGCTGAATGAGTGGCTTTCCGATGCCCCCTCTTCCCTGATCCAGGTGGCGGAGGGCGCCGGCGAATTGCTTCAGGAGCTGCTGAACGGGTTGAAAAAGCGCCAGTATGCGGGCGCCGCCTTCCTGCTGTGCGTGGACAGTTCTTCCTTGCTCCTGGGCGCTTATTGTGGCAAAGATGCCATTGCGGACGGATTGTCCGCCGGAGATATGATCCGCGAGGTTGCCGCTCTTGCCGGAGGCAAGGGAGGCGGCCGTGCGGATCAGGCCCGCGGTTCCGCTCCGCAGGATGCCGATCCTCAGGCCCTGGCCGCCGCCGCCCGCAATATTATTAACGGATAAACCCCTTCCCTGGGCCCTATCGGACACCAATCATGGACAAGAAGATTTTCCCGGACGAACCTGAGATTCCCATTTTGCCTAATTTGTTTACGGCAGGGAACCTGGTGTGCGGTTTTTTTGCCATTCTGACGATTCTGTCTCTTATACACATCTGACGCTGCCGACGAAGCTAGAAGTGTAGATCT
>ENA-OZGQ01000153-OZGQ01000153.1-human-gut-metagenome-genome-assembly--contig:-NODE-153-length-16185-cov-4.804836_pt1 | contig 16185 bp, 7 predicted proteins | sample MGYA00244661_ERZ653668 | MGnify/ENA primary metagenome ERZ653668 (study PRJEB26926, sample SAMN06165249) | human gut metagenome | biome: ENVO:00009003; feature: ENVO:2100002; material: ENVO:00002003...
TACGAGATGCAGCGTAGTCTCGTGGGCTCGGAGATGTGTATAAGAGACAGCATCCACATCAACCACGGACCGGAAATTGAACGGAGCATCGACAACGTAAAGAGAGAAATCAGTAAAAACGAAAATATCCGTCACAAATACTCTACCCGTTTTCTGGCCATCAAGTTGCTGGAAAACGACAAGGATATAGAGACACGCGTCATCGCTCCCCTGCCCAACGGAGCAGAAATCCTGGCTATCAGAGACAACGAAGCGGCGCGCCTGCGTGAGCTGGGCAATGACGATAGCGAACAATGCATCGCCGACGCCAAATATGGCTTTATCTCAGGAGCCTTGAAGGAAACCTTTACCCAAAATAATCATGACACGGAAGCGTTTACACGAGTGGTAGACAGCATCGTGACCAACCGTTTCTGGGGATTTCCCATTTTCTTTATCTTCCTGTATATCATGTTCGAAGGTACCTTTGTGTTGGGAGAATACCCACAACAAGCCATTGAATGGTTCGTGGGGCTTATTGCGCAGGGAACAGAGACCTTCCTGAGTCCGGGCCCGCTGAAAGACCTGATTATCGACGGAATCATTGGTGGCGTAGGAGGCGTGATTGTCTTCCTCCCGAACATCCTGCTGCTCTATTTTTTCATCTCCTTCATGGAAGATTCCGGCTACATGGCACGTGCGGCCTTTATCATGGATAAAATCATGCATAAAATGGGACTTCACGGGAAATCGTTCATCCCGCTCATCATGGGATTCGGATGTAATGTACCTGCCATCATGTCATCGCGTATCATCGAGAGCCGCAAGGCACGACTGGTCACCATGTTAGTGAACCCGCTCATGTCGTGCAGCGCCCGCCTTCCCATCTACCTGGTCATGATCGGCGCATTCTTCCCCGGCAAAGCCAGTCTGATTCTGTTGTCCATCTATGCCATCGGCATCCTGCTGGCCGTACTCATGGCCCGCATCTTCACCAAGTTTCTGGTGAAAGGCGATGACAGCCCCTTCGTGATGGAGCTTCCTCCCTACCGTATGCCAACCGCCAAAGTCGTGCTGCGCCACACATGGGAAAAAGGAAAGCAATACCTCAAAAAGATGGGTGGAATCATCATGGTAGCCTCCATTATCATCTGGTTCCTGGGATACTACCCTAACCACGAAGCATACGAAACCACTGCCGAGCAACAGGAGAATTCCTATATCGGCCAGTTGGGAAAAGCCATTGAACCAGCCATCGAGCCGTTGGGATTCGACTGGAAGATGGGCATCGGTATCCTGTCGGGAATCGGAGCCAAAGAACTTGTGGTAAGTACCCTGGGAGTACTCTACACCAACGAAGACGAGGTGGATACCGTCGACCTTTCCGAACGTATCCCCATCACACCGCTCGTAGCCTACGGATACATGTTGTTTGTACTGATTTACTTCCCGTGTATTGCCACCTTAGCTGCCATCAAGCAGGAATCAGGTGGATGGAAATGGGCCATCTTTGCTGCGACCTACACCACCATATTAGCTTGGCTTGTAGCATTCGGAGTCTATCAGATAGGAAGTTTATTCATCTAACACTATTCTCACTATGGATATTCAAGACGTTCTCGTATATATCATCGTAGCCTGCTGCCTTCTCTGGGCCAGCAGGCACTTTTTCCGTACCCTCATCCGCCGAAAAGAGAAATCAAACGGATGTGGATGCGGATGTAGTGGGTGCAACGGATGTCCTTCACACAAGGACTAAAGAATACTATTTCTCGCTCATTTCAAAATGCCATTCTCCGGCAGCCAGCGTCAGCTGACGTTCGTTTTTCGGTTCGCCGTTCACACTTCAGCGCTGGAATTCGGCAGGAAGCACCACCTGTGCGGAAGTTCCTTCCGGTACCCGCAGGTACATGGTTCCACTATGAGCCGACTTGCCCATTTCAAACACGATGCGACGACCGCCCGACAACGGCACCTGAGTGCGAATGAAGTTCAAATGTGCCGGATGAGGTGCTACGCGGAACGTACGGAAAGCCGGTTCCAGCGTTTCAATACCGGCGATGTATTGTGAAAGGATGGTCAGCGGACCGCCGCTCCATGCGTGATTGTAGGTACCGCCTCCGAAACCTTCACTGCCAATGCCCCAGCCTTCCCACAGTGTGGTCAGCGGACTTTCTATCATGGCGCGATAACGCAGTTTCATGCGGTTCAGTGCGTCCTGATAATACCCCATCGTGCAAAGAGCTTCGAGCACATATTTCTCCATGTACGGACTAGCATGATACTAGGTGGAGAAGAAAGGACGAATCACCGGATACAGTTCTTTGGGCAAGACTCCGGATACGACGGCCAATGCCTGCGCACGGTCATCGGGTTTGCCCTGATAGTCCGGAGAGACGTAGTATTTTCCGTTCCAGAACGTACGGTGGAACACTTTACGCAGCTTATCGGCAGTGGTGCGTGCCCAGGCGGCTTCTTCTGCTTCGCCAGCCAACTGGTTCATTTCTTCGTATCCCTTCAGAGCAATCACATACCAGAGGTTGAACAGCAGGGTCATATCCTTGTTTTCTCCCCAGTCGCCCCAGGTCCATCCGCCGGAACGGGGTATCACCAGGCCTTGGGCATCCGTTTTCCACACGTGGATGTATTTCTTTACCCGTGGAAGCACGTCGGCAATGGTCTGACGGTCACCCGTACCCATGTAGTAGGTCCAGAAACCGTAATGGCTCACACTGGCCAGCATCTGCATGGGCAGTTCGTCCTTGTAGTTTCCAGCCGGAACGGGTGCAAAGATGGTGCTGTCGGCCCGCTGCCATCCCATCAGCTCATGGATACCCTTGCGGGTCAGCAGGTGAGCCTTTTCGTCGAGGGCATAGAAAGCTTCGCCCAACTCGTTCACCACGTCGCCCCACCACTGTGCACGCTCGCGGTCGGGACAGTCCATATAGGTGTCACGCATGGTGATGTAGAGCGTACGCTGCGACTTGTCCCACAAGCGGGTGAGCATCGGGTCATCGCAGGAGAAGCTACCGGCAAAGGAGGTGTCATAGCCCGTTTCACGGTACTTCACATCGAGCACTTTCACACCTTCCGGAAGTTCATACTGCACATAGTGACCATTCATCCAGCCCTTGCATTCGAATGTCTGTTCTCCTTCACACGTGCGATACTCGGCAAATACGTTGGTGGCCGAACCGCCCCGGTAATTATCCGTACGGATACGGATGCACTTGCCAGCCGGTGCTTTCAGGCGGATGTAAGGAGTAATCTGTGCATTGTAAGGCAGGTAAGCCCGCAGCAACGTATCGCCCTGCATCTCTGTCTTCGCATAAGGCTTCAGCCCATAATCTTTCCAGAACGGAATGGGGCGGTCTACCAGCTGATTCCATCCGGCTTTTTCCAGTGATATTTCCGTGGCTTTCTTCCACTTTTTGTCATCATAATCGGGCGACATGAAAGGGATGTCTTTCACTGCATCGAACCCGATGTTTGACTCTGCCAGACGATAGTTAGGCTGTTCGCCCTGCGGCACATAATAGGCCGGATGCTTTTTCACCCGCCATTTTGCATCGGGTTCCACCTCCTTGCCATCGCAGGAAAGGGAGAAACTGATGCCTGCCGTAGGAGAATTGCGATGGCTGAAACCATCCTTGCCAAAGTACCACACCAGCAAAGCTACGGTATTCTCGCCCGCACGCAAGGCGGGAAGTGAAGTTATCACATCGCAATAGGTGTCCGAAGGGTTCGGACCGCGTTTCAATCCTCCTTCCGACACTTGCAGCTCGCCGTTTACCCAAAGCCAGTATTTCGTATCGGCAGCCAGACGCAATTCCAGTGAACGGGGTAATTCTTCCAGCGTTACCGTATTACGGAAACACCACCATGTGCCGGGAGCAGTCGGCTCTTTCTCTTTTAAAGTCCAGACCTGTGCCTGTACATAAACGGACAGGCAGCAGACTAACATACATAACCACTTTCTCATTTCACTTCTATTTTTGCTGTACGGAATGGAAGCACCGGCATACCCGCATCTGTACGGAGACTGCCAATGGTCGCTTCATCAAAACAATAATATACCTGATAAGGTGCTTTCAATCCTCGCAGGGGAATCTGCAAGGTCTTGTCTTTCAAGTGGGCATTGACAGCAACCTGTTTCCCTGTACCGTCTACGACCGTCAGACCTGTCACCTCTTTGGTGGTGGAATGCAAGGTATTGAAATTACCCTCCAACGTGACTTCCAGGTTTCGCTTCACTACCCGGGCTTCATGCAAACGCGGACTCTCGTAAGCACCGGTGAACTGTCCGTAGACTTTGTCCATAGCCAGACAGGCCAGACGTTCTCCAATGGCACGCTTGTTACGCGGATGAATGTCTTTCACATTCTCCACCAAATCGGAAATATTGATCATGGCAGTATTTTTTACCTGTCCCAGCATAAGTTCCTGCTGCTCGCGCAACAAAGCCGGGGTGTTGTTCTTCGCTCTGTATGTATGAGGCGCAATCTGCACGTAATAGAACGGAAAGTCCCATCCGAAATCTTTTCGCCACGCCTCCACCATCTTGGATACCAGACGGGCATACGAAGGTGCATTTTCGTGATTGCTTTCTCCCTGATACCAGATGCATCCGGCAATCTGATAAGGCACCAGCGGATGAATCATCTGATTGTACAATACTCCCGGCTTAATCGGCCACCAGGGATAGTCTTTTAATTTATTCTTCGAAAGTATCCCATCTTTTTCCACGATTTCGGCCGGTGTCCACACTTCAGCCGGTGTACCTCCCCAGGCGGATACTAAAATGCCTACGGGCACTTTCAGATGTTCAGTCAGGTAGCGGGCAAAGAAGTAAGCAGTGGCACTGGTCTTGCGCATACTTTCGGGAGTAGCCACCTCCCACTTTGTGCGGCAGTCGGTCTGAGGTGTATCGGCTCCTTGCTTGGGATTATGGAAGATACGTACGGACGGACAGGCAGCTTGTTTCACTTCCTGCTCGCCGTTCATGATTCCCATATCGGCCGACCATTCCATGTTCGACTGTCCACTGCACAGCCAGACTTCACCCAGCATCACATCCGACAATTTCCGGCTGTCGTTTCCGCCTTTCACTTCAAGTGTATACGGACCTCCGGCACGTCCGGTCGGCACCTCTGCCTTCCAGCGTCCCTGATTATCGACCACCGTACGCACGGTGTCACCCGGATTCCATTCAGAGAGAATCATCAGGGTTTCAGACGGATTTCCCCATCCCCATACGGCTACCTTACTGTTTTGTTGTAACACCATTCCATCAGAGAAAACCGACGGAAGCTGAATCTGTGCCTTCACCTCCATTCCGAAAGTCAAGGCCAGCATTCCTAAAATAAGATGCGTTGTGTTTTTCATTGTTCTATGTATTCATGTGAAAATTCCTGCAAACAAAGGTAGAAGAACTATCCCAAGTTTGCAGGAAAAAATGATATTTCTGTGGTTATTTTTGATTTTTACCGGAAGACAAAATGCTTAACTCTTTTGCATCGACTTCGGAGGAAGGATTGAACCGGTCACTGCACATGTATTTCTTCAAACTGTAGAGTAACTGACGGGCTTCCGTACGCTTATCCATGTCCTGCCAAAAATCAATTCCCGATACAAGCAGCTTGCCCTTACCCACCTTCGCTTCGAACAGCAAAGCCAGCGGACGGTTCGTAAACCAGTCGTCGATAACCCGTACAATCGGCTGCAAGTTCTTATCAATCTTGGCCACTTCGATAGCCCCGGAATGACTCATGGCATCCCACCACTGATAATCACTGTAATACTCTGTAGGGAACTCTGAAAGTGCCGGATGAGCAGGGTTACACAAGATACCTAGCGTGTGCGGTGCTTGTCCCAGCGTCCAGGCCGTGTTCCAAAAGATGCTGGAGAAACCTATCTCAACTTCACCTCCCGCTTCAGCAGGCAAGGAACCTTTCCGTAAAGAAAGCAGTACGTTACCCCCTTCCTGAAGACGTTGCAAAGCTTTTGCATCCAGACGGTCGGTCATCAGCAATTGTGCTTCATCAGCTACTTTCTGTACCGCAGCAGGATATACCCAGATGTGCCAGCTGTTGGCATAATCTCCCAATGTAGCTTCCAGTGTCAGGCATGAAGGAACGTCCACCTTATCCAACGGAATCTCCAGTTGTCCCAGCGGAATGCAGTTGCCGATACCTACCGGCTGATGTGCCAGCTTGCCCGAAGCGATAGTCTTTCCTTCTTTTGTTTTCAAGGTCCAGGCAGTAGAAGTCACTTCCAGCGGAGCCGCTCCGAAATGTGCCACTTCCAAGCTACCTTTCACGGTTTCCTGGTTGGTATAAATCAGCTTCGGCAAACGCAGCAATGGCACCGTGCTGTTACAAAAACGACGGTATTCTTCCGGACGGATGTAGCCTTTCTCCTCCCAGAACGCATCAAGCACTCCTACCAGCGCCGTACCCTGACCTGGGAAATCAGACAAGCCCAACAACTGGAATCCACCGAAGTCTTTTGTACGCAAAGCGGCTTCGATATCGGCCTTATAACACAACGCCTGCAATTTTCCGGAAGCCAGCAGGAAGCTGTCAGCCAAATGTGCCATACCGTTTTCAGCCAGTGTTTCCTGGAATATCTCAAAATTACGCGGGCGCATCACTCCATCGTATTTGGCCATTTCCTTGAAGTTGGGATATACACACCACTGCCCGATTTCGTGGCTCACCATCGGCTGCTGGAAACGTCCGATGTATTCTGACCAGTCATAGTCGGTACGCGGAGCCTGTGCGTTGATAATACTCTTCACACCTTGTCCCCATGCCTGAATGCGAGGATTGGAATCGCTCAAGAAGTCGTTAACCGGCAAATTGGGCCATCCAGCACCCGAACAATATAAACGACGGGCATCGCGCTCTTTCCAAGTAGTAACGAAATTAGTCAGATAGGCATTACTTCCCTCACCAGCCGGTTCGTTACCGTACATCATCATACAGAAAGAAGGATGGTTACCAAACTCACGGACGATGCGTTCACTTTCTTCCCAGATAAAGCAGTCCAGATCGCCTCCACCACCAATGGTAGTTGACTGGTTAGCCCAGGAAGAACATTCTATTTCCAGGCACATACCCATCTCATCGGCAGCCGCAAAAGCAGCTTCCGGCGGACACCAGGAATGGAAACGCACGTGATTCAATCCGTGCTGCTGGCAGGTGGTATAAATCTTTCTCCAGGACTCTACATCTGTGGGCGGGAAACCGGTCTTCGGGAATACGGCATAATCCAGCGTACCCCGCAGAAACAAACGGTGGTCGTTGATGGTCAATTTTCCGTCTACTACCTTCATATCACGAAAACCAAAACGTTCCGTATAGACATCCGTTTCGCCGCTCTCCGCATCCTTCACACTCAGCTTCAAATCATATAAGGATGGAGAAAACTCATCCCAGCACTTAATATCTCCCTTCATGGACAGCGACATCATCACCTGATTCTCGCCCGGCTTCAAGGTAGACTGCTGCTGTATTTTTTCATTGCCTACCGTCATTTCGAGTACTACACTCGTTTCTTTCTCATAACGGTTCATCAAGGAAGCCGACACACTGACTTTCTTGGCCAGACGCTCCGGCATAATCTTGACAGAAGACACATTTACTTCCGGTTTTACCTCTAAGAACATGTCACCCACTACCCCATTCCAGTTTCCTTGCGTATGGTCGGAAATGCTGTGTGAGTTCTCCCCCGGATCGATGTTCTTCACCCGGTTATCCACACACAGCATCAACACATGCTTTCCAGCTGAAAGCTTGCCTGTCAGGTCATAACGGTGAGGAGCACCCAGGGCATTCCGCATACCGATTTCCTTTCCGTCTACATACAAACGGCTTTCCCAGTGGCAGCGTTCCAGAAAGAGAGAAATATCCTTTCCTTCCCAACTGTCCGGAATCACCACTTCTTTCTGATACCACGCCTTACCTTTGTAATATTTTACCGGCTGAAGCCAGAAAGGTACCTTGATATTTCCAGCCTCACGGTATTTGGCATACGAAGGTTTAAAGAAATAGGAAGAATCTACAATACCGCCTGTCCAATCAGTCCCCACGGCAATGTCTTCCCCCAAACCGTTGGAAGCCATTGAGCCCGGTAGTTCAATCACCCGGCTCCAGTCCATACTGTCCGTAGAGAACGTCCATGAGCTAGACAGGTCAATCTTGTCAGTCTGCTGACTGCAAGAAAAACAAAGCAAAGAAAATGAGAGTAATGCTGCTGCTTTCATATTATCAAATTTTGAGTTGACAAACTATTTTACAGATGACAAAATTACGCATAAACCACCATCTCCGAATGTGGTATTTTCGCAAAAGGATGTAATATTTTTCGATTTTAAGTTTTATCTTTCTGAAAGGAGAAATCTCTTCAGGAAGTCTCCACTAAAATCCAAATAAATGCCTACATTTGTCCTCACAAACAAATGCACTATGGAAAAGAAGAAAGACGGATTCCCCAATGAGAAAGCCATCGTCATTCCTCAGGAGAATCTTTTGAAAATCAAAGAAAATCCCATGACACGCCTGCTGCATCCCACAGATGTAGGCTACTATCCGCATGCGGAAGGTCACTACCGGGAGCGTGCAGAAGGAAGCCCGCAGCACATTCTGATTTACTGCCACGAAGGAGAAGGCTGGTACAATATCGGGAAAGGAAGATGCACAGTAAAAAAGAACGATTTCTTCATTATTGAAGCAGGTACACCGCATGTATACGCCGCTTCTACCAGCCATCCGTGGAGCATTTACTGGATTCATTTCAGCGGCGAACAAAGCCACTTGTTTTCTGAACTGTTCAACCGGACTATCTACATTGATGATTCACCGACAGCCCGCTTCAACGACCGCATTCAGTTGTTCAATGAGATTTTAGTAAACCTTGAAATGGGATACAGCATCGAAAATTTGGAGTACATCACGCTCTGCCTATGGTACCTGCTCGGCTCCTTCCGGTACATACCTCAGTTTCGCGAAATCAACAAGCCCAAGACACAAGATACCATACAGAAAGTCATCAACTACATGAAGGCTAATCTGGACAAGCAACTGACACTGGAAGACATGGCCGAAAGCGTGAGCTACTCACCTACTTATCTGAGTACACTCTTTACACAAAAATCGGGTATGTCTCCTATCAACTATTTCAATCAGTTGAAAATTCAGAAGGCATGCCAGCTCTTGGACTTTACCGACAAGAAAGCAAAAGAAATAGCTTTTGAACTCGCCTTTAATGATCCGTATTATTTTTCAAAAGTATTCACCAAATACATGCACATGTCGCCTAAAGAGTATCGGATGAAGAAGAAGGGATAAGAAAAACTCATCCCTTCTTCTTTAAGAATTCCACTTCCAGGTCTTCCCTTTTTCCAGGTCACCGGTCTCGATATACTCCCCTCGATACCAAACCCGGAAAGGATTACCTAACAGGGATTTGATTTCCGCACGTACCATTACGCCATCTTTCCATTCTACGGATACCTCAAATCCGCCACGAGCTTTCAATCCCGAGAATTTACCGTTTTTCCAACCTTCCGGGAGTGAAGGAAGCAACTGAATGATATAAGCACCCTGCTCATATATGTGGCTTTGCAACAGCATTTCTGCAATGCCGGCCGTAGTACCAAAATTCGCATCAATCTGGAACGGAGGGCACTGGGTAAACAAGTTTGGATTTAAACTCTTTTCCAATACCTTATCCAAGCTTTCCTTGGCTTTTTCGGCCCGATGCAGACGAGCATACTGACTAATCAGCCAAGCTGAACTCCAACCGGTATGTCCTCCACCGTGCGAGATACGATAATCCATCGACTTGCTGGCAGCCTCAGCCAGTTCAGGTGCCTGTAACAAATTGATTTGCGAACCCGGATGCACGGCAAACAAATGAGAAATATGACGATGCCCCGGTTCCGCTTCCGGAAATTCCTGTGCCCATTCCATAATACGGCCGTCGGAAGCGATACGTGTTTCCAGCAATTTTCCTTTTGCATCGCCCACTGCCTGCGTAAACGCATCGTTTATCTGAAGAGCTTCAGATGCCATCTCAAAATCATCAAACAACTGCCAGATGGTCTGTTGGTCATGCGTCGGCCCCATACTAATCTGACACTGACTTCCATCAGGAGCCACAAACGTATTTTCCGGAGAAACAGCTGGACCGGATACCAGCTTACCCGTCTTCGGATCTGTCACCAGCCAGTCCATATAAAACTCTACCGCTCCTTTCAGCACCGGATACATTTTTCTCAGGAAATCCTTGTCACCTGTAAAGCGATAATGTTCTCCAATGTGCTGGCAAATCCATGCAGGAGCTCCCGTGTGCATTCCCCACGAAGCATATTCTCCGGGCGAAGTATACCCCCACACATTCGTGACAGGATGAACCACCCAACCTTTTTTCTGATATTGAGTCTGTGCTGTTTTCGTACCTGGTGCTACCAGTGAAGCTATCAAATCGAACATAGGCAAATGCATCTCTGAAAGATTGGTAACCTCAGCAGGCCAGTAATTCATCTCAATGTTGACATCCGTATGATAATCGCCGTTCCATGGAGTCTGTAATTTGTTGGCCCAGATACCCTGCAAGTTAGCAGGCATCGTACCCGGACGAGAAGAAGAAATCAGTAAGTAACGGCCATACTGGAACATCAGCTCATACAGGTGCGGATTAATTTCACCAGCTTTAGCCTGAGCCACCAGTACATCAGTAGCCAGCGTATCCGGTGATTCTGTCAACTGGAAAGAAGCACGGTCAAAATAAGCCGCATACTCTTTCCGATGAGCCTGATACAAAGACTCAAATGTTTTCTTCTCTGCTTTGGCAATAGACTCGCGAGTCAATGAGAGGTAATCCCGTCCTTTTAAATTCAATTCCCGGCGATAGTCTGAATAAGCCTCTTTGTTGGCAAAATCAATCCAAAGGTCACCCATAGTCTGAAAGCACCCGAAAGAAACCGTAGAACCATTTCCTCCTCCGGAACCTTGTCCTGTACATACCTGTGTGCGGTTGGTCAGTTCTGTGGCTTCCTTATATTTACCCTCAAAAAGCAACTGTCTGATTTTATCCAGATACTGAGGCGCATCCGGGTTATCACAATCCTGCGGACTACCCGACCACATGGTTTCTTCGTTCAACTGGATTCGCTCCATTGCCACATCGCCAAACACTACGGCTCCCAATGAGCCATTTCCCAAAGGCAGACCTTTCAGCCACTCGGCATCGTCCTGCCAGCCGTTCGGGCTGTCAGCTACTGTAGCATCTGCGGGAGATTCATACCAGAGTTTAAGAGAAGAAGGTTGTTCCTGCTGAGGTGTAGAACAGGAAAGCAAGAAAAGAGAAATAAGAAAAAAATGTATTACTTTCATCAGAGTATTACCTACACAAAATAGTATTACAAACTACAAACAATTCAACAACTCGTTTAAAGAGAAGTATTGCTAAGAGTAAATAAAAAGCACAAGAAGCTTTACTCTAAAGTTTCTTGTGCTTTCTAAATCTTAATCACACATTTCCAAAAGCTGCTTTCCAGCCTGATGGTTGATGTCCAGACGGGCTACTTCAGACAGGAACTTGCGAGCCTGTTCCTTATCGCCCAATCCGAGATAGCCCATACCCATCACCAGGTTGCAGTGAATCTGGTTGCGCACGTTCAGGTCGTCGTCCCAAATCAGCAAGTCGGGAAGTGATACAGCAAAGTAGTCAATCTTCACCTTGTCGAACAGATGCTTTTCACCATGCTTGATCAGGCGGTTAAAGCGACTGCGTGCCTTGTCTTCTTCACCCAGCTTACGCCATGCCAGTCCCTGATAGAAAATCTTGTCGGGCTGCTGATCGTTATAGAAGAAGGCGATGGCAGGTTCAGCAGACCCCTTGGTAGCTTTTGTAAAGTATTCCTTAGCCAACGCTTCTTCGCCAAGACCCTCGTAAGCACATCCCATCCAATAGTGGATGTCGTTCTCTTCGGCCATAGACAGTTTGCCTTCGCCCAAATTATCCGGATATTTTTCTGTTTCCTTCAACAAGCGGACCGCATCGGCAAAACGCCCCTCACGGATGGCAATCTTAGCCAGTTCCACACGGCAGAGTAAATACTGACTGGTGACTTTTCCTTCACCTCCCTCCCACGGATGGAACTTACGGGAATTAATCAAATCGTATGCTTTCTGGTATTCACCCAACTGGTTATAGAGCGTAATTCGTTCAATACACAAGTCGTCACGCTGTTCTACCACGTCAGCATGTGCTTCCAGGAAGTCCAAGCGCTGGCGGTGCGGATAGCGAAGTTTCTTGTAAAGCTGGTCGAGCTCCATCAGAATACGTGCATCGGTAGTATCCAAATTGTACGCTTTTTCCAGTGTAGCCAATGCCTTCTGCGGATTATGTTGTTTGTTATAATAAGCCAATGACAGGTTACGCAATACTGTAGGATACGTATCATCGATAGATGCTGATTTTTCCCAGCAAGCAATAGCTTCATCGTAAATACGAGCTGCATAGTGGAAGTTACCCAAGTAATAAGGTGCCTTAGCTCCTTCCGGATTAAGCGACATCGCATCGTTCAGCATCAGCACTTCTTCCAGCTTGTTCGGGAAGCAGTAGTCCGGACACATGGTTTCAGCTTTCTTGTACAGATTCAGCGCTTCGTCTTTCTTACCCATCTTGGAAGCGAAATAACCCAATGCATAATATACCATCGGATAAGTGGCTTCATTTTCTTCTGTTACAAAAGACAACAGCTGAGCAGCTTCTTCATACATACCCGCTGATGCATAGTCGATGGCATATTCCAGGTAGCTGTGTACGGCACCACGCATCAAAGCTTTCATTTCAGCCTTTGCGGCAGCGGCTGCTTCGGTATTTCCCTGCAATGTATGAATCAGATAAGATTCGAAACGGCATCCCATATTGAACTTATCCATCGCCAAAGAGTCATTGATAAGCGCCTCAGCCTTTGCAAAATCACCAGTCTTACGCAGGAAGGAAACCTTCAGCTGACGTCCTTTATGGTTCAGCCAGTTGCGATACAACGAACGGTCAATATGGTCAAGTCCGTTTGTATAGTCTTCACGAATCATGTCTATCTGTGCCAGGCCCATGTAGCCAGAATCTTGCCATGCGGCATTCCAGGTAGCCTTGAAGAAAGCATCGTATGCCCCGTCTATATCGCCTTGCATTTTCTTGCTCCAGCCTAAATTATAGTAAGGTTCTCCTTCGTATGGGTTCGGGTTACGTTCTGTCTGTGTCTTAATGGCACGGTCAAAATATTTCTGTGCTTCCGCAAAGCGTCCGCGACGCATAAGGAGCAACCCTACGGCATTGTTACAACGGATGTCGCTTTCATCACGACTCAGAGCCTCCATATAATAATCCATCGGCAAGTAAGTAGCATGACGATACTGTTCCAAGTGATGACCTGTCAGGAAAAGCTGCTCCATACTGGCAATCTTCTTCGGGTCGAGTGCTGCCTTAGCCGGTTCCGGAATCGGTCTGATTTCGGGTTTAGCAGCCTGGTAACTTACCAGCACCTTACCTTTTTCATCAAGCACGGTCAGTTTTAAATCCTCCATCTTTCGCGTATCACATGCCACAATTTCTGCATAAGAATTTTCTGGAGAAACAGCCGTCAACGCATCCAGATAAATCTTTCCATTTACCGTATTGGTCAGCATGACACGTACTTCACGGTGAGCCGCAGTAGTATAAAGAATTACCTTCATACGTCCCTCTTCCACCGGCTGCAAGTTGATCAGTGCATCACGAGTAGCGTTCTTCACCATACCTACTTTCTGATAAGGCATGAAGTACTGCACCCATGATTTTTCTTCGTAAGGCTGCAACCAGGTAAAGTCTGGCTGGTTATCGCAGTACATACCGGTCATCAGTTCAATGTATGGTCCGTCTTCATCCGTCAGGTTGCGGTCCCAAGCCTGTCCGAAATCACCGTTACCCCAGGTCCATTGTTTCTTACCGGCATTTACATGATGATCGGCCACATGCAACAATCCTGCTTCAATATGTTCTTCATAACCACCCACAAAATCAAATTTCGAATTGATGGCCATGTAAGAAGTCGGCACCGGAATGTTTTTGTAACGTGAAATATCTACTCCAGCAGAATAATCCACTTTATAATATTCACCTGTGGCTATAGGGAAGCTGGATACGGCACGTTTTCCATGGTCGAACACGGCATTTACATCGGGCGGGAACACTGAATAATAGTCTTTGTTCACCACTACCGCCGGATTAGCCCACCACAAGAAAGTCTGCGGGAACGGAGTGCGGTTGTACACCTTTGCCTTGATTTCAATATAAGCCTTTCCCGGATAGAGGGTAAAGCCTGCCATACCTTTGGTACGGAACATACGTTCTACCTCACTGCACCAGATGGTCTTGCTTCCATCAGGAAATTCTTCAATCATACAGTCGGTCGGAAGATATGTACTGGGGCGATGGTGCTGCGGCCAGTTGAACTCGATACCACCTGAAATCCACGGCCCGGTCAGTCCCACCAATGCCGGCTTGATAACCTGATTATAATATACGAAATGGCGTTTCTTCACCTTATCGTATGCCATCTGGATACGTCCGCCCAATTCTGGAAGAATCATCAACTTGATGTATTCATTTTCAATAAAGAAAGCTCTCCAGGGACGGTCGTGTTTTTCATCTTCAATCTTTTCAACTACCGGATAAGGATATACCGAACCGGAGCTTCCCTGATATACGCGTTTTTCAAGAAAAATCGGATTTTTTTCCTCTTTACCAATGCCATACGTCGGCAACATCACAATTTCTTCCCAAGCCCTTACTTCGGAAGTATTTACCGTGCTTTGAATCAAATATTCTGTTATTTTTTCCATGATAAGTTAGATTATTTTCTCAATGTTCTGTTATTTTTCTGGTACAAAATTCGGCAAAACCGTGTACCTGAAAAATGGAATAAAAAGCGGAAAAGATGTATTATTCTTCCATCTGTTTATTTAATCAATTCTTTTTCCAATTCCTCCAACGATTTTCCTTTGGTTTCCGGAATACGGCGCCATACAAACAGGAAGCCGCAGAAACAAATAACGGCATAAAGCAGGAAGGTACCTCCTGTGCCCAGTCCGGAATTCAGGAAAGGGAATGTGTAGGTAAGCAGGAAAGAAGCAATCCACAATGCAGCCGTACATACTGCCATGGCTACGCCACGCACCTTATTGGGGAATATTTCAGAAAGTAGCACCCAAGTGACAGGGCCTAACGACATGGCATAGAATCCGATGGCCAATACCACAAACACAATCATGATGAAGCCTTTGAACTCAAAGAAATAGCTTAATCCCAACAAGGTATAGATACCTGCCAGTCCGATGGAACCGGTCAGCATCAACGTCTTTCTTCCCAGGCGGTCGACGGTATAGATAGCCACAAACGTAAAAACCAGATTGGCAATACCTGTCACGACAATATTCATCAGTACGTCTGAAATGCCATAACCTGCTGCCTGAAAGATTTCCTGCGCATAGTTGAAGATGACATTGGTACCGCTCCACTGCTGGAACATAGCTACCACAATACCGATAATCAGTACATTCCGCATTTTAGAAGAGAAGAGCAAGGACAATACACCTTTTTCGGCATGTGAAGCAGCACCTGCACGGGTATAATTTTCAATTTCACTGTCTGCATACGCTGCTCCCCCAATGGAACACAGCACTTTTCTTGCTTTCTCCATCTGCTTCATGCTGGCCAGCCAGCGCGGACTTTCTGGAATAAACAATGCCAGCAGGAAAAAGAGTCCCGAAGGAACGCATACGGCCCAGAACATCCAGCGCCATCCGGTCTGCCCGTTCCATGAGTTCAAGATATCGGCCGCCGTAGCACCTTCCGGTACCGGCTCTGCAATCAGCATATTTACAATCTGTGCACCAAGAATTCCCAATACGATGGTCAGCTGGTTCAGTGTAACGAGTTTACCACGAATCTGAGTAGGTGCCACTTCCGCGATGTACATCGGAGAAAGGTCGGCTGCCAGTCCGATGGCCATCCCTCCTACAAGGCGAGCGATGATGAAGGCAGGAATAGCCGTAGCAGCTCCTGTGGCCCACGAAGAAGCAAAAAAGATAAAGGCAGATAACACCTGTCTCTTATACACATCTCCGAGCCCACGAGACTACGCTGCATCTC
>ENA-OZGQ01000184-OZGQ01000184.1-human-gut-metagenome-genome-assembly--contig:-NODE-184-length-14855-cov-6.273176_pt1 | contig 14855 bp, 10 predicted proteins | sample MGYA00244661_ERZ653668 | MGnify/ENA primary metagenome ERZ653668 (study PRJEB26926, sample SAMN06165249) | human gut metagenome | biome: ENVO:00009003; feature: ENVO:2100002; material: ENVO:00002003...
CTCGTGGGCTCGGAGATGTGTATAAGAGACAGGAATGAATATCGCGAATATTATAAGATTCTCCAAAGATACCGGCAAAAATAGAACCGGCTGCCATACCACTGGTAACAGTAGATGAAATACCAGCCATGAGCAGAGCCAGTGCAAAAATTGCGCCAGCCTGACTTCCCAACAAGGGATCGAGCAACGATTTTGCCTGCTGAAGTTCTTCTACCGGAGTGCCGTGTACAAAGAAAGTAGTAGCAGCCAGCAAAATCATGGCACTGTTGATAGCCCATCCTATTCCCATCGACAGCAACGTATCGTAAAATTCGTACTTCAAATGTTTCTTGATAGCCTGTTCGTCCTCCTTATTATATTCACGGCTCTGTACCACCTCCGAATGAAGAAACAGATTATGAGGCATGACAACCGCTCCCAATACACTCATAATAATGAGCATACTTCCCTGCGGAATACTTGGTGTCACCCACGAACGTGCAGCCAGTCCCCAGTCGACGTCTACCAGAAACAGTTCGTAAAGAAAAGAAAGACCGATAACCGATACGAAAGCAATGATTCCCCGTTCTATACGCCTGTACGAATTAGTGAAAAGCAATATCAGCACAAATACCGTAGTCAGTACGGCTCCTGCAATAATCGGTATATCAAACAACATCTCCAGTGCAATGGCTCCTCCCAATATTTCCGCCAGTGAAGTAGAGATGCTTGCCAGCACAGCACTTCCCAGTATGGGGCGTGCTATCCACTTCGGCGTATATTTATTGGCTGCCTCACTCAAACACAATCCGGTAACGATACCCAAATGCGCTACATTATGCTGAAGCACGATCAGCATGACCGTAGAAAGTGTTACTACCCACAACAGTGCATAACCATAATCGGAACCCGCAGCAAAATTAGAGGCCCAGTTCCCTGGGTCGATAAACCCCACAGTAACCAGCAGTCCGGGACCGATATATTTAAATATATCCAGACCACCCAGATATCTCTGGTGGTCTTTCCGTTTCAATTCCTTGAACAGATTCTTCCACATAACTCATTTTCTTTATTAGCTTAATAATGATATTACAATCCATCCCGAGCAAAAGTTCACACTAATCGAAATCAAAATTGAGTGTAAGCTGACGGTCGTCTGTACGTTTCTTTGGCTTCGAAACAAGTAACTTTCTCACGCCCAGCGGAGTAAGTTCGTGTATTGTCTTGTCAGGCAACTCGTTGCACGTAATAAAATAACGGGCTTTTTTCATTACTGCTCCCATTTTTTTCAGTTCATAGAAACCAATGCGTGAGAAACGGCGCGACATGACAATCATTTTTGCCGAACGCACACCGATACCCGGCACACGAAGCAGAGTTTCATAATCTGCCGTATAAATATTTACAGGAAAAAACTCCGGATGCTTCAATGCCCATGCCAGCTTAGGATCGACTTCCAGATCGAGATCCGGACTAGCCTCATCTACCAGTTCATCTACCCGAAACTGATAAAACCGTAACAGCCAGTCGGCTTGATACAATCGATTTTCACGCACGAGAGGAGGTTGTTTCAGAGCAGGCAGACGCTTGTCGTAGGTATTGACAGAAATATATCCCGAATAATACACACGTTTCATGGTAGGCTGAGCATAAAGCGCAGAAGAAACTTTCAGAATATCTCGGTCGCTTTCCGAAGTTGCCCCGACAATCATCTGCGTACTCTGTCCTGCCGGCGCAAAACGCGGGGCATGGCGGTGATGCTTCCGCTCTTCCGCACTTTCAAGTGCTCCTTCACGAATATATCTCATAGGCAGATACACACTGCGATGGTCTTTTTCAGGAGCCAACATCTTGAGATTAGCTTCGGTAGGTATTTCAAGGTTTACACTCAGACGGTCGGCATAAAGTCCGGCTTCACGAACCAGTTCTCTGCTGGCTCCGGGAATACTTTTCAGATGTATGTAGCCATTAAACCGATGAATCGTACGTAAGTCTTTTGCCACACGCACCAGACGTTCCATGGTATAGTCAGGATTTCTCACCACTCCCGAGCTAAGAAAAAGTCCCTCGATGTAGTTTCTGCGATAAAACTCCATGGTCAGTTCGACTAACTCGCTGACAGACAAGGTAGCCCGCGGTATATCGTTGCTGATACGGTTGATACAATAAGCGCAATCGTAAATACAATAATTGGTAAGCATCACTTTCAGAAGCGAAATGCATCGTCCGTCTTCTGCAAAGCTATGGCATATCCCCCACCCTCCTACAGTATTTCCGACACCTCCCGAAGAATTGCGGCGTACGGTCCCGCTGGAAGAACATGATACATCATATTTTGCTGACTCTGCCAGCACTTTCAGTTTATGCAAGACTTGCTCGTTCATTGTACTTTACTGATAATTTTGCAGTTGTAGAAATTTAGTAAAATTAGACATACCGCATGAGCTATGCAAATCTTTGACGATTTTTTGTAACTTTGCAGCCAAATTTATAAAGCGATATAAAAAGATTATGTGGTTACTATTAGCCTTCTGCTCGGCAGCGTTGCTGGGCTTTTACGATGTTTTCAAGAAAAAGTCATTGAGTAATAATGCTGTACTTCCTGTACTGGCGCTCAATACACTTTTTTCGAGTATTATTTTTATTCCGTTCATCCTGCTGTCACACTTCGCACCGCAGATGTTACAAGACTCTATTTTTTATGTACCCGATTCGGGAGGATGGGAAGTACATAAATTTATTTTGCTGAAATCGTTTATTGTATTGTCTTCATGGGCATTCGGGTATTTCGGTATGAAGCATCTTCCGCTTACTATCGTGGGGCCGATTAATGCTACCCGTCCGGTGATGACCCTTGTAGGTGCCATGCTGATATTCGGAGAACGCCTGAACCTGTATCAATGGATCGGTGTATTCATGGCTGTAATTTCTTTTTTCATGCTGAGCCGTTCAGGGAAAAAGGAAGGTATCGATTTCAAGCACGACCGATGGATATGGTTTGTAGTACTGGCTGCGGTACTGGGAGCTGTAAGCGGACTATACGACAAATATCTTATGGGAAGATTCAATAACATGCAGGTACAGGCATGGTATAATATTTATCAGCTTTTCATGATGGGTGGAGTACTGATGTTCTTATGGTGGCCTAAACGGAAAACATCTACTCCTTTCCGATGGGACTGGTGTATCATCCTGATTTCTGTCTTCCTGTCGGCTGCCGATTTTGTATATTTCTATGCCCTGAGTATGGAAGATTCCATGATTTCTATCGTATCAATGGTCCGCAGGGGAAGCGTAGTTGTTTCATTTCTTTTCGGTGCAATGATGTTCCATGAAAAGAATTTGAAGAGCAAAGCCATCGACTTGTTGCTTGTGCTTATCGGTATGTTCTTCCTCTATCTGGGTAGCAGGTAAAGAAAATTGATTCTGATATACAAAAAAACGTCCTGATGTCTGATTAAACAACACCAGGACGTTTTTATATATCACAGATATCTTATCCAGCCATAAACAAGATAAGCAACTGAGCTGTAAGGATTCTAAGGAACATCGCCAACGGATATACAGTAGAATATCCTACTGCCGGAGCATCGTTTCCTGAAATCTGGTTGGCATAAGCCAATGCAGGAGGGTCTGTATTACTACCGGCAATCAATCCCATTAATGTAAAATAGTTTACTTTATGTCGCCAGCGGGCTACCATTCCAATGATGAGAAGTGGAATAATGGTTATAAGGAATCCGATACCTACATACAGCAAACCATCGCCTTCTACTACCGTTTGAACAAAGTTTCCACCAGCCTTGATTCCGACACTGGCAAGGAACAGCACCAGACCGACCTCACGAAGCATCAAGTTGGCACTCATAGTTGTATAAGTCACCAGTTTCACTTTATGTCCGAAACGTCCGATAAGAATAGACACAATCAGCGGACCTCCGGCAAGACCCAGTTTCACTGGAGTAGGTATTCCCGGAAATGCAATAGGCAGACTTCCGAAAAGGATACCACATAAAATACCAACGAAGATGGTTACGATATTAGGATGATCCAGACGCTTCAACTGATTACCCAGCAAATCGGCAACTCGTTCGATAGCATCCTGCGGTCCTACTACCATGACACGGTCGCCCACCTGAAGAATCAACTGACGCGCAGCAAACAAGTCCATACCCGAACGGTTTACACGAGTTACATTCACACCATACATACTGCTGAAATGAAGCTCACCCAATGTCTTACCATTAATAGCCGGTTGGGTAACCAATATACGGCGTGACACCATCGGCTTGTCTTGTTTGCTCTGGTTGTCCCAGTCTACATCATCAACTTTCGAACCGATGAAAGCCTGAATCGCTTCAGAGTCGTCTTCTGCACATACAATGTATTTCATCGCCCAAACGCAAGACCGTATCTGCATTAGGAATATGTACATGTCCATCCTGCAAAATACGGGAGCAGACAAAATCTCTAGCCAAAAAGCTCTGAACCTGAGAAAGTTTCTTTCCACTCAATGCTGCATTCTCTACTTTCAGGGCAATGTTGTAAGGCTTCAAGTGAGGATTTGCCTCTTCTTCTTTCTGGATATCATCAGCTTCTTTGTCCAAATTTACCCGACAAATATAACGGATAAGAATAAGTGAAAGAATGATACCCATAACACCCAAAGGATAAGCACAGGCATATCCCATAGCTATTTCCGGCCCTTGATAACCTAATTGCTGCAAAGCTTCGTTGGCAGCACCCAAACCCGGAGTATTCGTTACCGCACCGCAAAGAATACCTACCATCATCGGAATTTCCACCCGACCTTGCAAAGCATAGTAAATAATTATGGCAACCGCTATATTCAGTGCCACGATACCCACGGCCAGCATGTTCAGCCTGATTCCTCCTTTTTTGAAAGAAGAGAAGAAAGAAGGACCGACCTGCAAACCGATACAGAACACAAACAAGATCAATCCAAAATCCTGCAAAAACGAAAGGATGGACTGATTTCCTGTAAATCCAAAATGTCCGGCAAGAATCCCTACGAATAATACGAAGGTAACTCCAAGAGATATACCGAAAATCTTGATTTTTCCCAAAAGAACTCCAACTGCAATTACAAAAGAATATAATGCGACTATATGTGCTATGGAGTCGGGATTAGTTAATAAATCTTGTAGCCAATTCATAATATTATATTTTTAAGCGCCACAAATGTAGGCAATTAAAAAGAATCAGTCAAACATTTGAATCTAAAAAAATACTCACTTTTTGTCGGGATGTGCAATTTACTTTGTATATTTGCCTCGCATGGGTTCCAACCTCCATGCCAACTAACTTAAATCATAATATCATAAACACTCATTCACTATGGCAGATAGTAAAGAAAAACTCTTTTCAGATTTTCCCTCCGTATCGACACAAGAATGGATGGATAAAATCATGGTCGACTTGAAAGGAGCCGATTACGAAAAGAAATTGGTGTGGAAAACAAACGAAGGATTTAAAGTAAAACCGTTTTACCGCCAAGAAGATTTGGAAGGACTTAAAACAACTGAAGGACTTCCAGGAGAATATCCTTACATCAGAGGTAATAAAAAAGATGACAATACCTGGTATATCCGTCAGGACATTCGTGTAGAAGAACCTGCTGAAGCAAACCAGAAAGCACTTGATTTGCTGAACAAGGGAATTGACTCACTGGGTTTCCACATTAAACCCAAAGATTTGAGTGCTGAATACATCGCAACTCTACTGAAAGACATCTGTTGCGACTGTATAGAAATTAACTTCACTACTTGTCAGCGCCATTCTACTCAGCTGGCTGAATTACTCGTTGCTTATTTCAAAGAAAAAGGATATGATCCGAATAAACTGTACGGCTCAATAAACTTCGACCCTATCGGCAAAATGCTTCAAAAAGGGAAAGATGTCAGCCCGATCATATCGAAAGCAAAAGAGTTGGTAGAAATTCTGGCTGAATATCCTCATTTCCGTTGTATAGGAGTCAACTCACTTCAACTAAACAATGCTGGAGCTTATATTTATCAGGAACTGGGATATGCACTTGCATGGGGAAATGAATATCTGAACAGACTGACAGAAGCAGGAGTTCCTGTTGATCTGGCTGCAAAGAAGATCAAATTCAACTTCGGTATCAGTTCCAACTATTTCATGGAAATTGCCAAGTTCCGTGCAGCACGTATGTTATGGGCAAACATTGTCAAGGCTTACAACCCACAATGCGAAGGTGCTTGTAAAATGATTGCTCATGCCGAAACTTCAAGCTTTAATCTGACCTTATTCGATGCTCATGTAAACTTGCTCCGTACTCAGACTGAAGCTATGAGTGCTGCTATTGCAGGAGTAAATTCTATCACAGTAACTCCTTTCGATAAAGCATACGAAACCCCTAATGACTTTTCAGAACGTATTGCACGTAATCAGCAATTACTTTTGAAAGAAGAATCTCATCTTAACCGCATTGTCGATCCTGCCGGAGGTTCATATTATATTGAAAATTTAACAGTCTCTATTGCTAAACAAGCCTGGGATTTGTTCCTGCAAGTAGAAGAGGCCGGCGGAATGGTTAAGTCTATCTTCGACGAAAGCGTACAAAATGCTGTTAACGCAAGCAACAAAGCACGCCATGAAGCTGTTTCGAAACGTAAAGAAATCCTGCTGGGAACCAATCAGTATCCTAATTTCAACGAATTGGCAGGAGAAAAGACTCCATCAGAACACAAATGTTGCTGTGGTGGCGGACATAATCACGAGGAAGAAGCTTCATTTGCTAAACTGGAAACCAGCCGTGCTGCCAGCGAATTCGAAGCTTTACGTTTGCAGACAGAACATTCTGGCAAACGTCCAAAAGCTTTCATGCTGACTATCGGAAATCTTGCGATGCGACAAGCACGCGCACAGTTCTCATGCAACTTCCTGGCTTGTGCCGGATATGAAGTAATAGACAATCTGGGATTCCCAACCGTTGAAGAAGGAGTAGAGGCTGCAATGAAAGCCAACGCTGACATCGTTGTTATTTGCTCAAGCGATGATGAATATGCAGAATATGCTATTCCGGCATTCAAAGCTGTAAACGGAAGAGCCATGTTTATTGTGGCAGGAGCTCCTGCTTGCATGGAAGAATTGAAAGCTGCCGGCATAGAAAACTTCATACATGTACGCTGCAACGTATTGGAGACCTTGAAAGAATATAATGAAAAGCTAGGAATTAAGTAATGCTATGAAACCGAATTTTAAAAATATCGATATATATGCCGGATTCCATCCTCAAAATGGTATGGAATGGCAAAAAGCCAATGACATCAAAGCCAATTGGAGAACACCGGAACAGATTCAGGTGAAGCCGGTTTATACGAAAGAAGACCTGGAAGGCATGGAGCATCTGAACTATGCTGCGGGTATTCCTCCTTACCTGAGAGGTCCGTACTCGATGATGTATACGTTCCGTCCGTGGACTATCCGCCAGTATGCAGGATTTTCTACAGCTGAAGAATCGAATGCATTTTATCGCCGTAACCTGGCTTCCGGACAGAAAGGTTTGTCAGTTGCTTTCGACCTTCCGACACACCGCGGCTACGACCCAGATCATCCGCGTGTAGTGGGAGATGTTGGTAAGGCTGGTGTTTCTATCTGCTCACTGGAAAATATGAAGGTATTGTTCGACGGTATTCCATTGAATAAGATGTCTGTTTCCATGACTATGAACGGCGCCGTACTTCCTGTTATGGCATTCTATATCAATGCAGGACTGGAACAGGGAGCTAAACTGGAAGAAATGGCCGGAACTATTCAAAATGATATTTTGAAAGAGTTCATGGTGCGTAACACATATATCTATCCGCCTGCATTCTCCATGAAGATCATTTCGGATATCTTTGAGTACACTTCTCAAAAAATGCCGAAATTCAACTCTATCTCTATCTCAGGATATCACATGCAGGAAGCTGGTGCTACAGCCGATATCGAATTGGCTTATACACTTGCCGACGGTCTGGAATATCTGCGCGCAGGAGTTGCTGCAGGTATTGATATCGATGCCTTTGCTCCTCGTTTGTCTTTCTTCTGGGCAATCGGCATGAATCATTTCATGGAAATTGCCAAGATGCGTGCTGCACGTATGCTTTGGGCAAAGATTGTAAAACAGTTTAATCCGAAGAATCCGAAATCACTTGCACTGCGTACACACTCACAGACTTCAGGATGGTCGCTTACAGAACAGGATCCGTTCAACAACGTAGGACGTACTTGTATCGAAGCAATGGCTGCTGCACTGGGACATACTCAGTCACTGCATACCAATGCGCTGGACGAAGCTATTGCTCTGCCAACCGATTTCTCTGCACGTATTGCACGTAATACACAGATTTATATCCAGGAAGAAACCCAGATATGTAAAAATGTAGACCCGTGGGGTGGTTCATACTATGTAGAAGCGCTGACTAACGAACTGGCTCATAAAGCTTGGGAACACATTCAGGAAATCGAAAAACTGGGTGGTATGGCTAAGGCTATCGAAACAGGTATACCTAAGATGCGTATTGAAGAAGCTGCAGCTCGTACACAGGCTCGTATCGACTCAGGTGAACAGACCATCGTAGGTACAAACAAATATCGTCTGGAAAAAGAAGATCCGATTGATATTCTGGAAGTAGACAACACAGCTGTACGTCAGGAACAGATAGAAAACTTACGTCGCCTGCGCGAAGGAAGAAACCAGGCCGAAGTAGACAAAGCACTGGAAGCTATTACCGAATGCGTACGTACAGGTAAAGGCAACTTGCTGGAACTGGCTGTAGAAGCCGCTCGCGTACGTGCCACATTAGGAGAAATATCCGATGCATGTGAAAAAATTGTAGGACGTTATAAAGCAGTAATAAGAACTATTTCAGGCGTGTATTCATCAGAAAGTAAAAAGGATGCAGATTTCGCAAGAGCTTGCGAACTGACTGAAGAATTTGCAAAGAAAGAGGGTCGCCGTCCACGTGTAATGATTGCCAAAATGGGACAGGACGGACATGACCGTGGTGCAAAAGTTGTAGCTACAGGATTTGCAGACTGTGGCTTTGATGTTGACATGGGACCGTTGTTCCAGACTCCGGAGGAAGCTGCTCGCGAAGCCGTAGAAAACGATGTTCATGCAGTAGGAGTTTCTTCATTAGCCGCCGGACACAAGACTTTAATTCCACAAATCATTGCAGAGTTGAAACGTCTGGGACGTGAAGATATTCTGGTATTTGCAGGAGGTGTCATACCGGCACAGGATTACGACTTCCTGTATAAAGCTGGAGTTATGGCTATATTTGGTCCTGGTACTTCTGTCGCTAAATCAGCTTGTCAGGTAATGGAGCTGTTACTTGCTGAAGAATAAACCTGACCGACAATAAAAAATCAATAAGTTCTGCCAAAAAAGAAAGGTCTTAGTATCAAACTTTTCATGGCAGAACTTAATAAAAATCACCTGCTTGAGAGTTTCACTTTATATCTTAATAACGTGTTTCTCAGGTTCAGGCAAAAAAGCAATAGCGGAACTTTTGCTCAATGAACAGAAGTTCCGCTATTGTTTTTTCAATGTTCAGCTGTTAACTATATACTGCCTATCCAATACAGACAAAATTAAACTATTTCTCTTCAACAACTGAATATCATACAGTTACTACTTACTTTTCTTATAATCGCTAACCATAGCCTCAGCAATCCAATTGGCTAATGCCTGACGATTGTCGGGTATCACCAAACGTTGCTGATCGCGTGCGTTCTGAATATTTCCTAATTCCAAAAAGACAGCATAAGGCGTTGAGTTCCGAAGGACAAATAAGTTACGCGAACTAACCGTTCCATTGAATCCTCTATTAGGCTGATGACGGTCATATTTTGCAGTAAAAGTACGCTTCAACTGATCGGCAAGACGTTTTCCATATTTACTGCCAGGTGAGTGATAAAAGAAAACATCCGTCTGTTTACCTCTGCTACGGCTATCCACATGAACAAAGATTGCACGTTTATAATTGCTATTATCTCTACGATATAACCGGTTAATAGCATCACAACGCTGTTGCAACCTTGCTACCTGATTCAATGGAATTGCTTCACCCATACATGTTTCCCGCTTGCTGTTATTCAATATCGCAGCATTTCGGATTCCATCTTTCTTGTCCTGAATAATAAAATGAACCTTAGCACCACGTTTCAGCAATTCTCTGCCTAAACGCAAAACAATATCATAGGCATATTCATCTTCGTGCAGTTCCTTTCCTCTATACTTGCCGATGCATCCCGGATCTGGTCCTCCATGACCGCTGACCAAATAGAAGGTAGCTCCTTTTAATGAACTAGAAGTAATCTGGTAGGCTGCCTGTGATTTTCCAAACAGAGGTTCATATCCCGAAGTCTTTTTCTTACGAGAAAACCCAGGAAGAACGACCAGACAGCATAGGATGAGTAATGTATACTTAAGCCGCATCATTTCAGCAGTTCATCTATTTTCTTACACAAAGCAGAGAACTCTTCCTCGTTATATAAACGTGTCATCATCACAATCTTGCCAGTCTTGTCGATTAACACGTTGCGGGTAATACCAGCGTTACGAACCGCATATTTAGCAAAGATATCTGCTCCCGGATCAAGTCCAAGCGGATATGTTACTTTTGTCTGCTTTGCAAAAGCTTTAACCTTTTCCAAAGGTTCATCACGGTCTACTCCATAAAGTGCAAATGAAGCATTATCTTTATGTTTCTGCCAGATATCCTTCTCAATAAAAGGCATTTCTTTACGGCAAACCCCACACCAGCTTGCTGTAAACTGAAGCATCACAACTTTTCCACGCAAAGAAGATAATTTTACTTTCTGACCGTCGGTTAAAGTCATTTCAAAATCGGGAGCTTCATCACCCACTTTAACTATATATCCTACTTCATCAGGAGTAACTTCCTGTGCTTGTACTGTAGAGACTCCGGCAAACAGACAGCTAAATAATGCTGCCATCATTATCCATTTTTTCATCATATACTAATAGCTTAAATAATTATCGCTTCAAAGATACAAAAAAATCGATATAAAAAGAGGAAACCTCGAACTGACCGCTACGCTTTCAAAGGTGTTTAAATACTACTTAATATTATTTTAAGAATTATATTCAATAAACTTCTGTTGCCTTGCAAACGATACAGTCTGCTTAAAAAAAATGAAACTCAATCAAAAACACAACAGTTGTGCTATGCCATGAAGTTATATGTAATTAAAAACAAAAAAGCCATCCCAACGGCTTAGGTTGAGATGGCTAAATTTATATTATTTCCTTCAAATCAATTACAAAGGCATGTTACCGTGTTTCTTTGGAGGATTGCTTACACTCTTATTCTGAGTCATTTCAAGTGCCTGAATCAGTTTATAACGAGTATCTTTCGGAAGAATGATTTCATCGATATAGCCCTGTTCAGCTGCACGATACGGATTAGAGAATTTCTCCTTGTATTCTTCTACAGCCTTAGCTTTTTCTTCCGGCGTAGCTTTACGATACAGAATATTCACAGCACCGTCTGCTCCCATTACAGCAATTTCAGCTGTAGGATAAGAGAAGTTCACATCAGCACCAATAGGTTTACTATTCATAACGATGTATGCACCTCCGTAAGCCTTACGTGTAATTACTGTTATCTTAGGAACAGTAGCTTCTGCATAAGCGTATACAATCTTTGCACCGTGACGGATAATACCATTGTGTTCCTGTGTACATCCTGGCAAGAAACCCGGTACATCTTCGAATGTTACAATAGGAATATTGAAACAGTCGCAGAAACGGATGAAACGAGAAGCCTTGTCAGAAGCGTCAATATCAAGCACACCTGCCAGATATGCCGGCTGATTGGCAACGATACCTACAGAACGTCCACCCAAACGAGCAAAACCGACTACAATATTCTTTGCAAAGTGAGGCATAACCTCGAAGAAATAATGATTGTCGACTACCGGTTCGATGATGTTTTTGATATCATATGGCATATTCGGGTCGTCAGGAATAACTGTCATCAGTGATTCTTCTGCACGACGGATATCATCTGTACAAGGAATAGAAGGAGCATCTTCCATGTTGTTAGAAGGTAAGAAACTCAGCAGCTCACGAATGCTCATCAAAGTTTCTTCTTCTGTTTCACAAAGGAAGTGAGTAACACCACTCTTACTGCTATGAGTATATGCACCACCTAATTCTTCCTTATCAACTTCTTCATGAGTAACAGCCTTTACGACATCCGGACCAGTGATAAACATGTGACTCTTTTCCTTTACCATGAAGATAAAGTCTGTCAATGCCGGAGAATAACAAGCACCTCCTGCACACGGACCAAGAATTGCTGAAATCTGAGGGATAACACCTGATGCAATAGTATTCTGATAGAAGATTGAAGCATATCCGGAAATACTTCCCACACCTTCCTGAATACGTGCGCCACCCGAGTCATTCAAAGCAATTACCGGAGCACCGTTTTTCAATGCCAGTTGCTGTACCTTTACAATCTTCTGCGCACCGGTAGCACTAAGTGTTCCACCATATACGGTAAAGTCGTAAGCATAAACATATACTAAACGTCCATCAATTTTACCATATCCACAAACGATACCGTCACCAGGAATATGTTTCTTCTCCATACCGAAATCAGTACAGTGATGAACCACAAACTTATCAATTTCATTGAACGTACCTTTATCGAGCAACATATCAATACGTTCGCGGGCAGTCATATGACCATTGGCATGTTGCTTTTCAACACGCTCTACTCCTCCACCCTGAGCAGCCAGTTTATCCAGCTCCTCAAATTTTTTATATTGTTCTGCTGTTGTCATAAATTTAATCCTCCTCTTTAATTACATCCAGTGTCATGATAACCTGGTTACTGTTTACAGAGTCACCTTCATTTACGAAGATTTCTTTTACAACACATTCGCTGTTTACTTTGTAATTACTCTGCATCTTCATGGCTTCTATCACAACCACGATATCACCAGCCTGCAAGCGGTCGCCAGCCTTTACTGGAATCTTAACCACTTTACCCGGCATAGGAGAAACAATCTTATCCTGCTGTTTCTCATCAGCTCCCTTACGCATGCGAAGGTATTTTGCCTGCGAATCTATAATATCAATATTATATGACTGGTAATGAGCATTTACCGTATAACTCTTTCCGCCTTCTTTACGGATCAGTTCTGCATTATACGATTTTCCTTCATGCAAAATAGAACAACTACCGTTTTCTGCCATTACAATATCAACATCGTAAGGAACACCGTCGATAGTCAACTGTACTTTATTGCCTTCCTTGCTAACCAACGTAACGTCAGCAACTCTATCACCTATATGTATTTCCATAAATATCTTCTTTAAATTCGCAATACACCTTTTTTCAATCCGAACTCACGCCAACGACTGATAGGACGATTGTCTGAAGAGCCAGAATTATTCTCTTCCAGATTCATCAGATAGTCGATGTATGCTGCAATCATAGCAATATTTTCAGTTTCTTCTTCCTTCTGACCAGCCCATTCACGCAACATATCCTGATGCTTTGGTATAAACAAGGTATTATAATGACCTTCTACAAAATCAGGTACATTCATGATGTGACGCAAATAACCGATATTTGTTTTCAAGCCGGTAATCTTGTATTCGTAAAGCACACGGCGCATACGTTCGATAGCAAATTCACGAGTAGTAGCCCATACAATCAGCTTACCGATCATCGGGTCATAATAAATAGGAATTTCATAACTTTCGTATACATAGCTATCGATACGAACACCGATACCGTTGGGTTCCATCAACTGACGGATAACTCCCGGTGAAGGCATAAAGTTATTTTCAGAGTCCTCTGCGCAAATACGACATTCGATAGCATGACCACGCTGCTTCAGATCTTCCTGTTTGAAATGAAGAGGCTCATTGTTTGCAATACGGAGCTGTTCCTTTACCAAGTCAACACCTACAACTTCTTCTGTAATAGGATGTTCTACCTGAAGACGAGTATTCATTTCAAGGAAATAGAAATTGCGGTGCTTGTCAACAAGGAATTCAATTGTTCCTGCTCCCTTATAATTTACAGCCTTGGCAGCCGCTACAGCAGCCTCACCCATTTTCTGGCGTAATTCAGGAGTAACAAACGGAGATGGAGTTTCTTCTACAATCTTCTGGTTACGACGCTGAATAGAACATTCGCGTTCGAACAGATGTACCGCATTACCATAATTATCTCCTAAAATCTGGAATTCAATATGATGCGGTTCCTCTACAAATTTCTCCAGATAAACTGTATCATCACCAAATGATGACATAGATTCCGAACGAGCTGTATTATAAGCTTCTTCCACTTCAGACTCACTATGAATAAGGCGCATACCTTTACCACCGCCTCCCATAGAAGCCTTCAGCATAACCGGATAACCGATACGATTACAGATTTCTTTTGCTTCCTCTACACTCTGCAAAGGCTGTTCCGTACCAGGAACCACCGGCACTCCCGCAGCAATCATGTGTTTACGCGCAGAAATCTTATCGCCCATCGCATCCATTGTTTCAGGATCAGGACCGATAAAAATGATTCCTTCTTCACGACAACGACGTGCAAACTCGGAGTTTTCCGATAAGAAACCATATCCCGGATGAATTGCATCCACTCCATGGCGTTTAGCCGCCATGATAATTTTATCAATATTCAGATAGCTTTCACGAGATGCTGCCGGACCAATCAGGCAAGCCTCATCTGCATAAAGTACGTGGCGTGCCGTTCTATCAGCTTCCGAAAAGACTGCCACGGTACGAATGCCCATTTCACGGCAAGAACGCATCACGCGCACAGCAATTTCGCCACGGTTAGCGA
>ENA-OZGQ01000185-OZGQ01000185.1-human-gut-metagenome-genome-assembly--contig:-NODE-185-length-14798-cov-5.190735_pt1 | contig 14798 bp, 10 predicted proteins | sample MGYA00244661_ERZ653668 | MGnify/ENA primary metagenome ERZ653668 (study PRJEB26926, sample SAMN06165249) | human gut metagenome | biome: ENVO:00009003; feature: ENVO:2100002; material: ENVO:00002003...
CGAGATGCAGCGTAGTCTCGTGGGCTCGGAGATGTGTATAAGAGACAGCCTTTAAGGCATCAAGTTGCCGGATCAGCTCATTTTTCTGTGCTTCAATTCCCTTGGCCGAATTCGCTTTCCGTGTAGGCCAGTCCATTCCTCCAAGAGTGGTCAGCCAGGTGGCGCGTATTTCCTCTTTAGGCTGAGCTTGTAAGGAAAGCAAGCTGCTTATAAATAGAAGACCGATTAATAGTATGCGCATATCTTTTAAATGTTTGTGCAAATATACATATAAATTACGGATATGTAGAGAAAGAAGATAATAAGCCGGAAGAAGAGGTGAAAGAATGAGGGCTTCGGGGTAAATTTTTCTTGAAAACAGTAATGGTTTGTTTCTTTTTATTACTTTTGCGCGATAATAAAAGATAAATTGATAGATATGATAACGTTTACTCTCGCATTGGTATTATTGGTGGTGGGATATTGGGTTTATGGAAAGTACGTCAATTCCTTGTTTGCTCCTGATTCCACACGTAAAACGCCGGCTTTGACAATGGCCGACGGGGTGGATTTTATTCCCCTTCCCACATGGAAAATTTTTATGATTCAGTTTTTGAACATAGCCGGGCTCGGACCTATTTTCGGGGCGATAATGGGGGCACAGTTTGGTACGGCTTCTTATTTGTGGATTGTGTTCGGTACGATTTTCGCCGGAGCCGTACACGATTTTTTGTCCGGTACCTTATCGTTGCGTAACAATGGAGAAAGTCTTCCGGAAATTATCGGTCGTTATTTAGGAAGCCGGACTAAAAAGGTGGCCTGCGTGTTTACTGTCTTGCTGATGATTCTGGTCGGTGCGGTATTTGTTTCAGGACCTGCAGAGCTGCTGGCCGGTATGACTCCTTCTGCGCTGGATGTGTATTTCTGGATGGTCGTGATTTTTTTGTATTACATTTTGGCGACCATGCTTCCTATTGATAAAATCATCGGACGCATTTATCCTTTATTTGCCTTTGCCTTGTTGTTTATGGCTGTAGGCATTCTTGTTATGCTGTATGTCAAAAGTCCGGCCTTGCCTGAAATGTGGGAGGGATTTGGTACGAAGTACGAGAAGAACCCGATTTTCCCAATGATGTTTATCTCCATTGCATGTGGAGCCATCAGCGGTTTTCATGCTACCCAGTCGCCTTTGATGGCGCGTTGCATTACAAATGAAAAGCACTGCCGTCCGATTTTCTATGGGGCGATGGTAACGGAAGGAATTGTGGCACTTATCTGGGCTGCAGCAGCGACTTATTTCTTTCAGGAGAACGGTATTGTGGATAAAGTGACCGGAGTGGCTTATTCCGGAGCCAAGGTTGCTACAGATATTTCAAAAGACTGGTTAGGGGCATTCGGTGGCATTTTGGCCATATTGGGAATTGTGGCAGCTCCTATTACGAGTGGTGATACCGCCTTGCGTTCGGCACGTCTGATTGTGGCTGACTTTTTTCATGTAGAGCAGCGCTCTATCGCTAAACGTCTCTTCATTTGTATCCCCATATTCTTGGTTACCATCTTGTTGTTGGTGTACAGCTTTGGAGATGCGGAAGGATTCAAGATTATCTGGCGATATTTTGCCTGGTGTAATCAGACCTTGTCTGTCTTTACTTTGTGGGCCATTACGGTCTGGCTGGTTTGTGCACGGAAAAACTATTGGGTAACCTTGATACCGGCTCTGTTTATGACTTGTGTTTGTGCCACATATATTCTCATTGCTCCCGAAGGGCTGGCCTTGTCGGCCGAAGTGGCTTATCCTGTCGGATTGTGTTGTGCACTGGTGGCTGCGGTCTGGTTTGTATGCTGGTTCCGCCGGATACGTTCCTTATAAAGAATTGTTTGGCTGTTCTATAGATTATGTATAATTTTGCGGGCTGTAAAGGTAAAAGTAATTTCAAATGAAAAAAAGATGCTTTTTAATGTGGGTCATGATGGCCGCTTCGGCAGGGGTAATGGCTCAGAAAGAAGGTTTTGGTTATAAATTTTATGGACAGGTGCGGACCGACTTATTCTATAACAGCCGTTCCAACTCAGAAACTGTCGACGGACTTTTTTACATGTATCCTAAGGATGTAGCTCCTGATGCGGATGGAAAGGATTTGAATGCCAAACCGGATGGTAACTTCTATACATTGTACACCAGATTGGGAGTGGATGTAACCGGACCTACCTTGGGAAAGGCAAAGACTTCGGCAAAGGTGGAAGTCGATTTCCGTGGTTCGGGCACGACTTATTCTTTGTTCCGTATCCGTCACGTGTATTTCAACCTTGATTGGGGAAAATCAGCCCTGCTGGTTGGACAAACATGGCATCCTCTGTATGGAGATGTGGCTCCTGAAATTCTGAACTTGAACATGGGAGCACCTTATCAGCCGTTCAGCCGTGCACCGCAGGTTCGCTATCGGTTTACAAACAAAAATTTCAAACTGACCGCTGCTGCTATATGGCAGTCACAGTATTTGTCGGTAGGTCCTTCTTCAAATGAGGCAGGAGCCGTTACTACAGTTAAAAGCCAGAGCTTTATGAAGAACGGTTGCTTGCCCGAGTTTTATTTGGGCATGGATTATAATCGTCCCGGATTGCTTGCCGGAGCGGGTGTGCATGTGTCTTCCATGTCTCCTCGTACAGAATCGAAATACAATGACAATATATACAAGGTAAGCGAACGCGTGACAGGAGTTTCAGCTGAGGCGCATGTGAAATATGTGCACCGCCGTTTCTTGCTGGCAGCCAAGAGCGTGTTAGGGTCAAACCTGACGCAAACCAGTACAATTGGCGGGTATGGCATTACGTGTACCGACTCTCGCACGGGTGAACAGGAGTACACTCCTTTGCGTGTATCGCATACTTGGGTAAATATGATGTATGGAAGCAAGTTCCGTGGCGGAGTGTTTGCTGGGTATCTCAAAAACTTGGGAGCATCGAAAAGTGTGACTGGAGTATTGGGTACAGGAACAAATATCGACCAGTTGAATACACTGGGAGCCGAACTGACTTACAATCGCCCGAACTGGAAGTTCGGAGCAGAATATACTTGGACCGGCGCGTGGTATGGCGATTATACCGACAAGGCACGGGTGACCAACACCCATCTGGTGAAAAATAACCGCATCGTACTGACTGCTTTGTTCCAGTTTTAATTTGTATCAATTATAATGAAATAGCGAGAAGATGCATCGGTGAGGGATGCCGCTTCTCGCTATTTTTATTATTCTGCTTTCTGTTTATATAGTTTATCTAAATCTATACCGGGTGCTTCTTTGTGAAGTAAGATAGTAGCGGATACCTCGTTAGCCTGAAAATTTTCCACATTTGATAACCGATTGATAAACTGACGTACTGTATCTACTTTTACATTTTCAACAAATACATTACGGATTGGTAATCGGGCATCTCCTTTTAGCTCGTAAATGGCATCAGCCGACTGGCAATGAATGTTCTTTACATGTATTCCATCTATACGGGTGATACGTGTTTCATAAGTTGGAACTAAATCTTTCCATTGGTATAATACTTCAGTGTCTACTTCAAAGGTACGAAGCATGTCTCCAGCTTCGATGTCTTCCAGGTAAATGTTTTCGATAAACCCTCCACGACGATGGTTTGTTTTTAAGAAAAACAGGCGGTGTACATTTTGTGGAGCTTTACAGCGGGTCATGTAGATATTGCGTACTCCTCCGGAGATTTCACTTCCGATTCCGAGCAGGGTATGTCCATTGAGAATATCACAATCCCGGACGACGATATTTTCACTGGGTGTGTTGAGGCGCCATGCATCTTGGTTACGTCCGGATTTGATGACCACCGCATCGTCTCCCTGGTCGAACTTACAGTTTTCAATCAGAAAATTCCGGCTCATTTCCAAATCGATTCCGTCATTGTTGTGTCCATGAGCCTGCACATCGAGATGGCGTACTACGCCGCTGTTACACAAATAGAGGTGAATGGTCCAAAAAGGACTTTGGCGGATGCGAAAATCTTCTAATAATATATTTTGGCAACGGTTAAAATGAATGAGGTGTGGACGAAGATGATTTTCTCCTCTTGCCATTTGGCGTTGTTCTACAGGGACATCTGTTGACCCCATGGAATACAATTGTCTTAATGCGTTTAAGTGAGCTTCCGGACGTTTAAACCACGTACGCCAGGTGTTCATGACTGGAGCCAGCGTTCCTTTTCCGGAAATACCTACATTCTCACATTCAAATGCATAGATAAGTGGCGAGTAATTATAGCATTCCAGCCCCTCCCAGGAGGTCATTACAGCTGGAAGGTAATCATTGGGATTGTCAGAGAATCTGACCACAGCTCCTTCTTCCAAAAAAAGGTTGACATGGCTTTTGAGGTGAATAGGTCCGGTAAACCACTCACCGGCTGGGACTACCACCCGTCCGCCTCCCACACGGTGGCATGCTTCAATTGCTTTGGCAAATGCCTGGGTGTTTAGATGATTGCTTCCCTTTCTGGCTCCATATTTTGTGATGGGAAATTCTTTATTGGGGAATGTGCACAAGTGTACGGAGTCCATAGGGAAAGGAGCTTCCACATGTATAGGTTGTACGTTCACTTTTTGTGCTGAAGTTGTATACGCCATCAGGCTGGCAACAAAAATAGAAAATAATGTCTTGCTTCTCATGGTAATGTATTAGTTAGTATGTCTTTTGTGGCAAAGGAAAGCATTCTTTTGGAAATAAATCAGGTGTGAATGTCCTTATAAATGTATTTTTGTACGATATTCTATGATTCCGTACGTTTGTCCGCATCCTTTTTGGCTATAAGCGTTTAATTTTGCCTTTACAATAACCTAAGATGAAAATGTATGAAAACAAAGCGATTTCTGAATATTGGTCTTGCCGGTCTGTTTTTGGCAAATGTGGCTTATGCACAAAGTTATCAGTTTGATTTTAGTGAGAAGAAAAAAGTCGAGAAAGGAGTGATTCAAATCTCTTCAGATTCAATATATCCTTGTAAAGGTGGGTATGGATATGATTTCCTGCCTGCACCGGTGAAGAAAAGTAACGAACCTTTTTTCTTTTCGGTAGATGTTCCTGATGGAAACTATCTGGTGACAGTAACTTTAGGCAATGCTCGGAAAGCTGGTTCTACTACAGTGCGTGCAGAATCCAGACGTTTGTTCCTTGAAAATATATCTACTCGGAAAGGAGAGTTTCTAACTTATCGTTTTACGGTGAATAAGCGTAATACGATAATAAGTGATGGGGAAAAAGTACAGATTAAGGAGCGGGAAAAGAATAAATTGAACTGGGATGATAAGTTGACATTTGAGTTTAATGGAGATGCTCCTTGTCTGGCTAGTCTGAAAATTGAACCGGTAAATGATGTGGTGACTGTGTTTTTGGCGGGTAATTCTACTGTCGTAGACCAGGATAATGAGCCATGGGCTAGCTGGGGACAGATGATTCCGCGCTTTTTTGATGAACATGTATGTTTTGCAAACTATGCAGAAAGTGGTGAACGTGCTGATACCTTTATTAAGGCTGGTCGCCTGAAGAAGGCTTTAACTCAGATGAAAGAAGGGGATTATATGTTTATCGAGTTTGGGCATAATGACCAGAAATTAAAAGGACCGGGCAAGGGAGCCTATTATTCATTTGCCAGCAATTTGAAATATTTTGTAGATGTAGTACGTGCAAAAGGGGGGATTCCGGTTTTTGTGACTCCCACCCAGCGTCGTTCATTTGACAATTCTGGTAAAATACAGGAAACACACGAAGACTATCCTGATGCGATGCGTTGGGTTGCCCAGCGTGAGGGAGTGCAGGTGATAGAATTGCATGACATGACCCGTGTGTTTTATGAAGCTATGGGAGTAGAACCTTCTAAAAAAGCTTTTGTGCATTATCCGGCAGGAACTTATCCCAATCAGACGAAGGCTTTGGCTGATAATACCCATTTCAATCCATACGGAGCGTATGAAATTGCTAAATGTGTGATTGAAGGTATTAAGCAGTTGAATCTTCCCTGGGTTAAATATTTGAGAGATGATTATCATCCTTTTAATCCTGCGAGTCCAGATAAAGTAGATACATTCAAGTGGAATGAAAGTCCTTTCACGGAGATAGAGAAACCTGATGGAAATTGATTTTTGTAAGTTATAGAGTCTTATAAGTTTTAATAGGTAGGATAAGCTATTTGAGGTAAAAGGGAGAAAGAGCGGACTAAATGATCAATAGTTCGTTCTTTTTTTTATTTATCAATAGATTTATGTACAAAAGCACATGATTGTGTACAATATTCCATGCGAGAGTAATCTCTTTCTGCTATCTTTGGAATTTGAAAATCAATAAATATGTATATGAAAAAACACATAATGTGGGGAGTCTGGTTGCTAGGGGCAACCTGCTTTTCTTTTTCTGCTTATGCGCAAAACAAGGTGAAAGCGCCAATGGAAGATGTTAACCAGGTAGTCGATTTGACACTGGATAGCTTGAATAAAGCAAAAACAGCCAGACCGGTTGCGGGGTCTACCCGTAAGGGAAATAATCCTGTACTTTTCCTGGTTGGAAATTCAACGATGCGTACTGGCACGTTAGGTAATGGAAACAACGGACAGTGGGGATGGGGATATTTCTTCCATGAATATTTTGATGAAAACAAGATTACAGTAGAAAATCATGCATTGGGTGGAACTAGTAGTCGTACATTCTATACCCATTTGTGGAAGGATGTCTTGAAAGGAGTGAAAAAAGGCGACTGGGTTATCATAGAACTGGGGCATAACGATAACGGGCCGTATGACAGCGGACGTGCACGGGCTTCTATTCCGGGTATCGGTAAAGACAGTCTCGAAGTAACAATTAAGGAAACAGGGGTAAAGGAAACGGTATATACGTATGGCGAATACATGCGTCGTTACATTCGTGAAGTCAAAGCTAAAGGAGCTCATCCCATTCTTTTTTCTCTTACCCCGCGTAATGCTTGGGAAGATAAAGACAGCACTATAATTACTCGTGTAAATAAAACTTTTGGTTTGTGGGCCAAACAGGTAGCTAAAAAAGAGCATGTACCTTTTATTAATCTTAATGAGATAACAGCTCGTAAATTTGAGACTTTTGGCAAGGAAAAGGTAAAATATATGTTCTATTTGGATCGTATCCATACCAGTGTGTTTGGAGCACGGGTAAATGCTGAATCTGCCGCCGAAGGTATTCGTGAATATAAAAAACTGGAACTTGCCCGTTATTTGAAGCCTGTCGAACAAGATACGGTCACTGGTTCAACCAGAAAGAAAGGCTGTCCGGTGTTATTTACCATAGGTGACAGTACGGTGCGTAATAAGGATAAAGACGAGAATGGTCAGTGGGGATGGGGAAGCGTGATTGCCGAACTGTTTGACTTAAATAGAATTTCTGTAGAGAATTGTGCTAAAGCAGGCCGTAGTGCCCGTACTTATTTGGAGGAAGGTCGTTGGGATAAGGTTTATAAAGCCTTGCAACCTGGTGATTTTGTATTGATTCAATTTGGGCATAACGACGCTGGAGCTATTAATACAGGAAAGGCGCGTGCTGAACTTCCAGGGGCTGGAGAAGAAAGTAAAGTCTTTTTAATGGAAGCCACTAAAACTTATGATGTGGTGTATACATTTGGCTGGTATTTGCGTAAATTTATCCGCGATGCTCAGGAAAAAGGGGCTATCCCTATTGTGTTGAGTCATACGCCACGTAATATGTGGGATAATAATGAGATACAACGTAATACCACATCTTTTGGTAAATGGACACGGGAAGCTGCTGAAGCAACAGGTGCGCATTTTATTGACTTGAATAAGTTGTCAGCAGATAAATTGCAACAGATTGGTTATGAGCAAGGTCTGAAATACGTAGCTCCTTATTTCTGTAAGGATCATACACATACATCATTGAAAGGAGCGCACTTGAATGCACAAAGCATTGCAGACGGTTTGAAAGAAACAGATTGTACATTGAAAAACTATTTAAAATAATTGGAGGTACTATGAAACGTGAAGCTTTTAAAATGTTCCTGAAACCAGGATTTGAAAAAGAGTATGAAAAACGCCATGCTGCTATTTGGCCGGAGCTGAAACAGATGTTGTCAGAAAATGGCGTGTATGATTATTCTATCTATTGGGATAAAGATACTAATATCTTGTTTGCCTGTCAGAAAACGAAAGGTGAAGAATCTTCTCAGGATATGGGAAATAACCCGATTGTACAGAAATGGTGGGATTATATGGCTGACATTATGGAGGTGAATCCTGACAATTCTCCGGTTACTATTCCTTTGCCGGAAGTTTTCCACATGGATTAAACAGGCAATTCTGTACAAGATTGAAAAAAGTGCATGGCTTTTTTAGTGATGCACTTTTTTTATATTTTTGCAAATAATATATAAAAACAAAGCAGAATGAACAGGCTATTCTTCTTCATATTCTTTTTTATTGTATTGTTGGTAGAAGGACTTGAGGCTGCAGTGGATGTGCGTTCCACTCGCTTTACAACCACATCCGGATTAGGGAATAATTCGGTCAGATATATGTATCAAGACAGTAAGGGATTTATTTGGATGGGAACTCTTAACGGGCTTAGTCGTTTTGATGGAACTTCTTTTATTACATTCCGTCCTCGAAAAGGAAATAAACCTTCATTGCCAGATCATCGTATACAGGAAATTATAGAGGATCAGAATTGTTTTTTATGGATAAAGACAACAGGAGAGTCAGTTGGGTGTTATGACTTGAAGAAGGACTGCTTTGTAGATTTTACAGGTAGTGGTGAGTATTTACGCCATTATTCGAATGTCTATTTTGTCAATAAAAATGAAGCTTGGGTAACGGGAGAAAGAGAAGGATGCCGGTTAATACGCTACCGGAAAGACCGTACTTTTACTTCAATCGCCTTCGATGTTCGTAGTGGGCTTGCGTCCAACCTTATCCGTGATTTGAAGGTAGGTGCAGAAGGTTGGGCTTGGATTGCCACAGGAAAAGGGCTTTATTATTGGGATGGAAAGAAACTTCATGCAGTGGATGAGCGTATGGACTTTATGAGAATAGCTGTTCACGGGAAGAAAACCTATTTCCTGACGAATAAAGGGGCTGTGTATACTTTCCTGAATGGGGCTTTAAAGAAGGAAGTTGCTATTGAAGGAGATTTTACTTACTATGATAATTTGATATTAGGTAAGAAGTGGCTTATTTTTAGTGGTACCAATACTTGGAGCTTTGACTTTGAAACGCATGTACTGACTTTAGCTGAAGAGGCACTGCAAATAAAAAGAGCGAAGGCTATTAAAGATAACAAGGGAGAATCGTGGGTTTATGGAAACAGTGGAGTATTAATTTGGATTGATTCCCAATCGGGAAAAGTGACTCCTTTTTTATTGATGCCGGAAGAGAAGCGTAATTATGTGGACCGGGAACGCTATTATGTGGTACATGATTCACGTGGAATTATTTGGATTGGTACTTATGGTAACGGCCTTTTTGTATATGATGTGGCAAACGGGCAAATGAAACATATCGTAGCCGACTCAGACAATGCGCAAAGTCAGATTGGCTCAGATTTTTTGCAATGTGTCATAGAAGACCATTCTGGAAATATATGGGTAAGTTCGGAATATACGGGAGTGTCCCGTTTGGAAGTCCTGAATGAAGGCACACTTCGTATTTTCCCAGCAGGTGAAGGGAAGTTTAATCGTTCGAATACGGTACGTACCCTGCACCGTTGTTCTTCAGGAAATATCATTCTTGGAACCCGTGATGGAAGAATGTATGAATACGATTCACAGTTGAATAATAAAAAGGAAGAAACAACTTATGGAAGTAATATTTATGCGGTTGTAGAGGATGCGGATGGAGTTCAGTGGTATGCTTCGCGTACCAAGGGACTGATTGTGGGTAACCGTGTATATACACATAATCCTTCCGATTCATCTTCCTTGGGATCGAATCAAGTGTTTTGTCTGTTGAAGGATAGTAAAAACCGTATATGGGTTGGAACTTTTGAAGGAGGACTTGATTTGGCCGTTCCAGGTAAGAATGGCTATACTTTCCGTCATTTCTTGACTTCCACTTATGGACAGCGTCAGGTGCGGGTTATTTTTGAAGATGACAATCATTGGGTTTGGGTTGGAACCAGTGAAGGCGTTTATGTGTTTCAGCCTGATAAACTGTTGAAAGATCCGTCTGCATATTATAGTTATACCTTCGATAACGGAATGTTGAGAAGTAATGAGATTCGTAGCATCGCTTCTGATGGGAAAGGGCACATCCTGATAGCAGAGTCGGGAGCCGGATTTTCGGTATGCTCTCTTCCTGAAAATGGAAATTATGCTCAGCTGAAGTTTGAACATTTTGGATTAGAGGATGGATTGGTTAACGGAATGGTACAAACTTTCATTCCAGATATGAATGGTAAAATCTGGATTACCACAGAATTCGGTGTTTCTTGCTTTGATGCGGCTCGTAAAACATTCGAAAACTATTTCTTTTCTACAAATATGCTGGGCAATGTGTATGCCGAGAATTGTGGGCTAAGCTTGGATGACGGCCGTATTGCTTTTGGTACAAATTATGGATTGACGGTGATTGATCCGCGTAGGGTAAAACATCCGGAAAGTAAAACGAAAGTTACGTTTACAGATTTGCGGTTGAATGGCATTTCGGTTAGTCTAGATGAACCGGATTCTCCTTTGGATATGTCTTTAGCCTATGCTTCAGAGGTGAATTTACAGTATTATCAAAGTTCTTTTGTGGTAGAATTTTCTACTTTTGACTACTCGGGAGCAGGAGGTTCTAAGTTCAGTTATAAGCTTGAAAACTATGATAAGGGGTGGAGTGTTCCTTCGTCCTTGAATTTTGCGGCTTATAAAAATCTTTCTCCAGGAACCTATTATCTTCATGTAAAAGCTTCTGATGCTTCCGGATTATGGGGAGCGGAGGAGTCTGTATTGAAGATTGTGGTGAATCCTCCTTTCTGGAAAACGCCATGGGCTTATATTTTGTATGTGATAGTGATAGCTGTACTGTTGTACATTGTATTCCGTATTATACGTAATATGAATACTTTGCGCAACAAGATTAAGGTGGAGGAGCAGCTTACCGAGTACAAACTGGTATTCTTTACCAATATTTCACATGAGTTCCGTACGCCGTTGACGCTGATACAAGGTGCGTTGGAGAAGATTCACCGTTTGAAAGTGCCGAAGGAAATGGCTTACTCTCTTAAGATTATGGACAAGAGTACGGAACGTATGTTGCGTCTGATTAATCAGTTGCTTGAATTCCGTAAAATGCAGAATAATAAGCTGGCCTTGTCATTGGAAGAGACAGATGTGATAGCTTTTCTGTATGAAATTTATTTGAGCTTCAAGGATGCGGCAGAATCAAAGAACATGGAATTCCGTTTTATTCCTTCTTGTCAGTCGTACCGGATGTTCATTGATAAGGGAAACGTGGATAAAGTAGTGTATAATATTTTGTCTAATGCCTTTAAATACACTCCGTCAAAAGGAAAGATTGAGTTTGTGGTGAATGTGGACGAATCGGCCGGAAGACTGAAAATGAGTGTATCTGATACGGGTGTGGGTATTCCCAAGGAAAAACGGGGCGAATTGTTCAAGCGGTTTATGCAAAGTAATTTCTCTGGTGACAGTGTAGGAGTGGGGCTGCATCTGACGCATGAACTGGTCAACGTGCATAAAGGAACAATTACGTATGAGGAGAATCCGGGAGGAGGCTCTATCTTTATTGTGACTTTGCCGACGGACAAGTCCGTGTATGAAGAAAAAGATTTTCTTGTGCCGAACAACGTGCTGCTGCGTGAGGAGGAAATGGCTGAAAAGCATTTGGCGGATGTGGTATTGAAGGATGAAGAAGGGCTGGATGAAGTTCTTCCGGTGAATCCGTTGAATAAATACAAGGTCCTGATTGTAGAGGATGATAATGATGTGCGTGAATTCCTGAAAGAGGAGCTGGGGGTATATTTTGAGGTTGTAGCAGAAGCCGATGGAGATGCAGGATTGGAACGTGCGCGTAATTATGATGCGGACTTGATTATCAGTGATGTGGTCATGCCGGGATGTTCAGGTTTTGAACTGACACGAAAATTGAAGACTGATTTTAATACCAGTCATATTCCGGTGATTCTGCTGACGGCCATGACTTCTGTAGACAATCATGTGAAAGGAGTGGAATGTGGAGCTGATGCTTACATCACAAAACCGTTTAGTCCGAGACTGTTGTTGACACGGGCGTTTAAGTTGATAGAACAGCGTGAAAAACTGAAGGAGAAGTTCTCGCATGACCCGAATCAGGTGCGTCCGGCTCTTTGTTCCTCTGATAAGGATAAATTCTTTGTGGAGAAGATGGGGCGCATTATGGAAACGCAACTGGGGAATCCTCAGTTTACCGTAGATGAGTTTGCTTCCATGATGGGTGTAGGACGTTCTATCTTTTATCGTAAGGTGCGAGGCGTAACAGGCTATTCCCCAAATGAATACATACGTATTATGCGAATGAAAAAAGCGGCAGAACTGCTTTCTTCTCCAGAAAATCTGACGGTGGCCGAGGTTTCGTATCAGGTAGGTATTAATGATCCGTTTTATTTTAGTAAGTGCTTTAAACTTCAGTTTGGTGTGACTCCTTCCGTCTATCAGAAAGGAGGAAGAGGAGAAAAGGAAAAAGAAGAGGGTGCTGATTCTGAAGTAAAAGAAGAGTAAGTTGTATCTCAGAGCTTTCTTTGCTATTTAGAAATTGCAAAATTAAAAAATGCATGGCCGATAATGTAAATATTTGATGAAAAATGTCGGGTATTCTGTAAAGTTCATGATTAAAGGCATGTAAAAGTAATAAATATTGAAATTATATAAAGAAAAAGTATTACCTTTGCATGAATACAAAAACATAGAAGATGGGACATCATCAATTAGATAGTTTAGACGAACAAATTCTGCGTATGATCGCAGGCAATGCACGTATTCCATTCTTGGAAGTGGCACGTGCTTGTAATGTATCGGGAGCCGCTATTCATCAGCGAATTCAGAAGTTGACGAACTTGGGAATTCTGAAAGGTTCAGAATTTATCATTGATCCGGAAAAGATAGGTTATGAGACCTGTGCTTACATCGGTTTGTATTTGAAGGATCCGGAACAGTTTGACACTGTAACAGAAGCTTTGAAGTTTATTCCGGAAGTCGTGGAATGTCATTTTACGACAGGGCAGTATGACATGTTCATCAAGATTTATGCAAAGAACAATCATCACTTGCTGGAAATTATCCACGATAAACTTCAACCGTTGGGCTTGTCGCGCTCGGAAACAATTATTTCTTTCCGTGAAGCTATCAAGCGCCAGATGCCGATAATGGATCTGGCGAATGATGAAGATTAAAATCGTGACGCTTATTTTTGCGTACGTTCGTAATCCACGAAACTATAGGAGTAGAGATGCTTTTCGTCTGTCGGATGGCATTCTCTACTTTTTTCTTTCCATAGCTCCGGACTTACTTCCGGGAAAAAGGCATCGGCGGGTGCCTGCTCATCGTCTACTTCCGTAAGATACAGGCGGTCGGCCAATGGGAGTGCTTCCGTGTAGAGAGTAGCTCCTCCGATGATGAATACCTTCTCGTCTTCCTTGCAGGTATGCAGGGCATCGGCCAGTGTGTGAAAACATTCCGCACCTTCAAAGTGCAGTTCCTGGCGGCTGAGTACCACGTTTCTCCGGTTGGGGAGAGCGCCTTTCGGAAGAGATTCAAACGTGTGGCGTCCCATAATGATGGTATGTCCGGTGGTCAGTGCCTTGAAGCGTTTTAAGTCGTTAGGCAGCCAGTAGAGCAACTTGTTCTGATAGCCTATTCCTCTTTTCTGGTTGATGGCTGCAATGATGGATAGTGTCATGTCTGAGGGTTTTAATGTTTATACAGATACTTTTCCGGCAATGTGAGGCCAGGGATCATAATTCTCTAACTGAAAATCTTCATAGTGGAAGCTGAAAATATCTTTCACGTCCGGATTGATTTTCATGGTAGGCAGGGGACGCGGGGTACGGGTGAGCTGCAGGTCTACCTGTTCCAGGTGATTCAGGTAAATATGGGCATCACCGAGGGTATGAATGAAGTCGCCTGCTTTCAAGCCGGTAACCTGTGCCATCATCTGCAGCAGCAGGGCATACGATGCGATGTTAAAAGGTACTCCCAAAAAGGTATCGGCACTGCGCTGGTACATTTGCAGGCTGAGGCGGCCGTTGGCTACATAAAACTGAAAGAATGCATGACAGGGCGGAAGATTCATGTTGTTCAGGTCGCCCACGTTCCATGCACTGACAATGATGCGTCGTGAGTCGGGATTATGCTTGATGGTTTCCACGGCTTCCGAAATCTGGTCGATGAACTTGCCGTCATAACCTGGCCATGAACGCCACTGGTAACCGTAGATGTGTCCTAAATCGCCGTTTTCATCTGCCCATTCGTTCCAGATTCTGACCCCGTTTTCTTGCAGGTATTTCACGTTGGTATCTCCTTGTAAAAACCAGAGCAGTTCATGGATGATGGATTTCAAGTGAAGTTTCTTGGTCGTGACAAGCGGGAAGCCCTCTTCCAGGTTGAAGCGCATCTGATGTCCGAACACGCTGATGGTGCCCGTTCCGGTACGGTCTTCTTTTCGTACTCCTTCCGTACGGATGCGGTGCAACAAATCGAGATATTGTTTCAATATTGGATTTTTTTGTTTGTGCAAAGGTAGCTAATTTTTGGCACAGTTGCAAATATCCGTGGCTTATTTTTGTAGTATAGGTCTATATTTTCTT
>ENA-OZGQ01000210-OZGQ01000210.1-human-gut-metagenome-genome-assembly--contig:-NODE-210-length-14107-cov-5.457017_pt1 | contig 14107 bp, 8 predicted proteins | sample MGYA00244661_ERZ653668 | MGnify/ENA primary metagenome ERZ653668 (study PRJEB26926, sample SAMN06165249) | human gut metagenome | biome: ENVO:00009003; feature: ENVO:2100002; material: ENVO:00002003...
ATGCAGCGTAGTCTCGTGGGCTCGGAGATGTGTATAAGAGACAGGTACGAAGAAAGAATTGAGTATCAATATGAAGGAACAGGAAAAGAAATATCCTTCTTCGGTAGAAATCAAGAATCTTCGTGTGCTGAAGATTGTATTTCCGATTGTAGTGACTACGGTGGTCGCTCTGTTTGTGCCAAGTGCAGTGCCTTTGATTGGTATGTTGATGTTTGGTAACTTGATTAAGGAAATAGGTAGTGATACTTCACGTTTGTTTGATGCAGCTTCAAATAGTATCATGAATGCGGCAACTATCTTCTTGGGGTTGTCAGTTGGTGCGACAATGACTACGGAGGCATTTTTGAATTGGACTACTATCGGTATTGTGATAGGTGGTTTCTTGGCGTTTGCCTTGTCTATTTCCGGTGGTATCTTGTTTGTGAAGTTGGTGAATCTTTTCACTAAGAAGAAGATCAATCCACTGATTGGGGCTACAGGTTTGAGTGCTGTGCCCATGGCCAGCCGTGTGGCTAATGAAATTGCTTTGAAGTATGACCCCAAAAATCATGTGCTTCAATATTGTATGGCAAGTAACATTTCAGGAGTTATCGGTTCTGCCGTGGCTGCTGGTGTGCTGATTTCATTCCTACAATAAAAATCATCGTATTTAAATTGTTCGGGCACGAATTATACGGAAATTACAGGTGTTTTAGACAATACTGTAAGATCTGTATAGTTCGTGTCTTTTATTCTTTTTCTGTATCGTTTTCCTGGCTAAAACAAATAGAATAGGCCCTCTCCTCACGAAGAAAGCCTATCGTTAGATTAATGTTTAATATAAGAGAGAGTTTTATAGTCCTAACAGTTCATTGAACTTCTCTGCTGTCTTGGGATCTGACGGACGGGTCATATTGGCAGAGATGATTTTGCCATCCCGATCCAGCAGGATAAAACGGGGAATGCCGTTGATGAGGTAAGCATCCATAAAGGTCCTGTCTGTTCCCATGTGTAACTGGATCCCTTTCAGTTGATCCTTTGTTACCATGTTCTCCCATGCCTTTTTGTTCTTGTCGCATGACAGGCTGACAAAATGAATATCCTTTCCTGCATATTTCTCTTCCAATTCCTTTAACGCAGGAAGTTCTCCACGGCAAGGGCCACACCAGGTAGCCCACACGTCAATATAGATATATTTCCCTTTCAAATCTGCCAAAGATACTGTTTTCCCATTTATATCCGGATAGGAGAAGCTAGCTGCTGAGGGATTGCCTGATCTTAATTTTTCCCACTTGGTACAAAGTGCGTTGAATTTTTCTATGGACTTTGCATCCTTCACATGTTTGCGGAATAGGACGATCAGCCCGTCTGCTTCATCCAGTCCGTTATTGTCTACAAAGTTATAAACAAATTGGTCAATCAGAAATTCTGCAACCTTTTCATCTTGTATGGTTGCATCTACGTAGTTTACACTTTGTTCTGTAGAATTGGATGCAACTGTTTTTCCTTTATTACTAAAGGCGCTGATAGCATCGGGAAGAAAAGCCTTATATTCTTTTAGAGCTAATAAACCGGCATTGATCGGAGTAATAGCTTCCAGTTTTTCATAATATGCTTTGGAAGGAATATAGTTGTCATCCTTTCCAAAATGAGGATGATACAAAGCGTATTTGGAGAAATAATAATACGTATAGAATTGCAAACGTATTTTTTCCTGTGTAGTGAAATCGGCTGGAAGTTTTGCGGCTTCCAATACTTGGCAATTGGCTGCGTACAGGCTGTCCCCTTTGTGTATGAGGGCGGCCTCTTGCATTTTCATATCGGGCATACCGAGTGATTGGAGCTCTTTGCTTCCCAGATAGGTGTTGATAGCGGCACCTGCTCCTTCAAAGGTTGTGTTTCTCCACATGTTGTCACTGTCGAATGACAAGGTAAGGTCTTGATTGGGATCCAGATAAAGAGTACGGCGTCCGCGTGTGTATTGCATGGTTACATATTGCGGAGTGAATCCTGTGATTTCTATGTTGCCGTTTCCAGCGGCATCAATCGCCACTTCTTTTTGTTCGCCACTTTGGCTGAAAGTCAATCTCACTTTGACCTTCTCATTGGGATTGGTGACCTTAAAAGTGAGCTTTGCAGCTTCTGTAGCGGTAAAGGTACTCAGCGCAAGGCCAAGTACCATGATGGATTTTAGAGTTCTCATCTTATTTTTTTCTTTTAGGTTTCATTTTCAATGCATCGGGACGCATGTTATAGACTTTTTTTCCGTATGCGGGTTCTGTGCTGAGGCAGGCAGGGATGGGGGCTTTGCCGTTCAGTTTGCGAAGCACCATTTCCAAGGCGGCTGCATATTCCTGATGGATGAAAGCATCATCTCTGTCTGTTTGGTTATAAGCAATGTATTGCAGATAGCCTACACATTTGTTGAACCAGAATTCGGGAAGTTCCTCTGCCTTGTATCCCAAACGGGCGATAAATTTCAGTCTACTGATTAACTCTTGCTGATTGACTGTGGTGTCTGCAATCATCGCATCAATCTGGGTAGCTGCCGCTTCATACTTTTGTTCCCGGATATCATTATTGATACGGATCATTTTCAGATTGAAATCTTTTCCTTCATAGTTGCATAAGGCTTCAATTTCCGCCAATTCGCCGTATGAAGTTTCTTTTGCCAATTTAGCGTCAACAGCTTTTTTGCCGAAACGCTGGCAGAAATCCGCATAATTGTCTGATACTTGCTTCAGGTACGGGTTCATGCCATTGATCGTGTTTACATATGCTTCCCATACATCCGGATCAGTCAGTTTGGCGCCTCCTTTTATTAATTCGTCAAAAGCGGCCTGTACATTATTGCGTGCATAGACTGAATAGTGATAATTGATGTAATCAATTAAAAAAGCACGCTCCCTGTTTCCTTTGGTATATTGGTCTTGCAGGTAAAAAGAACGTTTGGTAGGAATGTTTGCGTCTTTTCCTGTCTGAATAAACTGTTCGGGAGTCTGACGGCTACTGCTGCGATGAACAATTTCTTCGGTAGCAGGATCTATGAATGCATAGGTGGGATAACTGCGTACACCGTATTTCTTGGCTAATGTAATTCCTTCACCTTCTTCAGCATCAATTTTGAGGTTGATGAAAGTTTGGTTATAGTAGTAACCCACTGTAGGCAAAGAGAATACGGTTTGTGCCATATTCAGGCAAGGTCCGCACCATTGGGTATAGAAATCAATGAATATCAGTTTATTTTCTGCTTTGGCCTTGGCTACGGCTTCTGCCCAAGTAGTGCCGTGCAGGAAATTGATTCCTGCATTCTGGGCATTTAAGTGAATCGCATAGATACATGCGAAAATGAGTAAGATATATTTTTTCATGTCTTTGATTTTAATATGTTAATAACCAGGGTTTTGTTTACATTCCAGATTAGAACTGATTTCTGATGACGGAATGGCATCGATACGGCGGTCTATGATGCGTTGGTAATAATTGTCTCCTTGTGCTTCCGATTTTTCATATTCTTTTTCCAAAGCTTCTCTTAACGTCTTGTTCAAAGCAAGCAGACGGGTGAAATCGGGTTTCTCTGTGTATCCTGCAAAACGGATCATGGCAAACCATTCATGCCAGTTCTCGAAAGACAATTCCAGCATCCATTCGTTGAATATGGCGGTTTCCAGTTCTTCGTTATTGGCTGGAAGAATTATTTCGGCTCCTGCTCTTTCGCGTAGTTTACGGATCGGTGCGTAGGCTTCGGATATAGAGGATCCTGAACGATACAAGGCTTCGGCTTTAATCAGGTAGAGTTCGGAAACACGACTGAAGATGACAGGCATGTCATTGGCATCATTCAGCAGCTTCTTTACCGATTTCAGGTTGTAGGCTACCGCAGAACTGCGGCTGTCCATCAGGCTGTCTACTTTAGAGAAGATGGCATCGGCGCGAGGATCATCCCCCATCAGTTCCACATACTCATTGGTGGGCCCCCAGTAACCTTGTTTTTTCGTGGGGCTGTTACCGTAACATTGCTGACGGGTTGAAGTGTTGGTGGCATCTTTTTGGTCGAATACACGAGCGAATAGAATCTCTTTGGTTGTTGAAAACTTATCAAAAACGTCACCATAGTTTGCTTCCGGCAATGGAGAATTTGTATCAATTGCATCATTAACTGCTGCTACCGCTTCTGTGTATTTTCCTGCATACAGCAATACTCTTGCCTTTAATGCCTTGGCTGCTTCTTTAGAAGCTTGTGAAAGCTTTTTCCAATCAGGAGCTTTTTCAATAGCTATTTCCAGTTGATCCAGAATATATTGATAAGAATCGGCTACGGAGCTACGTGCCTTTAAAGCATTGGATACGGATGGAGCTTCATTACGCATGACAACTCCATATTCACTATTCATATCCCAAAATTCGCAGTAACGAACCAGGATATTGAAGTAGGCCAAAGCGCGTAAATAGGCTATTTCACCTAACACTTCGGCTCTACGGTTTCCGGAGAACTCTCCGTCACTCATGCGGTTACAGGCTGTTTCCAGGAAGTTGGCGTTTTTGATTACAGCGTAATCTGCATCCCATTCCGTTGCATCACTGAATGATAGGGTAGGCAACATTCGTTCGGAGTAGTAAACGGCATTACCGGCGCTGACAATTTCTTGACGCCACATGGTCCCGGCTTTGAAGGAACCACTTACTGTAGGAAATATGACATTGAATCCATTTCCGGGCAAGGAGTAATAGATTCCGTTTAAGGCTAACTCTACAGCAGCGGGTGTTGTGATGGCACCGTCTAAATCTGCTTCGAATTCGGGCTTTTGGTCCAAGACATCTACCAACTGGCACGAGGAAACGCCCATTGTAAGTAAAGCTAAGAATATATATTTTTTCATTCGATTATACATTTAAATGATTATAAGTTAATTTTTAAACCAGCCGAGAAAGAGCGGAAACCCGGATAAGTGGAGGTTTCATAGTTACCGCCATAGTTGCTGTTACTGTTTACGGTAGCAGGGTCTGTTCCCGGATAAGAGGTGAGCGTGAACAAATTGGTAGCCGAGACAAATAGTTGTCCTTTAATTACTTTGTTTAAAGGTAAATTATAAGTCAGACGCACTTCCTGCAAACGGAAGAAGGAGGCATTAAACAATTCATGATCGGTTAGTCTAGGTACACCGTCACCTATATACAAGGCCGGGTATTTGGCATCTTTGTTGGTGTCAGACCATCTGTCATTCAATCCATAGTCAATCAAACCGGTTAATTGTCCGGGTAGATTCTGCAATGTTTTGTTATAAATCTTCAAACCACCGATCTGATATCCGAAGTTGGCGAACAGGCTGAATTGTTTATAAGATAAATTGGCAGTCAGACCGCCGAACAGATCCGGATCCGGATTACCGATAATAACACGGTCATTGTAGTTGATGATTCCATCTCCATTTAAATCCTTAATTTCCAAATGTCCCGGTTTTAATGAGTTACCATCGTAATAACTTTGTCCCTTTGATTTAGCATAGGCATTCAATTCATCTATTCTGGCTTGATCTTGTATGATCCCGGCATATTCATAACCATGGAAAGCTCCCATTGGATAGCCTACAGCCAATACTTGGTCGGCATAGCTGCCTTGAACTACTACATCCATAGCTGATTGTGCTCTACCTTCTTCAACCAGTTTGGTGACTTTATTCTTGTTATGTGACATATTCAAGGTCAGGTCCAAGTTCCAGTCTTTAGTAGATAATACACGACCTACCAGGTTTATTTCAATACCGCGGTTGGTCAATGCTCCGATATTACGGTTCATCTGCATAGAGCCACCGGTTGCACTGGGCGGGAAATCAAATGACCAGATCAAGTCTTTGGTATCTTTGATATAGCCAGAGATAGAACCGGTCAGTCGGTAATCGAACAATGCGAAATCAAGACCTAAATCATATTGGGTCGATTTTTCCCAGCGGATGTCGCGGTTACCCACTTGTTTATGTATAATGGCTGACAGATTATTATAACTGGTTGCTTCGTATAAATCACGATTAGAGAAGCTGGTTAAGTTTTGTGTACCGGTAGTACCTACGCTGGCACGTAATTTCAAATCATTAATGAATGTCAGGTTTTTCATGAATTTTTCCTGAGAGATACGCCATGCAATGGCTCCTGAAGGGAAGAAACCATAACGGTTGTTCGAACCAAACATGGATGAACCATCATAACGTCCTGTAAAAGTGAACAGGTAGCGCTCCATTAATTTATAATTGATACGGGCAAATGAAGAGAACAGATCACTTGCATTATATCCGTTACCCCAAGATGAGATGCTTGCGGCACTTCCTAAATTGGTGTAGATATCATTATCCGGATAAGTCTGGCCATTCATTCTTGTACTACGGCTTATACCACGTTCAAAGGAGATACCGGCTACGGCATCCAAAACATGATTCTTGTTGAACTCATAGTTATAATTCAATGTATTGTCGAATACGGTTTTTGAATATTTATAATGATATTCTGACCCACTGGCTTCATTTCTAGTACTTAGAAAACTTGGACTGAATGAATTGTTTTCAGTAAATTGTAAATTACCCGATAAACTGGAACGGAACCGGAATCCTTTCCAAATATCAACTTCTCCGTATACGGTTCCCATGATGCGGTAAATATTATCATGGTTTTTCTTATAGGTGTTGGCTACCGGGTTGGCTTGACCTGTGGACATATCAAATTCACCGTTATCATTATATATAGGAAGGTCAGGACGGAATCCTTGCGCACTAAATAGTGATGTGTTCGCATTATTTTGGTCTGTATAACTCATATTGGCATTAATACCAAAACGAAGGATAGGCAGCACGTTCATTTCTGTAGACACACGTGCGTTATATCGGCTTAAGTCACCTCCTTTGACCATACCTTGCTGATCGAATACTGATAATGAAATAAGGTATTTAGATACTTTACTGCCTCCGCTTACAGTCAAGTCGGCATTATGGCGGATAGCAGTTTGTTTCACTTCATCAAACCAATTGGTGTTGGCACTGCCTAATGCAGTGGAATTAGGTTCAAGAATTTCCAATGCATATTGGTTGGACGGATCATATACCAAGGTTTCTTTGGCAAAGCGGCGTACTGTTTCTCGCCATTCATCACCATATAAAATACGGAAGTTCTTAATTTGAACATCAGTGGTAACATTGTAGTTGAAGCTGACGGTAGGTTTGGAACCTTCCACTCCTTTTTTAGTGGTAACGATAACTACACCATTTGCGGCGCGAGAACCATAGATAGCAGCCGCAGAAGCGTCTTTTAGTACGTCCATAGACTGGATATCATTGGGCGAAATTGCATCCAGCATACTGGGATCTTCTACAGGAACTCCGTCGATCACATACAAGGGTTCATTGGAACCGGTCAATGACGTGGCGCCCCGCACACGTACACGGACAGTTTCACCCGGAACACCTGTATTTTGGGATACCTGTACACCGGCAGCCAAGTTTTGAAGCATGGAGGTTACATTAGGAGTGTTTAATTGGCTCAATTGTTTTAAACCTACTGAAGCAACAGAACCGGTTAAGTCCTTAATGGAGGAAGTGCCGTAACCTACTACGACAACCTCGTCCAGATTAGTTACTTCACTTTCCATTTTTACATTGAAGACATGTCTGTTACCAATTTTCTCCTTAACCGTCTGCATACCGATAAAGCTGATCATCAGTTCGTCGTTTTTAGTATTTTCGGGATAAGACAACATGAACTGCCCATCCATATTGGCTACAGTACCGAAAGTTGTACCTTGGATAACAATAGAGGCTCCGATGACCGGTTCGCCCATATCATCTTTGATCACTCCGGTAATTGTTCTGCGCTTGGCATTTCTGTCAATCGGTAATATGAGTACATAATTGTTCTCTACTAATTCATAGCGCATACCTGCCTGGCTACAAATCACGGAAAGTGCTTGTTCCAGAGGTTCTTTGTTTAATGTAAGTTTCAAAGGTACATTGTTCAATGTTGCATCTTCGTACATGATATGAATGCCTGTTTGCTTTTTAACCATGTTAAGAGCCTCTTTTACACTGATGTTTTCACTTTTGATAGTGACAGTCTTGTCGGCTAGTACGTTTGCAAACATTGCGTTGAATGTGCAGAATATGCACATTAACATTACTAATAGCCTCATTTTTGGAGGTTTAGCTACTAAACGATTCCAAAGTTCGTCTTTTTTCATAAAACTCAAATAACTCATTTAATTTAGAATATTCCTGTTATACAGGGTTTGATTATTGTTTTTTTACAAATATAGTTTCTCCTTTTCTCTCAAACTTGACATCGGATACGCGATGAATAATATCTAATGCAAAATCCAAAGGCTTGTTACGGAAAATGATTCCGGTAAACTTCATGGTTTCCAATTCCTTGGATGCTATTTGAATATCTACATTATAGCATCGTGACAGTCGGGCTGTCAGCAAAGGGAATGGCATTGCGTCAAATTCCATAGCACCATCTGTCCATGAAGTATAGAATTCTGTATCTACTTTGCTAACTTTTGATTGTGCAGAAGAGTAATGTTCACCTGGCAGCAGGTAGTATTCACCTGAAGGAGCAGTTACTTTTAGTTTACCTTCAATCAGAGTCACAGATAATTCTTCATCGGGATAAGCCGAGATATTGAAAGTTGTTCCTAATACATAAATAGCATGGTCGTGTGCTTTTATTATGAAAGGACGGGCTGCATCGTGGGTTACCTCAAACATAGCCTCTCCTTCTAAGGTGATTTCACGGGTATCTCCAAACTGAACCGGAAAATCGATATGGGAGTCCGCATTCATTTTTACTTTTGTACCATCAGCCAATACTATTGCATATTCCGAACCTTTTGGCACTATGATCTTATTTTGTAATAGTTCGGTATCCAGTTCTGTTTTATGGGGGTAATCACTTTCTTGAGGGAATATGATTTCTCCATTGTTAATATAACTTCCGTTGATTTCCCGTTGGTTTTCATAGAGGGGAATTACAGATTGGTTTGCTTGTACCCAGGTGGCTTTAGGAGTTTGGGTGTTCTGGGGAAGAGATGATTGCTCGCTTTGGGTAATGGCAGGCGTCAGATTCCGGTTATTAAAATATAAAATGGAAGCAATCCCTATGATAACAGCTATCGCAGCGGCAGATGAATAAATCGCAACCCGATAGCGGATAGAGTGGGGCTGCTTGCAACGTTTTTGAATAGCTTCCCATGAAGCTTCTTTATCAAACTGTTGTAATAAGTTAAGTTGGTTATTGACATGGCGGAGTGAAAGTAACTTCACAAAAATTTCTTTATGTGAAGCGTCTTCTTCAATCCATTGTTTTAATTCTTTAAATTCCTGTTCATTGAGTTGGTGGGACAGGTATTTTTGAATTAAGGTTTCTGTTTTACTCTTTTGCATAATTGTTGTACTGTTTAACACTAAGTATCACAAATACGCAAAACGGGTGACAAAAATCTGAAGAAAATTATAAATTAAATAAGATTAGGATTTCTATCATATTGAAACGACGCAACATTTTTAATGCGCGTGATAAATGAGTTTTTACTGTATTTACGGAAATATGGAGTTCTTCGGCTACTTCTTTGTACTTTTTGTCTTCCAGAACAATCTTGACTAAAACATTGTATTCCTGTTCCGGCAGTTTTTTTAATTCGGCCAGCAACTGGCTTCTTTTTTGCAACAGTTCTTCTTCATCATAAAAGTCATCGATGGGAGAATAAGATTCTTCCTCCAGCTCGTCTAAGGAGAAATAGCGTTCCCGTTGTACTTTGGTCAGTGAGGAAAAACGGACGGCATTGAACAACCAAGCATGTAGGTTGGAGGAAATGGCAGTATGCGAGTTCTTGTCCCAGAAATTGACAAATAGATTCTGCACGATATCTTCTGAAGTTTCCGTAGAGCCTGTGAACTGTACAGAGTAAAGGCATAAGGGAAGGTAATAAGTATCATAAAGCAGACGAAAGGCTTCTTCTTTGTTTTCAGTAAAGAGGGCTAATATCCTTTCGTCTACTTCATCATATTTATTGTATTTTCTTGCATTATTGTCCATAGATGCCTTTTATGGCACAAAATTAGGAATTTAACCGGCAAAATGTGCGATTTACATCAAATAAAAATGCAAAAAGTACAATGTATATAGAATATCTTCTTTATTTTTCAATTCTGAACCAGTCAGCGTCCGTCCATCCTCCGTCATTGGTTACAATAGCGGGGCGCGTACAGAAGATACCTACCTTGGCTCCTATCCATTTACCTTCTTTTACTTGGAAAGTTTCTCCTAATGGCTGGAATTTCTTGCCGTCCGTACTGTAACTGAGGTTACATTTCACTAACAGGTCGTGACCGCCTTCACTGGCTTTAATCTTGTCTCCTTTTGCGGAAAATTTAGCGCGAAGATAGATTGTGCCGTCTTTTAAGGGAACGGAAGCATTTACTTTTTCAGTACCCCCTCGATCGGCTTTCAGGCATTCCACTTGTGACAGGACGAGTCCGTTGTCTGTGTTTTCAACAACTAATCCGGCATAATCCATTCCCATTACAACCAGTCCCGTACGTTCACCTTTATATTTTTCTGTCGGCTTGAAAGTAAGCTTGGTGGTGGCAGTGAAATTGGGAGCCGGAGTCTTTTGTAGCATCAGATTAGAAACATCCCATAAACTCTTATAATCTTCGGGAACCGGGTAGGAGTATAGACGTACAAATCCTTCTCCTCCGTTGAAATAAGCCCATTTTTCATTGATGTTAGCCTGCCATTGCCATTGAGGAGACAATGTATAACCATCAAACTCGTCACTTTCCTGCGGAGTACAAATAGGATAGTTCTTACCTACATTAGGCTTTTTATAAGTCAGAACAGGTTCGCCACAGCCGTCTCCGTCTTTATCAATACCTATGACGGGCCAATCATCAACCCATTTCATAGGTTGCAGGTGAACCAGGCGTCCGTAAGCACCTACGTCCTGGAAGTGCATGAACCAGTCTTCTCCCGTAGGGGTGTCCACCCAGCCTCCCTGATGAGGTCCGTTGACGGGAGAGTTGCCTTGCGCTAATACTGTTTTCCATTCGTATGGACCGTATACGTTTTTTGAGCGAAGTACGACTTGCCATCCTGTAGGAACGCCGCCTGCCGGATGGAAGATGTAATAGTATCCATTACGTTTATAGAATTTGGGCCCTTCACAAGTCTGATGTGCTTCATGACCATCGAAAATGATACGGGATTGTGTGATAGCTTTACTTGCATCAGCACTTAGCTCACAAATTGTAATTACACTTTTCAGTCCGGCCCGGCTTCCTGCATAAGCGTGAACCAGATATACACGACCGTCATCATCCCATAATGGAGTCGTGTCGATGATGCCCTTTCCGGCTTTCACCAAAACTGGCTCGCTCCAGGGACCTTTCGGATCTTTGGCTTTCACCATGAATGCTCCTTGGTCCGGGTCACCCCAGAATATATAGAATTCACCGTTATGGTGGCGGATACTGGGTGCCCATACACGGTTGCCATGTTCAGGACGGACATCGGTAACAGGGGGCAGTGCGTAGGGTACAGCCGCACCTATGATAGTCCAGTTGACAAGGTCTTTGGAGTGTAATATTTGTAAACCGGGCAGACAGTTGAAACTGGATGAGGTCAAATAATAATCGTCTCCTACACGGCAAACGTCCGGATCGGAGTAATCCGCATACAGGACTGGATTTTTGTAGGTCCCATTGCCTTGGTCGGCCACCCAGGCTTGGGATACATAATTCTGTGCGGGAGCAGATAAAAAACAGCCTCCTAGCAGACAGAGAGTGATTAGTCGTTTCATGGTTTTAGATTTTTTATTTAATCGTAATTTTGCAAGGATGTTCCAATTCTTTTCTCCATTGGGGAAGATAATTGAACCAGTCTTTCATATCTTTAAATCCGAAACTTTCTTTTTTTGAGGTGAAAGTAACGTAATAGTGGAAATGCTGTTGCCCCGGTGCTTGTAAGGTATATAAGTAGTTTGATCCGTCTTGTACTTCTTTACCGATATATTTAGGAATGAAAGTTCCCATACCTGTTGTTTCCTTCACATAACCTATGGTGTCTGTGACAGGCCAGTCGGTTCCCCAGCTTCCAGTCAGTCCTTTATGGTCGCTCATGTGACCTCCTTCTTTCAGAATCTGTACACCTGCTGCAAAGACTTCCTGTTTAAGCGGACGGTCAAACAGGACATCTACCTTCATGTCCCGATGACCGCCATAGATGGTATATCGATTGATCATGTTCAAATCGTTTCCTTGATATTCCCAACCGATGACTTCTGCTTCGACGATGGCACGTACAGGACCGGAGGCTAGTACACGTTCCGTGCGGTTTACTACTGGTTTTATGTGGGTCGCCTCAGTACCATTCCAACCTTTTAATGCACCTACACCACCACTATTGTAAACACGTAGCGCATCATCTCCGTAGCCGTTGGCACGTTGCGCTTTGGTAGGGTAGAAACAAGTCTCTTTTATTTCCAGTCTTTTATTTACTTTGCTATATGGATCTACCGTCTGTTTTTCGTTGAAATAGATACGATAGGCAACTAATTCACTCTCTATAGCCGGTCCGTGATGGTAAACAAAACTATATACATTCTCGGTTCCTGCCGCTGAAAATCCCGTAATATTGGCGAATTTGTTGTTATGTCCGTAAGCTTTCATTTGGGCATAAGTACGTGCCGGATAGTTTTTTTCACTTTTTTCTGAAGAGAGAATTATACGGAAACTTTTGTTGCTTTTGGCTGGCATATCGATGAGGAAAGCCAGTTCGTCAGCACGTGCGTCACCGTTCAGATCGTCCAGTTGGGACGGAATTTCTTTATTACCTTCCCATACAGTGGCGGATTTGATGTTGAAACCTGCTTTCAGGTTATTTAAATCTATCACTATCGGTTCGTCGGTCTTATTTTGAGTCCATTCATTGCTGACTTCTACGGTCAGTGTCTTTTCGCCTTTTTGTGCAAAAGAGTTGGTAAAGCATCCTGCTAATAATGTGAGGACAATAATTGAGCGCTTTTTCATAATGATGTATAGTTTATTATTTTAAGCACGGATCATACGGATTACACAGTGTTAGTATGAAAACCGTGTTTATCCGTGCAATCCGTGCTTTACTATTTTTATAAATTAAGTGGAGAAATGCACTAATGGGTGTAAGAATTAGAAGTTGAGTTCTTCTCCTTGTGCCCCGATTTCAGCATGATTCTTTCCGTCTATCGTTACATTGGAAACATTTTGCATCTTCAAGTTCTTTCCACTTTTTAATAACTCTATTTTGATATTTTTCATATTAACTTCGTCGGCTTCGCTTAATACTACACCTTCTTTAGCATTAGATACGATGATATTCTCCATATTGATATTCTTGATTCTCATCTCAGGCAAGCCATTGAAGAACACAGCCCTGCCTGCTCCGTTACAGGTTACATCTTTGATAAAGATATTACGGAATATCGGAGTTTCTTCTGTTACAGGAGGGATGGTAGTTTCTGCTTTCTTTTCATCCTGATTAGGATCTTCACCACGACCTTTTCCACCATAGTATAAATTGAATATTAATGCTTCGTTCGGAATATTAATCATGTTGATATTGCTGATGTAGATATTCTCTACCAATCCGCCACGCCCACGATTACTTTTAAAGCGTAAGCCAACATCTGTACCCATGAAAGTACAATTGTCTACATATATGTTGTTTACACCTCCTGACATCTCACTACCTACAACAAAACCTCCATGTCCATGTAATACGGTGTTGTTCATAACGATAACATTTTGACAAGGTTCACCGCGTTTGCGCCCTTGTTCGTCCTTTCCTGACTTTATACAGATACCATCATCTCCTGCATCAAATGAGTTGTTTATAATCAATGCTTTATTACATGATTCCAAATCAAGAGCATCTCCGTTTTGTGAGTACCAAGGATTAGAAACAGTAACTTTAAGATATGCAGTAGTTCTAACTAAGAAGCAAAAGAAATAAGTCAGATAATGTGTAATAATCAATAACAAAAAAAGAATTTCAAATTTGAAATTCTTTTTTTTGTATAGTAAGAAAACTCTCCCACTAGAAGAACTTTCTG
>ENA-OZGQ01000234-OZGQ01000234.1-human-gut-metagenome-genome-assembly--contig:-NODE-234-length-13417-cov-6.126254_pt1 | contig 13417 bp, 10 predicted proteins | sample MGYA00244661_ERZ653668 | MGnify/ENA primary metagenome ERZ653668 (study PRJEB26926, sample SAMN06165249) | human gut metagenome | biome: ENVO:00009003; feature: ENVO:2100002; material: ENVO:00002003...
GCTTAACCACATAAATGATTGAATTTAAATTATTTAATTGTTAGAACTATAAATTCGCACTCGAAGGTCCAAATTATGATGCAAAATTAGAAGATTTATTGAGATAACACAACAGATTATGGAAAAAATTCTGTAATCGGAGGCCGTGAGCCACACGTAAAAAAACGCAAGGGCGTTTGAATCAAAACGCCGAAGAGTTTCAATTCAAACGCACTTGCGTTTTAGGTAAAACGTACTTGTGTTTTAAATCAAACGCAAGTACGTTTTCCGAAGCCTATCTTTTGGGAAAATTCATGCCGGGCTTGCGCAGTAGTTCAATGGCCTTTTTCATGCTGTCGTTCAGCGTGTTAATCACCTGGAAGTATTCGTTCATGTCCCAGATGTCGCGGGCTAGCAGGGCTTTCAGCTGGGTCTTGACCAGCGGAAGTGCCGTGCGGAACTGTGCCTCGTTGTAGGTGATGCCCATGGAGGTGCCTTGTGCCACCAGCTCATCGAGCATGGCCTGGCTCACTTCAAACTCGCGGTTGAAGCGGTCGAACGTCTTGTACTGCTGGAGCCATTCTTTCCGGTGGCGGTCAATCAGCTTGATGTTCAGCTGCACCATGGCGCCTTTGTCGCGCAATGACAGGTAATAGTCGGTGTACATCGTGGTGTCGATGGGCACGAAATAGTCGGGCATGATGCCTCCGCCACCGTACACGGTGCGTCCTAACTTCAGAGTCTTGGCCTTGAGCGAGTCGGGGAAGTGAATGCTGTCGGCACTCATCATCTCGCCCCGGTTGTAGCGGTCTATCAGGTCTTTATTGTATTGCTCGATGCTTTCGTAAGGTTTCTGGATACAACGGCCCGAAGGAGTGTAGTAACGGGCGATGGTCAGACGGATCATGGAACCGTCGGGCAAATCGATGGGGCGCTGCACGAGTCCTTTTCCGAAGGTGCGGCGGCCTACTACGATACCTCTGTCCCAGTCCTGAATGGCTCCGGTGACAATCTCACTGGCGGAAGCCGAGAATTCATCGACGAGCACCACCAGACGGCCTTTCTGGAAATCGCCGTCGCCCTTGGCTTCAAATTCCGAACGCGGATTGCGGCGGCCTTCAGTATAGACGATAAGTTCTTTCTTACCCAAAATCTGGTCGCACAGGCTGATGGCGGCATTCAGGTAACCGCCTCCGTTGCCTTGCAAATCGAGAATCAGGTCTTTCATGCCTTGCTTCTGCAACTTGTGGAGGGCATCGGTAAATTCTTGTCCGGTGGTAGCGGCAAAACGGTTCACACGGATGTAACCGATTTTTCCTTCCACCATGTACGAAGCATCCAGACTGTATACAGGAATCTTGTCGCGCTTGATGGTGAAGGGCAGCAACTCTTTCACACCGGCACGCAGCACTTTTACCGTCACCGTGGAGCCTTTCGGTCCGCGCAAGCGGCGCATCACTTCGTCGGTGTTCATCTTCACACCGGCAATGACCGTGTCGTTCACTTCGATGATGCGGTCGCCGGCCAGGATGCCGACTTTCTCGGAAGGTCCTCCCGATACGGGCTGGATGACAAAGAGGGTGTCAGTGGCCATATTAAACTGGATACCGATGCCATCGAAATTTCCCTGAAGGGGTTCGTTGAGCCGCTTCACTTCTTCCGGATCGGAATAGGTGGAGTGCGGGTCGAGCTCTTCCAGCATGCTGACAATGGCGGTTTCCACCAGTTTGTCTTCGTCTACCTTATCTACATAAAGATTGGAAATGGCGAACTCGGCCAGCTGCAGTTTGCGCGAAGGCGAATCGAGCAGCTTGTTCTGGGCAAGCAGTGCAGTCCACGCCGCACATCCTGCCAATAAAGCGAATAGGTATTTTCTGATTTTCATGTGCATTCTTTCATTTTATTCCACTTCCATGCCTTCGGGCAGAAAGTCGGATACATCCTTGCCATACTGCAGGAGTTCACGGACGATGGTGGAACTGATGGAGGTCAGTTCGGGCTCCGTAAAGAGCAGGATGGTTTCTACGCCGGCCAGCTTGCGGTTGATGTCGGCAATGGTTTCTTCGTATTCAAAGTCGTGTACGGTGCGGATGCCGCGGATAATGAATCCGGCCTCGCGCTCGCGGGCAAAATCAACGGTAAGGTTGTCGTATGCCTCGACCTTGATGCGCGGCTCGTCGGCATAAAGTTTGCGAATCATCTCTACGCGCTTCTCGGTGGGGAACCAGGTTTTCTTTTTGTCGTTCACCCCAATGCCGATGATGATTTCGTCCATAAAGGTCAGGGCACGCTTCACCACGGAATAGTGCCCGATAGTAAACGGGTCGAATGTGCCCGGAAATATCGCTCTTTTCATCACTGATGACTGGCAGTTATTAGTTATTAATTCTTCATTTTTCATTCACCAGATCTTCCTCTACCACCAGGTTGTCGATGATGAAGTTCTGGCGTTCCATGGTGTTCTTTCCCATGTAGAACTCCAGCAGCTCCTTCACGGCGTCGGTCTTGCGAAGGGTGACCTGCTCCAGACGCATGTCCTTGCCGATGAAATGGCGGAACTCATCGGGCGAGATTTCTCCCAATCCTTTGAATCGGGTGATTTCGGGGTTGGGACTCAGCTTCTCGATGGCAGCCACGCGCTCTTCTTCCGAATAGCAGTAGATGGTTTCGTACACTCCTTTCTTGCGGTTACGCACGCGGAACAGGGGGGTCTGCAGGATGTACACATGACCTTTCTTTATCAGGTCGGGGAAGAACTGCAGGAAGAAGGTAATCATCAGCAGGCGGATGTGCATACCGTCCACATCGGCATCGGTAGCCACGATTACCTTATTATATCGGAGTCCGTCGAGCCCTTCTTCAATGTTCAGGGCAGCCTGCAGGAGGTTGAACTCTTCGTTCTCGTAGACCACCTTCTTGGTGAGTCCGAAAGAATTCAGCGGCTTACCGCGCAAGCTGAACACGGCCTGCGTATTGACATCGCGGCTTTTCGTAATGGAACCGCTGGCGGAGTCTCCCTCGGTGATGAAGATGGAACTTTCCAGACGGGGATCGTCTTCTTCTTTCTTTCCGCCTTTCTGGTCGTTCAGGTGGATGCGGCAGTCGCGCAACTTACGGTTGTGCAAGTTGGCTTTCTTGGCACGCTCACGGGCTATCTTCGTGACGCCGGCAATGGCCTTACGTTCTTTCTCGGATTCCTGGATTTTCTGCAGCAGCACTTCGGCCACATCGGGATGCTTGTGAAGGTAGTTGTCTACCTGCTCTTTCACGAAATCGCCCACAAACTTGTTGACGCTGACGCCCGACAAAGGATAGGGGTTGCCTTCGGAATCTTTCTCCGGTGCCATGGACAGTGAGCCCAACTTGATTTTGGTCTGGCTTTCGAACGTAGGTTCAATCACGTTGATGGCAATGGCAGCCACCAGTCCGTTACGAATGTCCTGAAACTCCAGGTTCTTTCCGTAGAACTCCTTGATGGCACGGGCAATGTGTTCCTTGAACGCGCTCTGGTGGGTTCCTCCCTGCGTGGTGTGCTGACCATTGACAAAGGAATAGTATTCCTCGCCATACTGCGCACTGTGGGTAAAGGCTATCTCAATGTCTTCGCCCGTCAGGTGCACAATGGGATACAGTCCCGGCGCAGTCATGTTGTCGTTCAGCAGGTCTTCCAGTCCGTTACGGCTCACAATGCGGTGACCGTTATAATAGATGGAAAGGCCCGTATTTAAATAGGTATAGTTGCGGAGCATGGTCTCAATGAACTCCGGACGGAAGTGGTAGTTCTGGAACAGGGTATCGTCGGGCTCAAAGAAGATGTAGGTTCCATTTTCTTCGTCGGTGGCGCAGGTCTCGTCGCTGACCAGTTCTCCACGTTCGAACACGGCCTTGCGCATCTGTCCGTCGCGGGCACTCCAGGCCACGAAACGGCTGCTCAATGCATTGACCGCCTTGGCTCCCACTCCGTTCAGACCGACACTTTTCTTGAAGGCCTTGGTATCGTATTTACCTCCGGTGTTCAGCATGGAAACGGCATCGACCAGACTTCCCAAAGGAATGCCTCGTCCATAGTCGCGCACGGACACCCGCAGGTTGTCTTCCATCTGGATTTCAATGCGCTTTCCGGCTCCCATCTTGAACTCGTCGATACTATTGTCGACGACTTCTTTCAACAGCACATAAATTCCGTCTTCCACCTGCGAGCCGTCGCCTAAACGACCGATGTACATACCCGGACGGGTACGCACGTGCTCCATGTCGCTCAGGTGGCGAATGTTCTCTTCTGTATAGACGGCAGGGGAAACGGTTTGTTCATTGAGTTCTTCCATATCTATTCTCCCTCTGTTTTTTAAATCATTTTCTTATAAGCACGGCGGCGTTTGTGTTGCACGGATTCAAATGCGCTCCACTGTGCCTGCACTTTCTTATTGAGCTCAAGCTCCGGATTACTTTCTCCATACTCAAATCCCATCTGCTGGAAAATAGGCACAAGGTCGTAGAACAGGAGGGCATTGACTCCCTTGCTCTGGTATTCGGGCTTCACTCCTACCAGCAGCAAATCAAGCACACGCGGGCGCTTGATGAACAGGGCCTTCAACAGGTGGTACCAGCCGAAAGGAAGCATCTTTCCCTTGGCCTTCTGCAAGGCTTTCGACAAGGACGGCATGGCGATTCCCACTGCCACCAGGTTACCTTCCGCATCTTCTACCAGCGACACCATGCGCAGGTCGATGAGCGGCAGATACATCTTTATATATTGGTTAATTTGTCCCTGTGTCATCTGCGAATATCCGTAAAGAGGCGCGTAGGCTTCGTTAATCAAATCGAAGATTTTCTGCCCGTAGTTCTGCTTCTTGATTTCGCTCCGCTTGAGCTTCTTGATTTTCAGGTTGTACTTCTGAAGAATGATTTCGGAGATGCGTACAAACTTTTCCGGAAGCTGGTGCGGCACGCTCAATTTGTATTCCACCCAGTCGGCTTCTTTCTCAAAGCCTAACTGCTCCATGTGTTCCGGATAATAGGAATAGTTATAGATGGTGGCCATCGTACTCAACTGGTCGAATCCTTCAACCAGCATTCCTTCGGCATCCATATCCGTAAATCCCAACGGACCGACAATGGCTTCCATACCTTTTTCTTTTCCCCATTGCTCTACGGCTTTCAGCAAGGCTGAAGACACTTCTTCTTCGTCGATGAAGTCCAGCCAGCCAAAACGTACTTCTTTTTTGTTCCAGGTGTCATTGGCACGGTGGTTGATGATGCCAGCCACACGTCCCACTATCTCCTCGCCCTTGTAGGCCAGGAAATACTCTGCCTCACAAAATTCAAATGCCGGATTCTTCTTGGGATTGAAGGTATTCAGCATGTCATCGTACAAATCGGGAACGGAATAGGGATTATTTTTATAAAGTTCGTAATTAAAACGAATGAACTTCTTCAGTTCTTTTTTCGTAGTGACTTTTTTAATCGTGATAGTCATTGTGGTATAATTTTCTTTCGTTCGCTTTGAGTTTAGAAAAATTAAGGCTGTAAAGATAGTGTTTTTTCTCCTAATAAGCGGGCTATTCACTGATTTTCACACTTTAAGGATTTTTTACGCAGGAGGCAAACAGTATACGGAAATTAGAAATTTGATAGGATTTTAAGGTATCTTTTCATTTCATTTCCAGAATGAAGAAAGCAAAAATCTCGGTAAGGCACTGTTTGACAGTAAAATAAGTCATCTTTCCCTCTTGAGAATTAAAAAATCAGTCTCTCCCCGACGGATGGACGGGATTTTCAAATTCTCACGGCGTTTATTTCCACCAGTCGCCGGGCAAGGCAAGAATCATGGCCACCACTTCGGCATAGTTTTTCTGCCCGGAAGGAATCTGGTTGCCTTTGAGGTAATACTCATACATCAGTTCCTGCACTCGTCCTACCCACGGATTGTAGCGTGCCTGCCAGTAGGCTTGCTTTTCACGAAGGGTCTGCAAAATCTCGGGACGGATGGAGGCAAGCAGTTGCCGGTAGTCTTCTTCATCCAACAATGTAGCGGCATTGGAGAGCACATAGGGTAACAGACCGAAATAGCCGGAGTAGCGGACGGCTGGTGAAACGGAGCGGATGCAAATCTGATAGGCCCAGAAGTTGGCTTCGGCCTCGCTGCTTATTCCCAACAGATGGGAATATTCATGGGCATAGGTGAACGGCCATTGCAAGGGAGGCAGCTCGCGGTTGAGCTGTGACTCGGCAAAGAAAGGACCCATGTAGCCCAACACGCCGACACCGGAATAGAGTGCGTTGAACATGACTTGCTTGGGATGCTGGTAGCTTCTCGGTGAAGAAAGACCGAAGCGGGAGGGCACCTGGGAAAAGCGTTGCTTCACTTCTTTCTCGATGACCTCGTGGGAAGGGAAAGGCGACTGCGTGTAGGCTTGATTCAGACGGCGGGTGTAGTCGGCCAGGAAATGCTGAAAGGTGGAATCCTGGTAGGCTACATATTCTACAGAAGAACGCGTAAAGAAGTCTTTCCGGAAATAGTTGATTCCCCAGCCTACATAGAACCAGAGGTACACTCCTACCAGCAGTTCGGCTTCTGCACGCAGGGTCCACTTCCACCCTTTCTTTTTCTTCCAGCCCCACAGCGGAAGTCCGGCAAGGAGTACACACGCGGCTACAAACAACCATTCTTCCATGGAGAAAGGTATCCAGGAAACCAGAGCCGACAGGAAGGCGGACAAACCGGGATAAAGGTGACGGGCATACATCTCGCCCCAATCGGGCAAGAGGCGGCAAAGGAAGATGAAGCACACCCCCAAGGCCTCTGCGGTCCAACGTACGTAACGTAAAGGAAAACTTTTCATACACACAAAGTTATATGTTTTCAGACAAGGTGAAGGAAGTGACAAAGAAATTATATATTTTTGTAACACAGATTAATCATGAATTATACTTAGATAGAAATGGCTTTAAACTACATCTGGATTGCATTTTTCCTTCTGGCCTTCGTGGTGGCACTGGTCAAGCTCGTATTTTTAGGCGACACGGCCGTATTTCCGGAGATTATCAATTCTACTTTCGCTTCTTCCAAAACGGCATTCGAAATTTCATTGGGGCTGACGGGGGTACTATCGCTCTGGCTGGGCATCATGAAGATTGGAGAAAAAGGGGGTGTTATCCAGCTTTTCGCCCGTCTGCTGAGTCCTCTGTTTTCGAAACTGTTTCCGGAAATCCCCAAAGGGCATCCGGTGACGGGAAGTATTTTCATGAACTTAGCGGCTAACATGCTGGGGCTGGACAATGCCGCCACACCGCTCGGCCTGAAAGCCATGGAGGGACTGCAGGAGCTGAACCCGCGAAAGGATACGGCCAGCAACCCGATGATCATGTTTCTAGTGCTGAATACGTCGGGACTGACACTGATTCCCATCAGCATCATGGTATACCGGGCACAGATGGGAGCCGCACAGCCTACGGACGTGTTTGTTCCGATTCTATTGGCGACTTTCTTCTCGACAATGGCCGGCATCATTGCAGTCAGCCTGTACCAGCGCATCAACCTGCTGAACCGGACCATCCTGCTGTTTCTCGGAGGGGCCAGTCTGCTCATTGCAGGCATCATCTGGCTTTTCCTTCAGCTCAGCCGGGAACAGATTGACCTCTACTCTACCACCTTTGCCAATGTGTTTCTCTTTCTCGTCATCATCGGCTTTATCGTGTCGGGCATGCGGAAAAGAATCAATGTGTACGATGCCTTCGTGGAGGGAGCCAAAGAGGGATTTTCTACTGCCGTGCGCATCATTCCTTACTTGGTGGCCATCCTGGTTTCCATCGGTGTGTTCCGTGCTTCGGGCGCCATGGATTTTCTGATTCAGGGCATCGCCGGGGTGGTTCGAAGTTGCGGTATAGACGACCAGTTTGTCGGCGCACTGCCCACGGCACTGATGAAGCCGCTGAGCGGTAGCGGGGCCCGCGGCCTGATGGTGGATGCTATGAGCACCTACGGAGCCGATTCGTTTGTCGGCCGTCTGGCCTGCATCTTCCAGGGGTCAACGGACACTACATTTTATATTCTGGCGGTGTATTTCGGAAGCGTCAGCGTGACGCGTACAAGGCATGCGTTAAGCTGCGGGCTGATAGCCGACTTTACCGGAATACTGGCTGCCATTTTCATCGGATATTTATTTTTCAATTGACATAAGCTATGATTAGTTATCAGACAGAGGGCATAGACATGCCCGCCATCAAGAAGCGCGAAACGACTGCATGGATCAAAGCCGTGGCCGAGACCTACGGCAAGAAGGTAGGCGAAATCGCGTACATCTTTTGCTCGGACGAGAAGATTCTGGAAGTAAACCGCCAGTATCTGCAGCATGATTATTACACGGACATCATTACATTTGACTACTGCGAAGGCAAGAAACTGTCGGGCGATTTGTTCATCAGTCTGGACACGGTACGCACCAACGCCGAACAGTTCGATGCCGCGTATGAAACGGAACTCTACCGCGTAATCATACACGGCATACTGCATCTTTGCGGCATCAATGACAAAGGGCCGGGAGAACGCGAAATCATGGAAGCCGCAGAAAACAAAGCGCTGGAAATGCGGAAAGATTTCATGTAATTCGTATTTTTGCAAAGGATTAAAAACATAAAAGCTAATGGATTTCAAGTATGATGTAATCGTAATCGGAGCCGGTCATGCCGGATGTGAAGCGGCAGCTGCGGCTGCCAATCTGGGCTCAAAGACCTGCCTGATTACAATGGACATGAACAAAATCGGGCAGATGAGCTGTAACCCAGCCGTAGGGGGTATTGCCAAGGGACAAATCGTCAGAGAGATTGATGCCTTGGGAGGATACATGGGGCTGGTGACAGACAAGACCGCCATCCAGTTCCGTATGCTGAACCGTTCCAAAGGACCGGCCATGTGGAGTCCACGTGCCCAGTGCGACCGCGGAAAATTTATCTGGGCCTGGAGGGAAGTGTTAGAGAACCTGCCCAACCTGCATATCTGGCAAGATACGGTGGAAGAATTGTTGGTGGAGAACGGAGAAGTGACCGGCTTAGTGACTTGCTGGGGAGTGACGTTTCATGCCAAATGCGTGGTGCTGACTGCCGGTACTTTCCTGAACGGTCTGATGCACATCGGACACAAGATGCTGGCAGGAGGACGCTGTGCGGAACCGGCATCGTATCACCTGACTGAATCCATCACCCGCCACGGCATTACGGCCGGACGCATGAAGACGGGTACCCCGGTGCGCATCGACGGAAAGAGCGTACACTTTGACCTGATGGACACACAGGACGGAGAGAATGATTTCCACCGCTTCTCGTTTATCAGCGAACCGCGCCACCTGAAACAGCTGCAATGCTGGACCTGCTTTACCAACGAAGAGGTGCACGACACACTCCGGAAAGGACTGGCCGACTCTCCCCTTTTCAACGGACAAATCCAGAGCATCGGCCCGCGTTACTGTCCGAGCATCGAGACCAAAATCGTGACCTTCCCCGACAAACCGCAGCACCAGCTGTTCCTGGAACCGGAAGGTGAAACCACACAGGAACTTTACCTGAACGGCTTCTCTTCTTCACTCCCGATGGACATCCAGCTGGAGGCGCTGAAGAAGATTCCTTGCTTCAAGGACCTGGTGGTGTACCGTCCGGGATATGCCATCGAATACGACTACTTCGACCCGACACAGCTGAAGCATACACTGGAATCAAAGGTGGTGAAAAACCTGTTCTTTGCCGGACAGGTGAACGGAACAACCGGATATGAAGAAGCCGGCGGACAGGGTATCATTGCAGGTATCAACGCACACCTGAACTGCCACGGTGGCGAGCCGTTCGTGCTGGGACGCGATGAAGCTTACATCGGTGTACTGATTGACGACCTGGTGACCAAAGGTGTGGATGAGCCGTACCGTATGTTTACTTCGAGAGCGGAATACCGCATCCTGCTCCGTCAGGATGATGCCGACATGCGACTGACCGAACGGGCTTATCAGCTGGGACTGGTGAAAGCCGACCGCTACGAAATCCTGCAAAAGAAACGGGCCGAAATAGACCACATCGTAAACTTCGTAAGCACCTTCTCCGTGAAGGCCGAAAAGATAAACGACGCCCTCGAAAAGTTAGGAACGGCTCCGCTTACTCACGGATGCAAGCTGGTTGACTTAATCAGCCGTCCGCAGATTACGATTGAAAATATCGCTCCTTATATCCCCGCCTTCCAGGCAGCACTCGACAAAATCGAGGACCGAAAAGAAGAGGTAATTGAGGCAGCTGAAATCCGCATCAAGTACAAAGGCTACATCGACCGGGAGCGTACGATTGCCGACAAGATACACCGGCTGGAGTCCATCCGAATCAAGGGCAAGTTTGACTACGCGAACCTGCAGTCCCTGTCGACCGAAGCCCGCCAGAAGCTGGTGAAGATAGACCCGGAAACCCTGGCACAAGCCAGCCGCATCCCCGGCGTATCACCGAGCGACATCAACGTGCTGTTAGTGCTTTTGGGACGATAAAGCAGGTATGTTTCACGTGAAACAATTTGTTTAAGGAATACACATAAAATACTGGATATGAATAAAGAAACATTAAAGAAAAACCTTCGAGAAATACCCGATTTCCCCAAGCCCGGAATTCTGTTCTACGACGTCACTACCCTGTTCAAAAATGCGGAATGCTTGCAGAGCATGATAGACGAACTGTATGAGCTGTACAAGGACAAAGGGATTACTAAAGTGGTAGGTATCGAGTCCAGAGGATTCATCTTGGGAGGTGCCTTGGCTGCCCGCTTAGGAGCCGGGTTCATCATGGCACGCAAGCCTGGGAAATTGCCGGCTGAAGTGATTGAAGAAACTTACGCCAAGGAGTATGGAACCGACACCATACAGCTTCACAAGGATGCCATCAGCAAAGACGACGTGGTATTGTTGCACGACGACTTGCTGGCTACGGGCGGAACCATGGCGGCAGCTTACCGACTGGTAAAACGCTGTGGCGTGGAGAAAGCGTATGTCAACTTCGTCATCGAACTGAAAGGGTTGAACGGAAGAAACGCCTTCGAAAAGGATGTAGAGGTTACTACCCTTTTAGAACTATAACACGAGAAGAATCCCCTACAGAAAGGGGTAATTATATGCAGCCTTCTTTGCAGGAAACCTCTCCTCAAAGAAGGCTGTATTCACCCTGACAAGAACCCTACGACATGGAAGAAACAGAAAAGACAAGCAACACCAGCGAATACCTGAAAGGAATCGTATTGAACCTTCCGGAAGGTCCGGGCATCTACCAATACCTGAACAAGGAAGGGGTCATCATCTATGTGGGAAAAGCCAAGAATCTGAAGCGCCGTGTCTATTCTTATTTTTCCAAGGATCACCAGTCGGCCAAGACGCGCATGCTGGTTTCCAAGATTGCCGACATCCGCTACATCGTGGTGAACTCGGAAGAGGATGCCCTGCTGCTGGAGAATAACCTGATCAAGAAATACAAGCCAAGATACAACGTGCTGCTGAAGGACGACAAGACCTACCCTTCCATCTGCATCAGCAACGAGTATTTCCCACGCATCTACAAGACCCGGAAGATTATTCGCGACGGTTCGAATTACTTCGGCCCGTACAGCCACGTGCCTTCCATGATGGCCTTGCTAGAGCTGATAAAAAAACTGTATCCGCTCCGTACCTGCCACCTGGCACTGACGCCCGAAAACATTGCGCAGGGGAAGTTCAAGGTCTGCCTGGAATACCACATCAAGAACTGCAAAGGGCCATGCATCGGGAAGCAGTCGCACGAAGAATACATGCAACAGATAGCGCAGGCAAGGGAGCTGCTGAAAGGCAATACCCAGAAGGTAAGCAATGCGCTGATGGAGGAAATGAAACGCCTGGCAGAAGAGATGAAGTTTGAGGAAGCACAAAAGCTCAAGGAGCAATACATGCTCATCGAAAGCTATCGCGCCAAGAGTGAAGTGGTGAGTTCGGTACTTCATCACATCGACGTATTCTCCATAGAAACGGACGAGAATACGGCGTACATCAACTACCTGCACATTACCAACGGATGCATCAACCAGGCCTTTACCTTCGAATACAAGGTGCGCATGAACGAGAGCAAGGAGGAGTTGCTGCAGTTGGGTATCGTGGAAATGCGCGAACGCTATAAAAGCACGTCGAAGGAAATCATCGTACCTTTTGAACTGGATATGGAAATGAACGGCGTGACGTTCACGATTCCTAAAAAGGGCGAGAAAAAGCACTTGCTCGACCTTTCGCTGATGAACGTGAAGCAGTATAAAGTGGACCGCCTGAAGCAGGCCGAGAAACTGAATCCGGAGCAGCGGAGCGTACGGCTGATGAAAGAGATCCAGGCACAGCTGCAACTGGAGAAAATGCCGAACCACATTGAGTGTTTTGATAACTCCAACATTCAGGGGGCGGATGCAGTGGCTGCCTGCGTGGTGTTCAAGAAAGCCAAACCCAGCAAGAAAGACTACCGGAAATACCTTATCAAAACGGTGGTGGGACCGGATGATTACGCTTCCATGCAGGAGGTGGTACGCCGCCGCTACAGCCGTATTCTAGAAGAGCAGGGCGAACTGCCCGACCTGATTCTGACGGATGGAGGAAAAGGCCAAATGGAAGTGGTAAGACAGGTGATAGAAGACGAGCTACACTTGCAGATTCCCATTGTGGGTCTTGCCAAGAACAACCGTCACCGTACGTCGGAAGTGTTGTTTGGATTTCCACCGCAGACGCTCGGCATCAAGCAAGGCACTCCCCTTTTCCATCTACTGGAAAATATCCAGGATGAGGTGCACCGCTTTGCCATCACCTTCCACCGGGAAAAAAGAAGCAAAAGCCAGATTGCCTCTGCACTCGACCATATCAAAGGTGTCGGCGACAAGCGGAAAACAGCCCTGCTGAAAACATTCAAGAGTGTGGCCCGCATCCGGCAAGCCAGCTTGGAAGAGATTGCAGAAGTGATTGGAGAAAGTGCAGCGAAAAGCGTCAAGGAATCACTATCAGAATCCAAATAATTTGCTATTTTTGTAGAAACAAGACGAATCACATGAGAGTAGTTATACAGCGCGTGACACACGCATCCGTGACCATTGACGGAATTTGTAAATCGGCCATCAAAGAAGGCTTCATGATTCTGCTCGGCATTGAAGCTGCCGACTCGCAGGAAGATGCAGACTGGCTCTGCAAGAAGATTGTCAACCTCCGTGTTTTTGACGATGAGAATGGCGTAATGAACAAGTCCATTTTAGATGTGCAGGGAGAAATCTTGGTGGTAAGCCAGTTCACACTGATGGCCTCGACCAAGAAGGGAAACCGCCCCTCTTACATCCGGGCTGCCGGACATGAAATTGCCGTTCCTCTGTACAAATACTTCTGCAATGAATCTGTCTCTTATACACATCTCCGAGCCCACGAGACTA
>ENA-OZGQ01000245-OZGQ01000245.1-human-gut-metagenome-genome-assembly--contig:-NODE-245-length-13150-cov-5.302329_pt1 | contig 13150 bp, 9 predicted proteins | sample MGYA00244661_ERZ653668 | MGnify/ENA primary metagenome ERZ653668 (study PRJEB26926, sample SAMN06165249) | human gut metagenome | biome: ENVO:00009003; feature: ENVO:2100002; material: ENVO:00002003...
TAAGAGACAGGTCAAGACCTCGTCACGTACGTGTCGAGATAAAAACATCAAAGCCACGATGATAAAACCCTAGCCTGCTGCCTGTTTTTCACGCAAGAGTCGTGGCTTTTTATCCTAAAAGAACCTTATAAATAGGGATTATTTGCAAAATGTTTTTTATTTTTGTGCCCAGAATGAGTTAATGTACTAACAAATGAACGTATTAGAATTAAGCGAACAGGAAATAATCAGACGCAACAGCCTGAATGAGTTGAGAGCAATGGGGATTGAACCATACCCTGCTGCCGAGTATGTAACCAACGCTTTTTCGACTGACATAAAAGCCGAATTCAAAGATGATGCTGAACCTCGCAAAGTATCCGTTGCAGGACGTATCATGTCTCGTCGTGTAATGGGAAAAGCGTCTTTCATTGAATTACAGGATTCTAAAGGCCGTATACAAGTATATATAACCCGCGATGATATTTGTCCGGATGAAAACAAAGATTTATATAATGTAGTTTTCAAACGCTTGCTGGATTTGGGCGATTTCGTCGGAATCGAAGGTTTTGTATTCCGTACCCAGATGGGCGAAATCTCTATTCATGCACAGAAACTGACTGTATTGTCGAAATCAATCCGTCCGCTCCCGATTGTAAAATACAAAGACGGAGTGGCATATGATAAGTTTGAAGACCCTGAACTCCGTTACCGTCAGCGCTATGTAGACCTGGTAGTAAACGACGGAGTTAAAGAAATCTTCCTGAAACGGAACAAGGTCTACAACTCTATGAGAGAGTATTTCAACTCGAAAGGATATATCGAAGTAGAAACTCCGATTCTTCAGTCTATTGCCGGAGGTGCTGCGGCACGTCCGTTTATCACTCACCACAACGCATTGGATATTCCATTGTACATGCGTATTGCCAGTGAGCTGTACCTGAAGAGACTGATTGTGGGTGGTTTCGAAGGTGTGTATGAAATCGGTAAAAACTTCCGTAACGAAGGTATGGACCGTACACACAATCCGGAATTTACCTGTATGGAAATCTACGTTGCTTACAAGGATTACAACTGGATGATGAAGTTTACAGAAAACATGATTGAAAAAATCTGTCTGGATGTAAACGGTACTACAGAAGTTCAGGTAGGCGACAACGTAATCAACTTCAAAGCTCCGTTCAAACGTGTAACCATGCTGGATTCTATCAAGGAATTCACTGGCTATGATCTGACAGGCATGAACGAAGAGCAGATTCGTGAAGTTTGCAAGAAACTCAACATGGAAATTGATGACACCATGGGTAAGGGTAAGCTGATTGACGAAATCTTCGGCGAATTCTGCGAAGGCAACTACATTCAGCCGACTTTCATCACTGACTATCCTATCGAAATGTCTCCGCTGACAAAGAAACACCGCAGCAATCCGGATCTGACAGAACGCTTTGAGCTGATGGTGAACGGTAAAGAGTTGTGTAATGCATACTCTGAATTGAACGACCCGATTGACCAGCTGGAACGCTTCGAAGAGCAGATGAGACTGAGTGAAAAGGGAGACGACGAAGCAATGATTATCGACAAGGACTTCGTTCGCGCATTGGAATACGGTATGCCTCCTACTTCAGGTATGGGTATCGGTATGGACCGTCTGGTAATGCTGATGACTGGTCAGAGTACCATTCAGGAAGTGTTGTTCTTCCCGCAGATGCGTCCGGAAAAAGTAATTCCGAAAGATGCGCCCGCTAAATTCATGGAATTAGGAATCGCAGAAGACTGGGTTCCGGTAATTCAGAAAGCCGGATACAACCTCGTGACTGACATGAAGGACGTGAATCCGCAGAAACTTCATCAGGACATTTGTGGCATCAACAAGAAATACAAATTGGAACTTGCCAACCCCACAGTAGACGAAGTAGCTGGCTGGATAGAAAAGATTAAATAAATGAATGAAAGTGTATGAAGGACAAAGCACATGTCTTGTCCTTCATATCTGTTTTTCATTAAATATAAGAGTATGAAATTACCCGGGAAAATAGCGATTATGGGGGGAGGCAGCTGGGCCACTGCTATAGCTAAAATCATTTTAACCCAGGCTGAATCCATAAACTGGTATATGCGCCGTGACGACCGAATTGAAGAATTCAAGCGTCTGGGTCACAATCCAGCCTATCTGACAAGTGTGCGTTTCGACATGAAATGCATCAACTTTTCATCAGACATCAACAAGGTAGTGAGAGAGTCGGATACCCTGATTTTTGTCACCCCTTCACCGTATCTGAAAAGTCACCTCAAAAAGCTAAAAACCAAGCTGAAGGATAAATTCATCGTTACTGCCATCAAGGGTATCGTACCCGACGAAAACCTTATCGTATCCGATTATTTCCATAAGATTTATGACGTTCCTGAAAACAACATAGCCGTACTGGCAGGTCCCTGTCATGCAGAAGAAGTGGCATTGGAACGGCTTTCTTATCTTACCGTGGGATGTAAAGACATTGAAAAAGCCAAGATGTTTGCACGGCAACTGGCCGGTCATTACATCAAGACTTCGGTCAATACGGACGTAGCCGGCATTGAATATGCTTCTGTGCTGAAGAATGTATATGCCATTGCAGCCGGAATTTGCAGCGGTCTGAAATATGGAGACAACTTCCAGGCCGTGCTGGTATCCAATGCCTTACAGGAAATGAACCGGTTCTTAGATACCGTACATCCCGTAAACCGCTGTACAAACGATTCAGCCTATCTGGGCGACCTTCTCGTGACTTCTTATTCCAATTTCAGCCGTAACCGCGTGTTTGGTACCATGATTGGTAAGGGATATTCCGTAAAAAGTGCCCAGATTGAAATGGAAATGATTGCCGAAGGATATTATGGCACCAAATGTATCAAGGAGCTGAACAAGCACCTGCATGTCAATATGCCCATTGTGGATGCCGTCTATAATATTCTTTACGAACGTATATCACCAATGATAGAAATCAAATTATTAACTGACTCATTTAGATAAAATCAGAAAACAGTTATGGAAAACATTAAACTGAACATTGAAAAGACTTTAGATTTTATATCTAAGGAAAAATTGGCTTCTTATGAACCAAAGGTAAAAGCTTGTATGGAAACACTGGAAAAAGGCACAGGCTTAGGAAACGACTTCTTGGGTTGGTTGCATTTACCTTCTTCCATCACAAAGGAACACTTGGATGACCTGAAAGCTACTGCACAGACACTTCGCGAAAACTGCGACGTAGTAATCGTAGCTGGTATCGGAGGAAGTTACCTGGGCGCACGCGCAGTCATCGAAGCCATGTCAAACAGCTTTGCCTGGTTGCAGGAGAAAAAAGCCGGACAGCCTACTATTATTTTTGCCGGACACAACATCAGCGAAGACTACCTGTTCGAACTGACTGAATTCCTGAAAGACAAAAAATTCGGTGTAATCAACATATCTAAATCTGGAACAACTACTGAAACCGCTCTTGCTTTCCGTCTGCTGAAAAAGCAGTGTGAAGACCAGAGAGGTAAGGAAATGGCTCGCAAGGTTATCGTAGCTGTTACAGATGCCAAGAAAGGTGCAGCCCGTACAACAGCCGACAAAGAAGGTTACAAATCATTCATCATTCCTGACAATGTAGGCGGACGTTTCTCTGTATTGACTCCAGTAGGCTTGCTTCCTATTGCAGTAGCTGGAATCGACATTGACCAGCTGGTTGCCGGTGCTTGCGAAATGGAAAAAGTTTGTGCCAACGAAAACATGTACGAAAACCCGGCTGCTTTGTATGCTGCTACCCGTAATGAACTGTATCAGAGCGGAAAGAAAATTGAAATCTTAGTAAACTTCCAGCCGAAACTTCACTACTTCATGGAATGGTGGAAACAGCTGTACGGTGAATCTGAAGGCAAGGACCTGAAAGGTATCTATCCGAGCTCTGTAGACTTCTCTACTGACCTGCACTCTATGGGACAGTGGATTCAGCAGGGTGAACGCAGCATCTTCGAAACTGTAGTTTCTGTAGAAACTCCAAGCCACGAACTTCACTTCCCGAGCGATGAAGAAAACCTGGATGGACTGAACTTCCTGGCAGGCAAACGCATCGACGAAGTAAACAAGATGGCCGAACTCGGTACACAGCTTGCACACGTAGACGGTGGAGTTCCTAACTTGCGTGTAAGCGTTCCTTCATTGAACGAATACTACCTGGGACAGCTTATCTATTTCTTCGAAAAGGCTTGCGGAATCAGCGGATACCTGCTCGAAGTAAATCCGTTCAACCAGCCGGGCGTAGAAGCTTACAAGAAAAATATGTTTGCTCTTCTGAACAAGCCAGGATACGAAAAAGAATCTGAAGCAATCCGGGCTCGTTTGAAAAAATAAATAAACGAGAGTTTATCACTCCGTTTTTTTGACTGACAGGCACGAATTACATGAAAAGCACTCTTTCTTCTACAAGGAAAGTGCATTCATGTAATGCGTGCCTGAATATTATAAACCATATCATCATGTTCCAACAAGCAATCAACCAATATCTTACCACCCATCATTATACACGCATCGATTTAAAGGCCGTATTGTTCGATATGGACGGGGTATTGTTCGACTCCATGAAGAATCATGCCACCGCCTGGCATGAGGCAATGAAGCAATACGGAATGAGCCTGAGCAAAGAGGAAGCCTACCTCCACGAAGGACGTACCGGTGCGGCAACCATCAACATCGTCAGCCAAAGAGAAAGAGGCTATGAGGCCGATGAAGAAGAAATCAAACGAATCTACCAGACCAAGAGCGACATATTCAATCAGTTGCCCAAAGCCGACCCTATGCCCGGTGCATTCGAGGTCCTGAAAAAAATAAAAGCAGACGGACTGACTCCAATGGTTGTAACCGGCTCCGGACAACTCTCGTTATTGGACAAGTTGAACCACTACTTCCCAGACATCTTCCAGCGAGAACTGATGGTAACTGCTTTTGATGTAAAATATGGAAAGCCCAACCCTGAACCTTACCTGATGGCTTTGCAGAAAGCTGGCATACAAGCCAACGAAGCGGTAGTCATTGAGAATGCGCCGTTAGGGGTCAGAGCGGGAGTAGCTGCCGGTATCTTCACCATTGCACTGAACACCGGTCCGCTTCCAAACGACGTGCTTCTGCAAGAAGGTGCCAACATCCTGTTCCCCTCCATGGCTGCCTTCAACGAAAACTGGGAGACATGCCGTCAAAGTTTACAAGATACATCCCTATAAAGAAAAATCCCCGGAAAACCAAGTACGACTTCGCTTTTCGGGGATTATTTTATCTCCACAAAATTCTTTATTCCAATGCAAACAACTTGCTTCTTGACAACAGAGAAGCTCCTATGACGTTTGCCTTTTCTTTCAGTTCCGACAATACAATATCCGAATCCTTATACATTAAATTCAGCGTATATTTGCGGACTGCCGAAATAACCGGAGGCAACAAATACTCTCCTACCTTCGAGAATTCTCCTCCGATAATTACCTGTTCCGGATTGAACACATTAATCAGGTCACCGATGTGACGTCCCAGTTTTGCACCAATCTCTTCTACCAACTCAATGGCCAGCACATCTTCACGACGAACAGCAGAAATAATATCCGCTAAAGTTATTTCATCGATGGATTTTTCTTTCAGCAACACAGAGTTTTCTCCCTGACGCAGACGCGCAATAAACTTACGATACAAAGCAGAGCAAGACACTTCCGTTTCAATACAGCCTTTCTTTCCACAATAACAGATCTGCTGGTTATCATATCCGTAATTATGCCCAAACTCACCCGCAAAACCAGACATTCCCGAATACAGTTTACCGTCAATGATGATAGCGAGTCCCAACCCCCAGTTTACATTCACATAAATCAGGTTCTTCGGACATTTCTCTGAGCGCATGATATATTCTCCGTATGCCATCGCACGGCTATCGTTATCAATGCACACATTAATACCCAATCTTTCGGAGAACATCTCTGCCAAAGGTTTCTCACCAAAAGTCAGATGCGTATAGCTGCAGCCTGTTTCCGGATTTACTCGTCCGGTCATACCAATACAAATATTCAGAATCTTTGATTTGTCACACGGAAGTTCATCGATAAATGTTTCTATTTCCTGACAGATATGTTCCAAACATTCCGGTGTATTTTCCAGCTTGAACGGAATTTCCATCTTGGTCTGAAGCACATCCCCCTTAAAGTTGATTGCCCCCAGGCTTAACGACTGTACCGCCATCGCTACCCCGATAAAATAGGCAGAATCCGCATTCAGTCCATACAAACTTGGATGACGACCTCCACTGGTTTCCAGTTTTCCACAATCGTTCACATATCCCTCCTTGCACATTTCATCCACAAACTTTGTCACGGTAGGCACACTTAGTCCCATCGATTTAGACAAATCTGTGATTGTAGTGCTTCCTGCATAAATCAGGTGCGTAATGATACGCTGCTTTACCAATGCACTTTTTACGCCTTTCTGTATATTCTTCAATAGAGTCTGACCCATATTTGTTATTTTTTATAGAAACATTTACAAATGTAGAATTTTTCTTTAAAAACTCATGCATAAAAAAACTATTTTTTTATTTGCCTTTCTGAGTAAGCTTTGATATATTTGCATGGGGTAAGAAAATTCTTATCACAAAGGAGAAAGAAACAAATTAATTTAATTTCAATATTCAAAATTCTAACCACCATGAGATTAATCATTGAACCCGATTACAGTTCTCTGTCCAACTGGGCAGCAAACTATGTTGCAAAAAAAATCAACGCAGCTAATCCTACTAAAGAAAAACCGTTTGTATTAGGACTTCCCACAGGTTCATCTCCTCTGGGTATGTATAAGGCCCTGATTGAATTAAACAAGAAGGGAGTGGTATCATTCAAGAATGTAGTGACTTTCAATATGGACGAATACGTAGGCTTGCCGGAATCTCATCCTGAAAGCTACCATTCATTCATGTTCAATAACTTCTTTAATCATATTGACATCTGCAAGGAAAACATTCACATTCTGAACGGTAACGCAGCCGACCTGGAAGCTGAATGTGCCAATTATGAAAAAGAAATTGAAAAGTTCGGCGGCATCGACCTGTTCTTAGGAGGTATCGGTCCTGACGGTCACATTGCTTTCAACGAACCGGGCTCTTCACTGACTTCACGCACACGTGTGAAAACACTGACTACTGATACCATCATCGCTAACTCACGTTTCTTCGACAACGATGTGAACAAAGTGCCTAAGACAGCATTGACCGTAGGAGTTGGTACTGTACTTTCTGCTAAAGAAGTACTGATTATCTGTAACGGACATAACAAGGCACGTGCATTGCAGCATGCAGTAGAAGGCGGCATCACACAGATGTGGACTATCAGCGCATTGCAGATGCACCAGCACGGTATTATCGTATGTGACGAAGCAGCTACTGACGAACTTAAAGTCGGTACCTACAAGTACTTCAAAGATATTGAAAAGAACAACCTCTAATTCGCTGAATCATGAGAACCAATCTTAGCTCTCAAATTTCACTGAATCGCGTTTCCCCACGTTACTATCGTCCGGGAAACGCAGTAGAACGTTCTGTCCTGACGCGACTGGAAAAAATCCCGACCAACATCTTCGAAACAAGCGAAGAAGGTGTGGTACAGATTGCCAATGAAATCGTCGCAAAGATACAGGACAGACAGCGTGAAGGAAAATTCTGTACCATTGCCATAGGTACAGGCGCCTCCCTGCGTCCGCTGTTCACCGAACTGATTCGGAAACATAAGGATGAAGGCGTAAGTTTCCGTAACGTGGTATTCTTCAACCTGTATGAGTATTATCCGCTGACCGAAGGTGCTGGAAGCAGTTTCAGCCACCTGAACAAGCTTTTCCTTTCACAGATAGACATTGACCGCCAGAATATCTTTACAATGGACGGTAGCATCCCTCAGGAAGCCATCATTGAACACTGCCGTTTGTACGAACAGCGTATACAGACCTTTGGAGGTCTTGATATGGTTATCATGGGAATCGGACGTGAAGGAAACATCGGTATGAACGAACCTGGTTCACATGCCAGCTCTACTACCCGTCTGATTTTGATTGATGCAACTTCTCGTTCTGAAGCTGCACATAATATCGGTGTGGACAATCTTCCTCCCTGCTCCATCACCATGGGTATCAATACCATTATGGGAGCCAGAAAAGTTTATATGCTGGCCTGGGGTGAAGACAAAGCTGACATCATCCGAAGTGCAGTGGAAGACAAGGTAAGTGATACACTGCCGGCATCTTACCTGCAACTTCACGCCAACACTTCCGTTTGCGTAGACTTGGCTGCGGCAGCCCACCTGACTCGTATTCAGCGTCCATGGCTGGTAACCAGCTGCGAATGGAACGACAAACTCGTAAGAAGTGCCATCGTATGGTTGTGTACTACACTGAACAAGCCTATCCTGAAACTGACCAACAAGGACTATAATGAAAACGGCTTGAGCGAACTGCTGGCTCTTTACGGCTCTGCCTACAATGCCAATATCAAGGTATTCAACGACCTGCAACACACCATTACCGGATGGCCGGGTGGTAAACCGAATGCCGACGATACCTATCGTCCAGAACGTGCCAAACCGTTCCCGAAACGTGTGGTGGTATTCTCTCCGCATCCGGATGACGATGTAATCTCCATGGGAGGTACATTGCGCCGTCTCGTTCAGCAGGGACATGAAGTACACGTGGCTTACGAAACTTCCGGAAACATTGCCGTAGGCGATGAAGAAGTAGTACGTTTCATGCATTTCATCAACGGCTTTAACCAGTTGTTCGAAAATAGTGAAGACAAGGTTATCAGCGACAAATATGCTGAAATCAAACAGTTCTTCTCTACCAAGAAAGAAGGCGACATGGATACACGCGACATCCTGACCATCAAAGGTCTGATTCGTCGTGGTGAAGCTCGCACCGCTTGTACGTTCAACCGCATTCCGCTCAGCCGCTGTCACTTCCTTGACCTTCCGTTCTATGAAACCGGAAAGATTGAAAAGAACCCGATCAGCGAAGCCGACGTAGAAATCGTGCTCAACCTGCTCCGCGAAGTGAAACCTCATCAGATTTATGTAGCCGGCGACCTGGCCGACCCGCATGGTACTCACCGCGTATGTACGGACGCTGTTTTTGCCGCTATCGATGAAGAAAAGAATGCCGGTGCGGAATGGCTGAACGACTGCCGCATCTGGATGTACCGTGGTGCATGGGCAGAATGGGAAATCGAAAACATCGAAATGGCCGTACCGTTGAGTCCGGAAGAACTTCGTGCAAAACGTAACTCCATCCTGAAACACCAGTCTCAGATGGAAAGTGCACCGTTCCTGGGCAATGACGAACGTCTGTTCTGGCAGAGAAGCGAAGACCGCAACCGCGGAACTGCTTCACTTTACGACCAGTTAGGCCTGGCTTGCTATGAAGCTATGGAAGCATTTGTAGAATATAAACCTATTTAAGTGCATATCACATTTTAAGCCAAAAGACACAGAAACGTAGAAGTCCATCCTCAGAGAAGAACTTCTCGTTTCCGTGTCTTTTTTATTTCTGTTTTTACCAAATCTTTATTACCTACATGAAAAAACTACTTATACCCGCATTTGCATTCTGGCTCAGTTGCCTATTCCCGTCGTGCACCTCGACTTCTCCCAACCATTTTCTGAAAGAGGCCGACTACCGTAACAAAGTGGAAGCTGATTTCGGACAGAAGAAGGAGATTCTTAACCGGGGAAATCTTTTTGACATCTTCAATGAAGACATGTCGCTGGAGGAACGGGAAGCCATGATGTTCCTGTATGCCTACATGACTCCGGGCGATATTTCCGACTATTCCGGAGAATTCTACCTGAAAAATGTACGCCTGGCACTTCAGAACCGAAAAGAGACTTCGTGGGGAGCCGGAATTCCTGACATGATATTCCGTCACTTTGTACTCCCTGTCAGAGTGAACAACGAAAACCTAGATAATGCACGCGAAGTGTTCCGCCAGGAACTAATGCCTCGTGTGGAAAAACTGTCCATGTACGATGCCGTGCTGGAAGTAAACCACTGGTGTCATGAAAAAGTAATCTATACCCCGACCGACATCCGTACCAGTGCCCCGATGGCTACTGTGAAAACGGCTTACGGACGTTGCGGTGAAGAATCGACCTTCCTGGTAGCTGCCCTTCGTGCCGTAGGTATCCCTGCCCGTCAGGTGTACACCCCGCGCTGGGCGCATACAGACGACAACCATGCCTGGGTAGAAGCCTGGGTGGACGGCAAATGGTACTTCCTCGGTGCCTGCGAACCGGAACCCGTACTCAATTTAGGATGGTTCAACGCTCCTGCCAGCAGAGGTATGCTGATGCACACCAAAGTATTCGGTGCATACGACGGACCGGAAGAAGTGATGAAAACTACGGCCAACTATACGGAAATCAACATCATCGACAACTACGGACAGAGTGCCCCCATCACCGTTACGGTGGTAGATGCTCAGGGTAAAGCCGTGGAAGGCGCTCGCGTAGAGTTCAAGATTTACAATTACGCCGAGTTCTTTACCGTGGCCAACAAAACGACCGACGCGCAAGGAAAAGCTTCTCTTTCTGCCGGATTGGGTGACATGGTAGTCTACGCTTCGGCCAATGACCACTTCGGCTTGCAGAAAGTCTCTTTCGGAAAAGATAAAGAAGTCACATTGACGCTTTCTCACCGTCCGGGAGATATATTTACCGACACCCTGCACATCGTGCCACCGGCTGAAAAAGCCAACTTCCCGGAAGTGACCGATGCACAGCGTAAGGAAAATACCCTGCGCATGGCTCAGGAAGATTCTATCCGCAACGCCTACGTAGCAGGATTCCCGACCGAAGAAAAGGCCAAGGCTTTTGCAGAAGGACTGAAACTGGATGTGAACCAGACAAGCACATACATTCTGAAATCCAGAGGAAACCATGCGGACATCATGCAGTTCCTGTCGAATGCAGCAGAAAAGGGACAGGGTGCCCGTGCATTGGAATTGCTCAGCACACTGGCTGATAAAGACCTGCGCGACACACCTTGCAGCATTCTGGAAGACCATTTGTATGCTACCGATGCGAAAGCTGACGTAAAAGAAGTGCTTGCACCGCGTATTGCCACTGAAATGCTGACTCCTTACCGTACCTACCTGCAGAAAGCCTTGTCTGCCGAACTGGCCGCACAAATCAAAGCTGACCCGCAAGTGCTCGTGAAATGGTGTAAGGACAGCCTGTCTATCCGCAACGACCTGAGTACGATATTCACCATTACCTCACCCGAAGGTGTATGGCGCAGCCGTGTAACCGACTCACAGTCCAGAGACATTTTCTTCGTAGCTGCTGCCCGTAGCTTAGGTATCCCCGCCTGGAAGGATGAAGTAAACGGTAACATCTGCTACCGCCTCAACGGAAAACCGGTATTGGTGGACTTTGAAAGTTCAGAAGGTGGAAGTCTGTCGGAAGGTGTATTGAAAGCTACTTACCAGGCTATTCCTCGACTGGACAATCCGAAATACTACACACACTTCACCCTGTCGAAGTATGACAACGGCACATTCCAGTTGCAGAACCATCCGGAAGATGCCAGCTGGGCTTCTCTGCTGAAAAACGGCAGCAGCATGTCGACCGGTTATTATATGATGGTAACGGGTAGCCGTATGGCCAACGGAGGCGTATTGAGCCAGGTTTCATTCTTCACTGTCGACAAAGGAAAGACCACAGTGACTCCTCTCTGCATGCGCAACAATACGGAAGAAGTACGTGTCATCGGCAGCTTCAATTCCGAAGCACTCTACACCCGTCCGGGCACAGACGAACAAGTATCTGTCCTCAACACTACCGGAAGAGGATATTACATTGTCGGCGTATTGGGCGTAGGTCAGGAACCGACCAACCATGCCCTGAAAGACATCGAAGTAAAGAAAGCAGAATTTGAGAAATGGGGACGTACGATTGTACTGCTCTTCACTGACGAAGCAGCCTATAAGAAATTTGACCGCAAGGAATTCCCCAACCTTCCATCGAACGTAGTGTTCGGTATAGACAAAGACGGAAGCATTCTGAAAATGATTGCTGAAAATATGAAGCTGGGCAGCAAACCCACCCTGCCGGTGATTATCCTGGGCGATACGTTCAACCGTGTAGTCTTCGAATCACACGGATACACCATCGGCATGGGCGAGCAACTGCTCCATGTTATCCACGGACTGTAAGCGCCTCAATGGTGCGACGCACCTTTTCGGGAGTCGTGACCGGATGAGCATATTCATCCATATCCGTACCTCCCATCGACAAAGCCGGATTGCGAAGAAGCATCCGGCTTTCTTTTTGTTCGCGCGCCGAAAAATGGAACTCACCGGCTCCCGTCACACGGGCCAGTTCCGCAATATTATGTTCGTTCACTCCGCAGCCTGGCATGATGATAATGCGGTCGCCCGCCTGCTTCACCAGTTCAGCCAGCAAGGGTGCCCCTTCCATGGCCGTAGGCATCTGGCCGGAAGTCAGCACACGGTTCACCCCCATGCCTATCAGTTCTTCAAGTGCCTCACGGGGTGACTTGACATAATCAAACGCACGGTGGAAAGTCACCGAAAGTCCTTTGGAAGCTTCCATCAGACGCTGCATGGTCGGCTTGTCCAACTCGCCTTCCGGTGTAAGGCAACCGAACACCACTCCATCGGCTCCCGCCTGACGGGCAGCCCGAATATCTTCTTCCATAATCTCCAGTTCTGAAGGCGTGTACAGAAAATCTCCTCCACGCGGACGGATAATGACATGCAGACGGATGTCAATCAACTTACGGGCCACTTTTATCTCGCCCAACGACGGAGTAGTTCCACCTTCCGGCATGCCGGCACACAATTCTACCCGATGAGCACCTCCCTGCTGGGCAGCCACGCAACTCTCTGCAGAGTTCGCACAAATTTCAAACATGTAGTTTTTCATCTCTCAGTCAACTTTAAACAGTGATTTTTTTCACCCTCAGAAAACGCCTTTGCATTTACCGGAAAACGCTTTGACGTTTCAATCAAAACGCAAGTACGTTTTACTTAAAACACAAGTGCGTTTTACATGAAACGCAAGTACGTTTTATATCAAACGCAAAGGCGTTTTAGCACAAACGTAGCTGTCTCTTATA
>ENA-OZGQ01000261-OZGQ01000261.1-human-gut-metagenome-genome-assembly--contig:-NODE-261-length-12846-cov-4.775623_pt1 | contig 12846 bp, 10 predicted proteins | sample MGYA00244661_ERZ653668 | MGnify/ENA primary metagenome ERZ653668 (study PRJEB26926, sample SAMN06165249) | human gut metagenome | biome: ENVO:00009003; feature: ENVO:2100002; material: ENVO:00002003...
CCTGACAAACTGGAACGAAGGAATCATTATCAATTGCCATGTAGATAACGTAAGACTAAAAAATGAGATTCCACAAGGAAACGCCCTCACACGATATAACCAGGGTGGGAAAATCATCAACTGCGCAGTCACCAACTGCAATTTCAGTAAAGCTAAAAACAGAAGCGGTCTTATCTGCAGTATCACTAAAAACGGAGAAATTCTGAACTGCTATCTTAAAGGAAACACAAGTAAGAATCATGCTATCTGCCTGCAAACAGAAAACACAAATATACGCTGCTGTTATTACCCTTATGGAGACACCAGAGAACCGGTGGGTAACAACTATGTAAGTGCTCCCTCTGATTCAATCATGCAATACGGCAGCCAGCAAAGCATTACCGAAGACAATCTGTATCAAATTCTGAACCAATGGGTACGCGACAGCGGAGCCAGACTATACCCCGAATCCTCCTTCCTACTATGGGAAAAAGGAGAAACGCTACCTGCCATCCTGGTATCCCCATAATTTTTCTAAAAATAAAAAGAAGGTATTCATAAATATTGTATTTTTGCGCCAAATGCAAAAATTGAAACCATGAACAATAAAAAATTTATCATCACCATCATTATATTGGCTGTGATTGTAGCAGCAGTATCTTTCTTTGCCGTAAATGAAGCCCGTAAGAACAAAGAAATGAGTCAGCTCTTTGCGGTGGAAAAACAAGAGATGGAAAATGAATACAGCACGTTTGCTACCCAATATGACGAATTACAGATTCAGATAAATAATGACTCCTTGCGCGAAAAGCTGGAAAGCGAGAAATTGAAAACCCAGCGCTTGCTGGAGGAACTGCGTCAGGTGAAAACCAGCGATGCAGCTGAAATCATGCGACTGAAAAAAGAATTGAAAACCGTGCGTGCCGTATTGAGAAGCTACGTAATGCAGATAGACTCCCTGAACAAAATCAATGCTGCCTTGATGCAAGAGAATCAGGAAGTAAAGAGCAAATATAGTGCTGCTACCGCACAGATTTCCAACCTGTCACAAGAAACAAAGAGCCTGAATGAAAAAGTATCACTGGCTGCCCAACTGGATGCCACCAACATTCGGGTACAGACACTGAACAAAAGAGGACGCGATACGGAACGTGTAAAGAATATCAAGAAGATTGCGATTTCATTCACCATCGTGAAGAACATTACGGCACAGACGGGTAACAAAACCCTTTACGTACGTATTGCGAAACCGGACAACGAAGTACTGACCAAGAGTCCGAGCAACCAGTTCAAGTTTGAAGACCGCAACATCAGCTATTCTATCAAGAAATACATTGAATACACGGGTGAAGAACAGACGGTTACGGTATACTGGGACGTAGAAGAATTCTTGGCGGCCGGTACATACCACGTGTATATATTCGCCGACGGCAGCATGATTGGTCAGGGTTCATTCCGCATGAAATAATTTTCAGAAAACATGAAAAAGCACATCAGTCACCTGATATACGGTTGGCTTGCACTAATGAGCCTGCTATCTTCCTGCGGAGAAGACCGCTCGGGAGAATACTATGCCCTGATTGCCACCAAGACATGGATTTACGAGGTGATGCAGGAAAACTATCTTTTTTATGAAGATATTCCGGCAGAAGAGAAACTGGACTTTTTCAAGAAGCCGGCTGAGTTTCTTACTTCAGCCGCATCCTCCAAAGACCAGAAAAACGGGTATGTGTTTTCTCATGTAGACTCCGTGTTTACTACCTCGCGTGCCACCAGCACCTATCCTTGCTTCGGTTTTGAAGCGGCTTTGGTACGTACTGAAGGAGGAACTAATGCGCTGAGAGTATTGTACACACAACCTAACTCGCCAGCAGAAGAAGCCGGACTGAAACGAGGCGACTGGATTATTGCCGTAGATAACCAGAAAGTATCCACAAGTGATTATTCCACTTATATCACCCGACCGACAAAAGCGTACAGTTTTACACTAGGTAAATACAATCCTTATCCGGAAGAGGTGGACGACCCGGAATTCAACTACGTGGAATTTGATACGCTTGGAGTAGTCCAGATGTCGGAACCTCGCTACGTGGAAGAACAGGATGTACTTAAATACAGCATCATCTCCTCGGGTTCACGAAAAGCTTTCTACCTGCTGTACAACGAATTTGGAGAAAGTACCGATGCACTCAAGGAAGCGTTTTCACAGCTGAACGGACAGCAGTTTGACGATATAATCCTGGACTTGCGTTACAATCCGGGAGGATATGTAAACACATCGCAGCAGCTTTGCTCGGCTTTGGCTCCCGCTACGGCAATGGGACAGCCTTTCCTGCACATGACTTACAATGACAAAATCAATAAAACGGAAACGCTGAACTTCGAATCCAGTCCGCTGACCGGAGGAGCAAGTCTGTCTTATCAAAACTTGTATGTCCTCACTTCGGGCAATACTGCTTCTGCCTCTGAAATTGTCATCAACTGCCTGAAACCCTATATGGAAGGCCGTTTGTATCAGGTAGGAGCAGCCACTTTCGGAAAGAATGTGGCTCAGCAACTGTTTACCAATGCAGAAGCTCCAGGCATTGAATTATGGCTTACCACTACTTACCTGAGCAATTCACAAGGATATTATGATTACTTCAAGGAGGGATTATTGCCGGATTTCGAAATAGAAGAAAACTATGGAGCTGAATTAGGTGATTTCGGTTCCGCTGAAGACCAGCTTATGCAACCGGTTCTATATAGAATGGAAAACGGAAGTTTCCCGGTGGTTACCAATCCGGATGAATCAGAAGATGCTACGACTTTAAGCCGCAGCCGGACTTCAAAGCATGTACAATTGCTGGTTGACCCCATTGCACAGAAGCCTTATTACAACCGGATAAAAAGATAAAAGTAACCGGTAAGACACACGCTCAGCAAAAAATTAAATTTATTACTGATTCTTTTCAACAAAACGCTTTGACTATTTGTTCTAATGTCATACATTTGCAATGTTGCATAAGCAACCAAATAAAAAGTCAGCATCAGTAATGAAAAGAATTACAAGTTTACTCTTACTGCTTGGCGCAACTCTCAGCAGTTATGCCCAACAAGTACTTACTCTAGACAGTTGCCGGGCACTTGCTCTGGCCAACAACAAAGAGCTGCGAATTTCACAGGAGAAAGTCAATGCCGCCCACTATGAGAAGAAGGCTGCATTCACTAATTATCTGCCTAAAATTGATCTCACAGGGGGATATATGCGTACGCAAAAAGAAATATCCCTGCTCAGTGATGCACAGAAGCAAAGCATCGGTAACATGGGTACCAACTTAGGAAACCAGTTGCAGCAAGGTATGCAGTCGGCTGAATTCCAGGCTGCCATGAAACAACTTGCTGCGGCAAATCCCGGACTGGCTGCCGGATTGCAAGGATTGCTGCCTGGTGCTGTGGCCGGACTTACGGATGGACTGAACACCGTAGGACAAGGTCTGGTGGATGCCTTCCGTACAGATACCCGAAACATGACGGTGGGAGCTGCCACCCTCACCCAGCCTCTCTTTATGGGTGGAAAAATCATTGCCTACAACAAGATTACCAAATATGCAGAACGTCTGGCTGAATCACAGCATGCCACGGGTATGCAAGATCTTATCCTGCAGACGGACCAGGTTTACTGGCAAATCATTTCACTCGTCAATAAGAAAAAACTGGCAGAGAATTTTTTGGAGCTGGTACAGAAACTGGATTCGGACGTAGACAAGATGATAAAAGAAGGGGTGGCTACCAAAGCCGACGGATTAAGTGTCAAAGTGAAGGTGAACGAAGCCGAAATGATGCTTACTCAGGTAGATAATGGCTTGAACCTCTCGAAAATGCTTTTGTGCCAGCTTTGTGGCCTTCCGTTGGAAACCGATTTCCAACTGGCCGATGAAAGCATGAAAGACTTGCCCCTTCCCAACACCTATACGGAGGCGAACGTAAGCACGGCTCTCAGCAACCGTGAAGAGCTGAAGAGTCTGGAATTGGCATCGGAAATCTATCGCCAGAAAGTAAACGTGGTTCGCGCGGATTTTCTTCCTTCTGTAGCTTTGACCGCCAATTATCTGGTGACCAACCCGTCGCTCGTGAACGGATTTGAAAATAAATTCCGCGGCATGTGGGCTGCCGGAATCGTCGTAAAAATCCCTGTATTCCACTGGGGAGAAGGTATATATAAGGTAAAGGCCGCCAAGGCGGAAGCCAACATCGCCCGCTACAAGCTGGAAGACATCAAAGAAAAAGTGGAACTCCAGGTAACACAGAACTCCTATAAGGTAAACGAATCGACCAAGAAATTAGCTTTAGCCGAAAAGAACATGGAGAAAGCAGAAGAAAACCTGCGCTATGCCAATTTGGGATTTAAGGAAGGAGTCATTCCGACCAGTAACGTGCTGGAAGCACAAACTGCCTGGTTCTCGGCACAAGCCGGAAAAATAGACGCACAGATAGACGTCAAAATGAGTGAACTTTATTTGAACAAATCAATGGGAATTTTAAAATAATACAGATATATGGAAAAGACTCAACGCAACAATATCATGCTGGCTTTCTTTACATTGTTAGCCGTAATCGTTATCGTCAGCATCATCGGATTCTTCACCTTAGGAAAAGGCCCTGAAATCATACAAGGCCAGGCTGAAGCCACAGAATACAGGGTATCGAGCAAGGTACCGGGACGTATCCTGAAATTCTTTGTCAGCGAAGGAGATAAAGTGAAAGCAGGTGATACACTGGCTATTCTGGAAGCTCCGGATGTAATGGCTAAATTATCGCAGGCACAAGCTGCCGAACAGGCTGCACAGGCACTGAATGAGAAGGCCCTGCGAGGTACAAGAAGCGAACAACTGCAGGCTGCATACGAAATGTGGCAGAAAGCCAAAGCAGGACTGGAGATTGCCGAAAAATCATACAACCGTGTGAACCGCCTGTACGAAGAAGGGGTGATGACCGCACAGAAAAGAGATGAAGCAAAAGCACAATACGATGCCATGAAGGCGACCGAACGTGCCGCCAATGCACAGTACACAATGGCCAAGAATGGTGCACAGCGTGAAGACAAGGCCATGGCCGCCGCACAGGTAGAACGTGCCAAAGGAGCTGTAGCCGAGGTTTCTTCTTACGTATCAGAAACTTACTTAGTAGCTGCTGCCGATGGAGAAGTGGCCGAAATCTTCCCGAAAGTAGGTGAACTGGTTGGTACGGGCGCTCCCATCATGAACGTAGCCCAACTGGATGACATGTGGGTGACATTCAACGTACGTGAGGATTTTCTGAAAGACTTCACCGTAGGAAGCAAGATTAAAGCCTACGTTCCTGCCCTGGAAAAAGAAGCTGAATTCCAGGTAACGGTCATGAAGGACTTAGGTACGTATGCCGCATGGAAAGCCACCAAGACCACCGGTCAGTTTGACCTGAAGACTTTTGAAGTAAAGGCAAAACCCGTACAGCCTGTAGAAAATTTACGTCCGGGTATGTCTGCTATCATTGAAAAATAAATCCACATGTCGACAACCACCTATCAATGTTACCTGAAAGTGATGCGAAGAGAAATTCTCCGCATTGCCACCAAGCCGATGTACCTGTTCTGCATGGTCATCGCTCCATTGTTCTGTTTCCTGTTTTTCACCACCCTGATGGAAAACGGGCTGCCGACCAATCTGCCTGCAGGAGTGGTGGACCTCGACAACACCGCCACGACACGCAACATTATCCGCAACCTGGACGCGTTTCAGCAGACCCAGATTGTAGCGCATTACCCAAGTGTCACAGAAGCAAGACAGGCCGTACAGCGCGGAGAGATTTATTCATTCTATTACATTCCGAAAGGAACGACCGAAGAAGCCCTTGCCAGCAGACAGCCTAAGGTTTCTTTCTATGTCAACTATTCTTACCTGATAGCAGGTTCCTTGCTCTACAAGGACCAGAGAACCATGTCGGAGTTAGCCTCTGCAGCCGTGGGACAAGCAACCCTATTAGCCAAAGGAGCCACCGAAGACCAGGCACTTGCCTTCCTGCAACCGGTAGTCATTTCTACCCATGCACTGAATAATCCCTGGCTGAACTACTCGGTGTACCTGTGTAATACATTGTTTCCAGGTATCCTGATGCTACTTATTTTCCTGACTACCGTATATACCATCGGAACAGAATTAAAGGACAAGACTTCAAAGGAACTGATGCAACTGGCCGATAACTCCATTGTGACGGCACTGGTGGGAAAATTGATTCCTCAAACCGTGACGTTCTTCATCATGGCTACGTTCTATAACGTGTATTTGTACGGATTCCTGCACTATCCGTGTCACAGCGGAATTTTCCCGATGCTGTTAGCCGGACTGCTGCTGGTGCTTGCCTCACAAGCATTCGGCGTATTCCTTTTCGGCTTGTTCGGTTCACTCCGTCTGGCATTGAGTGCGGCTTCCCTGTGGGGAGTCATTTCATTCTCCATCTCGGGATTCACTTTCCCGGTCATGGCGATGCACCCTACGCTGCAGGCTTTGTCCGTGTTGTTCCCCTTGCGGCATTATTTCCTGCTCTACGTGAATTTGGCCTTAAACGGTTATCCGGTCATTTATGCCTGGCATGCCGTTACCGCCCTGCTGCTGTTCATGCTCCTGCCTTTCTTCTTCCTGAAAAGAATACGCACGGCCATGCTGCATTATGTCTATATCCCTTAACCCTTTGCGTTCATGAAAAAAGAATCGTTAAAACAAACCATACAACAAGGCTTCGCAGGTCTCTTCCATATATGCAAGCAGGAACTGAAAGCCATTTTCAAAGACCAGGGCGTACTTATTTTCTTCTTGCTTGTCCCGCTGGCCTACCCGTTGGTATATGCCTTTATTTATACCAATGAGGTGGTACGCGAAGTGCCCGTAGCGGTAATAGACAACAGCAACACGGCACTCAGCCGCCAGTTTATCCGTACGGTTGATGCAAGCGCCGATGTGCATATCCAGTCGCATTGTGCGGATATGGAAGAAGGAAAAAACCTGTTGAAAGAAACAAGGGTATATGGCATTCTCTACATTCCGGAAAGTTTCAGCAAAGACATCGCTTCCGGCAAACAGACGACAGTCAGTATTTACTGTGACATGAGTGGCATGCTATACTACAAAGCGCTGGTATTGGCAAGTACTAACGCTTCACTCACCTTAAATAAAAAAATCCAGATACAGCGGATGGGAAATACAACGGAACGGCAGGATGAGGTCAGTACGGCTCCCATTGAATACGAAGATGTATCGCTATTCAACCCGCAAGACGGATTTGCCAGCTTCCTAATTCCGGCTGTCCTCATCCTGATTATACAGCAGACGCTATTATTAGGCATCGGACTTTCAGCGGGAACCGCCCGTGAAAATAACCGCTTCAAAGACTTGGTCCCCATCAGCCGACAGTATCAGGGTACGCTCCGCATTGTAGGCGGAAAGTCATTGGCTTATTTCCTGATTTATGCATTAGTAGCTGCGTATGTGCTCTGCCTTGTACCGCAATTGTTTGATTTGGTACAAATTGCACAGCCTATGACCCTGTTAGCTTTTGTGGTGCCTTACATCTTGGCATGTATTTTCTTTGCGATGACCTGCTCCATCTTTATACATCACAGAGAATCATGTCTGATGATTTATGTCTTCACCTCCGTACCGCTCCTGTTTATCTCCGGAATCTCCTGGCCGGGAGCTGCCGTACCTACGTTCTGGAAAGTATTCTCCTGGATATTCCCATCTACGTTTGGTATCAACGGGTTTGTAAGAATCAACAACATGGGCGCAACTCTTCCGGAAGTGTTAGTCGAATATCAGGCACTTTGGATACAAGCTATCGTATATTTCTTCACAACCTGCATTGTCTACCGCCGACAAATCATATTGAGCCGCCGGCATGCCATGGAGCGCCTGCGTATGTTCAGGCTACGAAAACTGGTTGCCAAGACATCCAAATAACCAAACTTTAGTTCAATTATCCGGCTTCGTAAACTTTACCAGGCCGGATAATTTATCTTTATTAACACCTGAACAAGAGTGAATACCCCAGAATACTCGTAGCTTTGCGAATATTTATAAACGAGCTTATGAAACACCTTATTTATATATTCGCCGGGCTGATATGTTGCCTGATTACATTACCTCAGGTGGGGGCTTCTCCATTGGAAAACAAGAAACAGCGTTTCCGAATTACCGTACTGAATACCGGAGGAGAGCCGCAACAAGGTATCATTCTGAAAGTGGCAGGCTACAGCAGCGAGTATATCAGCGACGAACAAGGTCTCATCGATTTCGAACAATCCATTGACAACAATTACGTCCGTACTGCCAATTTTTACTTCCCGACAGATAAGAACAAAACAGTCAAATCCTTGCGACTGGACGAAGCAGCACAAGATACGATTATCCGTATAGACCGTCCGGAGGATTTGGCACGCTTCAAGCAAAGCGGTAAGACATTACTGGTAAACGGCGTGCTGAAAGAAGGAGGCAAGCCCGTTCCTCATGCAGAAATCAGCATCCAGGGAACTGGGAAACGCACATTCTCTAATGCGCAGGGCGAATTCAGCATTGAAGCAGATTACAGTCACCTGATTATGATACGGGCAGAACGCATGGAAAACAAGTATCTCGACATCGAATCTTTCCTGCAGAACCCTAACCAGCCGTTAGAAATACGAATGACAAAGAAAGGAGCCGACCGGGTGTATCACGTGGTAGAGAAAATGCCGGAGTATCCTGGAGGGATGAAAGCCTTCTTCAACTATATCAGAAGAAAGGCGCATACCACGGAACTGGCCGAGGAAACTCAAAAAGAGGGTGCGGTCATGATTCAATTCATTGTAGAAAAAGACGGTAGTATCACTTCTCCCAGCATTGTAAGAGGGCTGGACGCACGTCTGGATACGGCCGCATTAGATGCCATCATAGTGATGCCCGATTGGATTCCAGCACAGGAACACGGAGTTAACGTACGCTGTAAATATTCTGTTCCGGTTCCTTTCAAGAAGCCGAAACCTACTCCTCCTGTGGCTCCGAAACCCGCTCCTGAAATAAAGAAAGACAGTATCGCGATACCTTCAGTCCCGGCTGACTCTCTTGCACAGGATTCAGTTCTTCAGGTTATCCCTATACCATCCGTAGACCCACTGGTGACAGATACATTGGCCACGGATACAACCTTAGTGGTCTCTACTGACAGTACAAGCGTACAAAATGAAACAGCTGCCTCATTGTCTACTTCTGAAGCCACAGAAGTCAAACCGAAAAAACGGAACTTCATCGTTCGTTTCTTCCGCTGGCTGTTCGGTATCAAAGACAAGGAAAATACGCCTGCAGAGTCCAAGGAAGGAAAAACACCTGAGGTTATACCGGAAGAAGGAATTCAGAAAGAAGAATAAATGTAAAACTTAAATAACACAGTCATGAAAAAACTTTTTGTACTTTTTTATGCGCTAATGTGCCTGGTTACTCTGCAGGCACAAAAGGTAACGCTACAGGATGTAGCCAACGGTACCTATCGCGCACAAAGTATACAGGGATTAAAACCGATGCTGGACGGTGAACATTATACCCAAATCAGCAAGGACCACAAACGAATCGTCAAATACTCTTTTAAGACCGGTAAAGAGGTTGCTACCATCTTTGACGTAGCCACTGCCCGCAACCACAAGCTGAAAAATTTCGATGACTATATTATGTCACCGGACGAAAGCCTGATATTGATTCAAACGGAAACCAAGCCGATTTACCGTCGTTCATTCACAGCTGTATATTATATATACAATGTGAGAAACCGTACACTTGAACCTTTGTCAAACAACGGTCCGCAGCAGGTTCCTTTGTTCTCTCCCAACAGTCACCAGATTGCGTTTGTGCGCAACAACAACATCTACCTTATCAAACTGCTTTTCGGCAACAGCGAATCGCAGGTAACGAAAGACGGAGAGTACAACAAGGTACTCAACGGTATTCCTGACTGGGTATATGAGGAAGAATTCAGCTATAACCGCGCCTTCGATTTCAGTGCAGACAGTAAAATGATTGCATACGTCCGCTTCGATGAAAGCCAGGTTCCCATGTACTCTTTCCCATGGTATAAGGGTATGGCTCCAGAAAAAACAGAGTACACTACCTATCCGGGAAGCTATGACTACAAATATCCCAAAGCAGGAGTTGTAAACTCCAAGGTTAGCGTACATTCTTTTGACATAAAAAGTCGTGTAACCCGTAAAATGGAACTTCCGGTAGATTCTGACGGTTATGTACCTCGCATCAAATTCACAGATGACCCGGAAAAACTGGCCATCATGACATTGAATCGCCACCAGAACCGCTTCGACCTTTATATGGCCAACCCACGCAGTGCCATCTGCAAAGTAGCCATCCGCGACGAGGCAGAGCAGTACATTAAAGAGCAAGCCTATTCAGACATTGCATTCTATCCGGAACACATCGTCATGATGAGTGAACGGGATGGATACAACCACCTTTACCTGTACACCATTGGAGGAAACCTGGTGAAACAAATCACAAAAGGAGAATTTGAGGTAAAGGATTTCCTGGGATGGGACCAGAAAGCAAACGTTTTCTATTACACCAGCAACGAAGGAAACCCCTTGCGTACCGCGGTGTACAAGATTGACGGAAAAGGTAAAAAGACCAAACTTTCTACACGTACCGGAACAAACAGTGCGTTGTTCAGCAAAAATCTGAATTATTACATCAATACGTATTCCAGTGCGCAGACTCCTACCCTTATTACGCTGAACAACAACAAGGGTCAGGAAATGGTTACACTGCTTGACAACAAAGAACTGAAAAGCAAAACAGCGCAGCTAAACATGCCGACAAAAGAGTTTTTCTCTTTCAAAACCAGCGAAGGAGTAGAACTGAACGGTTGGATGATGAAACCAGCCAACTTCAATCCTTCCAAGAAATATCCGGTAATCATGCACCAATATAGCGGTCCTGGTTCTCAGCAGGTACTCGACAAGTGGGGTATCGGAAGCTTCAGTGACGGAGGTATGTTTGAAGCCGTAATGTGCGACAAAGGTTATATCATGGTCTGCGTAGACGGACGTGGTACCGGAGGTAGAGGAGCTGTATTCGAAAAATGTACGTACCTTTCTATCGGTGTGAAAGAAGCTACCGACCAGGCTGAAGCAGCTAAATACCTCTCTACTCTGCCTTACGTAGATGGAAGCCGTATTGGCATTTGGGGCTGGAGCTATGGAGGATACAACACGCTGATGTCAATGAGCGAAGGTTCTGGCGCATTCAAGGCCGGAGTTGCCATTGCCGCTCCGACAGACTGGAGATTCTATGATTCAGTCTATACCGAACGTTTCATGCGCACACCGAAAGAAAACGGTGACGGTTACCAGGCTTCTTCTGCCATCAGCCGTGCATCCAAACTAAAAGGAAAGCTGTTGCTCATCCATGGAAGTGCAGACGACAACGTGCACCTGCAGAATTTCATGGAGTACAGTGAAGCACTGGTACAGGCAAACATCCAGTTTGATACACAGATTTACACCAACCGTAATCACAGTATCTTCGGAGGAAATACCCGCAACCACCTGATGAACAGAGTGGCTAATTTCTTCCTGCAGAACTTGTAATATTTCATTTTAGCAGATGACACCAGTCACAAGAAGCTGGTGTCATCTGTTTTTCTTTGTTCTTTTATCTTACCACTATGACACACATCAGAAAGCCTGATTGGCTAAAAATCCAGATTGGCACCAATGCCCGATATACTGAAACCAAACGCATTGTAGATACCCATAAGCTTCATACCATCTGCAGCAGCGGACGCTGTCCCAACTTAGGTGAGTGCTGGGGAAAAGGCACCGCCACCTTCATGATTGGAGGAGCCATCTGTACCCGTTCCTGCAAGTTCTGCAATACACAAACCGGAAGACCTCTCCCATTGGATCCGGAAGAACCGCTCAGAGTGGCCCAGTCCATCCAACTCATGAAGCTTGACCACGCGGTCATCACTTCTGTCGACCGGGATGATTTAAAGGATTTAGGTGCCTCACACTGGGCTGCTACCCTGATGGCCATCCGAAAATTGTGTCCTGACACCACCATAGAGGCACTTATTCCCGATTTTCAAGGCCACAGCGAATTATTGCAGCAGGTCATTGAAACACGTCCCGATATTCTTTCACACAACCTAGAAACCGTCCGCCGTCTCAGTCCACAGGTCAGAAGTGTAGCAGATTATGATACCAGCCTGAAAGTTATCCGTCAGATTGCAGAAAATGGACTAAAGGCCAAATCCGGTATCATGGTGGGGTTGGGAGAAACCATAGAAGAAGTAGAAGAAACGATGGATGACCTGCTACAGAACGGTTGCCAGATACTGACCATCGGACAATACCTGCAACCAACTGCCAAGCACTATCCGGTAGCAGAATACATCCATCCAGACCAGTTCAAGAAATTTAAAGAGATAGGTGAAGCCAAAGGATTTGAAATTGTAGAAAGCGGTCCGCTGGTTCGTTCTTCTTACCATGCTGAAAAACATCTCCGCAAACAATGAACAATTTTCTTTTTCCAATTGTTGCAATTTTATCAACTGATGCTCTTCGACTATGAATCTATTGCTCAAATACAAAGATAAAATTGTATCATTTGGATTGCTTCCTATCATTATCACACTGATAGGCATTCATCTGTTCCCAACGACCGCCATGTTGGGAACAGGACTTACTATCAGTATTGCGGGATTACTTTATGATGTGTTGCGCCTGAAAGGACTTAATTTCTTCCTTTTGCAGGGAACTATCGGAATTGGTGTCTGCTTCCTTTTAAGATTGTTCACCGGATATGCTGTCTCTTA
>ENA-OZGQ01000271-OZGQ01000271.1-human-gut-metagenome-genome-assembly--contig:-NODE-271-length-12551-cov-4.718470_pt1 | contig 12551 bp, 9 predicted proteins | sample MGYA00244661_ERZ653668 | MGnify/ENA primary metagenome ERZ653668 (study PRJEB26926, sample SAMN06165249) | human gut metagenome | biome: ENVO:00009003; feature: ENVO:2100002; material: ENVO:00002003...
AGTCTCGTGGGCTCGGAGATGTGTATAAGAGACAGTCTCCAACCGCCGGCTTTATGTGGGCAATCTTTCCTATGAAGCTACGGAAAGCGACCTGGAGGACGTGTTCAAGGGCATCGGGGAAGTCAATTCCGTGGAAATCATTTACAACCCCCGCACCCACAAATCCAAGGGGTATGCTTTTGTGGAAATGAAGAAGATGGAAGACGCCATCCGTTCCGTGGACATTCTCCACAACCAGCCTTTCATGGGCCGCAATCTGCTGGTCAGCGGAGCCAATGAACGCCAGGAACAACCCCGGCAGCCCCGCGAAGACCGCGCGCCCAGGGAAGAACAGGATTCCATGGCGGAAGTGAAGGAAACCTCCACTCCCCTGCTCCAGCCGGAAGCTCCCGCTCCCCAGTCCCAGGAACAATAACCGTTTTACCATGCGGAAGCCGGCCTTTCTTCAAAGGCCGGCTTCCTGCATTTACGGGAAAGGGAACTCCAGGCAGCAACGAACGTGCAGCACGGCACGGGAGCCGCACCATCCAACAGCCCTTCCATCCGTAGGGTTTAAACCACTCCCCTGTCCGTCCCGGGGCGGCGGAACAGGCGTGCCTGCAAAGGCGGATTCTGAAAATATCACGGCAGCCCCCAGGCTCTGCGCAGGCGCAAATATTCCCTGGCGGGGAGCAGAATATAAAGGGGGTGTCTGGAAGGATCCAGCCATGCAATCATGGCCCTCAAATTTTCCTCGCTCATTGCGGTGCATCCGGCCGTAGGGGATCCTCCGTCCCGGCGCCAGATATGGAAAAAAATGGAGGAACCCGCACCCGGCACGGGTTTCTGCCGTCCGTCTGCGGCATTATGCCGGATAAACAGTTTCAGACTGTGGGCGTAATCATTCAGCTTCATCTGCTGCTTGAACTCCCAAGGCGTGACGGGATCATGCTTCAGCACAAAGTGCTGGTTATACAGGGGAGAAGCAGGGTCATCCACCCACATGTCCCGCGGCGTAATGCGGCGGTACGGCATGGAACGCTTTTTCTGCGGCGCGGGAACAGTTCCATATACGCCCCCCAGTTCAAAAATTCCCGCGGGAGAGCGCAAGTCCCCCTCCTTCTTCACCGGCCCTCCGGCGGGAGGGAGGCTGACGCCCCTGCCCCAGACCAGACCGGATTTTCCCAGACGCGCCGGAAACGGCCCCTTCACCATCACCCAGCCCCGCGGCCCCTTCTCCAAAAGGCTCAACTGCACATGGGAACTATTCCACCCGTCCGCGGAACCTACAATCACCTGGCTGCAATCCGCAGGGAGCGCCGCGGCCGGAAAACAGAACGCCGCCAGCATGCACAAACACAGGTATACTGCCTTCATGAGCCGTAGCATAACGGCACCGTTCCGGAAGAAAAGCAATTACTCCGTCTCCGCAGGCGCGCCGTCCGGCGGAATCCACCCGCCTAGTTCAACGGAAGAACTTCTTCCAGCAGGGACTCAATTCCCTCCTTGGCAAACCGGGAATACAGATACAGCCTTTTGGCTTCCATGTATTTACCCAGGGCAGACCCCACTTCTCCCGCATTCCTGCATTTTTCCGCATCATTCAGCAGATTCACCAGTGTGCTTGCCTTTGTCGTCAGGTCCAGATACCGGGCATTCAGCTCCTGGTCATTGATGAACAGTTCCTGGTCCCTGGAACGCAGCTGTTGAAGCTCCTCCCAGGCACCGTATACGTCCTGCATGGCTTCACGCTGGCGCGCTGCGCCCAGGGCACGCTCAATAACGGCCATTTTGCCCAGATCTTCCACAAACTGCTTCTGGAGCTCCGGATCATCCTTCACCAGAACGGCAAATTCATGCTGGTTGTCAAAAATGCGGCGATAATTCTTATTCTTGTGGAAACGCTTGAAATCCTCCAGAGCGTGGGATTGCTGACCTGCGGCCATCATGGCGTTCCGCAGCGGAAGAAGACGGGGATTCTTCGGCCAGATTTCAATGGCGTTTTTCAGGCATTCCTCCAATTTGGCGCGGTCCCCCCTGGCCAGGGCTTCCTGCCCCTGGGAAATATAGGCGTCACTGGCGAATACGGCGGCACTGATAGCGGACTCCGCACGGCCCGTACTGAAATCCCTGGAAGTCTTCTTAAGGTTCTCCACCAGGGAAAGGGCTTCTTCGTAATCTTTGCCGTTCATCAACTCGAACAACTTTTCCACGTCCCGTTTGAAGGCATACAGTTTTTGCTTCTTCTCATACGGAAACGTATTCACGGCAGGCATGAATTCCCCGATCAGGAGAGCTTCGTTCAGCCGTTCCAGCGCATCCACGTAATGATGGGAATCCACCAGGTTGTTCACGGCCTTCATGTGCCGGTCGGAGTCACGGGCCAGTTCCCGGGAAAGGTTGTCCAGAATAGCGACGGTGGGAGGAGCGCCCAGCGTACCGCTGAACATCTTGGCGGCATCGGAATTCTTATCCAGCCGCAGCTTGGTATCCCCGTCATTGAACAGGCGGCTGTAAACGCCGCAGCCTATGGAAACATGGTCAAAACGCCGCTGGGCAAACAATTGAACCAGCGTAGACTGAAAAACAATCTTCGCTTCCGTCACCGTCAGAACCTGTTCACTTTCCAGCTTCAGCTTGCGGGCTTCCATCTCCACCACACGCTTTTCCAGATATTTGTAACGGGGGTTATTTTTGGCGGGATGATTGGTGGAAGTTCCCTTTTTCCCGCCCTTCTGGCCGGAGGGCGCACCGGAAATCGTCGTCACGCCGCTTTCCATCAGGCTCATCTTCTGGGCGTTGCTGCGGATTTCCCTCTCCACCGCCTCAAGCATCTTCCCCTTGTTTTTTCCATTGCTCCTGGCCTGCCACGCGGTGTAAATGGCCTGGCAGAGAGCGTCGGAAACGCCTCCGTCCAGCGGGTTGCTGGAAGCGGCAGTCAACAGGTCCACTACCTGCCGCACCACATTATCCGCCACCAGTTTTTCCTTACGCATGGAGAGCGTTTCGTGGAGCTTTTCAAAAATTTTCTGATATTCCTTCGCATCTTCCGTGCTCTCCTCCGGCTGGCTCAGGTACTTGTTGAAACGCGCTTCAATCTCCCGGAAACTGCCCATATTCAACGTCGTTCCGTTGATGGTCACCGTGCCGTCCTGAGGATTCAGGAAAGGAAGCTCATTGCCGTACAGGGACTTGGCGTCCCCCTGCCTGGAAGGCTGGTAGGCATTCGGCTGAACGGCGGGAGGGGAGGCAGGGGATGCGGCAGGCGCACCGCCGGCTGCAGGAGGGTTGTACATCATCTGCCCCAGCGCGGGAACCGCGCAGGCCAGGGTCATCAAAAAACAGCATTTCATAGGATGAGGGTGATTGTTTATTTAGGCTGAATGGATGTAGCTACGCACACGCCGCGCACCTTCGGATTGATATCTTTCACCTGGAACTCTATCCTGTATTGCTGGTCCCGGTTGATGTTCAGTCCGTTCCTGGCCTCAGCGGAAACACAGACGGGAATAATGTACTCACGCCCGGAGGCGTCTTTGTACAAGAAGGCAATAAGCTCGGACTCGCCGCGCGGAAAACGGTCAATCACCGTTCCGTCCAGTGCATAGTTGTTATTGGAAAGCTGGGAGGCGTTCGCCGCCAGAATGTCCAGAGGTATATCCGACCCGGCCTGCGGTTTCTCCCCGGCTCGGAACATGACAATCCCCACAATAACGGCCAGCACAAAAACCGCCGCCCCGACCGTCAAAACCAGTGCGGATGATGAGGAACTTTTCTTTTTTGCTGCACGCCGTCTCGCCATAATTTCTGATGGAAAAAGTATATAACGTACTTCCCGCGAGCGCACGCATTAAATTAAAGCTCCCAGCGCGAACGGCGGATTCCCGCGTAGGCGGCCGCAATGCCGCACGCAACATGCACGCCCAGAACAATATAGCAAACCAGGGAGGGAGTCAGGTCCGTATCCAGCACATTCTTGACGGCGTAATATACGTCGTCCTTCAGTGCGGAGATGCTGCCGGACCACGCCCAGTACGCGGAAATGAAGGGGCGTATGAAACTCTCCGCATATTCCGGAAGCGCCAGCACCGCTCCGGAGAGAGGAAGCTGGAAACCCACCAGATAAATGCTCAGCAGGGAAGCCTGGTCCGCACTCCGGGCCAGGGCGGAAATGCCCAGGCATACAAAAGTCATGGCGGCGTTCGCCAAAATCAGAAACAGCAGATGCGTCAGGCCGCCGCCACGGTCCCAGAAAAAATCCACAAAGGCAAACATCCAGACGGATTGCACCAGCACCAGAACGCTCAGATAGGACAGCTTGCTCGCCAGGTAGGCGGAAGGCCTCATGCCCGCATACTTTTCCTTTTCCATGACGGCGCGTTCACCGGCCACCTCGCGGGCGGCATTGTTGGACCCCATCAGCCCCAGCAGAATCACCTCAAACATGATGATGCCGGAGACGGCGGACCCCGTTTTCATGTTCAGCTGCTGGGCTTCCATATCCTTCTGGACAGTCTGGACATCCTGCGTGGCGGAAAGCCCCACGATTTGCCCGGAGCCCTTGTCCGTAAACATGGCTACCAGCACGGGAAACAGCAGCACCATGACCAATTGAAGAACCAACTGGGAACGGTCGCGGAAAAAGATGCGCCAGCGCCGCCCCAGCAGGCAAAAGAACTGGGTGATGAATCCGGGAACTTCCGGAATGTTTTCCTCCACGGCCTTTTCCCGTTCCGTTCCGGATTCTCCGGAGGCCCCCTCCTTCTCCGCCGCCGCAAGACGGACGGCATCCGGATCCGGCAGTTCCCCGGAAAGAATTTTCTTTTCCCTTTCCTGTTCCAGACGGGAATAATAGGAATCCCGGTGCTTGCTCCAGGACCGGCTCCAGGAAGGGCCTTCACGATCCTGGAGCTTCGGGTAAATCTCCTCCAGCGAGGAAACGCCGAAGTAATGCAGCATGGTTTTCGGGGAACCGTGGTAAGCCACGCAACCCTGGTGCATGACCAGGATGGAATCATACCTGTCCAGATGGGAAAGGCTGTGCGTGACGGAAATGACGATGCGGCCTTCCGAACGGGAGATTTCATGCAGGAGGAACACGATATCGTGCTCCGACCTGGGATCCAGTCCGGACGTCACCTCATCGCAAATCAGCAGCCGGGGATTGGATACCAGTTCCATGGCCAGCGCCAGGCGCCTTTTCTGGCCGCCGGAAAGAATTTTCACATCCCGGTCCGTAATCCCCTCCATTCCCGTTACCTCCAGGGCATTGTCAATGCTGTCGTCCAAATCGTCCACGGAATTGAACCGGCAACGGAGCCTGGCGGCGCTCTCCACATTCTCATCCACGCTCAGCTGGTCATAGGCAATGCTGAACTGGGGAACGAACCCGATTTCCGAAGGTTCAAAGTCTTCTTCAGCCAAATCATGGCCATTCCAGAAAAAACGCCCGCCCGTTTCCGCAATCATGCCCGCAATCGCCTTCAATAAGGTCGTCTTTCCGCAGCCGGAAGGACCAACGACCGCCATAAAATGACCGCGAGGGACATTAAAACTGACATTGTCCAATAATTTCAAAGGACCATCCGGTGTTTCTATCTCATACGTAATGCCGTCCGCCTGCAACATGGTTCTTTTACTTTAACGTATCAACTTCCGCATCATCAAGGAAAATCGGGCATTTGCACTCTATCCCGCCAGCAACGGAGAACATGCTCTCCGGAAACCTTCCCTGCCAGCCGCGGGAACGCTCCCGCGGTCAGGCTCCTCCTGCCCCCGCTCATCTCGGCATCCCCCGCGACCGTATCCGTGCCGCAAACCGGGCTGCACGGAATTCCCCCGAAAAACCGGATGGACAGACACAGCCCTCCCGAAAGGGAGGTTTGAAGCCTCCGGGAGCGTTTATTTCATCATCTTCCAAACCGCCAGCCGTTTTCAAAACGGAAAATCCGCATCCCCCACCGGATCCACAGCTTTGTCCTCAAACTTTTTAACAGCTTTCTGCTGGGGATTTACGGCACGGACCACCAACGCCCGGGGGGGCATTTCCCGCCGCCTTCCGAACTCGCATTTTTCCTCGCACAGATCGCAGGAGTTCCGGCGTTCGCGTTCCTCAGGCCGTTCCGCGGTAACGGGACAGGCGTGTTCACACGCGCCGCAGCCAATGCACAGGGAAGGATCCAGCCTGGGCAGGCGGTGCTCCTGGCCGTCACGCCCGATATAGGGCACCGTGTAAAGGGCCTTGGTGGGGCAATGCTCCGTACAGGCTCCGCAATCCATGTCCTCCCGGGCAACCAGGCAGCGGCAGACGTAAAACCGGGCCACGGCAATGCGCGTAGTATCTTTTGTTATTCCCTCAGTATCCCTTTCCGCGGTAACAGGCATCCTGCGTATGGCCCCTGTGGGGCAGACCTCCGCACAGCGGTGGCAATCATAAAGGCAGTATTTGGTGGAAAAATCCATCCGGGGTTTCATGAATCCCTTCAGGCCAAGCTGCAGGTATGAGGGCTGAAGCACATGGGTGGGGCAGTTGGCAACGCACATCTGGCAGCCGGTGCAGATATCCAGAAAACGTTCCAGGGAACCGGCTCCGGGAGGAAGAACGCACTGGGTGGGGTCCAGCTTCCGGGCGGCATCTCCCCGGCATCCGGAAAGGGCGGCCGTAGCCAGCCCGGCCGCAGTAGCCTCCAGGAACTGGCGGCGGGAACTCCCGGCAATGGAGGGAACCGCGGCGGAAGAAGAGGGAGCGGGAGCCGGGGAAGCCTTCTTTTTTTGGGCCGGAACCAGTTGGCGGGCCCTGGTAAACCAGCGGTAGCGTATTCCTCCCTCACTGCAGGAGCGCACGCAATCGTAGCACGCCACGCAGCGTGAGGAGTCTATTTTGTATTCCTTCAGGTTCAGGCATTGCGCCTTGCAGGATTTGACGCATTTGCCGCATTTTTTGCAGGAGGCGGGATCAAAGCCCAGCCGGAAAAGGGAGATACGGGAAAGCAGGCCAAGCAGCGTGCCGACGGGGCATACCGTATTGCAATACAAGCGTCCCTTCCAGGCACTCATGACGGCCACCAGGCCGAGCATGCCGGCGGAAGCCAGCAGAACCGGGAAAGCCGCGGGGAAATAATCCATCTGGACCAGGTCCGCAGAAGAACTGTCCGCCGCCAGCAGGTTATTGCTCCAAATGGCGGCCGGCCATGCCAGCACATACATGATGCGCCCGAAAATGCTGTAAGGGTCCAGCCAATTCAGAGACAGACCGGCCAGCCCCGTCACGCAGCAGGCGGCCAGCAATGCCAGCACCCCATACCGCACCCACGGCACAGGCCGGGAGAATTTCAGGAAACGCTTCGGCGCCAGCCAGCGGCGGATCCTGAAGACAATATCCTGGAGAATCCCCAGCGGGCAGATGAAGGAACAGTATACGCGGCCGAACAGCAGCGTAAGCAGCAGCAAAACCCCCAGAATCACGGCGGAAACGGCTGCCCCGCTCAGGGTCCCCAGCACGGACGGCACAAATTGCCACCGCGCCAGGGAAAAGGAATCTTCCATCCCCTCTCCGCCCCCCGTCATGTTCGGCACGTTCCACGCGGGAATGTGGTGCAGAAAAGCGTATGCAATCCCAATAAAGAAAATGACGGCCACCGTCACGCGGAGCCACTTCAGAGGACTGACGAGAAAGGCTTTGATGACTGACATATTTATCATAAACCCGCCGGAGGCGGAAAGTTGGCCCCCACCGCGTCATCCGCAGACGGGAGAAGGAGCCGCCGCGTCAGGCCATGCTGATACGGCGGATATTAAGCCTGGAAAGGTCGGCGACGCCCAGCCCCATTTCCTCCCCAAGCTGCACATGGCGAATTTTTCCGGCCTTGTTCAGCAGGGCGGCGCCCGCAGCGTCAATGGCCACGATGTCACGGGAAGCCAGAAGGGTTTTGCGCTCCACCAGGTCATTCGTATCCTTCCCCACGGGGCCATTGCGCACCATGGGCATGTAGGCGTCCAGCACGCACAGGTCCGGCTTGCGGAAATACACGGCGTCCGCGATGCACTGGTGCAGGTCGTTCTTATGCATGGCCCCGCGGTCCCAGACGGTGCCCATGACATTCTTCATGCAGGCGGTCATCTCGGAACCGCTGTGGTGCTTGAGGGGCGGGCAGGTGATATAAACATCCGCTTCCAGCACGGCCTTATGCACCTTGGCGGAGGTGAATTTCCGGGCTTTCGGGTTTTCCGTCCGCACGTACTGGCTCTCATTGCCGCCGTCCACCATCACACCGCCAGCCTTCTCTACGGCCTCTTTCACGCCGCTGCCCTCATAAGCGCCGTTGTGGCAGCAGTGGTCAAACACCCTTACTTCCTTCGCCCCGGCCTGCCTGCACAGCTCCACCAAAGTGGCGACGGTTTCAGGATGAGTGTTGGCGCCGAATTCCGGAGCCTTGTTCCAGCCGATGTTCGGCTTGATGACGACGGTCTGGCCCGGCTTGACGAAAGCCTGCATGCCGCCCAGCGTCTCCACGGCCTTCCTGACCATCTCCGCACGGGTACCGTTGCGGACGGCCACCAGATCCGGGATGCCGGAAGCCGCCGAAGCTCCGGCCTCCTGGGCGAACAGGGAATCCATGTCCGATATGGCCGCCAGCGCCCCTGCGGCGGCAGTCCTTTTCAAAAAAGTGCGTCTGTCAGTCATCTTCATGGCAACGTCTGTGGTTTATCCCCGCATGCGGGAACACGCAGAAGGTTTTATGCCTCTTCCTAACACACGCCCTGCCAAAAAACAACCTGTCATTCTTCCCGCACCGGAATTTCATAAACGAATTGTCATACAGGCAAGGCTTCTGTACAACCCGGTCATGAAATGTTCCCTGCTCAGCCGCCCCATGACCTGCACTCATGACTGGATCAGCCGCGTCGTCTCCCCCGGGGACGCAGTCGTGGACGCCACGGCGGGCAACGGGCACGATACGGTTTTCCTGGCCCGGCTGGTTGGCCCTTCCGGCCAGGTGCACGCCTTTGACGTGCAGGAAGAAGCCATCCGCGCCACCAGGGAGCGTCTGGAGAAGGAAGGGCTGCTCACCCCTTCCGTCCGGCTCCATCTTGCCAGCCATGACCGCCTGGCGGAACTGGTCGGAGGCCCCGTGAAGGCCATCGTTTTCAACCTGGGCTATCTGCCGGGCGGGGACAAAAAAACAGTCACCAGGACGGAATGCACCCTGGCGGCGCTGGAACAGGCCGCCGCCCTCATTGCCCCGAACGGGCTTCTCAGCGTCATGTGCTATCCCGGCCACGAAGGAGGAAAGGAAGAAGCGGAAGCCGTGGAAGCCTTCCTGTCCCGCCTGCCCCATCATTCCTGGCGCGCCGGCAAATACCAGCTCCTGAACACCGGAACACCGGCTCCCTTCCAGATATGCGCCTTCAGGCTGGACTGACCTCCCCGCCGCCAGGCGTCCGGGAAAGACCTCAGGCCCGGCGTTCCTTCATCCACTCCACCACCTGCGCCAGAGCGCGGGCGCGGTGCGACATGGAATTTTTCACTTCCATGGGAAGCTGGGCGAAACTCCGGTCATACCCTTCCGGGACAAACAGCGGATCATAGCCGAATCCTCCTTCTCCGGCCGGCTCCGTCAACATGTAGCCTTCCACGGAACCGGAAAACTCCGCCAGCACGCGGCCGTTCCCGGCAAGCACCATGACGCAGCGGAACCGTGCGGAAGGCCTGTCCCCCGGCTTCACGCCGGCGCGCCGCAGTTCCTCCATCATGCGGAGGTTATTTCGCGCATGGTTCCCTTCCTCCCCGCCGAAGGAGGAGGACCAGACTCCGGGGCGCCCATCCAGCACATCCACCTCCAGCCCGGAATCATCCGCCAGCAGGACGCCGGGGATGCATCTGGAAGCGGAAAGCGCCTTGAGCGTGGCGTTCTCCGTAAACGTGACTCCCGTTTCATCCACGGGCGGAGCCTGGGGATAGTCGGAAAGATCCTTCACTTCCCATTTCCCGGCCAGCATGGCGCGGATTTCCCCGGTCTTGTGGGCGTTGCGCGTGGCAACCACCAGCAGCGGCAATTCCTGTTCCATAATCATCAATCTTTTACAGTTGAAAATCATCTGAAAGACCGCGCTCAGCAGTCAATCTCCAGGCTGACGGGGCAATGGTCGGACCCCGTCACATCCGGATGGATGGCGGCATCCTTCACCCTGGAAGCCAGCGGATTGGAAACGCAGAAATAGTCAATGCGCCATCCGATATTCCGGGCGCGGGCGCCCGCGCGGTAGGACCACCAGCTGTACCAGCCCGGCTCCTCCGGATGCAGGGCGCGGAACGTATCCGTAAAACCGGCCTCAAGCAGCAGCGTGAACCCGGCGCGCTCCTGGTCGCTGAACCCGGCGGAAAAACGGTTCTCTTTGGGACGTGCAATGTCAATCTCCTCATGGGCCACGTTCAAGTCTCCGCAGAAAACGACCGGCTTGGTTTCCGCCAGTCCCGCCACATACTCGCGGAACGCGGCGTCCCACTGCTCCCGATACGGAAGGCGCACCAGTTCATTCTGTGAATTGGGCGTATAGCAGTTGACCAGGTAAAACCCCTCGAATTCCATCGTGCAGACGCGCCCTTCCCGGTCATGCTCCGGCCAGCCGATTCCGACGGACGTGGAAAGAGGCCGCACCCGGCTGAGGATCAGCACGCCGGAATAACCGGCCTTCTCCGCCGGATTCCAGAGCTGGTGCGGCCAGGAGGAAATCCACAGGTCTTTCACCTGTTCCGGACGCGCCTTGATCTCCTGAAGGCAGAGGACGTCCGGCTCCAGGGCATCCACGGCGTCCGCCATTCCCTTGCCCAGAACCGCCCGCAATCCGTTCACGTTCCATGAGACGAGTTTCATGCGCGCATACTTCCCGTTTTTCACGGGTCCGTCAAGCCCTCAAACACCGTTGTCCCGCCCCCTTCCGGAGGGCTCCGGAAAATTCTTCTTCAGGAATCATCCCCAGTCTTTTGCATGCCGCATAGAACAAGCGTTTTTTCTTGCCAGAACCTCCCCCTCGTGCTTACTTAGATAGGCAAACACCCCGAGAGGCACTCGAGAGTGGGTCTGTCGACCCGCTCTTTTTTGTCTATCCATCACACTCCTCCACACTCATGACAAACGATATTAAAGCTTTGATTGACTACTACGAGAGGGAAAAAGGGCTCTCCCGTGAAAAAATTCTCCTCGCTCTGGAGTCCGCCTTTCTCTCCGCCTACCGCAAAATGGTTCCCGGTTCCGGCAGCATCAACTACCTGAGGGCCGAAATCAACGTGGACAAGGGCAAGGTGCGTATTTTTGCGGACCTGGAAGTGGTGCCGGATGAAGAATATTCCGACAAATTCAACCAGATCCCCCTTTCCCTGGCCGTCAAGCTGGACAAAAACGCCGTGCTTCACGACCTGCTCCCCACCAACATCACGCCCAAGGGCTTCGGCCGCATCGCGGTGCAGACCGCCCGCCAGACCATGCTCCAGAAACTGCTGGATGCGGAAAAGGAAATGCTCTACGACGAGTTCAAGGACCGCGCCGGAGATCTGGTAACGGGCACCATCCGCCGTTTTGAAAAGGGGGATATTTTTGTGGACCTCGGCAAATTCGAAGGTGTCATGACCTCCCGCGAACGCGTGCCGAATGAAGACTACAGCGTCGGCGACCGCATGCGCTTCTACGTGGTGGAAGTGCGCACGGAAGCACGCGGCCCGGAAGTCATCCTTTCCCGCAGCCATCCGAACCTGGTGCGCCGCCTCTTTGAATCGGAAGTGGTGGAAATAGGCGACCAGACCGTGGAAATCCACGGCATCGCCCGCGAAGCCGGCTACCGCACCAAAGTGGCCGTCATCAGCCATGACGACAAAGTAGATCCGGTAGGGGCATGCGTAGGCATGCGCGGCGCCCGCGTCAAAAACATCGTCCGGGAGCTCAACAATGAAAAAGTGGACATCCTGGAATGGACGGAAGACCCCGTCACCTTCGTCCGGGAAGCTCTCAGCCCCGTGGAACCGCGGGAAATCACCGTGGACGAGGAAGCCAGAAAAATCTTCGTTATCGTCCAGGACGACAAAGATCTCTCCAAGGCCATCGGCCGCAGGGGCCAGAATGCCCGCCTCACCTCCCGCCTGATGGGCTGGGATGTCCAGGTGCGCGTCTTTGACGTTCAGGAAGCGGAAAAACGCCAAAGCCAGGCTGCGGCCGAAGAAGTCATGCGCCAATGCCAGGCTGCGGCCAAAACCCTCAGCGAACAATTGGAAATCCCGGAAGAAACCGCCATGGGCCTGGTGACCATGGGCGGAACGGACCTGGTAGCCCTCACCGGATTTGAAGCTTCCGACATCGCGGAAAGCATGGGCATTCCCGCAGAGGAAGCCGCCCAAATTCTGGACAAGGCCCGGGACCTTATCTCCCAATAACCGTTGAGCGCGGCGCTCAACATCTAACAACCTTAAATCAAGATGCCTAATAAACAAGAAGAGAAAGAACCCAAAAAGGAAGTATTGGATCTGATCGGCGGATCTTCCAAAAAGAAACGCGCACCCCAGCCGGCCCCCGTACCGGCTC
>ENA-OZGQ01000273-OZGQ01000273.1-human-gut-metagenome-genome-assembly--contig:-NODE-273-length-12470-cov-5.713814_pt1 | contig 12470 bp, 7 predicted proteins | sample MGYA00244661_ERZ653668 | MGnify/ENA primary metagenome ERZ653668 (study PRJEB26926, sample SAMN06165249) | human gut metagenome | biome: ENVO:00009003; feature: ENVO:2100002; material: ENVO:00002003...
TTACGGCGCAAAGGTAGGTTTAGGGAACATGCGTGTCAAGGCGGAAAATAGAATGCTTACATTCCACACTGTGAAACAGAGAATTTTTACTGGCAATCTTCTATTTTGATTTTATGTTGATTTCAATTCATGTTAAACAAACAGAAAAAAGGCTGTAGATTATCATAAATTCCCATAGTATGGTGGCAGTAACTTTTTGATTACCGCCCCATACTATGGGATTTGCTTTTTTATTCTTGTGGAATTGACAGATGAACGCAGAAACTTGGATTAAAAGATTTCTCAATTTATATAGGCTGATACACTGATTTTCATTTTCTGAGTTTATCAAGTCCTCCGAAGGTGATTGTTCCTCGTCCGCCTGTTGCTTCATAAAAGTTCTTGACACCGTTTGTGTAGCCACTGCTTCCTTTCGTCTGCATTTTGGTGATGTCGCTTTCTATCAGTTCCCATTCACGGTCGTTGACAGCATTCTTTGTTATTATGAGGGTCAAGACACGGAAATCTTTTTGTGCGCTACTGTAGCTTGGATTCCGAGCACCGAACTTGTTGATAATATCCCTGATGGTCAATATATGTTCTTGTTCCGCATAAAAGATGCCATTCTTTGAAGGATTTTCTCCGGAAGTTCCAGATACTTCTGTGAAGTAATGAATATCAGGAACCTCTTCGGGAGGTAAAAGTCCCATTAGATATAGTTCCAACGGAGCATAAGCATAGTTGGACGAATTTACTACTCCGAAACACCAGTCTAGTTGTGAACAAAATGCCCGATATTTGTGTGGATTACCGTCAACATTGCGTTCCAAAGTTTCCAGCTTGAATCCTCCGAGCAGTCCGTCAATGCTGGAGATACCCCAGTGCACTTTTTCCTGGTTTACTATTCCATCAATATCCACGCAATACTGACCGAAATTTAAAGCTCCCCAGTTATGCATCAGTTCGTGTCGGAAAGAGCCTCTAATCTGTCTACGGTCGGATAGCTGTATCAGGCATTTCAATTTGCCGGAAGAACCGAAATCTGACGAATTATCCTCTATTTCTCGGTCAATACCCTGCACGTTATTCGAAATAGGGAAAGCCTGTCCTGCTATTTCTCCTGCAATTTCTGCCATATTACCGACATTATACATGCAAACTACAAAATCAAAGGCATCATCAAATTTTTCATAAAGTTTTTTCAAAATTGGCTTCATCTGCTCGTAAGTGATGGCTTGGTTTGTACCTTGCCGATATTCGATGGCAATTCCATCTGGATGTAGGTATAAGTTATCACCTAAGTTAATCATGGATCGTGTGGTGGATGCTGAAAATTCATATCCTTCCTGCTGTGGGTCAAGATAAAATATGAAATCCTTTTCATTTTCCGTTCGTTGTTCCATTGCAATGATTTCTGGGGGAAGTTCTCCTGAAAAACGGTTTAACTTCAGATTGCAGTATGTCAGTTTGGGTAAACTGCCCAATGCGGCAGGAGGTGTTCCTGTAAAGTTGTTTTTCGAGATTTCAAGGCTCGTAAGGTTTTTCCAGTTGCCGATTTTCTCCGATAAGCTGCCTTCCAGCTGGTTATGTTCCATATAAACAGAAGTGATGTCCCGAGAATAAAGGCTTTGAGGGAGTTCACCAGTTAGGTTGTTCCCACTAAGTGCAATATGCTGGAAGTTAGTCAGGTGGTCGAATACGTCAGGCAATGTTCCAGACAGATTGTTGTCGAACATGTTGATTCCTGTAACGTTTCCTTCCTCTGTTGTTTTAACTCCGTACCATTCGCTGACAGGCTTTTCACTACACCAGTTGGTATTATTAATCCAGTGGTCCCCTCCCGTTGATTTATAAAATTCAATCAGGGCTTCCCGTTCTATGTCTACACCTGTTTGAGTAACCGTTATTTCCCTGTGCGTTGTGTCACATGTCAAAGCAATCACCCCTTTTCTTTCTTCTTCCGTTTCATTGAACGGAATGGTAATGGTTAGCTGTGCATCTCCTGCCGTACCAGAAGTTGGATTGACGGTAATCCATCCTTCATTCCGAGTTTCAGATATAGTGACAGTCCAGTCATCGGCAGCGGTAAAGTTCACATAAGCGGTTCCTCCTTGTTTCGGAAAAGTAGGTTGCAAGTTTTCCGATTCTGGAATACTTAGCGAGGATTCCTCTCCAGAATTGTTTGAATCATCTTCTTCAGAATTTTCTGAATCAGATACGGGTGGAGGGTTCAGTAAGTCGTCCTTTTCTCCTTCATCGGTACAGGATACGGCTGTTGCCATTAACATTACGGCAGATAACAGCCAATAAAAGCATTTGTTTTTCATAAGTTTGATATTTAAAAGAACTGTTTTTTTACTCGGAACCGGCAAAAAGGAAGGCGTGAGACATGTCTTATCCATTTAAAATCGGGCATCGCCAAACGCCTTGTGAAAAATGAATAAAGAAACAATACCCACGCCGTACGCTATGTAAGAAGTGCAACGGTAAGGTCGTACTTTTCATACATGCAGACAGAATGAGCGTCATAATTGTCCTTTATCCCTTCACAGTGAAATTGGCGATTTCGATTTTAGGATAAAAGCAAAAAACGCTTACTATGTTCATGCCTAACTTTTTCTCCAGTCAGGACATGACAAAGATACGCTTTTTGTTCAATATGACGCTCTGTTTCAGGTATTATTTCGTCAAATATAGTGAAATTCGGTCATTTTGTCGAATGCATACAATGAATTTATTTAGATTTCTTGGCATATTCTCCGGAGTTTGTATGAAGAATTCATCTTTTCCTTTTTATATATAAGTTATTTTGCTGTGGCATATTCTCTGTTTCACACTGTGAAATACAAAAACCACAGTGTGGGATACATATTTCACAGTGCGGGATACAAATCCCACGGTGTGAAACAGAGAATAGATAAAGGGATTCTCAGGAATATAGAAGGGGTATTTTATTTTCATATTGTGCGTCATGCAGTAAGTGTTTTTTTTTGTATGATTGTTATATATATGACAAACATAAAAAATATACAGCGATGAGAACGATTTTTGTATTGCTTGGGTTGCTGGCGGCATCTGTAACGGTGAAGGCACAGACATTGACCTCGCCCGACGGAAACTTCAAGATGCAGTTTCATCTATCAGACGAAGGCAAACCAGTCTATTCGTTGATATACAAAGAAAAAGAAGTGATAAAAGAAAGTAAAATGGGCTTTCAGATAACTCCTTCGATTGCATTTGACCGTAATTTCAGCGTAGTAGAAACAAAGATAGATAGTTGCGATACGGTCTGGAAAACAGTGTGGGGGCAGAACAGCGAGATCAGAGACCATCACAAAGAGTTGTGGGTGGCCCTGAAACAAGAAAAATCCGGCAGACTTCTGAATATCCGCTTCCGGTTGTTTAATGACGGTCTGGGTTTCCGTTATGAATTCCCTGTGCAAAATAATCTGCGTCATTTTACCCTAAAAGAAGAATTGACAGAATTTCAGCTGGCTGGCAATCATAAAGCTTTCTGGATTCCGGCTGACTACGATACCAATGAGTTTCAGATAACTACTTCCCGCCTTTCGGAAGTACCTCTTTTAATTGATGAAGCCCGTAATGAGCCTTTGGCTTGTAAATCGCCGACTCCGAATCTGGCTGTACAGACTCCGCTGATGCTGAAGTCGGATAACGGACTGTATATTAATATTCATGAGGCTGCACTGGTAAACTATCCGGCTATGCATTTGAACCTGGATGCAGAAACTTATCTTATGAGTGCACATTTGACGCCCGATAAGAATGGGAACAAGGGATACATTCAGACTGGAAGTGTAACGCCGTGGCGTACGATTATTGTGAGTGACGATGCCCGCGATATTCTGGCTTCCAACCTGATTCTGAATTTGAATGAGCCTTGTAAGATAGAGGATACTTCATGGATAAAGCCTACTAAATACGTTGGTGTATGGTGGGAATACTTCACGGGTGGAGGTTCTACATGGGCCTATACCGATACGCAGGATGTCGTGATTGGACAGACTAATTACAAGCAGTTGAAACCTAACGGACATCATGGAGCCAATACCGCTCATGTGAAAGAATACATCGATTTTGCCGCTAAAAACGGATTCGATGCCGTACTGGTGGAAGGATGGAATGAAGGATGGGAAGATAACTATGCGTATGCCAAAGAATTTATCTATAGCTTTACTACTCCTTATCCAGATTTTGACGTGAAGGAGTTACAGGCGTATGCGGCTTCCAAAGGGGTAAAGATTATCATGCACCATGAAACCACCTCGTCTGTGGCTGATTATGAGCGTCAGATGGATGATGCGTTCCGTTTCATGAAAGACAACGGATATGATGCGGTGAAAACTGGATATGTAGGGCCGATTATTCCACGTAGTGAACATCACGACGGACAGTGGATGGTGAACCATTACAACCGTGTAGCAGAAAAGGCGGCTCAGTATAAGATTATGGTCAATTCGCACGAAGCGGTTCGTCCGACCGGTTTATGCCGTACCTATCCCAACTGGATTGCGCAGGAGTCGGCGCGAGGGACGGAGTTTGAATCGTTCAATGGCATTCGTCCGGACCACCAGACCATACTTCCGTTTACCCGTCTGATGGGAGGTCCGATGGATTATACTCCCGGTATTTTTGAAGGAGATTTGTCGGTGTATGGCAGTAACAAGGCAAAGCTGGGTACTACACTGGTGAAACAGCTTGCTCTGTATGTCACGATGTACAGTCCGCTTCAGATGGCAGCCGATTTGTATCAGAATTATGAGAAATATCCGGATGCGTTTCGGTTTATTAAGGACGTGGCGGTTGATTGGGACCGTACTTATATATTAGAAGCTGAACCGGGAGATTACATCACAATTGCCCGTAAGGCCAAAGGTAAAAATGAATGGTATGTAGGAGGTATTACGGATGAAAACAGCCGTGAAGCCCTTATTGATTTCAGCTTCCTGCCGAAAGGAAAGAAGTATCAGGCCGTTATTTATGCAGACGGTAAGAAAGCCGATTGGCGGACAAATCCGAAAGAATATGTGATAGAGACACGGACGATAAGTCATAAGACTAAACTCAGACAAAAACTGGCACCCAGTGGTGGGGCAGCTATTAGTATAAAGGAATTATAGGTAGAAGATTGTTTTCAGGAAAATAAAGGTAGCTCTTTGATAGAATTGTCGGCATAATTATAAAGAACAGGTATTAGTGGATGACTTTGCATAAAAGTTGTTGAAATAGATTTTAAAATTTATCTTTGTGATAAATACCAAATCTGATCACTTATGTCTGTAAATAATTTTGAAACAATATATTATGGCTTGTTTAAACAGCATTATTCTGCATTGTTGTTTTATGCAACCCGTCTGGTAGGTGAGGATGATGCGGAAGATATTGTTCAGGATGTATTTGTTGAATTGTGGAACAATAAGAGCAAGATTGATTTTGATGACCACATCAAGTCTTTTTTATATAAGTCTGTTTATACAAGGTCCATCAATTTTCTGAAGCATAAATCGGTAGTGGATAGTTATACTTCGGAGGAAAAAGAATTTTTTGCCCAGAAGATTGCCTATTACAATTATGAAAACTCTGAGGTAATGGCACGGTTGGAGAATATGGAGTTGAAGAAGGAAATTCTATCTGCCATCAATGACTTACCGGATCAGAGCCGGAAAGTTTTTAAAATGAGCTATCTCTACGAGATGAAGAATAAGGAAATTGCCGACATACTTGGTATTTCCCTGAGAACAGTAGAAGCCCATATGTACAAAGCATTGAAGATACTGCGTGTAAAGCTCAGTCATTTGCTTTTATTATTAATTTGTTTTTTTAGGTGTGTATGAATAAAATTAGTGATGATATTATATGGAGGTATCTTCAGGGAACTGCGACTACTGAAGACATGAAGGCATTGAATGAGTATATCAGTGCTTCGCCTGAAAACAAAAAGTATTTGTTTTCCATAGAGGAGTTGTATCATCTGGGAAAGTGGAAATACGACGAAGAAGATAAAATAAACGCAGCCATGCAACGACTGAAATCGGTTGTACAGCCTGTTGAGATGTCTGTGGTTTCGGAAAAGAAGGAGAAAAAACAGATGAAGCACCTCTTTTTGTGGACTCGATATGCAGCGGCCGTGCTTGTGCTGGTGCTTATAGGATGGCTGTCTTTTAAGGGGGTGACAAGCGAGGATATGATAAAGGTTTACGCAGACAATAAGATAAGAAAGATTGAGCTAGCAGACGGGACGAAAGTTTGGTTGAATAAGGGAAGCGTGTTTGAATATCCGGAAAACTTTGCAGGCGATAACCGAAAAGTCAGACTGAATGGAGAAGCTTATTTTGAAGTCGCTCGGCAAACAGGTAAGCATAAGTTTACGGTAGAGAGCAAATTGATGACCGTGGTAGTGCATGGTACGATTTTCAATATGAAGAGTTATGACCAAGCTACCGTCGCAGAAACTTCTCTTATTGAAGGAGAGGTGCTTGTGGAGTCGGGTGATGATGATTCGAAAATTATTTTGCTTCCCGGACAGAAAGCCATTGTGGAAGAAAGCAGCCATAAGATGGTTGTCAAAGAGACCAATTCGCTTATGGATGGGATTTGGCGGAATAACATGGTTCCTTTCCAGAATGCAACGATTCAAGATATTGCCAAGGTGCTGGAAGATTTATATCATGTTAAGATAGAGGTTCGTAAGGATATTGACCTGGAACATACTTATTCGGGCATGATAGAGAAAAAGCAAGAGCTTGAAGATGTAATAAAAACTTTGCAAAATAGTATACCGATAAAATATAAGATAGAGAGTGATAAGGTTTTGATTGAACCTGTGGAGTAAAATCCGATTCGGCAAACACGCTTTTATGAGGTGTTTGCCGATTTTTTTTGTTCTCTGAAAAAAATAATGAATTTGAGTAAGTGTTTTATATAGGGTGGCTGTTATATATGTACTATTGGAAATTGTAGTAATAATTTAAAATAACAAGATTATGTTTAACCTTAAAAAGAATTTATTTTTAGAAGGGAAAATGCAATCCTTATGTTCGGGAAAATATCTCAGGACATTAGTTTTTTTAGGCTTGTCGGCAGCTCCTTTTCAGTGGGTTTCGGCGCAGTTTAATCTTTCACTGACTAATCCTAATTTAGGGAGTGTAATTAAAGAAATCCAGGCTCAGTCGGATTATCAGTTCTTTTATGATGATAAGCTTGCTTCTGTTCAACTTGAATCTCTGAATGTGACAGATTCTTCTTTGCAGGAAGTACTGAGCAAGGCTTTGAGCGGGAAAAATATTTCCTATAAAATAGACGATAAAGTCGTTTATCTGTCTATGGATAATTCTACGGTAAAGAAGTCACCTGCACAGAGTGCTGCAAAGAAGACGATTACCGGACGTATAGTAGATGCGACAGGTGAACCATTGATTGGTGTGACTATTATGGAAAAAGGAACTACCAATGGTAGCATTACCGATTACGATGGAAATTATACTGTGAACGTACCGGGGAATGCGGTGCTTCAGTTCTCTTATATCGGCTATAAGAGTGTCGAGATGAAGGTAGAAGGCAAAGAAGTGATAGACCTGACTATGCATGAAGATACGGAGGTATTGGATGAGGTTGTCGTTACCGCTTTGGGTATCAAGCGTGAGAAAAAAATGCTGGGATACGCTGTACAGGAATTGAAGAGTGATGAATTGAACAAAACGGGTGATCCTTCTGTGACCAGTGCTTTGCAAGGTAAGGTAGCCGGCTTGTCAATGAATACTTCATCTACAGGTTTGGGTGGTTCTACCAAGATTACGATTCGTGGTAACTCTTCATTGAGCGACAATAACCAACCGTTGTGGATTGTGGATGGAGTACCGTTCAGTGATAACAGTACTTCTGATGCTTCTTTCTATGGTGGTGTAGACCGTGGTGGTGCTTCGTTAGACATCAATCCGGACGATATTGAAAGTATTTCTGTGTTGAAAGGTCCGAATGCCGCAGCATTGTATGGTTCACGTGCTGGTAACGGTGTAATTTTGGTTACAACGAAGAAAGGTTCCAAGAAAGATGGTTTTGGTATCCGCTATACTGGTAACTTTACATGGAGTAGCGTAGCCGAAACATTAGAGCAGCAGGAACGTTATGGCCAGGGACAGATTGGTGCCAATGGTGGTGCTAGCTATACCAAAGAAACATCAGGTAGCTGGGGACCCGTATTGGATGGAAGCCCATTTGAAGCTTGGAATGGTGAGACATATGCTTATTCAAAATATGGCAATAAGTTGAAGGATTATTTTGATACTGGTTTCTCACAGAATCACAATGTGTCTATCAGCAACGGTACTGAAACATCACATTTCCGTGCTTCGTTCGGTGCATCGGATAACAAGGGTGTGTTCCCGAATGAAAAGTTGAATCGTATAAATATCGACTTGAATGCTGGTACAGAATTGAATAAATGGATGTCAATCGACGGAAAGATTTCATTGTCACGTACCAAAGCAGAGGATCGTCCTGAATATGGTACATACGGTGCTATCAATCAGTTGATGGGTATTCCTCACAATGTACGTTTGGATGATTTGAAACAGTATTCAACTGAAGATGCCGTACATGTGAACTGGTATGGACCGAGTGCTGAAATCCGTAACCCATATTATGTATTGCATCAGCGTCATAATTCTGACGAACGCTGGCGTGCATTTGGTTATTATAGCACTAAGATTAGCTTTACTGACTGGTTGCATTTATCTGCTAAGTATGCCTTCGATTATTACCGTACGCGTGTTCAGAATACCAATGCAGGTGATGCGTATAATAATGAAACGGTTCCTAGTGCTATCACTGATGACAAGATGGATCGTGGCGAAGAAAACTTCTTCGAATCAAATGCTGAATTTATTTTGATGGGTGACCGTCAGTTGACTGAAAACTTCCGCCTTGGCTTTACGCTGGGTTCTAACTTCATGTATCAGAAGTTTGAGTCTTTGAGTGCCGGTGTAGGTAATATGTTGACTAAGGGTGAATGGATGTTCAATGCGGCTAACCTGTTGCGTACAGCTGCTGAAACAGGTAAGGAACGTGCCATGAATTCTGTATTTGGTTCTGTACAGATGGCATGGAAGGAATATTTGTCATTAGACCTTACTGCTCGTAATGACTGGTCATCTACATTGCCTAAGCAGAATAATTCATTCTTTTATCCTTCTGCTAACTTGAGTTTTGTTATTTCTGATTTCATGAAGTCTATCGACAAATCTTTACCTTCATGGGTAACTTTTGCTAAGTTGCGTCTGTCTGCTGCACAGGTAGGTAAGGATACAGAACCGTATCAGTTGTACAATACTTATGCTTATAAGTTTGATAATGGCATCTTGACTCCTGATAAGAGTAATGTGAAGTTGAACGATAATTTGAAGCCGGAAATTGCTACTTCATACGAAGCTGGTTTGGATATGAAGTTCTTTGATAATCGTTTCGGGTTTGACTTTACTTATTATTACAGCAAGACTAAGAACCAGATTATGAAGGTGCCTGCTGCAGCTCCTTGGAGTGGTGGACAGTGGGTTAATGCCGGTTTGATTTCGAACCAGGGTGTTGAATTGATGTTGTATTCTACCATTGTAGATACTAAGGACTTCACATTTGATTTGAATGTGAACATGGCGCACAATGTTTCTACTGTTAAAGAACTGGCTCCTGAATCTAATGTGAACTATATGTTCTTTAACGGTGATGGCAACTTCCCTGTTAAGGTTGGTGCTCGTGCAGGTGAAAAACTGGGTGAGATTTATGCAACTACCTTGTACAAACGCAATGATAACGGTGATATTATAATCGGTGCCGACGGCATGCCGATGACTGTGACTGATGAAGCTGAATATGTAGCTAACCCGATTGGTAACATTCAGCCTGACCTGACCATGTCTGTATCACCTACTTTCACTTATAAAGGTGTAACTCTTTCTGCTATGTTTGATATGAAATTCGGTGGTGATATCTTCTCTTACTCAGAAATGATGTCTACCGGTAGAGGTTTGGCTAAGCGTACGGAAAATCGTGGAGAAGCTGATAATTATATGATGGTATTCCCTGGTGTGACTGAAAATGGTCAGCCTAATACCACGAAGATTACAGCTAGCCAGTACTATGGTGCGTTGTTGGCTGAAGACTTCCTGTATGATGCTTCATTTATTAAGTTGAAAGAATTGTCATTGGGTTATTCATTCCCGTCAAAGATGCTGAAAAAGACCCCGTTGACTTCACTGAACGTTTCATTTGTAGCACGTAACTTGTGTTATCTGTTGAAGCATACACCGGGTACAAGTCCTGAAGGTGGTTACGATACAACTATGTTCTCACAGGCTATTGATTATGCGGCTCTACCTTATACTCGTACCTTTGGTTTGTCTGTTAGTTTAGGTTTTTAATCTTAAAAAAATAGTATAGAGTTATGAAATTCAATATATATAAATCTGTCGCCTTGTGTTCGTTGTTAGCACTTACAGGCTGTCATGACTTTGAAGAAATGAATACCAATCCGTATGCTCCGGTTTATGATCCTACAGTGATAGGAGGTACGGCTGACGGCATTGATATCGACTATACTTTGTCGGAAAATGCGTTAAAGAGTTTACAAGCTACAGAAAGTGCGGTAGGTGCAACTTTCTTTAACTTCATGTATGAAGGGTTATACAATGATTATCAGACTGCTACTAACCTGACACATGATGTGTATGCAGCTTATAGTGGATCAAACGGTTTTTTGAATAATGCTCCGGCTTATGCGTATAACGATGCTTGGTCAGCATCTCGTTGGCGTCATTTCTATGATGACCGTACCATCTCAGAATATAGCCAGTTGATTAAGACTTTTTGGTTCTGTAATAGAGAATATTATCACAATGTATTCTACATTACACGTATCTATTATGCTTTCTTGATGTCTGCTCAGACTGATACTTATGGAGATATTCCAATTAAGTATTATGTAAAAGGTATGATTCCTCCTGAAGAAAATGTGGAATACAGTTCACAAGAGGAAGTATATAATTTGATATTCCAGATACTTGACCAGGCTATTACAGGTTTGCATAATCCTCCAGCTGGTGCTCAGTATAAGTTCAGTGATACGGATGACCGTGTGTACAAAGGTGATGTAAATAAATGGCTCCGTTTTGCGAATACACTGCGTCTGCGTCTTGCCTTGCGTGTGTCAAATGTAAATCCAGCGTTGGCTAAGGAACAGGGTGAGAAGGCATTGACAGATCCTGCTGGCTTGATGCAGGGACAGGAAGACAATATGAAACTGATTCCTAAACGTCAGTTTGTAACCGGCGGTAATGAGAATATTTTTGCCTTGATGTACGGTTGGGGTGCCAGTGTAGTTTTGCCTAAGGAAATGGAGTGGGCATACAAGAACCAGGCGTTAAAGGATGGTATTGACTCATCGGCTGATGGTTTTGTGGCTAAGGTGTCACAAGGTGCTGAAGAAGGTACAGTAGTGGGCCTGGATAACCAGAAGTTTAATGAAAAAGAAGCAAATTGTTATCTTGACCCCCGTTGTGAAGTGTTATGGTTCCGTCCTACATCTTTGGATGATTTGAATGCGAAAGATGGTATTCATGAATCAGATAAAGAATTCGGTGGTTACCGTAATGGAGTAACAGAGGTTGGTTCTAAATATACTACAGTTTATTCTCCGATGCGTGTAGATCAGCGTACAGATGTTATGAACCGTAAGGTATGGTGGAACTTAGCTCGTGAAATTGTATGGATGGGCTATTCTGAAAGCCTCTTCCTGAAGGCTGAAGCTGCTTTGCGTGGCTGGGCTGGACTGCCTAAAACTGACGCCAAGAAATATTATGAAGAGGGTATTCGTGCTTCAATGAACTATTATGAAATTGATGCAGATGCCGAAGGTCAGCAGAAGATTGATAATTACATTAATCACTTGGCTGGTATGAAAGCTTTCACTAGCGGTTCTGACGAAGAACAGCTTGAACAGATTATTACACAGAAGTGGTTAGCTGTATATCCTAATGGTAATGAAGGTTGGGCAGAGGTACGTCGTACTGATTATCCTCGCTATTTGCTGTTGCCACGTTATGGTAATAACTCTAACGGTGAAGTAGAAAATACGAAACTGATTAAGCGTATTAGTTATCCAAATAGTGAGTCACGTAATCCGTTGAAGCCAGATTATACTCAAGGTACAAGAGTTTGGTGGGATGTAGCTGACACGATGGATGACAGCGGCAAATGGCATACGCCGCACAATTTCAGATAATAACTTTTAATAAATGAATAAAGAAAGCCGTTTTAGCCTGTTGGTGTTGGTTTTAAATACATTATATGGCTAAAACGGCTTTTTAATCATTATTTTTTCTTAACTTTAGTCGCTGTTGATTTGCACTATCTTTTAACTATTATAATAATACTGTCTCTTATACACATCTCCGAGCCCACGAGACTACGCTGCATCTCGT
>ENA-OZGQ01000275-OZGQ01000275.1-human-gut-metagenome-genome-assembly--contig:-NODE-275-length-12439-cov-4.246124_pt1 | contig 12439 bp, 18 predicted proteins | sample MGYA00244661_ERZ653668 | MGnify/ENA primary metagenome ERZ653668 (study PRJEB26926, sample SAMN06165249) | human gut metagenome | biome: ENVO:00009003; feature: ENVO:2100002; material: ENVO:00002003...
ATATAAAACATAATTGAAATTATACAGAACAATGCCAAGCACTGTGCCTAAAATGCCAGCTACCAAAGGCCAAAATCGTTCTGCAAAAAGTGTATTCATTCGAATAATCCGTTTCGTCTCCATTCATGGAATGATCGTTCTAATGCATTCCATCTGTCATCACGTGGGAAGCGTCTATCAGAGGCAGCTGTAATTTCGCATTCTTTATATTCTCTTGCTCTTAGTAAATCTAGGGTTTCTGAAGGATCTTGTTCTGAATCTTTTCCAGTAATACATGCTCTATCAATAGCATATTCAGATTGTTGACTTTTTCTTAGTAACCAATGAGCTAGAGAAGACGCAGCACGATTCGCCAAACTGTGGTATCTCTCTGCTCCTATGGTGATTTTAACATAAGCTGAACCATTCTCTTCTGCCATTTCAACTGCTCTTCGGACAGAAATATTTTCTTCTCGATCTGCTTCAGTAATGACATGAGGTCGCATTTTAAAATCGATTTTTGTAAAAAGCGTTTTATTCAATAATTTTTGCTCAATGTCATGATTTAAAATAGGTTCAAAACGGAAAGTAGCATGACGATTAGGATAAAAGTCTGAAAGATAGTTTGCCATTTTACTACTTCTGATGCCAGCAAAATTATATTGATCAACCCATACGTGATGTTCAGGAGAATAAATAGCTGCTGTCTCTTCACAGAAACCCTCATCCTCATTGAAGTTAAATCCCTCTATTTCCCGTTGGAGTCCCCCTATAGCGGGACCGTGACTCATTCTTACTCTAATAAAATCCATAAAAAATAGATTTTTTTCTTCATTCCATACTATATTATTGAGTCGCATAAAATCTCCTAAAAAAGGACGATTTCTGGCCCTTAAGGATTCTTCTTTCACCAAGTGAAGAATGTCTTTAAGTGGTTGAAGATGATTTTCTTCTGTAACAGTATAAACGTATATCTTCATAATATTATTGTATTTTCCCTTATTCAAATAAATATTTATTGTTTCTTCGATCCCCCACAAATCTTGCAGTTCACACCGCTGGGTGTATCGCTGGCTCGTCCTTTGCAAGCCCGGTAGTACCGGCAGTTTTTGTTATGGGTCTTGCCCGTTGAGCTGATCCAGTACGCTTTTTCTTCCGCTGCCGGTTTGGCTGCCGGTTTCCGGTGGTAGTGATATTCCCCTGTTTTGCGGTTGTAGTGACCGCCGTTGGCGTCCAAGCCACCAGGGTGCGCTTCCGAGAATGAAGTGAGGGAAATAACAGCTAAAATGAGAGAGAATAGTTTCATACAAATTCATAATACCATGAAATAAAGAGAGTTGTAAATAATTTGCTTAACTCTTTCAACGGCATTATGAAATGATTATTTCCAACATTTTAGGAGATATTTCCTTCTCGACTCTAGGTAGCAGTAACAAAAAAGCCCCTGGCCCGGAGGCCAAGGGGCGAAGTGTTCTACGATTCTTCCATCTTCTTTCTTACCCATTTATCAATATCTACCACTTCACCAGGTTTCAGGTGCAACGCAATCCACGCCCGGAGGATGGTGTTTTCCAGTTGCAGGGCTTCAAAACTTCCCGCCTGCACTCCTCGAATTACTCCCAGGGGTTGTTTCACCTCCCCCATCAGTTCTCCAATACGTACTCGTGATTTGGCAGGGATAGAACGACGTGACGACATCCAGCCATAGACCGTGTGAATGCTGACTCCGCATTGTTCGGCCAACCAGTCACAGTCTTTTCCATTTTCCTTGAGCCATTTCTTGATGTCACTTTTTGAGTGCATCCCCAGAATTATCATACCGGAGAAGGGAAAACAAGAGGTGATGCATTCAACAAAAAAAGGGGCTACCCCAATAGAGGTAGCTCCTGAATGGAGTCAGGGGCTGTTAATCTTCCCAGGTTCCACCTGCAGCTTCAATAGCATCCCGTACCTGAGCTATAAGATAGTGGGGTGCATTGGCTGTAGTGGAGCCGCTGATGGTTGCTTCTGCTATAGTATGATGATCAGTTGCATCGTAGTATTTATAAATACGATGATCACCTCTAGTCCTTACGAGGACAAATCCGTTATCTTCTAACTGTTTTATTAGATCTCGTATTCGCATAAGTGATGTTGAAAATACGAGAAGAGGGGAGAGTTTCAATGGACGCTGTCCGAATGGAAGAATCAGCCTTTTTAATAGCTGAGGATTACATGAAGCAGGTGATCAAATTGGGCCGGGTGTTCGGGGCTGCTGGTGGGATTGCCAGCGGGATGACGAATAAGGCGGTTCAGGCTGCCGGGCAGTATATGACGCTGGGGGCCGCGCTGATGAATCCGGTGAAGACCGTGGTGGATGTGGTAGATTGAGGGTAAAAAGAACCACTCCCCGTTTGATTACAAGGAGTGGTTCTTGAGACGATAAGTTTTCAATCTGTGAGTTTTATTACACGCTCTGCAAGTTCATTAAAAACTTTTGCAAAATTATCCCGACTTACCCCCATCAACCTCAATACCTCACCTTGTTTGCCTATTTCTTCATCAGTTAATTCAAATATAGGTTTACAATATTGTTGACTCATTGCTATAAGTGAGTTGAAATCAGATATATGAGCCAAATCGTATGGCTTAATATCGCTGTCTTTTAAAACTTCTGATATTTTATTATCTGAAACGATACAATTCCTTTCTCTAAGAGAAGGGATTAAGTTGGTATTTACTTCTTCTCGTATTTGATCAATCCAATTTTGAAAAGATAGGCTTGGTCGGGCATTTTTAGGACGATATCGTTGTTGAATAACACCTAAAAATTTGGGTTCATTTTTAATGGGATATCCTACATAATTGAATTTATTATCTTCTTTGAATCTTGTTATTTCTTTATACCATTTAACAATATTCTTTTCTAACGACCCAATAGCTTGTAAACAAAAATAATCAGGAGAAGCAGGAACAATAAAGTAATCGCTGGACATTAGAATAACCTCATTCAAACCGCCAACATTTGGGCTCAAATCATAAATAACATAGTCGAAGTTATTTTTACTGGCTATCTTTTGCAAAATAGACGGAAGATTTCCGGGAGTGTTTCTCATAACGGGCAACCCAGAAGCTACTTTCATGGCTACGTTGATTTGAGCATCAAGGTCGGATACGTCAAGATGACCCGGAAGCAAGAAGAGGTTTGAGTGTTTTGTTTGCAATAATTCACCTGCCTGTCCATCAATGAAAGAGTCCGGGGATTGGGTTCCATTGATAATGACATTCACAATATCTTGCATGGTGAGATTGTTTTTGTCGCTATAAAAAGATGCCATTCGTGCATCATCAATAGCGCCAAATCCCAGCACAAGGCCAGTAAGGTTGCATTGAGAATCCAAGTCAACCAGAAGGACTTTTTTGTCCAAATTGGCTAAACTCCAACCAAGATTGAAGGCGGTAGTCGTCTTGCTGACTCCTCCTTTGTGGTTAAAAAGGCAAATGGTTTTTGGAAGCATGGTGATAAATGAAGGGTTAGAGACATTTTACTCTTGTACTTGGGCAAGACAAGTTGTTTTACGCTAATTCTTTCCAATGAGGCTGTCATTCGCTTGCCTCAGTCTGTCGCGTTGCCGAAACTGTCATATCTGTCTTTCGACCGCAACGCCCCCAGTCTAATACGTCATTTCAGTCCAACCTTGTCTCTTCCAAGCTTCCGCTCTATGTTCCTCTCATGGACACCTTCCTATTCCCCGCCCTGTTCTGCCTGGCCCTTTGCGCCGTGTTTGTTTGGCTGGCCGTCAGGAGAATGCGAGCTGGCAAGCTTCTTCGTGTATGTTTGTGGTTGCCCAGCCCTCCGATGCCTCAAGAATAATGGATGGCAACAAAAGACCGCCCGCGTTTCCCAAACGCGGACGGCTAACGGAAAATAAAAAAGAGGATACCTATTCATGCCTTTTCAATCTCAGAACCTCAAGATTACTTGGTTCCACACCCCCAATCACGCCAATGGATACTGCTGTTTTTCCTATCGGTTCCTCAATGCAGAAAGTGACTTGGTTGGTATTTTTTTTCCGGACCGACATCCATTCACAAATCATATGAATGTTGGTGCCCCATTGTCTAGCGAGCCCATTACAATCCTTGCCAATTTTCTTGAGTCACTTTTAGCTGTCACTTCCCTAGTGTATTTCTCAAACGTATCATACTGGAAAAGAGAAAGCAAGAGGGGGGATAACAAAAAATAACCGTTTCAAATAGAGATAATTTTTATATTTAGAATGTAATAAAAATATATAATTATGATATAGTATTAAAAAATATTATCATCATAAATATCTTCTTTTATATTTGTATAGGCTTGATCATCTAAAATTTTATTTGCCCATAAATTTAAGCTCTGACTGTTTATGCCTGCCGCTTTTCTCCACAAATATGTTGATGCATATGAAAACTCAAAATACATTTGGCCTGTAGGAAGTTCATCATGTGTAATTACTTCTCCCAAAGGAATATCTTTAAGATTTTTTTTAGAATTATCTAGATATTTTTTTATTTCATTTTTTGATGCACAATCAAGTATATCTTTTATATCCCGAATATTAAAAGATGCTATCCATGCTTCATATGATTCATCTTCTATGGGGAAAATACATATTGTGGATGGTTTGTTTTTATTTGAATCAAAAAGCTTATTAAAAAAACTAGAATTATATTGATTTTTGATTTTTTCTATTTTATCAATATTTTCTTCAGTGATACGAGTCTCTGTAGAAAACCAGTTACGGACAGTTCCCGGAGAAAGTCCCAGTTTATCAGCAAGCCAAGAGGCTGAAAGGTGTTCCTTATCTAACCATTCCTTAATACTCCTCTTAAAATCTTCCTGAATTTTTTCCTTCAGCTCTTTGATGCTCTTTTTAGAGTTGTTCTGAGATGGTTCTTCCAGCATGGCTTTAGCATAGTGTATGACATAACAGATTGAAAGTAAATTTTTGCTGTTGACAAGATGAGTATATGTAAATATCAACATATGCGTATTCAGCACGAGGGGAGATTGAACAGATATCTTGCTCGACATGCTGGTCATCGAAACAAAAGCGGTCACCTGCTACCAACAGGTGACCGCCAATAACGGGCGTGAGCCCAACTAATATAAACACATGTTTAATAATATCATCAACCAAAAAACGCAAGGCGAAAATGCCTTGATGCCGCAGAACGGTGTTGTACCGTTCCAGAACGAAACCCTGAATTGCACGGTTCGCGCCGTGGTGAAGGACGGGGAACCCTGGTTTGTCGCAAAGGATGTTTGCGATGCGCTGGAAATTGGTAATGTATCCCAAGCCGTCAGCTACTTGGATGAAGATGAAAAGAGCAACATCATTACTAATGATATTGCTCAAAACGGAGGTCGCGCACCTCTCATCATCAATGAATCCGGACTCTATTCTCTGATTCTCCGCTCCCGCAAGCCGGAGGCGAAGAAGTTCAAGAAGTGGGTGACCGCTGAGATTCTCCCCTCCATCCGGAAGCATGGTGTGTACACCACCGGAGAGAAGCTGGAAGAAATGCTTGCCGACCCGGATACCATGATTCTGACGCTTCAGGCATTGAAAGCTGAACGAGAAAAGAGAAAGGTTCTTGAAGAGAAGGCTGTGGAAGATTCTCCCAAGGTGCTTTTCGCGGATGCTGTGATGGCTTCCAACAGTTCCATCTCCATTCGTGAGCTAGCGAGGCTCCTGCACCAAAACCATATTGACATTGGTCAAAACCGTCTTTTCCGCCAACTCCGGGAAGAAGGTTACCTGTGCAAAAGCGGTGCGGATTACAATCTTCCCACCCAACAGGCTATGGATCTTGGGCTTTTTGAGGTTAAGAAGGGAGCTTATATTGATTCCAAAGGAAGCAGCATTGTGACCCGCACCACGAAAGTGACAGGCAAAGGTCAAATGTACTTTGTCAACAAGTTCCTAACGCAGACATCCGAAGCAGTGTAGTTGCCATTCCCCTGTTTCCTTCTGGAAACAGGGGATTTTTACTGTCTCCTGTAAGGCATGGCCGTATGAAGATGTAACGTAGCATCAAGCTTTTTCCTATTGATGGAAGGCTTCAATAGGAAAACGAGGAGTTCTGTATTATCCCACTTGCCGTATTTGGAAAAAAATGCTAATTGTTTTGAATTATGCCCTTGTTGTTGTTCATTCTGATTTTATGTTGCTTGATTGCGTCTTTCCTCATTCCCTGGTGGAGGACAGATGCGATAAAAAAGGAATTGGAAGAGGAAAATAGACTTTTGGATGAGAAAAAAGGAAAGTTCCAAAACGATATTTTACAACAAAAACTTGCTATAGAAGAATTAAAAAGACAGTCCGAAAACGATATAGTTGAACTCAAGAAAAAATCTTGTTCGATTGAAAGTGATATTAAAAAATTAGAAGCAGAGCGAAAAAATCTTGAGAATCTTAACTCTGTTATAAAAAGGTGTATTCAGGGATATGGAAATGAATATATTGAACCCATATCTGTTATTTATGATGAACTTATAAGCAAGTACGGATATACGCAAGCTGCTAAGAATTTGAAAGATATAAAGTCATTGCTAAAAGGTATGCGCAAAAAAGGCAGAGCTGTTTCATTTTTAGCAGACAGCCTATCTGCGAGTGAGGAAGATCTCACTAAAATATTACTGTTATCAATGGATAGCCTTTGCTCGTTGTACTTGAGTGAGGTTAAGGTTTCAAATGTGGGAATTCTTCAACAGAAGGTTCGCGATGCCGCTGTCTTAATAGAAGGGGTTTTCAAAAATAGGGTCAAGTTTACACAGGAATATATAGATGCACGGATCAAGGAAATATCTTTGATGTCTGCAATGGAATATGCCAAGGAATTGGATAGAGAGCAGCAGAGAATCATTAAAGAAAAAATTAGGGAGGAACAAAAAGTTCAGAGGGAAATAGAGAAAGCTTTACGAGAAGCAGAAGCTAAGGAAAGAGCCTTGCAGAGACAAATTGACATCGCAAAGGCCAAGGAACTGGAAGCAGGTGAAAATGAAGAAAAGAGAAGAGTGCTTGAAATAAAGATAGAAGAATTAGAGAAGCAGCTTCAGCTAGCAAGAGATTCCGGACAAAGGGCTCTTTCCATGGCTCAACAAACAAAACGCGGATATGTCTATGTCATCTCAAATGAGGGGAGTTTTGGACCTGGTGTGTTCAAAATTGGGATGACGCGGCGATTAGAGCCTCTTGATCGAATAAGAGAATTAGGGGATGCGTCCGTTCCTTTTTCTTTTGATGTCCATGCAATGATTTATTCGGAAGATGCGCCGAAGTTGGAAACAACATTACATAAACATTTTTTAATGGATCAAGTGAATAAGGTGAACTATCGGAAGGAATTTTTTAGAACAGACCTTCATAGCATAAAAGAGGTAGTTGACGGTTTCGGGTTGGAATGTCATTGGACAGAGACAGCCAAAGCGAAAGAATACAGGGAAACTCTGGCTATAGAAAAGACCATAGCCTATAACCCTGTTGCAAGAGAGGCATGGAAGAATCGTCAACTTGTTTTAGATTCTCCCTTGTCTCATTTTGAAGAATTGAATGAGGTTGAAAATACTTGATGTTTTTATTAGAGGAGTAATTTAAGCTTTCTCCCAACTGTCCAGGGTTTCCACGTATAGAGCGGAGATTTTGCCGCCGTCCATTGGTTCGATGTCTCCGAAGGCAGGGTTGATGGGATGGAGGGTGTATTCCATTTTGCCGGTTTCCGGGTTTTTCCTGCGGACCAGTTTTTTGAGCGTCACCCCGCGTTCATCATGGTATTGAACAATGGTTCCGGGTTTGGGGATGGGGGGGATGGTGTATTTTTTCATGATGACTACGGAGCCGTCCGGAATGGAAGGTTCCATAGAGTGGCCGTTCACGCGCAGCAGGTATTCCCCTTTTTCCAGTTCACGGTATAGCCGGATGTCCTGCGGGATGGTGTCTCCATCCGCCAGGTTGCCGGCGGCAATGTTGCCGATGATTTGTCCCTGGGCTTCCAAGGGGGGGGCTGTGAATGTTTCTACTGGGGTAAATTTCTTACGGGCGGCTTCTTTTTCTTTGGCGGCGTTTTGAATGGCGGTATTGACGAATTCCAAGAAGGTTTCTTTGTGGGCTTTAGCGGCCTCACAGATGATGTCCCATTCTTCATCTGTGAAGTCGATGACGATGCGGGGAGAGGACTCGGCTTCTCCGTTCATTAGTTTTTGGAGCTGAAGAACTGCATAAGCAGGGAATGCCCCTCCGGGAGCAAGCCAGTTGTCTATGGTTCTTTTAGGCGTGTTGAGTTTTCCCGACAGCCAAAAGCGATCTTTGCCTATAGTTTTGAGCCATTTTTTTACGTCTTCTTTAGTCGGCGTCATACGTTGATTTTACGCACATTTCATGAAAAGTCAACCTATTGATTAGAAAATATCACGCATAAATCATGAAATACGTGTTGACGTGTTCATGATTTGTGCGTAAAAAGATTTCATCAACTACGAGAGATCATGAAAACAGAAATCGACTTAGACAAATTACCGGACGGCTGCAAGAGCCATCTGCTGGCCGAAGCGGAAGAAGGGTTGAAACCTTCGGAGGCTATTATCCGCATCATTGAACGAGAATCATTCCGCAGGGGATTCCGTGTTCACCTGACCACGGCCAGTAACCTTCCCCTGCCTCGGAAGATCTCAAAAAAACCTACAGCATGAACAAAAACCAAACGATAGTCAACCTTCTCATTGAGCTGGATAAAATCCTCAAGCTCGAAAACAAGAAGGACGCCATGAGCGCACTCTACTATTCGCCTCAGGATATTACGTATCAAGAGGACGCTGCCCGAACAAAATATGCGCGAAGCATTTATCGTGCTCGGAAGCTTCTAGGATTGAGCCTCGAATTTAATCCGGGGGCTTTGCTTGAGGAAGAAGAGAAAGATGATTTTAGCAACCTTCTTCAGAAGAATCAGAAATCTCCCTCTTGAGGAAAAACACTAAAGAATGATCACCGTGAAGCCTTTCTTCAATAGGATAAACGACAGAGACAAGTTCCCATCCTTTATCCCCCCATGCGTTAAGCATTTCGATATGATTGTCCATCACGTCCTTATTGTGATCTACAGACAGGTATGTGTATTCGAATTTAGCCATAACCAAACAATAACAATTTTACATTAAGTTATCAATATCAAACGCCCCGGTACGAAGAATTTAGCCATTAACCGTTCAAAGCCGAAAGGCAGGGGCATCATCAAAGAAATCTACGGCCTAATGGAAGAAGCCCTGATCGAAGAATTGAAGCTGCTCGGCTGGTATGAGCTTTAACCCGACCCTGAACAACAATGAAAAAAATGACGAACGAACAATACTGGATGCGCCGCGACCGTGCCTCGAAAATGGAGGTTCTCTACGGTTGCCCGTTGAACTTTCCGGAAAACTCTCTCAAGCCCCGGCTCGGTATCGTACAGAACCTTGTCTTTTCCGCTCTGCTGGTTGGTATTTCCACAATTATTTATTTCATCATTAATGCGTTTCTATAATGAAAGAACAACAGTATGAACAGACCATGTCCCTTGCTCAAGTATGCAAGGCTGCCCGTGAAAAAACTGGTGAAAAACCTATTCATCCGACAAATGCGACGAAGTGGATTGCTGCCGGGAAGATACGCAAACACATTGTTTGCGGACTTATTCGTCCCCGCTTTTACCTCTCCGAATTCATAGAGGACTACTACAAAAATATTGCTCCCCGTTCGGTTGCCAGAATCCGTTAACCCCTTCCAACTACCCATAAACAAAATGGCCGGGGCCAGCAGGAACTGACACCCGACCTGAATACAATCAAACAAGGAAATAATATGAATCTATTACAAAACATCAAGCGCGGAGTGCAGCAGCGGTCGCAGCGTGTCATCATCTACGGGCCGGAAGGCGTGGGAAAATCCACGCTGGCGGCGGGGCTGCCCGCCCCTGTTCTTCTGGACACGGAACAGGGATCTTCCCACATCGACGTAGCCCGGCTGGATTGCCGAAGCTACGGAGACGTAATCAATGCGATAGAAGAATTGACGCAGGGCGGGCACGAATTCCGGACGGTCATCATTGATTCCATAGACTGGTGCGAGCGTTTGTTTGTGAACGCCTTCATCAGGGAACACAATAAGCGGGCCAACGCCTCCCTGAAATCCATTGAAGATTTTGGATACGGCAAGGGGTACAAGATGATCGAACCTGTGGCCATGGATCTCTTGTCACGCCTCAACGCGTTGATGAGCGCAGGAATGAATGTGGTGCTGGTGGGACACTCCCGCCGCGTCAAATTTGAAATGCCGGAAACCGCCGGAGTCTACGACAAGCATGAACTGAACCTTTCCAAATTCGTTGCCCCGCTGGTCAAGGAATGGGCTGACGCCATGCTCTTCTGCAACTTTGTTGTAACAGTCCAGGACGGCAAGGGGCATGGAGGCAACCAACGCATGGTTTACACTTCTCCTTCCGCCCCGTGGGAAGCCAAAAACCGGCACGGGATGCCCGCGGTCATGGCGATGGACGCCGGGGAAATCTCCCGCCTGTTGTTTGGAACGGGCTGCGAATTTTCCGGGAACGCTCCGGCCGGCGAAAAACAGGAGCCTCTTCCCGCACAACAGGAAAAACCGGCTCCCTCCCTGGCGGACCAACTGGCCGCGGTCATCAACGACGTGCCGGGAGCGCTGAACTTCCTCGTGTACAAAAAGGAAATCCAGCCGGGGCAGGGCCTTGAAGCCGTCTCGGAAAAATTCGCCTCCTTCATCCTCTCCGCCCCCGACCGGTTCAACACGGCTGTTCTGCAGCACAACACCCCGACCGCCCGATGAAAACCGTCTCCTGCATCAACGTCGCCCGCGAAACCGGGCATGCCGTCCTCTCCCTGGACGGAGCGGAATACGCCGTCAACCTGGACGACCTGCAAAAAATCCTCTCTGACATTGCCGGACTCCGTCCGGCATCGGTCACGGAATTATTGAGGCCGTCCCTGCTCCCCAAGCTGGCGCAATGCCCCTGCTTCATCTCCTCCCCCGACGCGGGGGAAGCGGCCCAGCGGGGAACCCGGATGGACGCCGCCTTCCGGGACCTGCTCATGGGCGTGGACGAATTCAGGGCGTGTGAACACCTGCAAGCCGATGAAAAGAAATCCATCCTTTGGGCGGTGAAAACGGTCCGGACGCTCTGCTCCGGCGAAGAGGTCATTGCCAACAAAAACCGCTGCGCTTTCCCGCAATGGCACCCCCGCGTGACAGGTGGGGAGGCGGACTGCCTCTGCCCCGCGCTGGGCAAACTCTTCGACCTCAAAAGCGGTCAAATCCGCAACTACTGGGAACAGCAGGCCTCTTACGCGAAATCCTTCATGGAACGGGAATTCCTGGATGAAATCACCTGCCACCTCCTCTTCTGCGACCAGCAGCAAATCGTCACCCGGAAATTCACCTACCGGGAAGCAATCTCCATCGTCAACGACGTGGTGGACTCCGTGGATCGCGGCGGTGGGCCGCGCCTCTGCGACTACTGCGGCTGGTGCGCCTCGCAGGACACCTGTCCGCTGCGGAACCGGGCGGCGCAGGAAATGCTGTCCCTGGCGGAAGCCGGAACGCTGGAAGCGAGCTTTGCCGAAATCGCAGAAAACCCTTCCAGGCTGGCGGAATTCGTCACCAAGGCCGGAATCCTGGAATCCTATGCCAAAAAAGGAAAAGAAAAAATCCTCGACTACCTCAACAACGGAACGGAAGTCCCCGGATTCAGGCGCGTCTCCCGGAAAGGCACGGACACCGTCGCTCCGGAAGACGTCGCCAAATACGCCACCTGGATTGGCGTGCCGAAACTCCTGAAATCCTATGGCCCGCTCAAGGCGGACGTCTTCCGCGCCCTGTTCGCGGAAGCCCTGCCGGAACAACAATTCCCGGAAGAACTGGTCAGGACGGGGGCCGGATCCTCCTACGTCAAAAAAATCTCCGTCTCCAAAACCACAACCAACAAATAACCATTATGTTCAGTTATATTTCAGAAGGCGAGCCCGGCGAATACGGATTCCTCCCCGCGGGCGTCTATGAAGGAAAAATCGTCAAGATGGAAGAAGGAATTTCCCAGGGAGCCAAAACGCGGGGATGCCCGCAGCTGGCCGTCCACATCAGGGCCTTTGGCCCTGAAGGGGCGGCGACGGTGCGTCACTACCTGACCGCCTCGAAAGACCTGGCCTGGAAAATCGACCTGTTCGTCAAAAACGTAACCGGGAAGGTATTTGAGGCAGGCCAGCAGGTCATCATCAACCCGGCGGAATACCTCGGCAAGCCCTGCTACGTCCGGCTCAGCGTCAAACGGGGAGACAAGCCCAGGGCGGACGGGAGTTATCCCGAATTCAGCAACTGCGAAGACGTGCTGGGGCCGGACGAAGCCCGGGCCATCATGGCGGCGCAGGACAGGGTAGCGG
>ENA-OZGQ01000323-OZGQ01000323.1-human-gut-metagenome-genome-assembly--contig:-NODE-323-length-11488-cov-4.566868_pt1 | contig 11488 bp, 10 predicted proteins | sample MGYA00244661_ERZ653668 | MGnify/ENA primary metagenome ERZ653668 (study PRJEB26926, sample SAMN06165249) | human gut metagenome | biome: ENVO:00009003; feature: ENVO:2100002; material: ENVO:00002003...
CGAACAAGCAGAGGACTAACCTCACAATATGGGAAGCAGGAGATTGCAGCGCATAGGGGCTGCAATCTTTTTTTGCGCCAAATTAGAAAGAGAGTGCAACAAACGCTGCCTTTGAAACGGGATAAGGAGTAGATAGCAAGCACAGCAAACGAGTACCCGTTTGCGAAAAGTGCTTGTTGGGATAATCCCAAACCCTTATACCGAAAGGCGGTGCGGAAATGGAAAACCGAAAGAGAAATATACAGATGAAGTTTTACGTTACGGAAGAAGAAAAGCGGCTGATCGACGAGAAGATGAAGCAGCTTCCCATAAAGCAGTATGGGGCATACTTCCGTAAAATGGCGATAGACGGGTATATTCTTGTCGTTGACCGAAGCGACACAAAAGCATATATCCGGGAACTGCAAGCGGTGAGCCGGAACATCAACCAAATTGCAAAACGCGCCAATGCGACGGGGACGGTTTACAGGCAGGATATAGAGGACATTAAAAAGGCGGTGGACGAGATATGGCGGTTACAAAGACGCACCCTATTAAATCAACCTTAAAGGCTGCGATAGACTATATCTTAAATCCCGAAAAGACAGACGGGAAGCTGCTTGCGTCCTCTTTCGGCTGCGGGCTGGAAACCGCCGATATTGAGTTTGCATGGACGCGGGAAGCTGCCGGAGATCGCGGCACACATTTAGGGCGGCACTTGATACAATCCTTTGCGGTGGGAGAAACCACACCGGAAGAAGCGCACAAAATCGGCATGGAACTTGCCGGGGCGGTATTAGGCGGCAAGTATGAGTTTGTTTTGACAACTCACGTCGATAAAGACCATCTGCATAATCACTTGATTTTCAACGCGGTTAGCTTCGTTGACTACAAAAAGTACCATTCCAACAAGCAAAGCTATCACTTTATCCGGCGCACCAGCGACAGGATATGTAAAGAGCATGGGCTATCCGTCGTCGTGCCGGGACAGGACAAGGGGAAAAGCTATGCGGAATATACCGCCGAAAAGCAAGGGACAAGCTATAAAGCCAAGCTGAAAACGGCAATAGATACTCTCATTCCCCAAGTGAAAGATTTTGACGAACTGCTGCGCCGCTTGCAGGAAATGGGGTATGAAATCAAACAGGGCAAATACATTTCCTTTCGCGCTGCCGGACAGGAACGGTTTACCCGCACAAAGACGCTCGGCGCGGCCTATACGGAAGAAGCGATAAAGGAGCGTATCAAGGGCGTGTATGTTGCCAAAACAAAAACGCTGCGGGAAGATAAGAAAATCCGGCTTGTCGTCGATCTTGAAAACAGTATCAAAGCCCAACAGTCGGCGGGCTATGAACGGTGGGCAAAAATCCATAATCTGAAACAGGCTGCTAAAAGCATGAACTTCCTAACCGAAAACAAGATTGAGTATTATAGCGAACTTGAAAGCAAGATAGCCGATATTATGACCGCCCATGACGCGGCGGCAAGGGCGGTTAAGGACGTAGAGCAGCGTATGTCTGATTTGTCGCTGCTTATCAAGCACACCACCACATACCGACAGTTAAAACCGATTTACGATGAATACCGAAAATCGCCGGACAAGGAAAAGTATCTGCGGGGGCATGAAAGCGAAATTATCCTGTTTGAAGCTGCGGCAAGGGCATTAAAGGAAATGCAGATAAAGAAGCTGCCCGATCTCGCCGCGCTGCGCAAGGAGTATAGCAGCTTAAACGACAGAAAAAGCAAATTGTATGAGGATTACCGCCAAGCGAAAAAGCAAATGCAAGAATACGGCATTGTCAAAAAGAACGTCGATAGTATTCTTTACCCGTCCCAAAGCAGGGCGCGGGAGCAGGAGCGATAAGGCGCAAAACATGGGGTGGCAAGTGGAACGTTAAGGGCTGAAAACGCCTGTGTTTCTGCGGCTTCCAGCGCATGAAAACGACATAGACGATAAAGTATATTCAAACCCGCAAAAACGGCTTTCTAATTGTCCACGCAAGGACAAAAAAAGAACAGGGGCGCGGTGCCGGAAATCGGCAACCGCGCCCCTGTTTTCTATGGGCTATTCCTCGTCGGTCAAGATAAACTCCCTTTCGGAAAACTCGCTGTCCGTCATGGCTTGCAGCTTGTTCACCGCTGCGGCGGCAAGCTGGCGCATATCCTCGTCCATGTAGGGCATGGCGGCAAGGATATTTTCAAGCGTTGTTTCCCGGCTGTCCTCGGCGTAGATCGCAACAATGTTTTCTTCCTCAATGGTAAAGCGGGTATTCATGCTATCAAACCTCCAAATCCTTTTTATGCTCTTTCTGTTTATCTTTCGGCTGCTGCGCCGCCTGTTTCTTGTATTCGTCCAGCTTCTTCAAAATGGACGGTTTTTTCTGCGGCTGTTCCCGTTTCTCGGCTTTTACCGCTTTTGCAAGGTCGGTAACGGAAATCGCTTCCCCCGCCTTTGCCCGCTGCTCAAAATCTGCAACGGTGGGCGTTTGCGGCGTATTGTTGATAAGCCCGTCAAAATTGTTGTCGTTCTGCTCTATGGTGTCCTCGACGTGCTTTAAGGGATTATCCCGCTGCGGCTGCTCGGCGGCTATGGCATAAGCCTGTGTGCCATTCCCCATAATGAGATACTTCCCGTCCTCCGACGCATGGTGAAAACCAAATCCCGCCGCTTCGATCTGTTCACGGCTCATATCGGTAATATGAAAATTGCCCCTCGGCGTTCTAACGGTTTCACCCGTCAAAAGGCTGTCGGGGGTCGCTTCCGGCTGCTGCTTTTCAAGCTGCCCGTCCTTGTAGGAATATCCTTGCGCCGCGATTGCTTCAAGGGTCTTGCCCGTAACGTCGCCATAAATCCGCTTGTCTGCGTCAACCAGCATTTGCAAAGTGTCTTGTACGGTGTCGGACAAGGCTTGCTGCTGTTCGGGCGGCAGCTTGTCAAATACGGGGGTCTGCTGCTCCTGCAAAAACTCCGGCACTTGCTGAAAACCGATACTGTCTACATAGTGGGCGGTGTCCTCGTCGTTCTGATGAAGCACAACAATGTCGGAAACGGAAAGGCTATGCCCCTTAAAGTCGGCGGGGTGGTCGATATTAAACCTTTCCCAAATGTCGCCCAGCGTCATATCCTTTGTAAGCGGTGCAGTATAGACGAGTTCATAATTTACCCGGTCAATGGTAAGTCCAGCCGCTTGCAGACGGTCATAAGGCTCAAAGCGCAAGTCCCTTGTTTCGTCCCCGCGCTTTAACTGATAAATGGAAAAGGTATCGCCCTGCTCCTGCTCGGCTTGCCGCTGCTGCTGCAACTCGGTAAAATGCCCCTCAATCTCGGTAATGAGTTCCTTTGCGGTGGTCTGTATTGTTTCAAGGGACGCTTTTAACTCGGTCATTTCCTTGCCGCTGCTCCAACCAGCCACATAGCCGAAAGAGTAATCGGAAGTATCAAGGCCGAAATGCTGGCAAACCGTATAAGCGACGCTTTCCGCTTCTACCTCGCAGGTATGGCGGTCAACGCGGTTTTGCTGCTCCGGCGGGGCGTTTAAGTCTACGTCGTGCAGCTTCGCATGGGCGATTTCGTGAATGGCGGTCTTTACCGCCTGTAATTCACTCACGCCCTCTTTGATTGCAATACGCTTGTCGGTCAAACTGAAATACCCATTTGCGCCGTTTGTGATCTGCTCAAATGCAATCGGGACGGGGGACGCTTTTTCAAGGGCGGCGAAAAAATCCTCGTACTGCTCCACATCGGCAAGCAGCGGTTTAACGGAAAGGTCGGGAAACTCCTTGCCCTCGGTCTGCGAAATATCAAAGACGGTTATAACCTTAAAGGCGGGGACGGTGATTTCCTTTTCTTCCTTTACCACTTTTCCCTCGCGGTCAAGCATGGGCTTTCTCGTTTCGGGGTCGATTTTATCAACCAGCTTTTTCACCTTGTAGGGCGCGGGGGCAAAGATTTTAATGCCTTTCTCGCCTTTCTTTACATGGCGGTCAAACTCCTTTTCCCATTGACGGAAGCCCATTACCAAATTGCCGCCCTGCATAGCAATTAGGATAGTGTTATTCAAACTATAATCATGGAACTTTGACATAGCGGTTAGAAACTCTTTGTAGCGGTCGCTGTCAAAAATCGCCTGTACGCCCTGTTCCAAACGCGCGGTGATCTCCTTTACCTTTTCGGCGGGCTTTTCGGAAGTAAGGATAATGGGGACGACGGGGCGGGGCTGCTGCGGCTCTGCGGCCTGTGCGTCTGCTTGCTGCGTTTCGGCTGCGTCCATATAGGCTTTGTCCTGTTCGCCGCGCTCCGGCTGCGGGTAACTCATAATGCGGTATTCTTCCGGCACTTCGCGCCCCTCAAACTGCCGTTCCCACTCGTCGCCGCTTTCCACGATATAGCCGTACTCGGTAAACGCGCCTTTTTCCTGCGCGGCAGCGTTCCTGCCAAAAGTAGAAAGGTCAATGCCGCCTTTCCATTCTTCGGGCATTTGTACCATGCCGGATTGATTTAAGTAATAGTCGCCCAAATCGTGGTAGTTATGTACTTCGGGGATATGGACGTAAAAATCCACGTTGTAGGTGAAGTCAATTACCTGTCCAATATTTGCAAGCCCGTTTTTCTGCTGCAAAGCTGCGTTCAGCTTGCCAACCTCGGCGGGGTCAAGCTGTTCGAGCCGCGCCGCAAGAAAATTGAGTTCGTCCACGTCGGCGGCGCATACCATTTCATAAGGCAAGGCAATATGTTTCTCCGGGTCGTCGGAATAGCCGCGAATGGAAAAATCCTGCGGGTTGTCGGCGGTAATGCCGACGTTCCGCATAGCTTCGTGCAACTGCTCCTTTGTGGCGGGCATATCCAACCAATAGCCGCCGGGGTCGCCCGCGTCAAAGCGGCTGCGGTTGCCTATCATAATAGAAAACTGTTCGCTCATGTGTTCACGCTCCTTTTCCTGCCCGGTATTTTCGGGGATAGCTGCCGCCTGTTGCTGCTGCGGGGGTTCTTCGCCCTCTATGGTGTAGTCCGGCATGAGCATACCGTTTACTTTGAAATAGTCGGCGTACTCCTGCGGGATAGGCGGGGAGATTTCCGTAAACAAGCGGTCATACGCTTTGATACGCCCATTCAGATACTTTTCCATAGCTGCCTTGTCGGTGAAAACCTTTCTATCTTGTCCGGCAATCTTCGCTTGGGTTCTGCTTGGGCTGTTGGTGCGCACGCTCCATGTAAGCGTCCATGAATACGGGATAGATTTCTGCGCTTCTTTGTCGTAGCGGGTATTCTCGTAAATGTAGTAATTCATCTGATATACCCGGTTGCTGCGAATATGGCGGTTATGCTCGGTGGTCTGCCACTCGTTAGCGGTGTGCTGGACGTGCGGCGTTCTCACATATTCAAGTGTTTTATCCAGCAAAAGCGTTCTTCCCGCCTGTTCTTCCCATGCGGCGGCGCGTTCTTTAAGGTCGTCAAAAATCGCCTGTTCTGCCGCCGCGCTTTCGCTGCGCATGGAAAGTAGCTGCGCAATCGGCAAGGAAGCATAAGGGGCAATCTCCCTGTCCTTTGCTTCAAAATATATCCGGCGTTCTATCCGCATGGTTTCGGCGGCTTCTAATTTGTCATGGTCGTATGAGGAATACGGCATATTCTTTCATCACGTCCTTTCTCGGTCATATAAGGGTTTGGGACTATCCCAACAAGCAAAATGCCCGCGCTCTCTATGGGAAGCGCGGGCATTTCTCGCAAACGGGTACTCGTTTGCTGTGCTTGCTATGTAGTTGTTTTTATCCGTAAACGCCTGTTTCTCTCGCTTTGGGCTTTCTGTCTGCGGCGTATCTTTGCCGCGCAATCGGGGCAGTATTTCGCCCGGTTGCTGCCCGCCGCAAACGTGCTGCCGCATACCGCGCAACGCTTCAAATCGGTTTCCCCGCTGCGGGTGATCTGTTCGCAAAGCTGCCTGTCGGCGGGTAATACCGCTTCGCGGAAATAGCGGCATAGCAGCGAATAGCTGATACTCTGCACACAAACGCAAGTTTCCCCGTCGTCCAGCAGCAGACAATTCCCGCAATCGTTGTTTGCACAAGCGGCGCGGGTCATTTTCTTTACGGCGCGGTATTGCTTTTCATCAAGCCTTATCATTTTCGGTTCTGCTCGACGCGGAAGTTTACATACTTGCCGCCTGTGTCGGCAAGCAGCACAACTCCGTCAAAGGTCTTTCCCGTCTTGGTCGAGTACATACCTTTGATTTTTACCTTTCCGTCTTTCAAAAGGGCGGCGGCAATCGCCTTTGTGAAAGCCTTTTTGCGCTGCTCAAAAAAGCGGTCATTCTTCCACATCACAAAGCTGCAAGCCCTGTCGGAGCAGTAAAAGTTTTTCTTGCCCTCGTAAACCGCCGCGCCGCAACGGGGGCAAGTGCCGATTGCTTCCCGCTGCGGGGTAAACAGCTTCGCTTTATCCTCGGAAATCGCGGAATAGGTCTTGACAAGCCCCGCTGTCATTTCCTCAATGCTGCGCATGAAATCGTCCGGGCTGTCGCTGCCTTTGGCAATCCCGGTAAGGCGGGTTTCCCATTCTGCCGTAAGCTGCGGGGACGTAAGGACTTCGGGCAGGATAGCGGCAAGGTTATACCCGTCCTTTGTGGGGATTAGCTTTTTGCCCTTGCGCTCGGCAAAGCCCGCGCTAATGAGTTTTTCAATGATACCCGCCCGCGTCGCGGTGGTGCCTAACCCTTTGCGCTCCGCGTCCTCCGGCGTGTCCTCCTTTCCCGCACTCTCCATAGCCGAAAGTAACGTATCTTCGGTAAATGCCTTTGGGGGCTGCGTGTAACGCTCGGAGATCTCCGCTGCCGGATTGTCAAAGGTCTGTCCCTCGGCAAGCGGGGGTAAAACCGCTTCCGGCTCTGCGTCCTCGTCCTGTTCCCCGGACGCGGCGCGGGATAGTCTTTCAATCTCGCGCCAACCCTCGCAAAGCGTCGTCCTGCCCTTTGCGGTAAAGGTATAGCCGCCGCAAGTGAAAACCGCCGTAACCGCTTCATACTCATAGGGCGCGGCAACGGCGCAAAGCAGTTTTGCGCACACAAGGGTCATTAGCTTTTTCTCACTTTCGGCAAGGGAAGAAAAGCCCGTTTTCAAAAACTCGGCTGTCGGCAAAATAGCGTGGTGGTCGGTTACTTTGCTGTTGTCGCAAACCCTTGTAAGGTCTGCTTGCAGCTTCACGTCCCGCATAAAGGGAAGCAGCGAACAAAGCCCGGTAATGAGTTCCTTTGTGCTGCGCTGCATATCGGAAGTGATATATTTGCTGTCGGTGCGGGGATAGGTCAAAAGCCGCTTTTCGTAGAGGGCTTGCGCATAATCAAGGGTCTGTTTCGCCGTAAACCCGTACAGGCGGTTGGCTTCGCGCTGCAACGCGGTAAGGTCAAACAGCTTCGGCGGTGCAACGGTCTTTTTCTCTTTTTTGAGGGAAGTACAAACGGCTTGCGATTTCTCGCAAGCCGCTTTCATCTGCTGCGCCGCCGCTTCTTCGTTCAGCCTTTCGGACAAAGCCGAAACACCGCCCGCGTCCAGACGGACAACATGATATTTTTCTTTCTTAAAGCTGCTGATCGCATAGTCGCGGTTTACCAGCATGGTAAGGGTGGGCGTCTGCACTCTGCCGACATTCAGCGTTTTGTGATAGAGGATAGAGAAAAGGCGGGTCGCGTTAATCCCGACAAGCCAATCTGCCTTTGCTCTGCAAAGCGCGGATTGATAGAGGTTGTCATAGCCGCGCCCGTCTTTGAGATTTGAAAAGCCCTCGCGGATTGCACTTGCTTCCATGCTGCTAATCCAAAGGCGGGAAAAGGGCTTTTTGCAATTCGCCTGTTCATAGACAAAGCGGAAAATGAGTTCCCCCTCGCGCCCGCTGTCGCAAGCATTGATAATCTCGGTAACGTCGCTGCGGTGCATAAGGTCTTTGAGAATGGAAAACTGCTGCTCCTTGCCGCTGGCAACAATAAACTGCCACTCCTGCGGGACAATGGGAAGATCGTCGTACTTCCATTTACGGAATTGTTCATTGTAGGTCGCCGCGTCTGCAAGGCTAATCAAATGCCCGATACACCACGACACAAGGTAGCCGCCGCCCTCAAAATATCCGCTGCGCTTTTCATTCGCGCCCATAACGGCGGCAATCGCCGCCCCGACGCTCGGTTTTTCTGCAATTACAAGTTTCATAGATTATCGTCCTCCTGCTCGGTCTGTTCGGTTTCGACTACTTCCGTTTCCTCGTCGTCCTCGTCAAAATCAAGGTCGTCAAGGCTGCTGCTGCCTTTCGCCGCGTCCTTTTTGGGCTTCAAAATCTTAAAGTAGTAGAACGCGCCGCCGCCCGCTGCGGCAACAAGCAGCACGACAAGCAGAATACCCATGCCGCCGCCTTTTTCTTCTTCCGGCGGCTGCTCGGTTTCTTCCGGCTCCGGCTCGGCTTCCACACCCGCGCACTCGCTCATGTTGACGCTGCAAACCGGGCAAGCGGTGTTGACGCTTCCGGCAACGCATTTATCGGTGCAGCTACAAACGGGGGCTTCGGTCTGCCCGTCCTCCATAAGGGCGGTTAAATCCGCTTCGTCCACTTGGTTAAGGAAATGGACGGTATTTTCCCCGTCCTCGGCGCGGTCAATGATGATGTAAAAATAGTTGCCACTTTTGGTAACGACGGTGATAAACTGCTTGTCGCCGGACGCTTCACCCGTTATATCGTCCACAAGGGACATATTCCCGTCCGGGGTAAGGGGCTGCGGCTCATAGCCGCCCGTCGTTTCTTCCGGCTCGGTTTCCGGCGCGGGGGTTTCCTCGGTTACGGGGGTAGGCGTGTCGTCGCTTTCATCGCCACCGCCCGCATAAGCGGTAACAGAAAAGCCGCACATGATAACCAGTGCGGCAAGCAATACGGTAAACTTTCGGATTATCTTTTTATTCTTCATTGTCGTTGTCCTCCTGTTCGGCGGGGTAAGTGGCTTCCGGCTGCGGCAAGGTGATTTCGCCGCTGGCGTAAGCGGAGAGGAACGCGGCAAGCTGCGTCCCGTCAAGGTGTACCGCCTTTACCATTTGCACGATCTGCGCGTTTTCTTCCTCGACTTTCTGCGCTTCAAGGTCTTTCAGCTTCTTTTGCTGTTCAAGGATTTTTGCCCTCGTTTTCTCAATATCCCTTTCGATACGGTCAAGTTTCGTGTTTGCCATAGAAATAAACTCCTTTCAAAGTCAGTTGTAATGTAGCCGCCCATAGGCGTAAAAATGGGATTGCCAATAGCTTGTATCAAGTTTTGCGTATTGTATCGGGTCGCCACAATGCAGCATGACGGGGCTTCCGTCCCCGTCCTCGCCAACGTAGATACCCACATGAGATACGCCCGGTGTGTCGTATGTACCCGTAAAGAAAACCAAATCCCCCGGCTGCGGGTTGGAAACGCGGGTTGAAATGTTGTAAAGCCCCTGTGCCCCAAGTCTGCCCGTATTGTATAGGCCGCTGTTCGTCAACACATAACTCACAAAGCCGCTGCAATCAAAAGAGGTTTCCGGGGTGCTGCCGCCCCACACATAGGGAAAACCGACGTATTTATCTGCTTCCTCCATGAGCCGCGCAAACTTTTCATCGGAACCCAGCAGCGCGGCGGGTACTTCATAATCGGCGGGCGGGTTTTCATAGTATTTAGACACATAGCCGGATTGCGGGAAAAGGTCGGGTCTGTTCCCAAGCGACGACATATACATAGCGTACATGGATAGCTGTTCTTCGCCCATGATGTAAACGGGGACATGGGAGAGGTTGAAGTTTTCCAAATCCACATGAAGAATGTAATAGTTATAGGGGACTTCAACCGTATAGGGGTTGCCCTCGCTGTCCGTCCTTGTTTCGGTGCGGTAGCGTACCTGTACTTCTTCCTCGACCGTCAAGATATACTGTTTCTCAAAGAGCATTTCAAGGGTGCTTTGCACTTCATCGAGTGTAAACACGCCCTCATGCCACGCGGAAAGGATAGAAATTAGCACATAGGGGTCATGCTCGATCTCGTCCGCGTTTACCCGGTATTCGTCATAGCCGGGGTATTCGCTTTCGATGTTATCCAGCATATCCTGTAACTCGGCTTCCATAGCGACATACGCGCTTTCTGCGCCTGTAATATCCGCGTCCTCGGAGAGATAGGACGACGCAATCAAGCCGCTTCCGCTGTTGCCGCCGAACAGGGAACAAGAGGACAAACCGCCGAAAAACAGAAGCACGATAAAGGCAATCCCGCCCACAATCAAGCAGCCTTTCCAATGCCGGACAACAAAGAACGTCGCCCGTTTGGTTTCCTGCGCGGTTTTCTTCGCCGCCTTTGCGGTGGCTTCAGCGGTTTTTTTCGCTTTGCCGCCCGCTTTCAGCGTTTTTGCATACTGCTTTTTAATGCGCTGCTTCTGCCAAAAACGGGAAATGGGGTTGGAGTGCGCAAGCGCGGGGTTATCGTGCAACGCCTTTTGATAGAGAAAATCTGCGTTTGCCTTTACCGCTTGTTTTTCCGCTGCCGCCGCTGCCCGGTAGGGTTTCAGCTTATGGCGGCGTATGCCGCCCTTAACTGCCCGCGCCGCCATGCCGCCCGCTTTCTCTCCGGCAAGTTCTACCCGGTGCCCGCTTTCCACACCGACGTTTTCTTTCTCTACCTCGTAGATTTTCCCATGTACGGTACTGTTTAACTCCTGTGCCGGACGGGATAAGGGGTTATGCCGCAACTTGCCGTTTGGGGGCTTATCCGTCTTTTCAAAGGAAAGGCGCGTCTTTGCCTTGCCTTTCGCTTCGTCAAAAACGCGCTCTTTCTTGATTTTGGTCTGCTTGGGGATAGCCGCCCGCGCTGCGTCTAAACAGTCTGCCGCCTTATCCGATTTCTTGATCGCTTTTTGAAGTTCCGGCGTTGCCCGTTCCGCTTCGGAAAACTGCAAGCGGGAAGAATGGGTTTTAGGCTGCGCCGCGTCAAGGGCTTTTTTCTCCGCGCCTTTTGCTGCGTGTCGCTCAATCTCTGCGCCGATATGCTGCACAACCTTTTCCGCTGCCACCCCTGCGGGGGCTGAATAGTTTTCTTCCTGCGGCCTTTCGCTGATACTGGACGTTTCGCCCGTCGTGAGGTTTTCCGCAACCGCACCGTCGCGGGTCATTTTTTGCGTTACCTTGTCGGGGGCTTTCAGTTCCTTGCTCAATCTTCATCACCTCCAATCCGCTGTTTTGCAAGTTCGCAATAGTCGGGGTTTAACTCAATGCCGATATAGCGGCGGTTAAGCCGTTTTGCTACCATGCCCGTCGTGCCGCTGCCGAAAAAGGGGTCAAGCACAACGCCGCCTTTCGGACAGCCCGCCAGTATGCACGTTTCGGCTAACTTCGGGGGATAGGCGGCGAAATGCCCGCCGCTGTACGGTACAGTATTGATAAGCCACACGTCCCGCCTGTTCCGCATGGTCGGCATGAGGGCTTCGTCGTAGTCTGTCTCTTATACACATCTGACGCTGCCGACGAAGCTAGAAG
>ENA-OZGQ01000354-OZGQ01000354.1-human-gut-metagenome-genome-assembly--contig:-NODE-354-length-10879-cov-6.226256_pt1 | contig 10879 bp, 8 predicted proteins | sample MGYA00244661_ERZ653668 | MGnify/ENA primary metagenome ERZ653668 (study PRJEB26926, sample SAMN06165249) | human gut metagenome | biome: ENVO:00009003; feature: ENVO:2100002; material: ENVO:00002003...
TGCCGGTTTTATTGTTTAACTTTTAATTTTTCGGTAAAAATTTACCGAAGTATTGTATAAGATATAAGAATGATATAATTGTTTAGTTTTACAATTCTCTTAAATATTCATGTAGATTAGTTGGTAAAGCATATATTATTATGCACTTATATATATGGGCAATTTTAATTCTTTTGTAGACAAATTAGATATGGATTTTTGGCATGAGGCTTGTGCTAAAAACGGTAAACTATGTCATTACAAAAAAGGAGAATTCTTTGTGCAACAGGGAGATGTTATACGATATATGGGAATCGTAAAAGAGGGATATTTTAAATATGTCGTAACAGATTCAAAGGGTGATGAACATATAACAGGTTTGGCACTACCAGGAGCATTTGTCGGTGACTATTTAAGTACCACACACAAAACACCTTGTATGACCAGTCTTGTTGCTGCAACAAATGCGGAGGTTCTGGTATGTGACTGTGAAGTACTTAATAAAGTATTCGATGAGGATAGAGAGCTTCATCAGCAGCTTTCAGATTTATTGTTCCATCATGTTTATAAACAATACTTGGATATGCACCGTTTATCACCCAAGGAGCGATATATCGCTTTATTGAAAAGATGTCCTGATATTCTTCAAAAGATTACGATTGCAGAAGTTGCCTCTTATTTGAATGTTACACCAACCTATCTCAGCCGTATCCGTAAGGAAATTACTTTTGAGAACAAATGATTTTATCAAATGAACGAGTTCAATACATACCTCAATAACTTAGACTATTCTTTAATTAAAGATTTATGTGAAAGGAAAGGGAAAGTCCATACTTATCGTAAAGGAGATTTTTTTATCCGTCAGCATGAAAAAAAGCGTTTTGCGGGATGGGTAGAAGATGGAACCTTTCAATATACCCATATTGACGAAGAGGGAGAAGAACACATTGTAGGGTATTCGTTTACAAATGAATATGTATGTGACTATTCCTCATTTATGAAAGGTAGCTTGTCATTGGTAAGCATTCAAGCAATAACTGATTGCTCCGTTTATGAAATATCACACCATGATATGATTGAATATTGGGAGACAAATATGGAAACCCAACGGTTTGGAAGATGCGTAGCCGAAAATCTGTATGAAATGGTATATGAACGACTGCTCGATTCGTATTGCAGTCCTGAAATTCGATACAAAAGACTGATGGAGCGTTGTCCCAATCTAAAAGAAGCAGTACCTTTGAAAAACATTGCTTCATTTTTGGGGGTTACTCCTGAAACTGTCAGTCATATACGCCGGAAATTGAGGAAGTAGCCGTATTTTTTAACATTTAGAGAAAAAGGTCTTGAAATATTTCAAGGCCTTTTTTATTTATTATCCCGTACTTTGTATGAAAATATGTCGCTTCCTACATTATCCTTGACAGAGTTTATGAGAAAAAGCGATGTCAATTTTATGCAATTGCAATATGATTCTGTTTGCTACTCTCAAATTAGTTTGAGAGTTATGTTGCTTTGGACATGTATATTTGCAAAATAGCTATCATGTAATGGTCTTAGATAAAAGTATATTGAGAAATTTACTAAGTGTGCTGTAACAAACAAAATAATTGAGAAAGTCTAAAACTCAAAAATAACTGTAATATGAAAACAAAACATTTACTTGGAATACTAACGTTGTTCTCTTTTTTAGTGTCATGTACAGAACAGCAATGTATAATTCATGGAACAACTACTGGTGTAAAAGATGGTGATTATATGTATATAACTGAATATCTTGATAATACATATCTTGATTCAGCTGTAGTTATGAATGGCAAATTTACATTCAAACTGCCTAAAGCTGCAGAAGAAGATTTTTTGCCTAAAGTTATAGTTCCTGCTGTGGGCAATGTACCAAGTGTAGCTATGGTTTTTACACAAGATTCTGAAGTGTTATATATAAGAGATAGCCAAAACGACATGTTCGATATGTATGGTTCTCCATATAATGATTTGTTCCGTATAGAAGGTTTTAAAATGGATTCAATAAGTCATGTGTTGGGACATCTTGATAATCTATGTTTGAAGGATTCTACTTTGACTCAAGAACAGAAGGATTCAATAACTTTAAAAATGAATGAACTCATAAAAGAAGACTCCATTCTCAATATTCAAAGTATAGAACGTAATATTGATAATCTTGTGGGGGCTTATTTCTTATACATAAACAGACATCGATTAAACAAAGAAACATTTCAGAGACTTTTTGAAAAACTTCCCAAGAAGTTTGCATCATCGAAGCATTTTGATGATGTAAGATAATAACTTGGCAAGCATTAATAAAGCCTCCGGCTGAATTACTTTTCGGTGGTTTCTTATTGTTACCTTTCTTAGTGGGGTGCGAAGAATATCTCAAAGGTGAAGAGAAAATTCTAGGTACTGCCACTATTAACGGTCAGAATTATAAAAAGAGTCCATTGTATGGGCTTGGAATTTTCAAGGATATCCTTCATGTCTTGAATTTTATGAAAACTATAAGTTGTTTTATTATGAGATTATCTCCTGAAAAACTTGTTATTAAAGGGGAATTTGAGACAAAGACTGCGATAAATGAACTTACTTATTAGAATATTTATGCGATGAAATCAAAAAATGTAATTATACTTTTATCTATAGCATTTTTTGATGATAATCATAAGTTCCATAAACTATATAGAATGTATAATTTAAACGTTGCTTGATGAATGAAAATTCACTTGCGAAAGTTCAGTTAAACTAAGTTGAAGTATGAAAAAGTTGTTATTAAGTTTTGCTTTTGTATTTGCGCTGGTTGGTTGCAAGAAAGAATTTGATGAAGAAAAGATTATTATGCCATTAACCTATGAACAGGAATTAGCGATTATAAATAATTATACGACAATTGATACGATAAATTATCGCTATTCAGCTATAATAACTGATGAAATAATGTTTGAGCATAATTTGACAGAAAAGAATGTGATACGTGCTTTGAAAGGTATAGAATCCATTAATAAAAATATAGAGGAAGACATTAAAGACGGTAAAGTGGTAACACTTACATTGAATAATATGCATGGCTTTAAATCATTCACAGCCAATATTGACAAGTCGCAAATAAAGTTCTTGGACTTGTATGTTCCTGAATCGGAATTAAAAAGAATAGAACGTGTGTATGCAGGAAAGATGTCTTTTGCGTATGGAAATTGGTTTGAGTATAGCAAGAGTTTTGAGGCCACGGAGCAGGTGACCAGTGATTTTTGCGTTACATCTTGTGATGGATATTGGAGCACAGCCATAGTCTGTGAGACGGGGTCCTCTTCATACGGACCTGCTTTTACAATTTATGGAAATAGCAATACGGCGGGTTGTATAAAGCGATATTGGTGGTTTACAGATACTAAGGATACCTCATGTCATTGGACCTTTAGAGCACAAAAGCCTGTGGGAGGCAATGCAAAAGGTTATTTCAACATTTCGGATACTTATTAATTGGGTTGTACGGAGTGGAGATTGGATTATATTACAATATTAGTTATGGATATTAAACGGTTATTTTCTGTCATAGTAATTGGATGGGTAATTACAAATTTAGCACAGGCTCAATCTAAACTAACTGGAGAGATTTATACTACGGATGGTTTTCCCATAGCCGATGCAGTTGTAGTTCTCAAAGATTCTTTGAATCATGCAACGGCATACCATGTTGCTTATTCAGATAGTTTGGGGAGATTCTTTATGGAGAATCCTGATAAACGTGCAAATCAACTGTTTGTTAGTCGTTTGGGATATAAACCGGTATTTCTTCCTTTTTTACAGAAAACAGGCCGTATGCGGATTACACTTGAAAAAGACGATAGCTTCAGTATGGATGAGGTGGTAGTGAAGGGGGTAAGACAGCGGACCAAAGTGGAAAACGATAGGCTGGTTTATGATATGGAAACCAATCCTTTCAGTAATGACAATGCGCTGGAGGCCTTCAAGTATGTCCCTTTCATAGCTTCGGATGGGCAGCACTTTTCCATCATAGGCAAGAGCGAAACGAAGATTTATGTGAATGGAAGGGAAAAGAAGCTGGCTCCCGATGCGCTGAATGATTATTTGAAAGGGCTACCTGCCAAACGGATAAAAAACATAGAAGTAATCCATTCCCCCAACAGTTCGTTCCGGGGAGAAGGGAACTTCGGCATCATCAACATCCAATTGAAGCAAAATGAAGATGAAGGTTTGCAAGGCTCATTGTCCGCACAGGTCTGGCGGACGCACTATATGAAAGAGCGTGGCAACTTGAACTTGATGTACCATAAAAACAGATTGACCCTGAATGGCACGGCGGGCTTTGCTAACCAAAGTGACTGGAAGAAGGACGAAACGGAAAGTTTCCTGAAAGAAAGTGCCACCACGACATGGCAAGAAAGCAAAATAACAGGGTTTACCCGGCGTGCGAACGGAAACATCGACTGGGAATACCAACTCTCGGACAAGGACGAGCTGGGAGGTAACGTCAGTTTCTCTTATTCCAAATTGGATTGGACGGATAAAGGAAGGCTGAAACAGGCGGGTGCTGACAAAGAAAAGGCGTTGAACGTGCGACATGACAATGACTTGGAACGCGACAGAACAGATGCGGGCGTCAACTTGTTCTATCAACGCCGCTTCAACCAACCGGGCCAAGTCCTGAATATCGATTTCGATTACACCCATAGCCGGAACAAACAGTTCGTATGGAATCGCATGGACAATCTGGACGATAATCTGCAATATCTTTCACCTTACAATTATTATCAGGAGAACGCGCCTCAAAACAGCAATGTATGGTCGGGCAAAATCGAATATAGGCAAAACGCGGGAAAAAACCAATGGACAGCAGGTGTGGACAGCTATTACTCCAAGATTGACAACAAAGATACTTTCATGCAGGGCACGGACGACGGCTATGTGAACGATGAGGAACAGAGCAATCACTTTGCATTGCAGGAATGGACATCCGCCTTTTTTGTCAGCTGGGAAAGGGAATGGAACTCCCGCTTTTCCACCCGCTTGGGCAGCCGGTTGGAGTATACTGACTATACCACCCGGCAATATACGCTGGGGGAGAAAACGGAGACTGATTTTGTCAAGGTGTTGCCCAACCTCTACATCAGTTACCACCTGTCGCCCGACCATGTGTTCTCCTACATCTTTTCCAACCGGATGGAACGACCGGTGTTTTCTCTGTTCAATCCGTTCAAGGTGTATACATCCGCAACAAGCTATACCACTGGCAATGAGAAGTTGGAACCGGAAATCATGTACGGGCAAACCTTTCAGTACCAGTTTTTCAAACGGTACATCTTTCAGGCTAGCTACCAGCGTGTGAAGAACCAAATCTACGAACTGACTTTTGCCACAGATGAGGATATGCAAGTGACCACCCCCGTGAATGCCGGAATTTTCGAGTATGCCTTGCTGGCATTGAATACCAATACTTCATATATGAAAAACTATGCCAACTTGGATATAACCGTCTCCTATTTGTGGCAACGCATGAAGGCAATCGAATATGAGGGTGTGCATGCCGGAGGTTATCACAATGGAGTCTTTCAGGTGGATTTGAACAATAACTTCACATTGTCGGAAAAGCACAAGCTCTCTTTTGACATAAACGTGTCATACAACACCAAAGATCTCTCTTTCTATACCGAAACGCCGGAAAAACTCTACCTGTACGGACAATTGAAGAAACGCTTCAAGGCGTGCCAGTTGTCTCTGTATGGTTTCTGCAACCTATACAGGTATGACGGGAAGGTAACAACCCGGTGGCGAAATAAGTACGAGACAGACAACATGCAACGTATCAGCCTGATTCAGGGTGAACCCGTCGGCATAGGTATCCGGTTCAGTTATACTTTTGGGAACAAAAAAGTGAACGGTACACAAGAACGAAAGACCTCCGGCACGGAAGCCAAAAGAAGATTATAACACACGAAGTAACCTGAAAAGCCATAAGTGAGTGGAAATAATATAAAACCCGTTGGTGGAATTGAAATATGAGTAGTATGGTTATGTTTAGTAGATATAGTATTCTGCATGATTATTGACAGTAACAGGAATTCGAAAATGATACAGTTCATTCCTATAAATTTACTTATAAAACTATAGAATAGATATGAAGCGATATAAATTATTTTTGAGAAACTATTTATGTATTTTCTTTTTGTTACCTTTCTTAGTGGGGTGCGAAAAATATCTTAAAGGTGGAGAGAAAATTTTAGGTACTGCCACTAAAGTATTATTGGAATTAACAGGAAGGAGCAATATATATCATTTTTTATATCCAAGAAATATCATCTGCAAATAACAGTATATGATAGAGGACAGTAATATACTCTAATTTCAGTTCATTCTTCAATATTACTGTATTTATAAATTCTTTGTATTTAGAAAGCAGATAAGAAAGAGTTTAACAGAGGTATAACAAGTTCCAATGGGAAACTTAATAATCATTGGAATATAAAGTCCTGCAGTAAATTATCAAAGAATTTAAAACATTATGTACATAAACAACAATACATTTTCAAGATGGAAGAAATCCCTCCACCTGAAAATCCTGTCGGGCTATCTCATACTGGGACTGCTCGTACTGGGCATCATCACGGCCGTATGGTACGAAAAGCAGGTATTTGAGCAGGCGGAGACTGAGGAACGCAGCCTGCTTATGCAGCGGACTGCTGCCAGCGAAGCATACCGGGGACTGATCACACTGTTTCTGGACAATGACCGCGCAATGCTGTGGGACGACTCGGACATGGATACATACGACCGGCGGGAATCGCATACGACGGAGGTGATAGAACGGCTGAAAGGTTACTACAGAGAACCGATACAGATAGCAAGGATAGACACGGTAGTAAGGCTGCTGCACGAGAAACGCCGGCTGATCGAGCGGATGGTCGGCATGCCGACCACGGCGCACCGCATGGACAGCCTGCTGGAACGCCACCTGCCCGGACTGGAGCAGACGGCATCGGTACGGACAACGACAGTGACGGAACGCACCGAACCGGAAGGGGAAAAGAAACGGGGCGGGCTGTTCGGCCTGTTCCGCAAGAAAAAGAAAGAAGAACCGGCACGCACGACCACACGGGTGAGTACGAGGTCCAACACCCGGCACATTGCGGAGATGCGGCGGTTTGAGGAGGAGATGCGTACGGCACTGGCAGAGCAGGAACAGGCTTTCTCCCATCTGTCGGACTCACTGAAAATACGCAACAGGATACTGAACCGGAACCTTTCGCGGCTGATACAGGAAATCGGACAGAACGAGACGGAACGCATGGAAGAAAGGCACATGCGGGTGGCGGAACTGAGAGAGACGGCATTCGCACTGATATGCGGCATATCGGCGGCAGGTGTCCTGTGTGCAGTGCTGCTGTATGCAGTAGTCCGGAGGGACATCCGCCACCGCACCAGAGACAGGAAACAGCGAGAGGAACTGATAGAGACCCTGCGCCGGTCGGTCCGGGAGAATGAAGAGCTGATAAAAAGCAGACAGAACATCATGCAGACGGTGACGCACGACCTGCGCTCACCACTGACCGCCATACGCGGCAATGCAGAACTGATACTGAAGGACGGAAACCGGGAGGCAACGGCGCTGCACGCGGAGCATATACGGCAGTCGGCGGAGCGTATGGGGGCACTGATGGAGAACCTGCTGGACTACTACCGCATAGACAACGGAAAGGAGACCATCAGGGTGAAGCCGTTCAGACTGGCGGGAGTGGCGGAAACACTGGAAACGGAGTTTGCCGCACGGATGGAAGAGAAACGGCTGGAGTTCAGGGTGAACAACGCCGCTGACGAGGTGGTCATGGGCGACAGGAACCTGATACTGCGTATCGGCAGCAACCTGCTGTCGAACGCACTGAAGTTTACGGAACGCGGGGGCGTGACACTGACCGCCCTGTATGCCGGAGGGAAATTCACGCTTGCGGTGGAAGATACCGGAGGAGGAATAGACAAGGACAAACGGGAACAGATATTCAAGCCGTTCGAGCGGCTGAGCAATGCCGCCACGCAGGACGGATTCGGACTGGGACTGTCGATAGTGAAAAGCCTTGCGGAACTGATGGAGGGCAGCATATCGGTGGAGAACATACGGAACACGGGCAGCCGCTTCAGCGTGGTGCTGCCGCTGCCCCAGGCGGAGAAAGCCGGAGAAACAGGCCGCAAGGTAGCAGCGAAGCGGACAAGACTGGGCGGATGTTCGGTGTTGTCACTGGACAACGACAGCATCATACTGGGGATGATACACGATATATTCTTGCAGAACGGGGTGCACTGCGACACCTGCACGAGCACGGGGGAAATGGCGGAGAAGCTGCGCGAGGGACACTATGACCTGCTGACCACGGACCTGAAGATGCAGGACGCAAGCGGCTATGAGGTACTGGAACTGCTCCGCACGTCGGACATAGGCAACTCACGCACCATCCCCGTGATGGTGGTGACCGGCTCGAAAAGCATCACGAAAGAGGAGCTGGCAGGTGCGGGCTTCGGCTCCGTGCTGTACAAGCCGTTCTCCATCGACGAACTGCTGACAGCCGCAGAAGAATGCATTGGTGAGGACAGCACCCCACGCATAGACCTCGACCCGCTGTTCGCATACGGCGACAAGCGGCAGAGGCTGGAATGTCTGGTCAGGGAAACGGAGAAGGAAATGGCCGCCATACGGGAGGAAACGGAAAGGTGTGACAGGGACAGACTGGACTACTGGATACACCATATCCGCAGCTCGTGGATGCTGATACATGCCGAAGGACCGCTGCAGGAGCTGTATGACGTGCTCCACGGAAACGGGACGGCAGAAGAAATCAGGGAGTGTGCCGGAAAGGTAACCAGTCAGGGCGAAACGATTATCCGGCTCGCCCGAAAGGAAATGGATAGAACGGTATGGGAAGAATAATAGTGATAGAAGACAACCCGGTATTCCGCGACCATGTCTGCGGAATGCTGGAGAAGGCAGGCTACAAGACCCGCACGGCATACGACTGTGCCGGGGCACGGAGGCTGCTGGAGGAACTGGACGATGGGGACATCATCGTGTCGGACCTGCGTCTGCCCGACGGGGAATGTACGGAAGTACTGGAACGGATGCGGGAAACGGGTATCAGAAACCCGTTTGTCATCATGACCGACTATGCGCAGGTCGCATCGGCGGTCAGTTCCATGAGGCTGGGAGCCGAGGACTATATCCCCAAGACCCTGCTGCAGGAAAAGCTGCTTCCGAGGATAAGTGAGCTGGTACGCAAATCGGAAAGAAGGCATACCATGCCCATACTGGAACGCAGAAGTGCCGCATTCCGGACCATCGACCGGCGTATCTCACTGGTAGCCCCGACGGACATAGGTGTGCTGATACTTGGAGAGAACGGTACGGGCAAGGAACACGTAGCAGAAAAGATACATGCGCAGAGTACCCGGCAGAAAGGTCCGTTTGTCGCGATAGACTGCGGTATGCTGACACGGGAGCTGGCTGCATCCGAGCTGTTCGGATACGACAAAGGCGCATTTACGGGAGCCATAACCGGAAAGAAGGGCTGCATGGCGGAGGCTGACGGCGGCACGCTGTTTCTGGACGAGGTGGGCAACCTGCCCGCTGAGGTACAGCAGAAACTGCTGCGTGCGCTGCAGACCAAATGCTACCGTCCGACGGGCTGCACCCGCGAACGGAAAGCGGATGTGCGCATCGTGGCGGCGACCAACGAGAATCTGGAGAAGGCAGTGGAGGAAGGACGTTTCCGGCGGGACCTGTATCACCGCCTGAAGGAGTTTGTCATCAAGATACCGCCGCTGCGGGAGTGCCGGGAGGACATACTGCCCCTTGCGGAGTTTTTCCGGGAGCTTGCCAACGAGGAACTGGGACGGCATACGGAAGGATTCGACAAGGAGGCGGAAAAGGAACTCATGAGGCGGATGTGGGCAGGAAATGTGAGGGAACTGAAACAGACGGTGCGTTCCGCCGTCCTGCTGACGGAAGGAAGGCTGATAGGAGCCGACAGGCTGGAAGCGGAAAGTACGTCACAGGCAAGCAGCTCCCTGCTACTGAAAGACGGGAATGAGGAAAGGGAACGCATCGTGCGGGCACTGGCACAGGCGGACGGGAACCGCGAAGTGACTGCCGGACTGCTGGGTATCAGCCGCACGACCCTGTACAACAAGATGAAAGAATACGGTATCATGCAGAAAAAGAGCGAAAAATGAGAAAATCTCGACTGAAAATCCTATCTTTGCATGAACATAGGAGAAATACGGTACGGAGAAACACGGTTTCCCGTACCGACTAAGATATAGTATAGAATAAGACCGCAAGGCGTTTCTGGTGAAAATCTGGAAAATTTGAAGACAGGATACGATTGCGTGATGCTTATGCTATGCCTGGGCATAGCGTGCATTTACGTAATTCCTGTCAGGCTTTCCAGAGCCATCACCAGAAGTAGCGTAATTTGCACGCTATTTTTTTATTATATACGGCTTCCGGTCGCAACAGAATGACCGCTATGGCAAAAGTCCGATTACTCGCCGTCCTGACAATGGACGGCTGTCCGGCAGAAACAACCGGTCTGTCCGGGCGATGGCTTGGTTCCGACCAGTACGGGATAGGTGCGCTGAAAGAGGCTGCCACCTGCGTCCTGACAGAAGACACGTCGCTTACACTCCTCTCCAACCGGATGGAAAACACCGGCGATTCCCTGAACTATCTGATAGAAGCAACCGAAAAGACGGCAGGCATCATCAACGGCATGATACGGATGCGGCTTGTGGATGAAATCATCCTCTACATGGTTCCCGTCATCGCGGGAAACGGCAGCAGGCTGTTCCAGTCGTCGCTGCCCGAAAGCGAATGGACATGCACGGG
>ENA-OZGQ01000374-OZGQ01000374.1-human-gut-metagenome-genome-assembly--contig:-NODE-374-length-10573-cov-5.415003_pt1 | contig 10573 bp, 9 predicted proteins | sample MGYA00244661_ERZ653668 | MGnify/ENA primary metagenome ERZ653668 (study PRJEB26926, sample SAMN06165249) | human gut metagenome | biome: ENVO:00009003; feature: ENVO:2100002; material: ENVO:00002003...
TCTACACTTCTAGCTTCGTCGGCAGCGTCAGATGTGTATAAGAGACAGCTTTTAGCATTTCCAGCCGACTGATCGGGAGGAAGGACCTTTATAGTTATGGCATTAGAAAATATCTTCTCACCTTCGGCTTCGATACTGGCTGCCGGTATCGTGTAAGTTCCCGCATCACCTGCCATCAATATGTAAGTATACGTAATAGAACTGCTTGAAGATACCTTGCCATTAATAATTTGCGTACTACTCTGCTGAGAACGGCTCGGCCCCATCAGCACATCAAATCCTTTTGTTATAGAAGGAGCGCGAAAATCCTTCACTTTTTGTGTGTTGACCGTAAATGTCAAGCGAAATTGATCCCCGCTTACTACCACATCGGGAGCTTCAGCCGTCAAAGTCGCTTTTTTATCTGCCCATGCATATACTGTAGTAAGAATCAACAGTAGAAAGAAAGTAAATTTCCTCATCATTTCCTTATTTCGTTTATATAATTATTCACCTAAAATTACCAGTCTTTTTCCAATTTACGTCCTTGAACCTGAACAGCTTTCTTCACCTTGTCCTGTACGTTCTTTTCGTCCTGCATGGCAGCTTTCAACAGTTGTTCCGCATTTTCTTTCGACATTTGGTTTTCATTCTGCTGCTGTTGCTGGTTGTTCTGCTGTTGGTCTTTCTTATCTTGTTCCTGCTGGTCTTTATTCTGTTGTTGTTCGTCTTTTTTCTGATCTTGCTTCTGATCCTTTTCCTGATTCTGATCTTGCTGCTGTTGCTGGTCTTTCAGCTGCTTTTGAGCAAGTGCCAGATTATATCGGGTTTCATCATCTTTCGGATTATTCCTCAGAGCCTGTTTATATGCTTCGATACATTGAGGCAACTGCTTCGAAGATTGCAGAATCACTCCCATATTATGATAAATCTGAGCCAGTTTAGCCTTGTCTTTCTCTACACGCGATGCTGCTTCAAACTGTTCCATAGCTTCCTTTGCCTTCTGCTGCATCAAGAGAGCATTTCCCAGATTGTACATCGCATCCGTAGACTTCGGTTCAAGCTCCAGTGCTTTACGATAATCGACTTCCGCTTTTACAAAAGTGCTGTCTTTATATAGCTTATTTCCACTGCGCAAATAGTCACGTTCTGTTTTCTGTCCGTAAACTGCAACAGAAACAAACATGAGTCCCAGCATCATATATTTTTTCCGCAACATAAAATCAATTCTGTTTAAAGAGTTTTATATTCTTGAATAGTGGATTCTTACGCTCCAGCAACATTAAATCTGCTGCAAGCAAAATCAAGGCGAGCCATGCCAGTACCTGGAACTGCTCATCAAACTCTGTAAAGACCTGAGTCTCCACATCAGCCTTAGCCAATTTGCTTATTTCTGCATTCAATGCCCGTTCTGCATTATTTGTATTATCTACCCGAACATAGATGCCATTACCTGCTTTTGCTATCTCCTGACACATCTGTTCATTCAAGCGGGTTACGATAACATTGCCATCCTTATCTCTACGGAACTCATTCGTTCCTTCTGCCGGAATGGGCGCTCCATCAGGAGAACCAACTCCCAACACAAATACGCGAACACCTTTCTTGGCAGCTTCCTGCGCTGCTTCGACAGCTCCACCTTCATGGTTTTCTCCATCAGTTATAAGTACAATGGCACGACCGACTCCTTCATTTGGAGTAAAACTTTTCATAGCCAGATTAATGGCTCCGGCGATATCAGTTCCTTGTGTTGAGATAAGTGAAGGATTAATGGTTTCCAAAAACATTTTGGCAGAAATATAATCGCTTGTGATAGGCAACTGGGTAAAAGCCTCTCCCGCAAACACAATCATGGCAACTTTATCATTATTGAAAGTTTCCACCAAACGGGAAATTAATTTCTTCGATTTTTCCAGACGGCTGGGAGTAACATCCTGAGCCAGCATAGAATTGGATATATCGAGTGCTACAACAGTTTCAACTCCCTGACGTTTTACAGTTTCCATTTTTGATCCGAACTGAGGACGGGCCAGCATAAAAATAACCATAGCCAGTGCAGCAAAAACGAGCCAGAACTTTACATCCGGGCGGTATTTCGATACATCAGGCATAAGATGCGCCAACAACTCCGGATCACCATATTGGGAAATCTTTTTACGTCGGCGATAATTGGAATAGAGATATAGCCCTACCAATATCGGCAATATGATAAGTAGATATAAATAAACAGGTTCTCCAAATCGAAACATAATTATTCTTGAATTTAAGGTATTTTCTTTAATACTGTATTACGCAGCAAAATTTCCAATAAAATACAGAAGAAAGCAATCAAAGCAAAAGTAGCATAAGCTTCTTCCCGCTTACTGAATTCTTTGACGTTCAGTTTTGTTTTTTCCAGCTTATCTATTTCTCTGTAGACTTCCTCCAGTTTTGAATTGCTGGTAGCACGGAAATAATTTCCGTTTGTTGTTCCGGCAATTTGGGTCAGTGTTTGTTCGTCAATCTCTACTGGAACATTGACATACTGAACTCCTGCATAGGTCTGCATTGGATAAGGAGCTGTTCCGTTCGTACCCACTCCGATAGTATAAACACGGATACCAAACTGTTTAGCTATTTCAGCCGCAGTCAGTGGAGAAATATCTCCGCGGTTATTACTACCATCTGTCAGCAAAATGATGACTTTCGATTTAGCCTTACTGTCTTTCAGTCGGCTAATTGCATTGGCAAGTCCCATACCGATAGCAGTACCATCTTCTATCATTCCACGCTGAGCGATATCACCTTTGATACTATTAAATAAATTCAATAATACCCCATGATCTACCGTAAGCGGACATTGGGTAAATGCCTCTCCAGCAAAGACTGTCAGACCGATGTTATCATTTGGACGCCCATTTATAAATTCAGCAGCTACTTGTTTAGCAGCCTCCAAACGGTTGGGTTTCAAATCTTCAGCAAGCATACTGGTTGATACGTCCACTGCCAGCATGATATCGATACCTTCTATTTCTGTATTTTGCCAGTTATCAGTTGTCTGAGGACGCGCCAACACTAATACAATCATGACAAAGGCTACAATTCTCAAAACAAAAGGGGCATGAAGAAGATAAATCTTCCAGCTCTTCGGCGCATTCATATACATGCGGGTAGAAGATACCTGCATAGTAGGCTCTGTTTTCTTTCTACGCATGAAGTACCATACGATATATGGTATCAGCAGAAGCAACAAAAACAGATATTCCAGATTTGCAAAAATCATAGTTCTTACACAAGTTAAATGTTAAAAAAAGAGGTCGATTATGTGGCAAATAACCAAATACAGGCAAACTACAGCACCAATACTTACCACTGAAATACTGCATAGAAGCGCAATTCTACCTTGTTTTGAACGCTTCTCTTCTACCCTGATTTCTGTTGGTTCTTTCTTCACATTCGGATCTTCTTCCACTTTGGTTTGATTAATAAAATCAACGGCATTCACCAGATTCATGTCATTTTCATTCATCATAGGTGCATGCTTAGCAAATTTTACAAGATCGGCCGTCATAAACAGAGTCTTCAAGTCACTGATTGACTGTTGATCTTTTACTTCCAACAAATGTTCAATGATTTCCGAAGATGTCATTTCCAGCGCATTGAATCCAAAGCGATCTTTTATATATGTACGAAGTACCTCGGTCAACTCCGTATAATACAGTTTCGGATCTTCACGTCGCACTTGTTTGTCAGCCTTAATCTCCTCAATCTTCTTCATGGCAGCTTGATGAGGAGGTAATTTAGGTTCAATTTTAATAATCTTGATAATAGGCTTGTTATCGCGGTAACGAATGATAAAGAACACAGCTGCCGCACCCAATATCAGCATAGCAAGTGCTGAATAAACCAACGGAGCAAGATCATTCCAAGTTATAGGCACTTCCCGAATATCTTTTGGTCCAAAGAACTGATCCGGATGTAAAGTATCTACCGGAATCGAATAAACTTTCAATGCCAAAGCTTTCGAGCGGTATGCCTGATCGTTTACCAGAACCTCAAAAGGAGGAAGATAATACAATGCAGAGTCAAATGAAGTAATCGTATACTCTTGTGAGATCAGCCAGCGCTTATCATTATTCAGCAGCTGAGTATCAGGCTTTGCAACATCCAGAATTTCAACACCTGTAACCAATGTATCACGAAGTAACGGCAAACGCAACTTCTGATTAGCATCCATGCTTACCTGAAGTTTTATTTTTGCTTGCTCGCCGATAAGAAGCTGTAAAGAGTCGATGGTAGCTTCTACCGTAACTTGTGCTTTTACAGCTGGAGCTGCAATAAACAAAAGCAACGCACACCATAATGCCTTCACATATCTCTTGCTACTATTGTATTTCATAATTATTTTAGTTTCGTTTCGCAAATAAATTAAGCAATGCTTTCACATAATCCTGATCAGTACGTACCGATACAGCATCCACATTGCTATGAGTGAATATCTCATGAAGCTTTTGCTGACGAGATTTCCACCATTCGTGATGAGTTTTCCGTAAAGATTTTGATGAGGTATCAATCCATTGTTCGTGGCCAGTTTCAGCATCTCTTACTTTCATAAGACCTACATCCGGTAGCTCTTCCAAACGACGGTCGTATACCTGCAGAGCTACTACGTCATGTTTTCTGTTGGCAATCGTCAATGCATTCTGAAAATCACGGTCATCTATAAAGTCGCTCAACATGAATGCCGTACAACGTTTCTTCAAAACGTTTGTCAGATACTCAATGGCACACTGAATATTTGTACGTGTACTCTCCGGCTTAAAGTCCAGCAATTCACGAATGATATACAAAATGTGTTTACGTCCTTTTTTCGGAGGAATAAATTTCTCGATACGGTCTGAAAAGAAAATCACACCAATCTTATCATTATTCTGGATAGCCGAGAAAGCCAGGGTAGCCGCAATTTCCGCAACCATATTTTTCTTCAGCTGCTTCACTGTACCAAAATCCAAACTGTTCGAAACATCGACCAGCAACATGACAGTCAGTTCACGTTCTTCCTCGAAAACCTTTACGAATGGCTTGTCAAAGCGAGCGGTTACATTCCAGTCTATATCGCGCACATCATCGCCATACTGATATTCACGTACCTCGGAAAAGGCCATTCCCCTGCCCTTAAAAGCCGAGTGATACTGGCCGGCAAAAATATTGCTGGAAAGCCCTCGTGTCTTGATTTCTATCTGACGAACGCGTTTTAATAGTTCACTTGTTTCCATTCTATTTTCGGATTACGCTTTGTATTTCCAAAGCAAAATACACCAAATATTACATATCATTTACTTAATGATATGCTTTCTTCTCCAACCTGAGCAATCTGAATCCAAATTGCTCAGGCAAAGTATTCTTTATCGTTCCGATAAATGATTAGGGCACTTCTACTTTATTCAAGATCTTGCTTACAATCTCATCAGAAGTAACATTGGTAGCTTCGGCTTCATAAGTCAAGCCAATACGATGACGAAGCACGTCATGAGCAACAGCACGAACATCTTCCGGAATCACATATCCACGACGTTTGATAAAAGCATAGCTTCGTGCGGCCAGTGCCAGATTAATAGATGCACGAGGAGATCCTCCGAAACCTATCAGGCCTTTCAGATCCTTCAAATCATATTTCTCCGGATAACGAGTAGCAAATACAATGTCTGCAATATACTGCTCAATCTTTTCATCCAGATAAACCTGATGAACAACCTTACGAGCTTCCATGATATCTTCTGCCTTCAAAATTGGAGAAATCTTAATTTTATCACCTGATATATTCTGGCGAATAATCTTCTTTTCTTCTTCCAGCTTCGGATAGTCAATGATTACCTTCAACATGAAACGGTCCACCTGTGCTTCAGGCAATGGATAAGTACCTTCTTGTTCGATAGGGTTTTGAGTTGCCATTACCAAAAATGGTTCAGGCAAGCGGAAAGTTTCTTTACTTAATGTAACCTGACGTTCCTGCATAGCTTCCAGCAAAGCACTCTGTACTTTCGCAGGAGCACGGTTAATTTCATCAGCAAGAACAAAATTTGCAAAAATAGGACCTTTGTTTGTAACGAACTGCTCATCTCGCTGGCTGTATATCATTGTACCCAACACATCGGCAGGAAGCAAGTCTGGGGTAAACTGAATACGACTGTATTTAGAGTCGATTAACGATGCCAGCGTTTTGATTGCCAATGTTTTTGCCAATCCAGGAACACCTTCTAGCAAAATATGTCCGTCGGCCAATAAACCGATTAATAATGATTCAACCAAATGTTTTTGACCAACAATCACCTGATCCATACCAGCCATCAGGTTGGTCACGAATGCACTCTGACGTTCAATGCGCTCGTTTAATTCACGAATGTCAATAGCTTCAGCCATAATTTCTTTATTTTTATGTTTTCAAATATACATTTTAACTACCGGTCAACTGACCTTTTTTTATCGAAGCCAAAAGTACGGCATTATATTAACAGAAGCAACTAATTTTTATTAAAAAAACTAGTTGCTTCTATCGTTTAAGTCTTATTGGATTAAAGATATTTAAATAATATCGAAACGTATGCCGTTATTTCTTATCAGCCTTAGGTGACAATTCCGGTATTTTAATCGTAGTTCCAACAGGAACCACATCTGCATTTTTAATTATATCTTTATTATGTTGTACCAAATAAGGCCATAATTTTTTATTTCCATAAAATTTGAATGCGACACGCACCAAACTTTCTCCCGGTCTGATGGTATAAGTGGTTTTTGTACCTGTAATAGCATATTCAACCGTATCTGCCAAGGTTTCCCGTTTCACAACTGGAGTGATTGTTTTTTCTGGTGTCGGACTCATTGCTACAGATTCACGCACAGTGTCTTCCTTTGCATGTGGAATCTGCTTAGTTTGAATTACCGAATCCTTCTGGATTGGTTTACGAACAATAGTATCTTGCTTCAAGCCAGAGGCCTGCTTCTCCATAAGAATCCCAACTACAGATTCAGGAATATACCTTCTTCCTGAAAACATACTCCATACGACAATACCTCCTAAAATAACTCCAGCCAACAAAACTGTAGCCAACATGCACCATGGTAAACGAAATATATTCTTTCGAACAGGTTCCTCCTTAATCTCCGGAAGTTCATTTTGAGGCATTTGCATAACATTTTCCGAAACATCTTCCTGATTATCAGATTTTTCTTCTATAGCAACAGCTTCCACTGCTACTTCGGGAGATGTTTGTGTACTACCCTCTAAACAAGAATGAGATGCTTCTTCAGCTTCTACAAAAGCTGTTTCAACAGTTTCTTCCTCTTGCCCTTCAGTATCATCTTCCAACTCAGAAGTTTCCTCTAAATCATCAAAATGAGTATTTTCATTAAGCAAAACTGTTTCAAAATGACTAAAAGGCTTGTTTACGGTTTCCCTCATCGTTGAATCTGGAGTAAACGAAATACGTGAGTGTTCTCGTATTTCAATCCTCTCCCCCGTATTTATGTCGATACTTTCACGGGCATCAACCTCTATCAGTTTAAAAGTCCCCAGTCCCTTAATCTTTACATATTTATCAGATATTACAGATTCTTCGACAAGAGCAAAAAGAGTCCTTACAAATGCTTCTGCATCTGCCGGATTCATTTCATGGCGTTGCGCTAGCAAATCAGCCAAGTCCTGCTGTGTGAATTTATCACTCATTATCGGAGATTTTCTTTAATCGTTCTTTCCAGAGATTACTAGGTCTGAAATTCAAAATCAATTTAGGAGGAACAAGGAAGCGTTGTTTAGTAACAGGATTTACAGTAATTCGCTCCATTTTCTTCTTGACTTCAAATGTTCCAAAGTCCTGAATACCGATTACTTTCCCTTCTTGTAACTCTTCACCCATTATTCCGGTAACTGATGTCAGCAACCGTGCCGCATCCTTGTTGGTATATCCCAAGCGGCGTGACAATTCGCCTATCAACTCTTTATTGTTCATGTCTTCCGCTTAATTATTTAAAAACTATACTAACGTTGCATATAAATCAAAATCGTCTGCATCATAAACCTTCACCTGATGGAATGATCCTGTACGAAGCATTCTGCCTTCATCTTTGATCAAGACTTCCGGATCCACTTCAGGCGAATCAAACTCTGTACGGCCAATGTAATAATCACCTTCCTTGCGGTCAATGATTACTTTAAATTCCTTTCCAATTTTATTATGGCTCAATTCATTTGATATTTCCTGCTGTATTTCCATCAGTTCATCCAGACGCTTCTGTTTCACGTCTTGTGGAATATCATCTTTATAATGCTTTGCAGAGTAAGTTCCTTCTTCTTCCGAATAGGCAAATGCTCCCATACGATCAAAACGTGCCTTACGGACAAACTCTTTAAGCTCCTCAAAATCCTGATCTGTTTCTCCCGGATGGCCTACCATCAACGTTGTGCGCAGATGAATTCCCGGAACCTCTTTACGAAACTCCTCTATCAACTGATATGTTTCCTCTTTTGTTACGTGACGACGCATCTTCGACAGCATATTATCACTGATATGCTGTAAGGCAATATCCATGTATTTGCACACATTATCATGTTCACGCATCACACGGAACAGTTCTTTTGGGAAATGTGCAGGATAAGCATAATGCAAACGTATCCATTTCACACCTGGAATTTCAGCCATACGTTCTATGAGTTCCGGAAGCATTTGCTTTTTATACAGATCAACGCCATAGTAAGTTAATTCCTGAGCGATAACCTGAAACTCTTTTACGCCCTCTGAAACGAGCAAACGTACCTCGTCCAATATTTCCTCCATAGGACGGGATACATGCTTTCCTGTTATAATAGGAATCGCACAATATGAACATTTACGGTCACAGCCTTCTGATATTTTCAAATAGGCATAATGCTTAGGTGTTGTCAGATGACGCTCTATAGCAAAATCTGAATGATATGTCTTACCTAAATCTGCCAATAGTTCATTCCAGTTAAACTTACCATAGAATTTATCTACTTGAGGAATTTCTACCTGCAGTTCTTTCAAGTACCGCTCCGAAAGACATCCCATCACATAAAGCTTCTTCAAACGTCCTTCTTCCTTAGCCTGGCAGAACTCAAGAATCATATTTATTGACTCCTCCTTAGCATCACCTATGAATCCGCACGTATTTATGACTGCAATTTCCCCTTGAGGATTTTCACTGTCATGAGTAACTTTATATCCATTGGCTTCAAGCTGTTTCATCAGCTTCTCCGAATCAACAAGATTCTTGGAGCACCCTAGCGTAATAATGTCTATTGTATTTTTTCTCATTTGTTAGCTGTACCAAACAATGAATCAACAAATTCTCGACGACGGAAGATCTGTAAATCTTCTATACCTTCGCCCAAACCAATATATTTAACAGGTATCTTAAACTGATCAGAGATACCAATTACAACTCCTCCCTTCGCTGTACCGTCAAGCTTTGTTATCGCCATTGCATTCACCTCTGTTGCCAGTGTAAACTGCTTGGCTTGTTCAAAAGCATTCTGCCCTGTAGAACCATCCAGCACCAACAATATTTCATGCGGAGCATCTGGAACAACTTTCTGCATTACATTTTTAATCTTAGTCAGCTCGTTCATCAGGCCTATTTTATTATGCAAACGTCCGGCTGTATCAATAATAACCACATCAGCATTATTGGCAACAGCAGAGCTTAAAGTATCAAAAGCGACAGAAGCAGGATCAGATCCCATTTTTTGTTTAATAACAGGAACTCCTACACGCTCTCCCCAAATCACCAACTGTTCTACGGCAGCGGCACGGAAAGTATCGGCAGCACCCAGATAAACTGACTTCCCTGCTTTTTTAAACTGATAAGCCAGTTTACCGATGGTGGTAGTCTTTCCTACTCCATTCACTCCGACTACCATTATCACGTAAGGCTTTTTCCCTTCGGGAACAGTAAATTCTTCTGAATCGACCGTATTGTTTTCAGTAAGCAGAGCAGCAATTTCTTCACGCAAAATATTATTAAGCTCTTGCGTATTTACATATTTATCTTGAGCAACTCTTTTTTCGATGCGTTTAATAATCTTCAGCGTTGTTTCCACTCCAACATCAGAAGTTATCAGAACCTCTTCCAGATTATCCAACACTTCATCGTCCACTTTAGACTTTCCGGCAACAGCACGAGCTATCTTACCAAAAACACTTTCTTTTGTTTTGGATAAACCTTTGTCCAAAGTTTCCTTCTTTTCCTTCGAAAAAAAACTAAAAAATCCCATACGGCTTATGTTTATTATCTATTTATGATACAAAGATATAACTATTCTTGTTCACTCACAAATAAATATTATATCATTATTTACGACACCAGATCCTGTAAAGCATATTATCCATCCTCACAAGAGAATAGAAACAATAAAAAAAGTTCCCTCTGTCTTCCGACAAAGGGAACTTTTTATCTATCAGAAAATAATATTATTTCTTAAAGAAGTCCTGAACTTTTTCGTTAGGAACCATTTGTTCATCAAAAACATAAGCACCAGTCTTAGGTGACTTAACCATTTTGATAACCTTAGTATAAGAACGTCCTTCTTTACCTGTCTGAA
>ENA-OZGQ01000404-OZGQ01000404.1-human-gut-metagenome-genome-assembly--contig:-NODE-404-length-10188-cov-5.894207_pt1 | contig 10188 bp, 8 predicted proteins | sample MGYA00244661_ERZ653668 | MGnify/ENA primary metagenome ERZ653668 (study PRJEB26926, sample SAMN06165249) | human gut metagenome | biome: ENVO:00009003; feature: ENVO:2100002; material: ENVO:00002003...
AGGGTGATTTGGCAAATCCAGATTTGACTTGGGAACGTGGTATCAAGTATAATGCAGGTATTGACATGGATATGTTCAATAATCGTTTAAGTTTGTCAATTGATGCATTTTATGAAAGACGTTGGGATATTATTACAAATACAGGAGGTAGTGATGTAGTAGGTATTCCTGATGTATTCGGAAAAACATCTTCTTATGTAAATGCAGGTGAAGTGATAAACCGTGGTTTCGATCTGGAAGTTGGATGGAATGACAGAATTGGTCGTAATTTCAACTATTATATCCGTTTTAATGCCGGATTTGCCCGTAATAAAATTTTGGATATGATGGAAATTGACCGTGCTGTTCCTTGGATGCAGCGTACAGGACACCGCGTGGGTGAATATTTCGTATATGAAGTAGACCACTTTGTAAAAGATCAGGCAGAAGCTGACAGACTAAATGCTATGAATGACGGTTCTGGCTTCCAGCCTTGGGGTAAACTATCTCCAGGTGATGTAGTATATAAAGATTTAAATAATGATGGAAAGATAGACGACCAGCATGATATGAAAGCCATGGGTAATCCGAAAACTCCGGAATTGCAGTTTGGTATTCCTTTGGGTATTTCTTATAAAGGCTGGGACTTAAGCATGCTTTTCCAAGGTGCTGCATTGACTTCATTGCAATTGAGTGGTCCGGCTGTATGGGATTTCCCTGTAATGGGTGCTCAAGGCAATAACATGGGTAAAGTAAAGAGTATGCACTTAGATTCATGGACACCTGATAATCCGGATGCATCATATCCGGCTCTTCATTTAGGAAACCATCCTAACAATAAGAATGCATCTAGCAGCTTGTTCTTGTATAATGCTTCTTACCTTCGTCTGAAAAATATTGAGATTGGTTATTCATTGCCACAGAAATGGATACAGAGAGCTCATCTGCAACAGGTTCGTTTCTACGTACAAGGTATGAACTTGTTGACATTTGATAAACTTGGCGATGTGAATATGGATCCAGAAACCGGTAATGGTGATGGTTCATGGTATCCAATTCAGCGAATCTATAATTTTGGAGTAAATGTTACATTCTAATTTGAATAAAGATGAAATTTATCAATAATATACTTGCTTGCATTGCATTGGGGAGCTTAAGCTTACTGACTCCTTCATGTAGCGATTATCTGGAAAGAGAAGACGATGGAAAGCTTCAGGAAGAAGAAGTTTTTTCTCGCTATACCAAGGTGAATGAACTGGTTACACAGTTATATACCGATATGTATCTGAACAGCTTGGGATTTAATACGATTTACAGTCATAATATTGGAACTGTTTGCGATGAGCTGGAAGCTAATAAGGCCGATGCTGATGCTCCGTATAAAATCTTGAATGGAGAATTGAGTGCAGACCCGACTTCAATAGGTAATATATATGGTGGTTCCGGATTTGGATGGTGGTGGACTTTTTATCAGTCAATCCGAAAAGCAAATAAGATTATTTGGGGAGTAGATGAATATAATACTCCTGATCATCCTTCTACTCCTGGTCTGTTGAGTAAACGTATTGGAGAAACTTATTTCTTCAGAGCTTATTATCATTATTTGATTCTTCGCTGGCATGGAGAGATGGTTTACAGCGACCGTTTGTATTCTCTGAATGAAGATCCGTCTACATATGCTGTACGCGAATCAGTTCACACCAGTGTTGAAAAGATCTGTAATGATTTGGATGAGGCTGCTAGCCGTTTGCCGGTAAGACAAGAGGGTGAGGAGTTTAACCGAATTGATAAAGGTGCTTGTCTGGCTTTGAAAGCAATTGTACGCTGGATCGCTGCACAACCTTTATATAATGGCGGACTTAGAGATGCTGAAGGTAATCCGACAGGAATTTCTCCGTTGGGCGATAATGATACACGTGTTGGAGCTCAGGAATATAAGGAATATAAACCAGAGCGTTGGCAAAATGCGTTAAAGGCTGCCGAAGAATTTATGGAGATCGTTGATATGGGTAGATATTCGCTTTATAAACAGTATAGTGAAACAGAATTTGTGTCTAACTCAGGAGATAAAGTTTATAAGCGTTTGGAAGAAATGTTTAGAGACAATACATTCTATAACAACGAATCAATTTTGACATTGTTGAATAGTAAAGATACTCGCTGGATACAAGATAATATACCGGAATCTTATGGAAGCGGACAGACTAGAAATCAACCTACTCAGGAACAGGTCGATCAATATGAAGTTATCGACGGGGATTATGGACGTGATATCTATACAGCCTCTAATTATGACGATAAGAATCCTTATGTAAACCGTGACCCTCGTTTTTACAGAGATATTGTATACATGGGAGCTGTCTTGATGGGAAAAGAGTATAATGTAGCCGAAGGTAGTAGCGATGCATTGGTAAACAGTACAGTGCGTGATACACGTAGTACCCGTACCGGTTACGCTTTGCGTAAATTTGTACAGAATGACTGGTCAATAAATGCTAGTATATCCAGTATGCATTTCCCGCTTATCCGTCTGCCGGAGCTAATGTTGATTTATGCAGAAGCACTGAATGAAACAGATGGCGATGTGAATACAATAAAATCTATGCTTAATCAGATTCGTGAGCGTTCTTTTATGAAGCCTGTACCACCTGAATTTGATTCTGACAAAAAATTGCGTCGTGAATATATTGATCGTGAACGTCGCGTAGAATTGTTCTTTGAAAATAATCGGTATTTTACCTTACGCTATAAAGGAATCATGACTAATCCGATAGAAGAAAGCAAAGAACAAGATTATTTGGCTATGCCGGAAGAAACTCGTGCTCAGCAATGGTTTGATGAAAAGAAAGAACAATATCCTCAGACACAACATTACATACATGGCATGCAGCCTGTACTAGATGAGAATGGAGCGATTAAAGTTGGTGGAAAGTCTTATCGTATGGAACGTTTTGAAGGGAAACAACTTGCTCCAAGACGAGTGACTTACCGTGACTATTTCTTCCCGATCAACTCAAATGAAATTGCGAAAACTCCTTCTTTGAAGCAAAATCCGGGATGGTAAATTATAACCGAAAAACTAATAAATTATGAAATTACTGAAGAACTTTATATTTATCGCTTTTATGGGTGCGATGATGGGATCTTGCGACTGGTATAGCGATCCTTTGGAGTTAGTGTACCCAGGTACAGATTTGAGTGGTAATAAAGAAGACAATAAAGAAGCCGAACTTATAAAAGATGTAGAGCAGGTTCTTACTACCAGTGCAGATGAAGTTTGGAAAATTACCAAAGAAGATGTAGCTGTTTATGTATATTTTAATGTAGGAGAAGGTAAGTATCAGATGAAATCCACTGTAAATCCGAAGTTGCTTTCATATGAATACAAAACCTCTGTAAATGAAGAAGAAAAGGTAGAAATTTCTTTTGCCGAATCAGACCTTTTGTCTGTGTTGGGTGATGAAACCTTTATTATTTCGAGTGCTAAAGTAAGTAGCATTACTTGTAAGGGTAAAGAGTCGAATTCGGAATATATGTGGAAACGTGCGCCTCGTAAAGAGATGGATGCGATTATGACCGAAGAAGAAAAAGTAAATGCTTTATTGGGATCTGTTGAAGAAGGTGGTGGATGGAAGATTTCTCTGTCTGGAAATACATGCTACTTCATTTTTGATACGGCACAGAAGACAGTTATTACAAAATCAGAACGTGCACCTCAGAATGTATCCGGCACATATTCATTGACCTTGAATAATGAAGGACAAGTAGAACTTGCACTGGCTCAATCGCATTTTGAAGAGCTTGCCCAAGAGAATGTGCTGGTTATCATAAGTACCGATGAAAATACCATTACTTGTAAAGGTAAATCGAATGGAGTTTCTTATACGATGGCCAAAGCTTCGAAAGCAGAACTCGATAATATCAAATCTCCAGAAGTACGCTTAATTGAAAAAATGTTCGAACTGGGATGGGGATCTGGTGTGATTCGTACGGCTTTCAGCGGTGAATTTGTTGCCTATTATTATGTAACCAAAGATAATCATACGGTTCATTTCTTGAATTATGCAAATCAAAGTGTCAATCGTATAGATGCAGTTGGAACTGTAACAGAAGAAGGTGTATTGAGCTTCCAGTCACCAGTAAGCGTTGGCGGTGAATCATTGCAGGCAATTAAGGTTAGTAATGAAAATGTAGAACTTACTGGATTAAGTGCTGCAAATAAACTGGTTGCAAATACGTCTTATGGAAAGGACAAGACAAGTCTGTATAAGATGGCAGATTGGATTAAATTGCCGGGTGGTAGTCAGCCACAGTTCAAGAATGCAAGATGTACTTTAAGTACTAACCTACAAGATGAGTACAATAAGATTCCTGGATTTGATAATATACCTATATTTGAATGGAATGGTGACTGGTCTTCTATTGTTATTTATGTAGACAATTATTACTTTATGCTTTATCAGGGAGGTAATATGACACCAGTAGAGGGCACAGACGTTATTCGATTTAATAAAGATGCCGGATTGATGGCCGGTTATGGTTCTGATATTAATACAGTTAAATCGTATTGCCCTAATATTTATGGCTTCCTGTTTGATGAAGATCATATCATTGTAAGAAGTAATGAAACTCCTGAAGCTGGCTTATATGTGTTCAGTATTTCTAGCGATAGCTTTATTTATTGGCCACAACCAGTATTTCAGTAATAATTAAGTAACCCTAAATGAGAAAAATATGCGTACTCTATTAATAAGTTTAATGGCTGTGGGCTTGTTTGCTGCAAGCTCATGTGTAAATGAGGGAGGCCAGGTTTTTGGAGAACTTCCTGAAGGAGTAGTTCCTGTCAGTGGTGAAGCATTGGAAGCCAGAGGAGCTGTGTATAATAAGGATTTAAATGAACTGAAAATTTCATGGCGTACTACGCCCGATCCTAAATTGTATAAAGGCGTTGAGGTATCTTTTCAGGCATTAGGTGGACAGTCGAAGACCATAAGAATTATGGCAAATCCTAATTTTTCCAGCTCTTATGATTATTTTACGGTTGTAACCAAGAACCCTGCTACAGTTCAGTATCGTTGTATTTGGAATAAAGAGAGTGGAGAAGAAGTCAGTGAGTGGGCTTCGGCTGATAACTTGACAGTGACAAATGTAGCTTCTTCTGATGTATTTTTTGATATCGTACCTCCCACTTTCAAGCTGGTGACCGAGGATAATGTAAGTGCTCAGGTCGCTGAAGCTTATGATGGAATTGTTGGTAAAACTGATGAAGAGAAAAAAGCTTATTATACTCAGATTTTACAAATTGTATTGTCTTCCATTTATAATTCAACTGTAGATGCTGGTCAGCAACCTGTATCATGGATAAAATGTATTTTAGGAAAAATGGATTATCCGGGAGCTGTAGCATATGTGTCAGGTGACAGTGAAGGCCCCCTTATGCGATTAAGCTCCGAATATGTAGAGCAAGTTAGTACAGGAGCTGTATCAATGGAGGATGCAACTTTTGAAATCCGCGGTGTATTGATACATGAATTTTCTCACTTGGTTCAGAAGACCGGAGCTGTAGGTAGCAATCAGCCCTCTTGTATAGAGGGAATGGCAGATGCTATACGATCAGCTTGTGGAGGAGTGACGGATGCTAACCGGATTAGTGGGGCTTTGAATGCAGGTGTATATTACGACGAGAATCGTAAATCGGGTGATACACCTTGTCCTTATGTATGGCAAATGCCTTATGGAACTTCTGGATATTTTATGAATTGGCTAAGAACGTATGATGGGGATTTCCTTCGTAAGATGACGATTACCATAGAAAAAATGGGTAGTCAGTGGTCTTTGGAAAAAGCAGTTCAATATATCCTTGGAGAGAACTATAAGATGGAGGATTTGTGGAATGAATATATTGAAGATGCTAAAAGTGAAAATGTAGGATAATGGGTGAAGCGAGGCTATTTATGAGATAGCCTCGCTTTTTATTTATTATGAATAGAGTTTTTTATAGTATTAAAAAACGAGAGAGTCGATTGCAAGAAATATTTGTGATCGGCTTTTTTTTGTGAGGAAAAGAATTTCATTGTCATATTTTTTTGAATAATTTTTTATTATATAGTAACAAATTGAGAATGGTTATCCTCTGTTTAGAGCCGTATAGTACATTAGACATTTATTTCAGATTTTAATCTTAATAATATCTCGTTTATTTTGCCTGAGAATTATTAAAATTAATAAACATGAAAAAGAAAACCTATTTAGTTGCTGTTTTAGTGTTTGGTATTTTGACTGCATGTTCTGAATCTTCCTCTGATTGGAATGAGAATAACTCTACGGGAGGAAGAGGTAAGCTTGTAAGACAGATAGAAGTATATGATCATGATTATAGTACGTCAGTTCCGTCAGAAATTATGGATTTCTATTATGATAATACTAATCGTGTGACCTCTATCTGTTTTAATGGTAATGGTCCCACATTTATAAGGCCTCAAGGTATCCAATTGTTTTACGATTTGAATGGTAATAAAATGACACTTTCATGGCGTCCTGCAAATTCTACCCAAGTACCGATGCCGGGGGATGGAGAAGGCTATGGAATGGGATATGGTATTCTGAATGAGAGAAGGATGTTGTCGGAAGAATGCTTCGAAGAAACAGAATCAAGTATGGCATCAGGAGAGTACAAAGATGGGATATCGTATTATTTTTATGATGAGCAGGGTCAAACTTTATTAGAAAAGCGGGAAGGTCGTTATGAAACTTCTAGAACATGGACTTGGGAAAATGGGAATGTGGTGAACGGTTATGGAGGAAATGATAAAGGTTATACATATACAGAATACGAGAATAAAGTTAATATTCATTTAAATAGGCTGTTTACTCAGACTTATGGTGAAGATATGTATGCAATATCCTTATGTGGATATATAGGTAAAAAGGATAATAATCTCATTGCTACTCTAAAAGAAAATTCAGGAACAGTTGTTTATTCCTATGAGCTTGATACTGCAGGATATCCTATACAGATTGATTTCGGTAAGAAATATACGGCATTTATTTATTATACGAAATAAAAAACGTATGTGGAATTATCATAAATAAGTTATAAAATCAGTAATAGGAAATCTATGAAGCATTTGGGAGAAGCTATAAAAGAAGAGCTAAACGGACAAGAACGCAGTGTAACGTGGTTTGCGAGACAACTATCGTGTGATCGTTCCAATGTTTACCGAATTTTCCAAAAAGAGAGCATTGACACACATTTGTTGGCAAGAATTTCTATTATTTTGAAGCATAACTTCTTTTTGGATCTAGCTACAGAAGTGGAGTCGCGGTTTTCGCAACATAACTGATTTAATTCTGCAACGTTGCAATCTGCTTTATTCGCTTATTTTTACATTTATTTGCAATAAAATTGATTTGTATGCGTATTTGTTTGTCTTTTTTAATGATTTTGGGGGTAATTTATCCTTTATGGGCTCAACAAGTAGATTACTCTATTGTATCTGTACAGGAAGAATCTGGTATTGAATTTACTCCGATAACTTCCGCTAGCGATTATGTTTGTATGCCTATTGTCCGTCGTTCATCTATGTCACTTGATTGGCTTTCAAACCGGATATTGGACATCTCTCGTGATGGGACGCATATTGCGTATCTTTCTTGTCGTAATAATACAACCAATATTTTTATTAAAGAACTGAATAAGAAAGGAGGGGCTGTGCAACGTACTAATCGGAGCGATGTCTACGATTTCTCGTATTCTCCTGATGGAAAATATATTTGTTTCTCCGAACAACGAGGAAATGAAAATCAGATATTCCAGACATCTGCGAGTAATGGTTATGTATGTCGTCAGTTGACAAGCGGCAATCGCGATTTCTCACCTGTATATTCTTCAGATATGAATATGTTGCTTTTTACTCGTCAAGAAAACAGGGGAGCCAGTATATGGAGCTATAATGTGAAAAATAATTTTTTATCGAGTTATTCTGCAGGTATGAATCCTTGTCCGGTAAAAGGAGAGTCTGCCTATTTTTGTGTGCGGGCTAACAGTTCTGGCAAGTCGGAAATATGGAAAATTAATTATGAGAGTGGGGTAGAAACATGTATTGTTTCCGATCCGTCACGAAACTTCACTTCTCCAATCTTGTCTCCAGACGGACGCTGGTTGCTTTTTGTTGGGGAAAGTGCCATCCAGGGAAGTGGGTTTACTTATCGTAATACCGATCTTTTTGTTTGTCATGTGGACGGTACAGGATTTGCTCAACTTACATATCATGCTGCAGATGATCTTAGTCCTGTGTGGAGTAAAGATGGGAGGTTTATTTATTTCATTTCTCAGAGAGGGAGTGCTGATGGTACAGCGAATATATGGAAAATGAATTTTAATTATTAATCAAATATATATTATGATGAAAAAAATGAAACTTTTTATTGTGGCATTGATGTCATTTGCTACAATTACAGCTTCGGCTCAGTTTGTAAATTCAAGTAAATCTTCATCTTCTTCGCGTACTCCTTACACAACCGATTTGACCGGGTGGAATCGCTTGTCTGTTTCGTTTAGCCCGATGAAATTTGTTCCAGACGATGATGATTTAGATGCTGCTAGTTTAACTGGATTTTCTGTAAGTTACGAAAAAGGTATCAGTATTTCCAATCGTTTGCCTTTGTTTGTAGAAACAGGTGTTGGGGTACAGTATGCTTTCAAAACTTTTGATTCTGATGATGATTTTGGAATTGATGATACTCATACTTATGGTATTTCTATGCAGTCAACGTATTCTACTTTAAACTTAAAGGTGCCTGTAAACTTGGCTTATAAATTCACTTTTGGAAACGTTTCATTAATCCCATATGCAGGTATTAATTTAAAGCTGAATCTATTAGGAAAAAATAAACTTAGTGTAGAAGATCCTGATGATTTGGAAATTATGGGTTATGATAGCGAGGATGAATTTTGGGAGGATTTGGAAGAATCTGCTGAAGATTATGATATAGAGCTCAAACAATCTATGAATATGTTTGATAAAGACGATGTCGGAGGTGAAAAAAATACTTGGAAACGTTTCCAAATGGGATGGCAAATTGGTGTTGGCCTGGATTATAATAAATTGCATGTTGGCTTAGGATATACCAAAGACTTTATGGAACTAAGTAAGAAGTTAAAGACAAGTTCTGTACTGGTTTCATTGGGATATAACTTTTAATTATTGATATTATAGAAAAGTACAAGAAATAACTTTGGATTTTTGGAAGTGTTTGGGTTATATTATTTGCTTTGACATTTTTTTCATGTTCAGATGATGACGATAATGATAAAGACGATGTAAAGAGTTCTGAACTTGTTGAAACATGAATATTTACTGATAATGGTATTTATTATATAACATTTATGGAGGATGGAACAGGACGTTATGAAGATAGCTTTTGATAAAAAGCCCTCTTTATTGATTCTTGATTTTGGTGATGGATATTAAATGTCATTTCTGTTACCTCCTCAACGTAGACATTGAAAGTTCCTAGGATGGTTATACTTGTACTGCAACAAGAGTAGAGTGACTAAAGACTGAAAAATAATTGGTGCATGATGGGCACTTTTCTGTTTGAACTGTTGGTGCTGAAGTTGCTTTATCAGTAGTCAAATACATATTGGGAATCGTAATTGGAAGATAATTTCCAATTTATTGATTCCCAATATGTGTTAAAAAAATATGGTGACTCAGCTGATGATTTCAAACAGTCAATTGAAATTGATTCGGTAACTGAATCTCATTAGCAATAAATAAATTATAATATTGGACTTATGAAGTTTTTAAATCGCTTTTACATAATATGTGTAATGCTTTTATGTGTGAGTCTTGTTTCGTGTGAAAATGACGGGAACAGTTTGGATGGAGAAAGCATCAAATCATTGTCAAAGAAACTTGTAGGAGTGTGGTATTGTACGTATCAAGAATGGGCCGAAGATGGATATGCGGATTCTAAGTCTTATGATCCGTCGGAAGAGTACTTTATGGCTTTTGATATAGATGGTACGGGGACGATGCATAGTGGTCGTGATGAGCTGTTCGAAATTGGTACTCATGGAACGATTTATGAATTTGAATGGAATATTTACAATAAAAACAATGCCAAATATTTACATACGACAGTATATGACAATAGTTCGTTAAAAATTCGCCAAGCCTAAGCGGCTCTGGCAGTAAATAAAAT
>ENA-OZGQ01000418-OZGQ01000418.1-human-gut-metagenome-genome-assembly--contig:-NODE-418-length-9958-cov-4.615066_pt1 | contig 9958 bp, 6 predicted proteins | sample MGYA00244661_ERZ653668 | MGnify/ENA primary metagenome ERZ653668 (study PRJEB26926, sample SAMN06165249) | human gut metagenome | biome: ENVO:00009003; feature: ENVO:2100002; material: ENVO:00002003...
GCTGGCGGGAGCGCTTTTCCATCTTCCGTTCCCGCCGGCGGATGCGCGGAAATTTCCGGATTTATTTCCCACCCGGCGGCAGGCTGCATCTCAGTTCGAATTTGGGATTTGCCACATCGTAATCTCCGGGAAACAATTCCGTCTCCATAATGATTTTATCATATTCCTGCGCAAAAAGGTCCGGAAAAACGCCGGGCGCCTCCGCAATGCCGCTTTCCTGCCTGATGGCGCAGAGAAAGGAGGCGGCGGGCAGACGCATGATTTCCTTCATCCGCCGGGCGTCTCTTCCGGCCGCTTCCACCTCCACATACAGGAACTGCTCCGTCCCTGCTTTCCGGTGGAAGGAAAGCAGGCCGGCTTCCGCGCCCAGCCGCAGCTGGCAGCGGTTAATATCGTCAAAGATGCGGGTGATAAGAATGTTAAATTCCGGAGTATGCTGTTTTCCCGCATAGGGCGCCACCCAGCAGTATTTTTCCGGCAATGCGTGGATGGCCTGTTCCCCATGAAGCAGAAGATCTTCTTCCCGGCCCATCTGTTTCCGGAATTTTTCCAGCAGGCGCAGCTTTTCCTGAATATCCCTGATTTTCCGGTGTGCCAGCATGGTGCCGTGGGAGAAAAGTTTCTTATAATGGATCCTTCGCTGGTCCCTGGTCAGGAAGCCGGTAAATTCCTTCAGGGGAATATCCAGGAAAATGCAGGCGCGGATGGCATCCACCACGGGAATCTGGGAAAGAGTGTAGTAACGGTAGCCGGTGTCCGGGTCCGTATAGGCCGGGAGCAAAATGCCCAGTTGTTCATAATACCGGAGGGATTTGACATGTACGCCGGTCTGTTTGGACAGATTGCCGATGGTTAGTAAATTCTGTTTGTCCATCCTGTATTGCGGTTGGTGGGAGGGAATTGATTGTTTCCGCCGGAAGAGCCCCGGCGGAAACGGGAGCTGCGCGCAGAAGAAACCTTTCTGAAGACGAAGTTATTTCCGCCATTCATTGGATTTTTATTGTCAACAATTTACAATAAATGACAAAGACCTTCCCCACTTAATTTTTCCATTGCCTCTTGACTCTCCCATTATGGGATACTTTACATCATATGGCAATTGAAAAATCCCCGGTCTTGCCGGAAGTGCGGTTCCGGGGTTTCTTGAGGTTCCAAACAGCGTGATTCCTGATGAAAATAATTAATCTTTTATTCTGCATGCCCCTGCTGGTGGTTTGCTTCTCCTGCCAGCGGGAGGGTGAAAGGCAGGCAGCCGGATTGCCCGGCGAAACCGTGCCGGAAGTGTCTGTCATGACGGTACGCAGTACTCAGGTTCCCGTAACCGCCAATCTTCCCGGCCGTATGGAAGCGTATCTCCAGGCGGAAGTGCGCGCCCGCGTGACGGGAATTATTCAGGAACGCTGCTATCAGGAAGGGCAAACGGTCCGGCCGGGCGATCTTCTTTTTAAAATAGACCCGGCTCCGCTTCAGGCTGTCCTGGATGAATGCAAGGCTGCAGTGGCTCGTGCCAGGGCCGTTCTGTCGGATGCGGAGGACAAGGCCGCCCGGTATTCCTCCCTGGTCGCCAAGGGCGCCGTCAGCATACGTGAGCATAAGCAGGCCAGGGCGGAGGAAGAGCGGGCCAGGGCGGAATATGCCGCCGCGGCCGCCTCTCTGGAGCAGGCGCGCCTGAATCTGGAATATACCCGGGTGGAGGCGCCCATCTCCGGCCGCGTGCGCCGTGCCCTGGTGACGGAAGGGGCGTTTGCCAACCAGAATGAATTCACCCACCTGACCACCATTGAACAGATTGACCCCATTTATGTCCGCTTCAGCCAGCCGGCCTCTCAGTACAGCAGCTTGCGCCGCGCCGTCGTATCCGGATTGTGGAAGGGAGTGCCGCTGGGCGAAATCAAGGTGCGCCTGCTGCTCTCCAATGGGGAGGAATACCCCCATTCCGGCAGGATCATTTTTTCCGACATGGCGGTGGACCCGAATACGGATACTATTGAAATGCGGGCCCTGTTCCCCAACCCGGACCATGAACTGCTGCCCGGCGCCTATGTGCGCGTGGTATTTGACAGGGCGGTGCGGGACAACGTCTTCGCCATTCCCCGGGATGCCGTCATCCGCACCGCGCAGGGCGCTTCCGTCTTTGTTGTGGGGCCGGAAGGAGTGCTGGAAGCGCGCCCCGTCAGGGCGGATACGCTGAACGGCCGGGAATGGCTGGTTTCAGAAGGCCTCCGGGATGGGGACAGGGTTGCCGTCAGCCACACGATGTCCCTCCGTCCCGGCATGAAAGTCCGCAGCGCCGCCGCCCGGCCGCAACCCCATGCCCAGCAATAAACCGCCATGCCTGATTTCTTCATACGCCGCCCCATTTTTGCCTGGGTAGTCGCACTCCTGATTTCCCTGATGGGCCTTCTGGCCATTCCCAGCCTGCCCATTGCCCAGTATCCGGACATCGCTCCCCCGGTCATCACCCTGCGCACCACATATCCGGGGGCTTCCGCCCGGGATACGGAGGAAGCCGTGACCGCCGTCATTGAAAAGGAAATCAACGGAGCGCCCGGCCTGATGTACATGTCCGCCACCAGCAGCTCCGACGGAGCCGTGGAAATAGCCGCTACGTTCACGCAGGGCACGGATCCGGATATTGCCGCCGTAGAAGTGCAGAACAGGCTGAAAATCGTGGAATCCCGCCTGCCGGAATCCGTCCGGAGAGAAGGCGTGTTCGTGGAAAAATCATCCAACAATATTCAGGCGATGATCTCCCTCTCTTCTACAGGCAGCCTGAATGATACGGAGCTGGGGGAATGGGCTTCCGCCCGCATCATCCCGGAACTGAAGCGTGTGAAAGGCGTCGGGCGCGTGGAGCTTTTCGGTGCGGAGACATCCATGCGCATCTGGCCGGACCCGGAAAAACTGGAGGCGCTGGGCCTGACCCCCACGGATATTGTCAATGCCGTGGCTGCCCAGAGCGAGCGCATCATCATCGGGGACATCGGGGGGGCGGCCGTTCCCGAATCCGCCCCCATCAACGCCGGCGTGGTGGCGGAGGACGCTTTCCGTACGCCGGAGGAATTCGCCTCCATTGCGTTGAGGACGCTTTCAGACGGTTCCTCCGTCAAACTGGGGGACGTGGCGAGGGTGGAGCTGGGCGCCAACAGCTACGCGTTCTTTTCCCGCTGCAACGGCCAGACGGCCACCGGAATGGCCATCAAGATGGCTCCCGGCTCCAATGCAGTGGAAACCATGGGCCTCCTCAAGGCCAAGATGGATGAACTGTCCAGGGATTTCCCACCCGGAGTCTCCTACCAGATTCCCTATGAAACCACCCACTTCGTGGAAATCTCCATCCGGAAAGTCATTTCAACCCTGCTGGAAGCCGTCCTGCTGGTGTTCCTGGTCATGTTCCTGTTCCTCCAGAACTTCCGGGCCACCCTGATTCCCACGCTCGTTGTTCCCGTAGCCCTGCTGGGAACCTTTGCCGTGATGTGGCTCTCCGGGTTCTCCATCAACATGCTTACCATGTTCGGCATGGTGCTCAGCATCGGCATTCTGGTGGATGACGCCATCGTGGTGGTGGAAAATGTGGAACGCATCATGATGGAGGAAGGCCTGGATGCCCGGCGCGCCACGGTGAAAGCCATGAAGCAGATCGGCGGGGCCATCGTGGGCATCACCGCCGTGCTCGTGGCGGTTTTCGTGCCCATGGCCTTTTTCAGCGGAGCGGTGGGGAACATTTACCGGCAGTTTGCCGTAACGCTCATTGTGTCCATATCCTTCTCCGCGTTTCTGGCCCTTTCCCTGACTCCGGCGCTGTGCGCCGCCATGCTGAAACCCTCCTCCGTGGAGCACCAGGAGAAAAAAGGGTTTTTCGGATGGTTCAACCGGACGATACACCGGTCCACGGACCGGTACGGCCGTGCCGTATCCGGAATGATCCGCCGCCCTGTTCGCTCCCTGTTCCTGTATGCCCTCATTATTGCAGGGGCCGGCTATTTGTACCTTACGCTGCCCACCTCCTTCCTTCCGGAAGAAGACCAGGGCAACTTCATGGCGATGGTGTCCCTCCCTGCCGGCACCCTTCAGAAGGAAACCAGCGTGCGGCTGCGGGAAGTGGAGGATTACCTGATGCGGCATGAGCCGGTGGAGCACGTTTACTCCGTGGGAGGGTTCAGTTTCATGGGCTCCGGAACCAACATGGCCATGCTGTTTGTCGGTCTGAAAAACTGGGACGAGCGTCCCGGAGAAAACAGTGCTGTCCAGGCGATTATTGACCGTGTCAATGCCCGCTTTGCCGGAGACGGCCAGATGATGGTCATGGCCCTGAACATGCCGGCCCTGCCGGAGCTGGGCAATTCGTCCGGATTTGACTTCCGCCTCCAGGACAAGGGCGGCCTGGGATATGCCCGCATGGCGGAAGCCCGGGACGAGCTCCTGGCCCGTGCCAACGCGAACCCCAATCTGGCGGGCGTTTATTTCTCCGGCCAGGCGGATACGCCGCGTCTGCACGTCTCCATTGACCGGGAAAAAGCCTTTTCCATGGGAGTTCCCATTGCGGAGATCAGCAATTCTCTGGCGGTCATGTTCGGGTCCAGCTACGTGGGGGATTTCATGCATGACAGCCAGGTGCGCCGCATCATGGTGCAGGCGGACGGAAAAAGCCGCCTGAACGGAAACGACATTGAGGACCTGCATGTCCGCAATGACCAGGGGAAGCTTCTGCCCCTTTCCTCCTTTGTCAGGCTGGACTGGACGGCGGGGCCTCCGCAGCTCACGCGCTACAATAACTATCCCTCCTTCACCATCAACGGCTCTTCCGCGCCCGGCAAGAGCAGCGGAGACGCCATGAACGCCCTGGAACAGATTACCGCCTCCCTGCCGCAGGGCGTGGGGTTTGAATGGACGGGGCAATCCTATGAAGAAAAGCTGGCCGGGTCCCAGGCCACGCTGCTTTTCGGCCTTTCCATCCTGATTGTCTTTCTGGTGCTGGCGGCCCTGTATGAAAGCTGGTCCATTCCGTTGGCCGTTATTCTGGTCGTGCCCCTGGGACTGCTTGGAGCCCTGCTGGCCGTCTTCCTGCGCGACATGCCCAATGACATTTACTTCAAAGTGGGCCTGATTACGACCATCGGCCTTTCCGCCAAGAATGCCATTCTGATTGTGGAAGTGGCCAGGGAATTTTACCGGGAGGGCATGAATGCGGCGGAAGCTGCCGTCGCCGCCGCCAAACTGCGCCTGCGGCCCATCCTGATGACCTCCCTGGCGTTCGGGGCGGGCGTCATTCCTCTGGCGTTCGCCCATGGGGCGGCGGCCGGAGCGCAGCGCGCCGTGGGCACCGGCGTGCTGGGCGGCATCATTACGGCCACGCTGCTGGCCATCTTTCTGGTGCCCCTCTTCTTCCGCCTGACGGCCGGAAAGAGGGGGCCGGATCATCCGGAAGGAATCTGAGGCAGGATTCCCGCTGCGGAAAATTTTTCGTGAACGCCGCCGAAGCGGGTTGCCGGAGCGCGCTTATTTTTCCTGTGGCAAAAGCCGCGGAAAAGAGAATTATTGACAGGCGCATTTCGAATCCGCTGTCAATCCTATTATTTTAGTAGGAAATATATTTTTTCATGCCGCCATGGAAACCGCATGATTTGCATGAATGGAAATATATTGATGATAAAATAGTTGTATTTCTTTCTCATAGTTCTCCGGATATCGACTGCCGCTGTTCTCCGGGGGGGGATGACGTGCGCCTGCCGTTTCCGGCAGGATCTATTTTGGAATAAGCGGGATATTTTCTAAAGCTTTCTCTGTCAAAACGCCATTTAAACAGCGGATTCGAAATCCGTTATTTAGCGGCTTCTCCAATATTAACGATTCTTATTAAAAGATATGAGACTTACTCTTCCATGGCCGTTGCGCCGTTTTCTGCTGGGGGCGCTTCTGTGTTCCGTAACGATGGCGACCGCCGCTTCCGGGGCGGAATTCGTGGTGGACGCCGCCCAGGCAACAGACCCGTCCGGGAATGTGTACCGCACGCTTGACGAATTGGCCTCTTCCGGGGCGCTGTCTTCCGGGGATACCGTTATCCTGTGCAATGATGATTCTTCTCTGACCTCAGCCCTGAAGGTAGCTGTCCATTTCCGTTCCAATGATCCGGAGGTGTCCCGCACCATCAGCGGCTCCCCAAATTATTTGTACAACTTTCAAGGAATGCCCCTCCGGCCCGGTAGCCAGACACGCCCCGATATATCGGGAGTTCTTGATGAAAATGGAGTTGCCGTTTTGACGATGGATTCCATCATTCTGGACGGAATGGCGTTAACAACGACGAATACTTCTTCCTGTATAAAAATAACGGGCAATGTCCAGTTTGAGAATTCCCTAGGAGTTGCTGCCATCACCTCCGGAAAATACAGCCCGGACGGAGCCGTCTCGATGGCATTAGAAGGTCGCTTTGTTTTCTTAAATAATGGTCAGGCTCTCCGTGTTTGGAGAAAATCAAACGTGGTGATAGGAGACAACGCCCTGTTCCGGGGAAATTGGATCGGCGCTATTCCTATAGAGACGAATGATGACGGAGGTGCGATTTGGAGTAGAGGGGGAAATGTTATCATAGGAAATCATGCGGAATTCGACGGGAATTATGTTTTCTCTGATACGCGGCCTTGCCGGGGCGGAGTATTTTATGATGACTTTTTTGGCGGTGCGATAACTGTAGGAGCGGATGCCGTTTTTACCGGTAACTTTGTTTTCAGTACTGGCTACGCTGCTCATGGGGGTGCGATGTTTGTCAGAAAGGATGGACTGCAATATGCAGCAGAAACAGGGGCAATAACCATAGGGCCTAACCCCAGTTTTATCAAAAATTTTGCTTACTCCGAAACGGCTGATGCTTATGGCGGTGTGATTTACAGCGATGGGGACATTTCTTTCAGCGATGGAGGCATGTTCACCGGCAACTATGCCAAGACCTCCGGGGGAGCCATTACGATGGGTGGGAAATGCGACCTGCTCGCTCTGACGAAGGACGCGCTTTTCGGCGGCAACATGACCGGGGGCGTCTTCACCCGCCATGAGGACGGCACCTTCTCCGTGGAAAACGGCGTGGCCAATGCCATTGACATGAACGGTTCTTTGTTTTCTTCACTTTATACGCCCAATCTGACGCTTGCCGCGGAAGAGAGGCGTGAAATCCGTTTCAACGACCCGATTACCAGCCGGAACGAAGACCCCGGCCGCCCTATGACCCTCACGCTCAACCGCTACACGGACGGGGAGGGGAATGTTCGCGACACGGATGGAACGATCGTCTTCAGCGGCGAACTCTACCAGGGAGAAGATACGCATCTTGCCGCCAGCCGGTACAACAGCTTCCTCGCGGATGCCACCCTCTATGGCGGCGCCCTCCTGCTGGAACACGATGTTGTCTTCGGCAGGAATCCTGAGGAAATAACGGATAAACGATACAACTCCTCCCTGACGGTGGAAAAAGGCGTGCTGGAAATCACCGGAGGAAGCAAGGCCAACGCCTCCAGCTTCACCCTCTCCGGCCCTGGCGCCGTCCTGCGCCCCGGGGAGAGCGCCTTCATCAACACCCACAACGCCGACCTTTCCCACGGCTTCACCTTCGATATGCGCCACCAGCTCCAGGCCGGGCCGGTCTTCGGCCCGGGCCTGATGCTCTCCGCCCTGGACTCCTTTACGGCCGGGGGGTACATCGGCGTGGCGGACACGGGAGCCAACGCCCCCTGGTTCTACGCGGACCGCTCCTGGAAGCAGGACCGCGTCTTCCACGTGCTGACGGATGTGCAGCACATCCATGAGGAGGACTTTGACGGGGCCGTCTCCCAGGCCACCGGAACGGCCCGGGTGGATGACCCCTACGCCTACACGGGAACCTGGAGCCACCGGTGGACGGACGCGGACGGCGACGGCTACGCCGAACAGCTCCAGCTGGTCTGGAAAGCGGACGGAACCCCCATCAGCCGCGTTGACCCGGAACTGGCCGGGGAACTGGCCGTCAACTCCCTCTGGAGCTCGGCGTCCAACGCGGCGGCCCTGGGCGGCAATGTCCTCTCCCGTCTGAGCGTGCCGCGCCTGACCGACAGGCATGCCCGCAACCTGTGGGGCATGGGGCTGGGCGACTTCGCCCGGCAGCGCAGCCGGGGAGGCGTGGACGGCTACGACTACAACGGAGGCGGCTACTCCGTGGGGGCGGACAGTGGCATGGGAGGGGAGGACGAGGGCATCTGGGGGATCGCCTTCGGGCAGCTCTGCGGCCATGCCAGAAGCCGGGATTTCCAGGGGCGCAACACGCAGGACACCCGGATGGGCTCCCTGTACTGGGGACGCCTGATGGAAGAAAGCAACAGGGCGTACTGGATCTTCAAGGGAAGCCTCACGTGGGCGGAAACGCGCAACAACATGACCAGCCGCCTGAGCGGGGCGCCGGCCTCCACGGGCAAATGGAACAACGAGACGTGGCTGGCGCAGGCGGAAGTGTCCCGGACGGCGGGCTGTGCGGGAGGGTGGAGGCTGACGCCGTTCGTGAGGATGGAATTCACGCATGGCCGGCAGGATGCCTTCCGGGAACAGGGAGGGTATGGCCGTGACTTCGGAGGGGGGGCGCTGAAGCGCCTGTCCATTCCCGTGGGCCTGGAAATAGGCAGGACGGACGAATGGAAGGGGAGGCCGTGGGCGCAGTCGCTGCGCGTGTCCTATGTGGGGGACGTGCTGAGGGACGTGCCGGAAGCAACGGTGTACAGCCCGTACAGCGACATGGGCTGGAGAGGAAGGGCGGTGAGCCCGGAACGGCACGGCCTGCGCGCGGAGTACAACACGTTCCTGCAGTGCAATGAGCGCTGGAGCGTGTACGGGGGCTACGGGCTGGAAGTGAGGGGAAGCTCCTGCTACCACCGCGTGAACGCAGGGGTGTCCCGGAGTTTCTAAAAGAAAGCTTCAGGAAACGGAATGAAAAATAATGATATGATTATTTGATGAATCTGCGCAAAAAACTGGCATTTGCCGTCATGGCCCTGGCCATTCCTTCATCATGGGCGGATATCCCGGAATCCTCCGTATCCTCCGCGGCCGTCTTTGCCGTTAAAAAAGCCTGGCCCAGGGCCGGCTTCATTGAATGGGAGCTCAGCGGATCAGGAAAACTTTATGAAGCTGAATTCAACATCAACGGTTTTGAATTTGACGTCAAAGTTGACCCTGAAGGAAAGATACTCCTGGTCAAGGAGGAAATAGCGGTATCGGCCCTTCCGGGGCCGGTCCGCGCGGCCGCTCTGAAACCATACCCGGGCGGCAGAATCAAAGAAGCGGAAAAAGTGACGGAAGGAAGCGTCATCCGTTACAAGGTGGAAGTGGTGGATCATCTGGATGATTACGATGTCCTGCTGACTCCGGAGGGCGATATTCTTTACGTGGACCATTAAACGGCTTGAACCGTCTACAGCCGGAAACAGGCGCCGCCCTGCCAGGTAAAAACCCTGGCAGGGCGGCGTTCTTCCTTTTCGGAATATCCAGTCGTCCCGCGGGGCTGGATGATGCCTGTTTTTCCATTGCCCCCCGGCGCGGCGCATGCGCTCAAGCGGAGGTGAAGGCCAGGCGGCCCGGACAGTTCCGGATTGAGCGTCCCGGGGATGTTTCCTCCGCCGTACGGCGCGGGATTATTCCCTGCCGCGGGCGTTCAGGAAAATGAACACGTAATACAGCAGCATGGCCAGGGAGGAAAGCGCTCCTACCACGTAAGTCATGGCGGCCCAGAACAGGGCGCTCTTGGCCTTTCCATGGTCGAAATAGTTCATCAGGTGGGAGCGGTCCAGCCATTTCAGGGCCCTGGCGGAGGCGTCAAATTCCACGGGAAGCGTGATGAACGCGAAGGCTGTGGTCACGGCAAACAGGCCGATGCCCAGCCCCAGCACCCACGGAGAGCCTGTCTCTTATACACATCTGACGCTGCCGACGAAGCTAGAAG
>ENA-OZGQ01000419-OZGQ01000419.1-human-gut-metagenome-genome-assembly--contig:-NODE-419-length-9936-cov-7.040178_pt1 | contig 9936 bp, 9 predicted proteins | sample MGYA00244661_ERZ653668 | MGnify/ENA primary metagenome ERZ653668 (study PRJEB26926, sample SAMN06165249) | human gut metagenome | biome: ENVO:00009003; feature: ENVO:2100002; material: ENVO:00002003...
CTTGCGCCTCCATACCGGATTACTTCAATTTTGCTAATACTTCTTTTGCGATCTCCTTAGCCTTGATACGATAACTCTGATAATCAGTGTATTCTTTCAGATATTCGGCACGCTTACCTTCGTCAAGTTCCGAAGCCATATCACGTGCCATTTCCAAGTTGGCGAAAATGGCATCACGTTTATTCGCATCATAACGTTCCATGATAATGGCACTTACAATACTGTCATAATCATGTTCCCCTTCAACATCCACGTTTTCACAGACATACTGGTCTTCAACCACCACATCTTCCGAACCGGCCTTTTGAACAGCTTCTCTTCTCTCAAAGTCGAAGTAAATGCGTAGCAACGCACCTTCAACTACAAATTCAATACCAGTCGGCAGTTCTCCTACAAGAGTTCCATAACTTTTCATAAATTACCTCCATTTTTATAATTATTCTTCAAAATAATAAGCACTCTTCCCGTCACCTAACGAACGCCGCTTGACAATCACATTTTCCACTGGAAAAATCTTCTGACCGTTATTCTCCGCTTCGCGAGCCTGATCCAACACATCTTTCAGATTGTAACAGTTCGTTATGAATTTGCTACGTTGTCCGTTCTGTTCAAAAAGAACACAATATCTACCTTCACCTTGCTTTGTCTTCACATTCGTTTCAAAGTCCACCACTGTTATAGGGACATTGAGAATATCCATCAATCTTGTCTCTTTTACATCGAAGAACTTCTTTCCGTCCTTTGTTCTACCACTCTGTTTGATACCTTTATCTGCAAAACTCATATCATTATTTGTTATTGTTCTCCATAAATTCTTACAATCTCCCCACTTACACCAGCCCCAGTATGAAGCTCGTATCTCGCGGTTACGTTTCCGGCTTTTTATTCGTTTCACCTTTCGGGCAAAGTTCTTTTTCATATTTTTACGCATCCGAACATTATCTTTCGTGAAGCAATAGCCCAAAAAGTTAATCCTTCTTCCTCTTACTACGTTTTCGCTTTCTATGCTTTTTGTTCCCATTTTTTGTTTCTGTTCCTATCGGAGCAATACAACTGTTTGCTTTAACTACCAACCCAACTTTTGCACTTTCCCGTTCATACGCACGAATAAGAAACAACGCTTCGGCCTTAGAACGAGCCAGCATAACATTATCATCGCAATATCTATGCAGGCATTTGACACGATATTTCTCCTTCATTGTATGATCTATCCGGCTTGCCGCAAAATTCCCGATAGGTTGGCTTGTAAATGCTCCAATCGGAACACCTCTTCTTCCGTTCAACTTCATTCTCCAATACGTCAACTAACTCTGTTCCGCTGTCATACGATAAAACAGCTATCTCGATCAATTTAATAAATCGTTCATCTTTGAATTTCCTTCTCAATGCAGCAACAATAAGCTCATGAAGAATACTTTGATAGAACTTTTTGAAATCAGTCTTTACGAACCATTTGTATTCCGGGTACCGGTGAAGAAAACGTTTCATTCTCCTTACTCCAAAATGTAATCCCTTTCCCTTGATACACGCACTTGTATCATAAATCAAATTTCTATAAACATCTTCTTCAATCACCCTCATAATTGCATGGTGCAATATACGCCACGGGAAATATTTCTGTTTGACAATATCTCGAACCTTTCCTGCATCACTTTTTACTCTCATTACGCTATAATCCGGTGCCGGAAAATCCAATGTCAGGATCATCAACTGCAAAGCTCGGAGGTCTTCTTCCGGGTGTAGATTATGCCGCCTGATAAAGCGGTTTTTCTTAACCTTCCCATCTTGTGCTTCTTTGTCCGCTTCACGTAAATTATTTATCTCTGCTATACGTTCAAGAATATACCCGGCTCTTTTAGATTTCTTTCCACCGTTTGCTTCTATCCGTTTATTGTCAGCCTCTATCCTTTCCGCTATAATTCTATCAATTTCATTATGCGATAGACTCTTCCAATCAATATCACTTCTTCCAATATTCACTGCTGCTTTGTTTTAAAATTTACACCATACTTCCAATTTTGTCTTGTTCAGACTATTTTAATTATTCCGATAACTGCAAGCTGTTTTTACTTGCTTGAATAATTCGCCCGGAGCTTTCGAGAACCAACCTACTAACACCGCTTGTTGCCTTTCGCAAATTGGGCAACCTTTCCGCATTCTTGATTTTCTGACATCGTAACCAATTGATTACTACGTTGCAACGATATAAATCCTGCAAGGTCATGGCTCGGAGAACTCGCAGATTACTCTACGATAAATAAGTATGGCGAGAGCCGATATTCGCATTCGAGTTCGACCAATCGTTATTCGAGTTCGCATAAGCGAGGCCGCAATTCGCACCGTTATTCGCATTACCGCCCCAAAGAACCAGCTCTTGTTCCCCTCTGCCAACCGTCCACGCCTTTCGGCTTTCGTCCCGTTATCCGTTGCCGTAAAACGAGAAGGTGGACGGGTTTTAATTAATTGAAATTCAAAGAACTAATATTTCAAAATCTATTATGCAGCCATCAAAGATGCACCGCTAACAAATGTTAAATCCCCAAAATACGCAAGGCGAGAGCCGATACTCGCACTCGAGTTCGACCACTCGCTAAGCGAGTACGCATAAGCGAGGCCGCAACTCGCACCGCCATCCGCAGTACCGCCCCAAAGAACCAGCTGCCCAGTAGTGTTTGCCCATGAATAATCAGCCCAATAAGAAGTGCTGTTTCCACCAATCTTTTTCGGGAAAATATCAAAATGCTCCCCAAGAATTATTTCCTGCACTTGACCGGAAGCTGTCTGCCGGGTAGCTTGTCTGTATTCACCATTTGGATGCGCAGCCAATTCAGCAGTAGTCGGTAAACGGTTTCCTTTGTAAATGAAAATTTCTGTCCCACTTTGAGCACTGTTATTGGAACTGCCACAAAAAACTCCTTGCAACATTTCCCATTGCCACCCATAAGGATCTTCTATACCCATAACATTCACCCGTGAACAATCCACTCCAGTATTACTTCCATTCACCACAGAAATAGCTATTTTGCCCCAATTGTCACCGAGACTCTTTGTTGCGCCAGTTTGCAATGCTGCCGCAGCAGCCCACAAGTCTTTACTGGAGCTACCACCCACACCATAACCAAGTTTGGCTTGAATATTGGTATCTCCGTACTGGGACAGCCCCAACATCATAATAAGCTTTCTCTGATCGTAATCGGTCAGTCCCCATTCCTTACCGTTCACTTGTGCAGCATTCCAAAATGCGTTGATTGTCTTGCTGCCTGCCGGTGCAACTCCTGAACGTGAAACAAGTGCGCTACCTGACATGGAGCCTTTGTATGCACCGATACAGTTATACATTCCACCATTTGCCCCACCAATAAACTCACCGCCAATAGGTAGCATCGAGAGCCATAAGACTGGTACACCACTTACACTGTCAGTCTGTACACGATAATACAAACGTGGCCCTATCCACATCACATGCCCTTTGGTTTCATCCACCGCAGTACCATCAGCAAACACCGCACTATTGGTAGGGGACATTTTAGCAGCCCTTCCATCATTCGTTACGAGATAACGGCCACAATACAACTTGTATTCTGTCCATGCGGCTGTATTACCTATCACACCATAGTTCGTGCTACTTTGGGTTGATTGTTTGATTGGAATCCCCCAAGCCACCTGCCTCAACATTTGTTCGTCACCATTATTAATAGCATTCATGAAGTTTTCCACGGTAATGCGTCTGACACTACCACCAACTTCCACCAATACTGTATTGGAACGCAGAATGGAGGTCACCAATGTTTCATTTCCTAATCCTTTAGTTGCCATAATATTATTTTGTTTTTATGTTAATTAAAATGACATTCTGCCAAAACATCAACATCATATTGAGTCCCGTTTCTGTCAGTTTCCGTTGTTGTTACAGATATAGAATTTGTTGTAGAATGTTTCAAACTCTTCCAGTTTTCCTTATCCATCACATCCATAGTCCACGATGCGGAAGTAGGAGTATAAGTTGACCCCGTAGTCATATTTACAATCTTGGCACTTACTGTAACGGGTTGTCCGGTATCAACCTCTTTGTTGGAAGAAGTTATATAACATACAATTTGAAATTCATCTGCCGTATCAATGATACGTACCCCGGCACGTGCTATCGGTTGTGAAGCACTTGAAGACTGATAAACTTCTGCTATGAATAACTGGGTACCGTCCACATCACCACGGGTAACAGTTACACTTTTCTGTCCGTTCTTATCAGTCCAAGCCGCCGTGTCCTTATACCATTTTATATAGTAATCGGTAATGGCATTGGCACCGGCATACAGCTTGGTAGTCAGAGTACAACTTGTTACTTTGCTTGTTAACTGTTCGGTACTTGCAAGAATAGCAAGATAGTAAGAGCTGGCTCCCATATTCTGAATGGCAATAGGCAGTTCCCCGGTCAAATTATACTCAACACCTGCCGTAGAAGCGACACATGAATAAGTCAATGTATCTCCTGCAATATTCGTTTTGCTTGCCAAGTTTCCGACAATTTTAATGGCACCGGTACTGGTATTCAAAGAGAATTTGCCCGTACTGTCTTTTTTCCAACCTCCACTTTCCGCACCGTTAAAATTTAAAGCCACTCCATTGTAAGCCCAACTATGACCAGACAAACTGACCGCCAACCCACGTGCCGAAGTTACTTTGGGTGTCCGTACCGGCTGATTCGCAGCTATACTCCAATCAGGAGAGACAGCCCCACTTTCTTCATCTACGGCCTGAAACAATGGAATGCCATTATTTTCAAAAGTCAGCATCAGGCTGTCATTGGAACGAAGACGTTTAATCGTGATGCTATTTTGGGCACTATAATTTTCTGCCATATTCCCAACCTCCTTCTGATATAATTTGATTCATGCTTGTATTAGTATAAACGATACCGTCCAACAACAGTATTCTATCTTCCAGTTCTCCATCAAGAGAAGGCAGGCACATTACCTCCTTTTCATTCAAGATGATGGATTCTCCCTTTACCAAGTGCCCCAACAACAGAACCCCGGCATCCAAAGCCTTTTCCTTATTTGCTACAACATACCTCATATCAATTATTTATATATATGTTCCCGTTACTGTCCGTATATTCATTTGTCCCATCAGTCAATACAGAGAAAGCCTTTTTTTGCTCGGCCTTAATGTACACGTCCAACCAATCGTCAAGATAAGTTTCACCAATACCGGTTCCATCCAACATTATCACAGTTTTTTCCCCCTCCTGCCATTGTACCCCGGTCTTATTTGCACTGTCCGTAAACCATACCATGCGGATAATCGGTGCCGGTATCGGCACAATTTCTCCATTCCACTGTACCATAGCTATATTCCTATGCAGGATTTCATCAGGATTGATGGAAGCCTGACTTGCCGGTATGCACGTAAATTTTGGATAAACACGATTGACGGAGAATTGCTGTCTTGCAACCTCCTTTCCACCAACCTTCACCAACAGCAAGTAATCCCCCTTCTCGACCAAACGCAAGTCCATTATCAGGCTGGTTAAGGACAAAGCCACTATTTCATGGTTTGCGGTAGTCAGCATTGTTTGACTTGATATGCTGTTCACCTGATAAAGTTCAATTGTATATCCGGTAGTTATTTTATTCACTCCCTTTGTTACCATAAGTGGAATGGTGCGCTCGTATGAATTTTCATCCAAAGCTGCATTCCTATTGGCCGTAGATGCGGAAATCAAATTGTTGGCTACCTTGTAATCATACAACAAAAGCTTGTCAAGAAATGGATTGTACTGGATTATCTGACTATCCCCAATAGACAAACCGTAGGTATCTTCACTCTTATCTACCGTTGTCAACATGATAGAGTCAGTCTTAACGGGAATATTCACCCCAAGCCGGGTATCAGCTATCAGACCTTCAAAATACAACTCAAAACTTTCACCCGGAGCCACATTTCTGCTTATGGTAATGGCACCGCGTGTATCTCCAACCGTATCTATACTGTACTTCCCATTCCATGAACTGATTGCAGAAATATTCTCTCCATTAGCAAACCAGTTCATTTCTGCCAACAAAGAATTAACATAAGGCATATCCCAGCTACCGTCAGCGGCATTCGCTATGACTTCCGGTAAAATCACCAGTGGAGTAACCCCACGGTCAGGATCATATTCATTTGCCACCGGATTATAGACCTGATTGGCCGGACTGTTCGGTGTCATTATCTTCAAGCTTACTGCAATCGTAAGCGGTTGAAACTCTTTTCTGATTCTTTTCTTTTCACTCTCTATCATATCGTCACAATTGCTTCTACTGATGCAGTATCATTTGTTGCCGTTATGGTAAACAAGGTACTTACCACTGTTACTGAATTATTTCCTAAATCACTAATTTCCTTTGTGTTATGTATCGTTATTGAACCGTTGAAATCCTTATGCTTGATATTCCAAGCTTCATCATCGGCGGTATCTCCACTATCCCTTCGGATAGCCCATTGTCTAACTGTGTCTGTAATATCCTCCCAACCTTTAAAGACCTTGCAAGTAATTTCCATTGATTCACCATAAGCAAGAAAATTGTCACCTTGCGTATCAATCTCAATGCGTACCGGTGCATCTATCTGTAACTGTTCGATTGTGCCGGTCATATAAATGTTATTCAGATAAGCAGAATAACCGGTCATATCCAACCCGAAGATGTTGAGATTGCTCAAATCCCCATCCTGCATTGCAACCATACTCTTTGTAAACTCCCAGTCATTTACCCCTACCAAGAAACGGCGGTATGTCCTCGTCTCATAAGCGGAAGTCTGGCGTTCCTTGTTTGTAAAGTTGCCATAAGCGACAAAATGCAAAGCCTCACACGGATGGAAAGAATATTGCCAACGATCAGAAACACCACGAAGCACATAGCGAAACCTTTTGTTTGTTCCGGCATCCAATATTTCTGTAATACGAAAATAGATTGTACAGAAACCGGCAAACATACGGTTGCCACGGCTATCATCTATATCAGATACCGCATTATTCCCCGGCGTTTCATAGTCATGGAAATACCCCATGCAAATATCATCCACAGCCACAGCACCTATTTCACCGTCTTGTAATTTCAAACTTATTGTCCCGGAACGTAGCAAGTTACCATCAGCATCATAATCAGGCTCAACACTCTCTATAATTCCAGCACCGGGAGAACGCCATTTGTCACCAAGCACAATTTCAGCACGGTTAAAACGCAATTCCGGCACCTCTAAAAACCTGCGTAACGTGAGGCTTTCCATATACCCACGTCCCATGCTGTCTATTTTCGCCCCAAAGCCGGTCAAACCCTCTGCAAAACCGCTTGCACCAAAGATAGCACCGGCTAAGAAGCCGATAAGCCCAGCTGCCGTATCATTGTGGGTGCGCGAAAGAAAAAGCTGATTGCCCAGTGAACGGATGATAGACTGTATCTGTTGGGTATTCAAGCCACCGGTTCCCTGCCCACCACCTGCAATAGAGTCTATCTGATTTTGGATTTTTTCAAGCGATCCAACAGCCTTTTCCTCCCGAAGTGTCATAGTGTACTTCGGTATCATATCTTCTCCCTCTTTGATAATAAGGGTATCAATAATGATGCTGCCTTCAATACCAAGATCGCTATCAGTGAATAGCATCAAGTCCCCTTCTTTCAAAGTATCATGTATGCTTGCTTCCCCCCTTGCAACAGCCTCATCATGTTGGCGTGCCATGAAAATATCATCCACCTTCGGTTCATACGAATAGCGCACATAGTCATTCTTTGCAAGATATTTTTTCGCGGTAGCAAGCAACCGTTGTGAAGCGGCCTGAATATAAACGTCCGGCATATCAATATAAAGCAGGACAAACTTGTCACCGGACTTTATATTGTAATCCTTGTATGGGAAATATAATTTCAGACTTTCATCATATACACGGTTACAAGTCAGCACATATTTATTGCCCTTCTTCTCACATTTGGTTATTTCAAAATCCCGGCCACCACACATGCCGTTTTTCATGCTAATGGTGGCTGTTTCAGAAGTCAGGTAATCGTTTATATTGAAACCAACATCTTTTAGCGTTATTGTAAAAGGTGGGACATCTTCACCTTCCTTCAGGCTATCCATTGTACCATCATCTGTCAGTTGTTCGGCATCAGCCACTTCGTCAAGATTGCCATTATCCCCGGCATCCAATGATACATAAATACCTGCATCTTTCAACTGTTCGGCGGTCATACCTTCCATTGAAGGACATATTTCCTCCAAACCACCGGTACCGTCAAAATAAACACTCCCTTCCCGAATGCCAAGCACAGCAATATTCTTACTGTCAATATATGGATCAAGCGTTGTCTTAGGAAAATCAGGTAACATCAGATTTTCCACGGCCATGTTATTCGGCAAATAATTGGTAAGAGAACTGTTTGAGAGCTTATTATAATACCGGTTAGGCATATTTCTTGTACTACCGTATGCACGCAATCGCGTAATAATCTGTTGATCCGCATCGGCTGTACGTTGAATTTCGTACAAACCGTTTCCACGTCCATACTTGAAAATATTGCCCACAGCAATACCGGCAGTACCGATTGTTATTGTTCGGCCACGAATAACAAAGTTCGCACCAAATTTTGAATTGAACAACTCCAATGCACCCCATACCTTTATATTGTTCACATCAATGTTTACATTGGTAGTGCTCACATATTCAGGGTGTACGGCAACCGTCCATTTTTGTGCTCCGGTATATATACGGTCAAGATTTACTTGAACACGGTCTGCCAAATCTTGTATAGACGAAGCGAAGAAACTGAACTTAGGCAAAGAAGTGAAGTGTATCTGATTATCACTTTTCACATAATCAAGAAAATCACATCGCGTCAATTCATCTCCCGGCCAGTTGAACTTTACGTTATCATAGACAAACGCTTCTCCCGAAGTTTTTCTTGCCGCCTTTTTTAATGCCGTAGGATCATAGTTTATCTCAAACTTCTCACCACGGTACATAACATAGTCACCTATCTCAAAAAGAATGGGTACGGCACTTTTCAGAGTGCTTGTCACAAAACATGCACCCATCCATGTACCATTATACTCCAAACCTTTCAGTGTACAACGTACCGTATTGCCAGTTTTATCATAAACCTTCCATGCCATACAGCTATACTTTTTCAACCAATGCAACTATCTTTGTCGGTTCCGCAACACTATACGAGGGGATTATTTGAGTTCGAGGATCAGTTACTCTGAATTTTACCGGGAAGGTCAAGACTTCATCCATATTGGACTTATTAAATTCAAAATCTCCAACCTCCAGTAAGTAAAGTCCTTGCCGCCCGATACCCGTGTGCGAGTTATATATTTTCAAGGTGGCACCGTCACCATTTTCTCCCGTGAGATAGTTTTGAAAGGCCATAATTTTATCGTATGCAGTACCCAAATCTCCCTTATAGCACATCTCGGCTTCCAAGTCGTATGCCTTTAATAGCAGCTTATCGGGTATGTAAGTATCTTCACCGTCTTCATCCGGCCAATCCCGTTTGGGTAAATCTTTCGTTTCCCCACCCGGCTTGAACGGAAATTCTGTGCACACAATTCCAAAATGCGCCAAGCTGTCTTTGACTGGAGCATTCTCGGTAGTTTTCTGCATCAAAATAGAATACGGTTCGTTCATATACATATATTAAAAAAGAGCTTGCCGCAGAGATATTTAGTCTCCACAACAAGCTCTATGGCCTTATACTTTAATCTTATTTCAACGCAAATATAATTGTATTTTCTATATAATCATAGAAAATAATGCCATAAAAGCATTTTTTAGTAGATTATTATACTCAACCCCTAACTTGCTTCCACGTGTATGTTGAAAAACATAAAAAATATCATTTGTCATAATCTGTCTCTTATACACATCTCCGAGCCCACGAGACTACGCTGCATCTC
>ENA-OZGQ01000420-OZGQ01000420.1-human-gut-metagenome-genome-assembly--contig:-NODE-420-length-9923-cov-4.300061_pt1 | contig 9923 bp, 7 predicted proteins | sample MGYA00244661_ERZ653668 | MGnify/ENA primary metagenome ERZ653668 (study PRJEB26926, sample SAMN06165249) | human gut metagenome | biome: ENVO:00009003; feature: ENVO:2100002; material: ENVO:00002003...
GATGTGTATAAGAGACAGATTAAAGATTGCTATGCCAGAAAATACAATAAAACCCAGCGAAGTTTCAGAGGTGTTGCTCCAACAGTTGAAGGGGATTGACAACTCGCTGAAATTCGACGAAGTGGGTACCGTGCTTCAGGTGAGCGACGGTGTGGCCCGTATTTACGGTTTGCGTAATGCGGAAGCCAACGAGTTGCTGCAGTTTGAAAACGGTATCATGGGAACGGTGATGAATCTGGAGGAGGACAACGTGGGAGCGGTGCTTCTGGGTCCGACCGACCAGATTAAGGAGGGGATGATTGTGAAGCGTACCAAGCACATTGCTTCCATCAACGTGGGAGAAGCGATGCTGGGACGTGTAATCGACCCTCTGGGTGTGCCCTTGGACGGGCGCGGCGAAATTGGCGGAGAGCTGTGCGAGATGCCGCTGGAGCGTAAGGCACCGGGGGTTATCTTCCGTCAGCCGGTAACGGAACCGCTGCAGACGGGACTGAAGGCTATCGATGCCATGATTCCTATCGGCCGCGGACAGCGTGAGTTGATTATCGGCGACCGTCAGACAGGTAAGACGGCCATTGCCATCGATACCATCATCAACCAGCGTGCCAACTACGAGGCAGGAAATCCGGTGTACTGTATCTACGTGGCCATCGGTCAGAAAGGTTCTACCGTGGCCAGCATCGTGAATGCACTGCGTGAGAAGGGTGCGATGGACTATACCATCGTGGTGGCTGCTACGGCTTCCGACCCGGCTGCCATGCAGTATTTCGCTCCGTTTGCAGGAGCTGCTATCGGTGAGTACTTCCGTGACACCGGCCGTCATGCACTGGTGGTGTACGATGACTTGTCAAAACAGGCTGTGGCCTACCGTGAGGTATCACTGATTCTGCGTCGTCCGTCAGGACGTGAGGCTTATCCGGGTGATATCTTCTACCTGCACTCTCGTCTGCTGGAACGTGCGGCGAAGATTATCAACCAGCAGGAAGTGGCCGAACAGATGAACGACCTGCCAGCCAGCCTGAAGGGCAAGGTAAAGGCCGGAGGTTCACTGACCGCCCTGCCGATTATCGAAACACAGGCCGGCGACGTGTCTGCCTATATTCCGACCAACGTGATTTCCATTACCGACGGTCAGATCTTCCTGGAAACTGACTTGTTCAACCAGGGATTCCGTCCGGCTATCAACGTGGGTATCTCCGTATCGCGTGTAGGTGGTAGCGCCCAGATAAAGAGTATGAAGAAAGTGGCCGGTACGCTGAAGATTGACCAGGCACAGTATCGTGAGCTGGAGGCCTTCTCGAAGTTCAGCAGCGACATGGACTCTGTGACTGCCATGGCCATCGACCGTGGACGTAAGAACAACCAGCTGCTGATTCAGCCGCAGTACTCACCGATGCCGGTAGGCGAACAGGTGGCTATTCTGTATTGTGGTACGCACGGACTGATGCGCGACATTCCTATTTCGAAGGTACGTGCCTTCCAGGATGCGTTCTTGACTTACCTGCGTGCCAACCATCAGAAAGATGTGCTCGACGTGCTGGCTTCCGGAAAGATTACCGACGAAATTACGTCGCTCATTGAAAAAGTGGCCGCAGACGCAGCCGGACAATTTAAAGCATAAATCCCATGGCATCACTGAAAGAAGTTAAAGGAAGAATCAACTCAATCCACGGCACGCTGAAGATTACTTCGGCGATGAAGATGGTGGCGTCTTCCAAGCTGCACAAGGCGCAGGAGGCCATTGAAAATATGCTTCCCTACGAACGCCGGTTGCACCGCATGCTCAGTAATTTCCTGGGCGCGGAGCTGAGCGTGGAATCGCCTTTTGCAGTGAAACGTGAAGTGAAGAAAGTGGCCGTGGTGGTGTTTGCCTCCAACAGCAGTCTGTGCGGCGGATTCAATGCGAATGTAATCCGTCACCTGAACGAGGTGGTGGCAGAGTATGAGCCGAAGGTGGGCCGTGAGAACATCCTGATTTATCCGGTGGGCCGTAAGGTGGCCGATGCGGTGAAGAAGATGGAGGGACTGACGGCGGCCGGCGATTATCAGCACATGAGCGGAAAACCGAACTATCAGGAGGCGGCCGACCTGGCTGCCGAGCTGATGACACGGTTTGCCAGCGGTGAGATTCAGCAGGTGGAGCTGCTCTACAACCACTTCAAGTCGACCTCTACGCAGGTATTGACGCGGGAGACTTATCTGCCGCTCGACCTGAGTGCCGGTCATGCGGACGAGAAGGGAGAGGAGCAGGAAACCATGCAGGCCGATTACCTCATCGAACCGTCGCCGGAACAGGTGATGGAGGAGTTGCTGCCCAAGGTACTCCGCATGAAGATGTACACCGTGCTGCTTGACTCCACGGCTTCGGAACATGCCGCGCGCACCATGGCCATGCAGATTGCCACGGACAATGCAAACGACCTGATTCAGGAACTGACCTTGATTTACAACAAGAGCCGCCAGCAGGCGATTACCAACGAGTTGCTGGACATCGTGGGCGGCAGCATGAGCTGACCCTTCGGGCGGAACTCTTGTGTTCATTGCATAAAAAAACGTATCGCTGTCTCACGGCAGGATACGTTTTTTTTTGAACGAATAAACTAAAAAATTAATTATCTTAAAAAAGAAAACATGAAATTCTTTGGTGATTTATTTCTATAACAAACTGATTTCGTGTTTTGTTCGCTTTATCTGTCGGTTTTTCTTTACTGATTTTTTAATAACTGTAAAAGCATACAGCCGCACCGTCGAGCAGACACTCCATTCGTCCTTCTCCCAGGCGGATATTGTCCATGTAGGAGTAGTCACCTCCGCCGTAGTTCAAACGGATGCTGGTGTAGAAAGCGTCGTACCAGTCCCACGTAAAGGTGTAGGTATATTCCTCCCAACGTCCGCGGGCATCCTGAATGCGGATAAAGTCTTCACCCGTTCCGTTGGTGTAGAAGCGCAGCACCTGGAAGTGGTGCAAGCCGTAGTCGTCGTACCAGTCGTCCTGCCAGTCGTAGCTGCAGAGATACGCTGTGCGTTCACGATATTCCAGGGTGTTGTTCCCTAATTCCATTTCCACGTTGCACGACGGGAAGGCGAGTGTCAGTGCGACCAGCATCGCCATATACATGAATTTTTTTACCCTTGTTCTCATAACTCTTTGTGTGTTTGTTTTCCTCTATGTGACAAAGATATCCGGAAAAAATCATACAAACGAATGATTTTTCCTATTCCTGTGGGGGAATTTCCCTATCGGGGGTAGGGATTGGCGCATAAAAAAGCCCTGCAGCGGTGGAAAAAGTCCCGGTGCAGGGTGTTATGGAGATGTATTATTGTGCCTGGTCAGGCTTTCTGAAGCAGGACAGCCAGCGCGTCGCGCCAGTCTTCGCCGTTATGCGGGCAGTAGGTCTGGAAACCCAGCTGGCGTGCTGCCTGTACGTTGCCGGCCCCGTCGTCAATGAAGAGCGATTCTGACGGCAGAATGTCGGCATCGGCTATCAGGAAGTCAAAAATCTGCCGGTCGGGCTTGGTCACTCCAATCTGGTAGGAGAGGTACAGCTTGTCAAAATAGTCGCTGAGCGGTTTCCCCTTTGACGAGAATGCCGGACTGCAGGCCCAGTCCATCACGTAAGGATTGGTGTTGCTCAGCACGAAGAGTTTGTAGCGCTTGCGCAGCTCCTTCAGGCAGTCGAGCAGACGTTCGTCCAGTCCGGTGAAGTAGCCCAGCCATGCCTGGCGTGTCTCCTCCCAGCTGGGTGTGCGTCCGCCGCACAACTGTCCCAGTTTTTCTTGGAACTCATCGGGCGTAATTTTTCCTTCTTCCAGTTCCTGGAAAATCCCCGTCTGGTGATATTTGTCCAGGCGCTGGTCGGCATCGGCCACCCCTAACTGGCGGAACGCTTCCACCGCCTGTTCGCGGCTGATAGGGGCGATGACCCCTCCGAAATCAAAAATCAGGTTTTTTATCATATATTGTTTTTATTTTCTCAGCATCAGGTTCTTGAACGGGGCAGGATAGGGAGTCTCAAATTCCATCCGTTCGCCCGTAAGCGGGTGGTAGAAGCACAGCTTGAAGGCGTGGAGTGCCAGACGTCCGAGCGGGTCGGTTTCGCAGCCGTAACGCGCATCGCCCACCACCGGATGGCCGAGCGACTGCATGTGCACGCGAATCTGGTTCTTGCGTCCCGTTTCCAGTTGCAGCTCCATGAGCGAATAGCCGTTGGCCCGCTTGATGGTGCGGTAGTGCGTGATGGAGAGCTTGCCTCCGTCGTCTACCGGCGAGGAACTGACGTACAGCTTGCGGTCGGTGAGCCAGGAGCGTACGGTGCCCTGGTCTTTCTCCATGTCGCCCATGACGATGGACACGTAGCGGCGGTCGTACACGATGTCGTGCCAGTTGTCGCGGAGCGTGTGCTGCGTCTTCTCATCCTTGGCATACATCATGATGCCCGAGGTTTCGCGGTCCAGACGGTGCACCACGAAGATGCGGTTGTTGCGGTGCGTGCGCTTCACGTACTCATTCAGAATGTGCTGTGCGGTACGCTCCTTCTGGTGGTCGGTAGCCACGGACAGCAGTCCTTCCTTCTTCTCCACCACGATGAGATAGGCATCCTCGTAGAGAATCTTCAGCATGGGGTGGCGGAACTCGTGCTTGTTCTTTTCACGGCTCACCTGCACCTTCATGCCCGGCTTCAGGGGAAAGTTGTACTGCGTCTGGATGTTATTGTCCACCAGCACCACGCGGTTGGCCAGCAAGGCTTTTACGCGCGTGCGGCTGATGCCGTCCATCTTCTTCATAAGGAACTCCATCAGTTCCGCCGGTTCATTGACCGGATAGATTGTATATTTGGCTGCGGCACGCGGAATAGGGCGTCGGCCGTTGTTGCCAGAGTTGTTTCTTGCCACTTTGTTGCGTCAGTTAAAAGTTAGAAGATAGGGGAGAGTGTTTAGCGTCTTTCCAGTTGCACGACATTTTCCACGTGATGCGTGTGAGGGAACATGTCGACAGGCTGTACGGCAGTTACCTTGTACTTGCCGTCGAGCAGCTGGAGGTCGCGTGCCTGTGTGGCCGGGTTGCAGCTCACGTAGACGATGCGTTTCGGCTCGGCAGCCAGAATCACGTCGATTACGTCATTGTGCATACCAGCGCGGGGAGGGTCGGTGATGATGACATCCGGACGTCCGTGCTCCGCAATGAAGTCGTTGGTAAGGATGTCCTTCATGTCGCCCGCATAGAACAGCGTGTTGTCGATGCCGTTCAGGGCCGAGTTCACCTTGGCATCCTCGATGGCTTCGGGCACATATTCGATGCCCACCACCTTGCGTGCCTGGCGTGCCACGAAGTTGGCGATGGTACCTGTACCCGTGTAGAGGTCGTACACCAGCTCGTTGCCCGTAAGTCCGGCAAACTCACGTGCCACCTTATATAAATTATAGGCCTGTTCAGAGTTCGTCTGATAGAACGATTTCGGTCCCACCTTGAAGCGTAGTCCCTCCATCTCCTCGAAGATGTGGTCGTTGCCTTTGAATACCTCCACGTCGAGGTCGCCGATGGTGTCGTTACATTTGTTGTTGATGACATACATGAGCGAAGTAATCTGCGGGAAGCTGTCGGCCATGAACTGCAGAATCTCTTCCATCTTGCGGCGGCCTTCGTCGTCGGTCACCTTGCATTGCAGTACCACCATCAGTTCGCCCGTAGACGAGGTACGGATCATGATGTTACGAAGAAGTCCTTCCTGCGTGCGCAAGTCGAAGAACGGGAAGTTGTGCGCGTAGGCATAGTCGCGTACCGCATTGCGGATCTGGTTGGAAATGTCGTCCTGCAACCAGCACTTGTCGATGGCCAGCACCTTGTCAAACGCCCCCGGAATGTGGAATCCCACGGCATTCATCTGGTCGTACTTCACGTCCTGCTTCACCTCCTCTTCCGTAAGCCAGCGCTTGTTGGAGAATGTAAACTCCAGCTTGTTACGGTAAAAGCGGGTCTTTTCCGAGCCTAAGATAGGACGGAATTCCGGCAGTTCCACCTTCCCGATGCGGGTGAGGTTGTCGAACACCTGTTTCTGCTTGTACTTGAGTTGTTCCTCGTAAGAAAGACATTGCCATTTGCATCCTCCGCACACTCCGAAGTGACTGCAGAACGGCTCCGTGCGCAGGGGTGATTTCTCATGGAACTTTACCGCCACCGCTTCGGCGTAATGGTTCTTCTTGCGCTTCACCTGTAAATCGACTACGTCGCCCGGCACTACATACGGGACAAATATTACCAACTCGTTTACTTTAGCCACGGCTTTTCCTTCTGCGGCTACGTCTGTTATCGTTACCTTCTCCAGTAAAGGCAGTTCTTTTTTCTTTCTTGCCACGTTCTTTTCAATAAAACCAATTTGGGAGCAAATTTATACATTTTTCCTGACATTCTTCCATGTTTTTCGAAGAAGTTCATTTTGCAAACTCTATGTTGCAAAATATGTCAAAAAATATCTTCACAAAATTTGGGATTCAATAAAATATATATAGATTTGCCAGCGGTTGACCAACGAAAAACATTATTGAACCTTATCAAATATACGAAAACATGGAAAAGAAAAGAGTCTATACTTTTGGAAACGGACAAGCTGAAGGAAAAGCTGACATGAGAAATCTTCTGGGTGGCAAGGGCGCAAACCTGGCCGAGATGAACCTGATCGGGGTGCCTGTACCTCCCGGATTCACCATAACAACCGAAGTCTGCAACGAATATTTTGAAAAAGGAAAAGAAGCAGTGGTTGCGCTGCTGAAAGACGACGTGGAAAAATCCATCAAGGGAGTAGAAGCCCTGATGAAGTCGAAGTTCGGCGATGTGGAAAATCCGTTGCTCGTTTCCGTACGTTCGGGTGCCAGAGCGTCCATGCCGGGGATGATGGACACCATTCTGAACCTGGGTCTGAACGATGAAGTAGTAGAAGGACTGGCTCGCAAGACTAACAACCCTCGCTTTGCGTGGGACTCTTACCGCCGCTTCGTACAGATGTACGGCGACGTGGTGCTGGGCATGAAACCCGTGAACAAGGAAGACATCGACCCGTTTGAAGCCATCATTGAAGAAGTGAAGAAGGCCAAAGGCGTACGTCTGGACAACGAACTCGACGTGGACGACCTGAAGACACTGGTAGTCCGCTTCAAGGAAGCTGTGAAGAAACAGACCGGACAGGAATTCCCGTCATGTGCCTACGAACAGTTGTGGGGCGCCATCTGTGCCGTATTTGATTCATGGATGAACGAACGTGCCATCCTTTACCGTAAGATGGAAGGTATTCCGGCAGAGTGGGGAACAGCCGTGAACGTACAGGCCATGGTATTCGGTAACATGGGTGAGACTTCGGCTACGGGTGTATGCTTCTCACGCGATGCCGCTACCGGTGAAGACCTGTTCAACGGTGAATACCTGATCAATGCGCAGGGTGAAGACGTAGTAGCCGGTATCCGTACTCCGCAGCAGATTACCAAAATCGGTTCTCAGCGCTGGGCCGAACTGCAGGGTATCTCGGAAGCAGAACGTGTGGCCAAATATCCTTCTATGGAAGAAGCCATGCCGGAAATCTACAAGGAACTCGATGAACTCCAGACCAAACTGGAAAATCACTACCACGATATGCAGGACATGGAATTTACCGTGCAGGAAGGCAAGCTCTGGTTCCTCCAGACCCGTAACGGTAAGCGTACAGGTGCTGCTATGGTACGCATCGCCATGGAAATGCTGCATCAGGGCATGATTGACGAAAAGACCGCTTTGATGCGCTGCGAACCCAACAAGCTGGACGAGCTGCTGCATCCGGTATTCGATAAGGAAGAACTGGGACGTGCCCGCGTGCTGACACGTGGTTTGCCGGCTTCTCCGGGTGCTGCCTGCGGACGCATCGTCTTCTTCGCCGAAGATGCTGCTGAATGGCATACCAACGGCCATCGTGTGGTGCTGGTACGTATTGAAACTTCTCCGGAAGACCTGGCTGGTATGCAGGCTGCCGAAGGTATCCTGACCGCCCGTGGAGGTATGACCTCGCACGCAGCCGTAGTAGCCCGCGGAATGGGTAAGTGCTGTGTATCAGGAGCCGGAGCCATCAACGTAGACTACAAGACCCGCACGGTGGAAATTGACGGAGTCGTACTGAAAGAAGGTGACTACATCTCCATCAACGGAACCAACGGATATGTATATGCCGGAGAAATTCCGACTCAGCCTGCCAAACTGTCGGGTAACTTTGCCGAACTGATGGAACTCTGTGACAAATATGCCCGCCTGAAAGTCCGCACCAATGCCGACACGCCGCGCAACGCACAGGATGCCCGTGGATTCGGTGCCGTAGGTATCGGTCTGTGTCGTACGGAACACATGTTCTTCGACGACGAAAAGATTGTGGCTATGCGTGAAATGATTCTGGCCAAGGACGTAGAAGGCCGCAAGAAAGCCCTCGACAAACTGTTGCCTTACCAGAAAGCCGACTTCAAGGAAATCTTCAAGACCATGGACGGACTGCCTGTCAACGTACGTCTGCTCGACCCGCCGTTGCATGAATTCGTTCCGCACGATTTGAAAGGTCAGGAAGAAATGGCACAGGCCATGGGTGTGACCGTAGATTATATCCGCCAGCGCGTGGAAAGTCTGTGCGAACACAACCCGATGCTGGGTCACCGTGGTTGCCGTCTGGGAAATACGTATCCGGAAATCACTGAAATGCAGACTCGCGCCATCCTGGGTGCTGCCTGCGAACTGAAGAAGGAAGGTTACGACCCGCATCCTGAAATCATGGTGCCGCTGATTGGTATCCTGTATGAATTCGAAGCACAGGAAAAGGTGATTCGTGAAACTGCTGCCAAACTGTTCAAGGAAGAAGGCGTGGAAATTCCGTTCAAGGTGGGAACCATGATTGAAGTGCCGCGTGCCGCCCTGACTGCCGACCGCATCGCTTCACATGCCGAATACTTCTCATTCGGTACAAACGACCTGACTCAGATGACCTTCGGTTACTCTCGCGACGATATCGCTTCCTTCTTGCCGGTTTACCTGGAAAAGAAGATCCTGAAGGTAGACCCGTTCCAGGTACTCGACCAGAACGGTGTGGGCCAGCTCATCGAAATGGCGGTAGCCAAAGGCCGTTCGGTACGTCCGGCTTTGAAATGCGGTATCTGCGGTGAACACGGTGGTGAACCGATGTCCGTGAAGTTCTGCCACAAGGTAGGTCTGGATTACGTGAGCTGCTCACCGTTCCGCGTGCCTATCGCAAGACTGGCTGCGGCGCAGGCTGCAATAGAGGAATAATCTCTTAAAAATATTATTTTTTATATCAGGCTGTAATTCACCGTTTTACGGTAATTACAGCCTGATTTGCGCTTAGACGGTTCGTACATTTGACCGCAAAAAATGAGCCAAATAAACGTATTTGTTTTACTCTATGTTTACCCCAAAAATGGCCATGTTTACCCCGTTTACCCCAAAGTTTTCCCCATTGTTTTATCATTAAAATATAGTAGGTATGACAACATTCAAAGCAACGGTAAAAAAGCCAAGATCAGATGGATTCTATACAGTTTACATCAGAGTCACACATCAGCGCAAAACAAGTTATATCAAGACTAACAAGATTATTGATCCGGCTCATATAACCAGTAATGGTGAGTTAACAGACCCGGTAGTGAATGAATATTGTGCTATAATCATACGCCAATATACAGACAAACTGAATCGTGTTGACGCTACATTTTGGGAACTTAAAGATGTCATAGAATTCCTTCACAAAAATGATGAAGAGACATGCTTCAGTGATTATGCGAGAAAGTTTATTTCGAAGATGGAATCTGAAGGGCATGAACGTAATGCTAAAAACTATAAACTTGCAGTCAATTGTAAATAATAACATGAAAGTATACCAAAAAATAATCTAAAAGTATACCATCTT
>ENA-OZGQ01000430-OZGQ01000430.1-human-gut-metagenome-genome-assembly--contig:-NODE-430-length-9662-cov-3.634433_pt1 | contig 9662 bp, 8 predicted proteins | sample MGYA00244661_ERZ653668 | MGnify/ENA primary metagenome ERZ653668 (study PRJEB26926, sample SAMN06165249) | human gut metagenome | biome: ENVO:00009003; feature: ENVO:2100002; material: ENVO:00002003...
GCTACAGGCCGCCCTTGCCGGCAAAGGACACGCCGCAGGAGTGGGGGCATTCCTCCATCCTGGCGCTCCCGTCCGGAGAGGCGGAAACCAAACCAGGCTCCCTGCCGGATTACGAATGCGGCTATTACTATCCCCTGGATCTTTCGTCCGTCTGGGAAACGGCCCCTCTGGCGCATCTTCCGTTTCGCCCGGAACGCTGCCTGGACATGTGCGCGGCGCCGGGAGGGAAAAGCATTCTGGCGCAGACGCGGGTATCTCCGCAGGAGCATGTTTCCAACGAAGTGCATCCGAAGCGCCTGGGCATTCTGCGCCACAACCTGCTTCGCTGCGGCTTCACCAATCTGTACACCCAGCGCCTGCGCCCGGACCAGTGGGCGGAACTGGCCCCCGGGTGTTTTGACCTCATTCTGGCGGATGCCCCGTGCAGCGGGCAGTCCCTGCTGGCCAAAGGCATTCCCAACCCCGGCTGTTTCAATTCCTCCGTCACCGGAGGCAACGCCAAGCGGCAGCGGGGCATTTTGCTGGCCGCCCTCCGGTGTCTGGCTCCCGGCGGCTTCCTGCTGTACACTACATGCACCTACGCTCCGGAGGAAAATGAACGCAATGTCCTGTACCTGCTGAAACGCCATCCGGACCTGCACACCATAACCGTGCCGGAGCTGGAGCATTTCCGTTCCTCCCTGACGCAGGAAGCCTGCTACCGGCTCATGCCCTTCCACGGAGCAGGAGCGGGCGGTTTCACCTGCCTGCTGCGCAAGGAGGGAGGCCATCCGCTCCCGCTTTCCCTGCCGGATGAATTGAAGGCATGGCCCATTCATGCCATGAATTGTTGAAAAAAGATGAAGATAGGCATTTTTTCCGACTTGCACAACCGCACAGACCATCTTGAGCCAGCCATGCACCGGATGCGCCTGCTGGGCTGCGGACATTTCATCTTCCTGGGCGACTGCACCACCCCGGAGAGTTTCCGGCGCCTGATTGAACTGACGGAGGACTTTCCTCTGGATGCCGTTCCGGGCAACAATGACTACGATGTGGAAACCATGCGACGGATGGCCGCCAGTTCCCCGGCGGCGCGCCTGCATCCGGAACATGCCCTTATTACCCGGTACGGCATGAAACTTTCCCTCTCCCATTACCCAAAATACGCCTTGCGGGAAGCGCGCAGCGGAAACGCAGACGCCGCCCTGTACGGCCATACCCACCAGGCCGTGAGCGAAAGATGCGGCGGCTGCCTGCTGGCCAATCCCGGAGAACTCCAGGGCAGGACCGGACGCATCGGTTTCGGCGTCCTGGATACGGACACCCGCATCATCAACCTGCATAACCTGGACTTTCACGCCCCATGAACACGCTGGACGTCTGCTGTGCCCTGATTGAACTGCCCGCCGCACGAGGCCCTCTTCTTCTGGGCGCCAAAAAGAAAACGGGGCAGTCCAACGGGCTTCTTTACGAATTCCCCGGCGGAAAAGTGGAACCAGGGGAGAATGCCCGGCACGCCGTCATACGGGAAATACGGGAAGAGCTGGGATGCACCGTCTTCCCCGTCCGCATGCTCACCCCCGTACGGCACCGGGAGCCTGAACGCATTATCCGCCTTATCCCCTTTCTGTGCCGTCTGGAACTTTGCGCCCTGCCCCGGCCCCTGGAACATGAAAACCTGGGGTTTTTCTCCCGCCGTACGCTGGAAGAACTGCCCTGGGCGCCTGCGGACCGCCTTGTGTTAAAGGAATGGCTGGAAGAACACCGCTGAAAGCAGCATCCCCTTCAAACTCAATCGCTCCACGGGAAAGTTCCCGTCCATGTCTGAAAAGATTGCAAAAACACCTTGGAACATTCCCTCCCATGAGGTATATAAGGTGGTGGCTGCTGCACTCGTCATCGCCTGGCAAAGTGGCCCGGACCGATATTACAACCTAATGGGGGCAGCCCCGACGCAGGGCTGACTACGTCCTATACCGGAAAAGTCAAAACAGCGGCGGAAGTCCCCGCTCTATTGAGGCACGGGAACGTGGCTCACAGCCAGAGACGGTGCAGCGGTGTCTTTTTTCCATCACCTGAATCCAGAAAGCTCGTTCTTTCAACGTTTTTCCCCTCCTTGAGCCCGCAGGTCAGCCGGGATTGCCCTCTTGGGCAACATTACTCCTGTCGGGATTCACCTCCTTTCCCCGCTCTTCTCACCCCCGCAGCATTTACAAATACGGAGAAGCCAATTCCCCAAAAGATCGAATGCGGCCACCGGCAACTGCCGCCTTCAGATATTTCGCGGCCCTCCATTCCCGCTCCTTCCGTCACTGGACGAGAAGGAAGAAAGGAAATATTATTAGTTAATAAACAACAACTGTTAATAAACATAATAATCCCTTAGACATTTCCGGAAATCATGATAGGATCATGCTCCGTTGCGGAAAAGTTTTTAACATCCGTGCAACTTTTTCATTATTGCGAAGTATAATATAGTCGTGAAGGGATTCATCAAACTCATCATCGTCATTGCCGTTCTCGGAGGCATCTGGTTTGCCTGGGAACAGTGGAAAGGAAATGAAGCCATCCAGGTGGACTACCAGACAGAACCACTTGAAAAAGGAGACCTGATGATCACCATCGAAGCAACCGGCGTCACGGAGCCTGATGAACTGGTAGATGTAGGCGCCCAGGTCAGCGGAATCATCATGGAGTTCGGCAAGGACCTGAACGGCAAGGTGGTGGATTATTCCAGCCCTGTAAAAGCCGGTCAGATGCTCGCGGAAATCGACAAGCTTCCCGTGCAGCTGGACGTTCAGAGGGCGGAAGCCTCCAAAGCGCAGGCCATTGCCGGAATCGCCCGCTCCAAGGCGGACATCCAGCAGGCCAAAGCCAAGCACCAGCAGGCCAGACTGGACCGGGAACGCGCGGAAAAGCTGGGGCCTGGGGATGCCCTGTCCAAATCCAGCTACGACCAGTATATTGCGGATGAAGAAACCGCCCGCGCCAACGTAGCCGTGGCGGAAGCCTCCCTGCAGGAAGCGGAAGCCTCCCTGAAACAGGCGGAAGCCGCGCTGAAAAAGGAAATGCGCAACCTGGAATACACCACCATCAAGTCCCCCGTGGACGGCGTCGTGGTCAAACGCCTGGTCAACATAGGCCAAACAGTGGTTTCCAGCATGAGCGCCTCCAGCCTGTTTTACATCGCCACAGACCTTTCCAAGCTGAAAATTTGGGCCGCTGTGAACGAGGCGGACATCGGCAGCATCCGCAAGGGGCAGGAGGTACTGTTCACCGTGGACGCTTTCGCCGGCCGCAAATTCAAGGGAACGGTGGACAAGATACGGCTGGACGCAACCATGACGTCCAATGTGGTCACTTACATCGTGGACATTGATGTACCCAATCCGGACAAGCTTCTTATCCCCTATCTGACGGCAAATGTCCAATTCGTGGTGGAGGACATACGAAACGCTTTCCTCGTTTCCAATGCGGCCCTCCGCTTCCGCCCGGAAACAGAACTGGTCAGCGCTGAACAAAAAGCGGCCTTTGACCGGATGCAGCCGGAGCTGGCCGCCCCCGTCCGGGACGGACAAAAGAAAAAAGCCGTGGTTTGGGAATTGCGGAACAATCTTCTTTATCCCCACCTGGTCACCAAAGGGGAAAGCAACGGCATGCTGACGGCCATTGCGGGAGAAACGCTCCGGGAAGGAATGGAAATCGTCTCTACGGCTCAGATACTGAACCGCTCCGACAGTTCGGGGGACGGTTCTTCCGCCTCCGCCGGCGGGGAAAACCCGTTCGCGCCCAAAATGCCCCCGCGCCGCAAGCCGAGCACAGGCAACACGAAAACGGCAGCCTCGGCTGGCAATGACGGGCCGCCCCCGCCTCCCTAACCCGGGGAACCGCCTTCATCCGACCGCTCAATCACTCTTTTTTACCGCATCAAGCATTCCAACAACGTGATCCGCTTACGTGACATAACCAAGGTGTACCACTTGGGAGAAATAGACCTTCAAGTACTCAAGGGCATCACCCTGGATATCAATGAAGGGGAATTCGTCTCCCTCACGGGGGCATCCGGCTCAGGAAAATCAACCCTGATGAATATCCTGGGCTGTCTGGACCGCCCTACCTCAGGCCATTACTATATTGCCGGGGAAGACGTCGCCAAATTCAACGCCGCAGAACGCGCCACTCTCCGGAACAAGCGCATCGGATTCGTCTTCCAGAACTTTAACCTGCTCTCCCGTACCACAGCCCTGGAAAACGTGATGATGCCTGCCGTATATGCCCACCCCGCCCTCAGCATGAAAGCCATGCGCGAACGTTCCGTGGAATTGCTGAATTTGGTAGGCCTTTCCGACCGCATGGACCACACCCCGGCCCAGCTTTCCGGCGGACAGCAGCAGCGCGTAGCCATTGCCCGTTCCCTCATCAACAACCCCAGCATCCTGCTGGCGGACGAACCAACGGGAAACCTGGACTCCACCACCTCCAAGGAAGTGCTGCACATGTTCAAGGACCTGAACCGCCAACAGGGAATCACAGTCATCCTGGTGACGCACGACCCCAAAATAGCCGCCTTCACGGACAGGGCCATCAACATGGCGGACGGCCTTATCTGCGAAGGGATTTCCGATATGCTTAGCAAGGACGACGTATGAAATTCCTTCCTCTCCTTAAAACCTGCATCAGGGCCCTGGTGCGCAATCCCATGCGCGCAGCCCTCACCATCCTGGGCATCATCATCGGCATTGCCGCAGTAATCGCCATGGTGGAAATCGGCCAGGGATCTACGCTCCAGATTAAAAATACCATCGCTTCCATGGGGGCGGACACGCTGAATATCCGCCCCGGAGCCATCTCCAAAAGCGGCGTCAATACCGGCGCGGGCGGACGGGCCTCCCTGACCAACGCGGACTGCGAAGCCATTGCGAAGGACTGCCCCATGGTTCTGCGGGCTACCCCCGTGGTGCGCGCCAGCGGCCAAGTCATTTACGGCAACAAGAACTGGAGCCCGGAAACTGTAGAGGGCGGTTCCGTGGAATACCTGAAAATCAAAAGCTGGTATGACATGGCGCGAGGCCAGCCCTTCTCCGAGGAAGATGTGGAACAGGCCAGGCGCGTGTGCGTCATCGGCCAGACGGTGGCCAAGGAACTCTTCGGGGACGAAGACCCGCTGGGCAAGGATATCCGCATCAAGAATGTCATGTTCAAAGTCATCGGCATCCTTCAGAAAAAAGGGGCCAACATGATGGGACGCGACCAGGACGACTCCATCATCCTCCCGTGGACAAGTATCCGCTACCGCCTCCAGGGCCTGGGCGGCGGTTCCACCTCCACTTCCACCGGCAACAGGACCACCACCTTCAACCGGGCAGATAAATACACCGCCAGTTCCGTGGATTACTACACGGAAACTACGGACCAGCCCTATACGGACGCTCCCCATCCGCGGCGCTTCAACAATATTGATTCCATCATGGCTCAGATTTCAGACCCGGAACGCTCCTCCGAGGCCATTGACCAGATTACGGAAGTGATTCGTGCCAAACACAACCTCAAGGACGGCCAGCTGGACGATTTCCGGGTATGGGACATGGCGGAAATGTCCCGCGCCATGAGCAGCACCACGGAAGTGATGACCAATCTCCTGATGATCGTGGCCATGATCTCTCTGGTCGTCGGCGGCGTCGGCATCATGAACATCATGCTCGTTTCCGTCACGGAACGGACCAAGGAAATTGGCCTGCGCATGGCGGTGGGCGCCCGTCCGCAGGATATCATGCGCCAGTTCCTGCTGGAAGCGGTGCTGCTCTGCGTGGTGGGCGGTGCGCTGGGCATCATGCTCGGCAAGGCGATCTCCATCATCGTCAGCCGCACCATGAACTGGGCCACGGCCTCCTCCCCGGAAGCCATGGTTCTGGCTGTAGGCGTCTCCGTATTCATCGGCCTGGCCTTCGGATGGTACCCCTCCTGGAAGGCGTCCAAGATGGACCCCATTGATGCCCTTCGCCACGAATAACACCTTACTTTTTATTTTTCCATGTCATCCACGTTCAAACATCTCCCCCTTCTGGCCGCTTGTTTCCTTGGCTCCTGCATGGTAGGCCCTGATTTCCGGACGCCGACCAATGACCTCCCCGCCACGTGGGAGGCGAACAGGCCCCCCCACAGTTCGGACAAAGATTTGCGTTCCTGGTGGAATATCTTTGGAGACCCCCAGCTCAACCGCCTGGTCTCCACCTCCCTCAACAACAATCCGGACATGAAGGTGGCTTTGCTCCGCATCCGGGAGGCCAGGGAAAAACTCCGCGTCTCCCAGGCATCCCTGCTTCCCTCCGCAGACGCCAGTGCCGGGTGGAGCCTGTCCCCGGACAGAGGTTTTCGTAGCTCCACTTCCCAGAACTTCTCCCTGGGCGCGTCCACCTCCTGGGAGCTGGATCTCTTTGGCGGCAATCGGCGTTCCATCGAGGCCTCCCGCGCCTCCCTCATGTCCACAGAAGCTTCCGCAGGGGCCGTGCGCACAGCCCTGCTGGCGGACGTCGCCACGGCCTACTTTGACTGGATTACCGCCTGCGAACAGCTCCGCATCGCCAGGGAACAACTGGAAATCCAACGCAGCACCCTCACCATTGCGGAAAAACGCTACAAAACGGAATTCGCCCCCCGTCTGGATGTGGAGCAGGCCACCTCCACCGTCGCCTCCACGGAAAGCCGCATCCCGCAACTGGAAGCACAGGTGGCCTCCTCTAAGAACCAGCTCGCCGTGCTGCTGGGCACATACAATTCCCGTGTAGAACTGACGCTGCCCAAAGCTTCCGTCTTTGAGAAAACGCCCGTCGTTCCGGTAGGCCTCCCCTCCGAACTCCTGCGGCGCAGGCCCGACGTTATCGCCGCTGAGGCGGACCTGCACGCGGCCGTGGCCAACGTGGGAGTAGCCGTAGCGGACTTGTACCCGCGCTTCAGCCTGACGGGTTCCCTCTCCAGCCGCGGCGGAGATTTCGTCCAGCTCTTCAGGGAAAACAACAACGCGTGGTCCCTGGGAGGGAACCTGCTCCAGCCCCTGTTCCAGGGCGGAGCCCTCAGAGCCACAGTACGCGCCCAGAAAGCCGCAGCAGAACAAGCTGCGGAAACTTACCGCAAAACGCTCATAACCGCCGTCTCCGAGGTGGAGGACGCCCTGATCGCCTATGGCAGCTATACCTCCCAGATGCAATACCTGCACAAGGAAAACAACGCCAACAGAGAAGCGTTCCAGCTCTCCCGCACCTTGTACATCAACGGCGAGACGGACTTCCTGAACGTGATCACCGCCCAGCGTTCCTGGCTCAGCTCGGAGGAATCCCTGGTCACCATGAAGCAGAACATCCGCAAGGCCGTGGTGCAGCTCGCGCGCGCCCTGGGCGGAGGGTGGTAACCAGCCGCTCCCTCCAAAGGCCGGGGTCGCCATCCCCGGCAAACGGAACCCTGATTTTTCAACAGGGGACACGGCAGCAAGGGAATGACTGAAGAATCATTCTTTGTCCCCCCACGTTCAGATTAAAAAAGGCCGCAAGAACAGGAACGAATAAACTATCCGGAAACTTCCGATGGAATTGAGCAGATAGCCAGGTCTCAGGTTAAGAACACTCTCCAGCCACTTCTTTCATGACTGCGCTGATAAGGTTCCGGGTCTTCACGCCGGGCAGCACGTTCAAGTCCATGCGGTTCATCGCGTAGCCGAAGGAAAGGCCGTGGGCCGGATCCGCAAAGGCATGGGAACCGCCCGCCCCGGCATGACCGAAACCGCCGGAGCCGAACAGCTGGCGCAGCTTGCGGCCCGTGGCGGGGTCTGCGGGATCGTGCATGAAGCCGCAGGAAAAGGCGGTGGGCGTTTTCAGCGTCAGGTCCGGCCCGTCAATGACGACGTTCCGCATCCAGCCGCGCACGTCGGACGGGAATACCCGGAGTTCATCCAGCCCCAGGCAGGCCTGGTAGAACTGCGCCATGCCGCGGGCGGAAGCCACGCCGCCAAAGGCCGGAACTCCGGACACCCACGCTTCCGGCGTGTTCATCTGCCGCACACTGTTCAGCCCTATCAGAGTATTGAACGCACGGTTTACGGGCGTGCCCTTGTTCATGTATTCCAGATAAAACGGCGTACCCATGTTGGACATGTCCATCTTGCCGGGATACAGCGTCGCCACGCGGTTCCATTCGGATTCCGGCAACCCGATGTAAAAATCCAGATTCAACGGTTTGCGGATGCATTCCTCCCAGTAACGCCACAGGCGTTCCCCGGTCAGCCGCAGCATGAGTTCATCAAGCATCACTCCGTAAGTATGCGGATGGTAGCCGTGTTCCGGCGGCTGCCACGCCGGAACGGTTTCCTCCAGGGCGCGCACGCAATCCTCATGGTCAAACACGCTTGCCGTCCGGGAGAAAGCCGCCAAACCGCATTGATGGGACATCATCTGCGCGATGGATGCATAGGGCAGCGGGAATTCAGGCCACAGTTCCCCCATGCTCATCTGCGGCGAGGCTCCCTGCTGGTGCAGGGCCAGCAGAAGGGTGGCGGATGCGGCTCCCTTGGTGGCGGAGTAAACGGGCACCAGCGAATGTTCCGTCCATGGACGCGTTTTATCCGCTGCGGCAAACCCGGAATGCAGGGAAACGATTTCCCTTCCCTCCTTCCAGACAGAAACGGAGGCGCCCAATTCTCCGTAGTTACGGAAATTTTCCTGAAAAGCTTCAGTTATCTGCCGGTACTCATTCATTCCCTTAAAATGACCCGGCGTTACTCCCGGCGTCCGGACAGGAAAATACTCCCCTCCGGCTCCGAAAGCAAGCTCCGGCGCTGCCCTGGATGGTCAGCGCCGGAACAGGACAAGCTGTAAAACATCAGTCTTTCGTATGGGCGGCCAGGTATTTCCTGGCTCCCACTTCATCCGGATCCTCCTTCAGATCATTCAGGGAAAATTTAATACGGAATAATCTCATGATGAACACATAAGAACATGGAATCAGAAAAGCGCCCACCAGTGTAGCCACCCCCATGCCAATCACCACCACCGTACCGATAGCGTTGCGCGCCAGGACGCCGGAACAGCATTGGACTGAAAGCTATCTTCACCATGCCCGTTATCCTCGCCTCACAGGCCATCTGATGACGGTTCTTCCTCCCGGTTCCCCCATCTTGGCTCCATCATAGGGAGGGAGCCTCTTCTTGCCGGGTGGCCCCCGGAGCACGTTGCTCACGGCATTGACCTTTCCCCGGACAATATCCGCATCGCCGCGGAATATACCTGAGGAATGGCCCGCATATCAAAAAAGGCCGGAACCGCTTCGCCTTCTTTCCAGGGACAATACGCACAGCCGCTTTCCCTCTACCTTGAATTTCACCTCCCAGCCAGAGAACAAAAGGCCGTAAACCCGTTCCGGATCATCCTGATACTGGGGACGGGGATCCAGGGACAGCGTATCTTCCAGCGCACTCATCTCTTCCGGAGACATGGAACCGCCAAAAGATTCGGGAATTTCCACATCCAGCCGTTCATAGGGGACAGCCGTAAACCCTTCCGACGCCTCTGGAATGCAGTCCGCCAGAGGAACATAGGGCTTGATATCCAGAATGGGGGTGCCATCTACCAAATCCACGCCGGAAAGATGCAATACCGGGCCGTCCAGAGGATGCAATTCCACCCGTTCCAGCC